>Ga0114956_1001820_pt1 | contig 16863 bp, 17 predicted proteins | sample MaitaG_FD_87304 | JGI IMG/M metagenome (GOLD analysis project Ga0114956, IMG submission 87304) | Marine algal microbial communities from Maine, USA - Maine_Asex2 metaG | ecosystem: Host-associated > Algae > Red algae > Unclassified | place: Maine, USA | collected 2015-01-05 | reverse complement strand
TCGCCGAGTTCGCCGCGCTCAGCGAATAACTGGAAGTTCCCGAACCGCAAAAACGAAGGCGAGACCCGACAGACAACCGCGCCGAGTTCATTGGCCGGGTTGCCGTCGTAGAACATGTCGCGCATGACCTGATCACCCGTGAGCGTCAAGCTGAGAGCCCGGGTGGTGGGGACACCCAGGTGAAACATTGCCTCGCTGCAAAGAAACTCACGCACTGAGGAGCGCATGACCGCCAGGCCGTCGCCGCGCCGTGAGTACGGCGTTGGACCCGACCCTTTGAGCTGCAAGGTCTGGTACTCGCCGTCGGGTGTGGCTACTTCGCCCAAGGCAATTGCACGACCGTCGCCCAACTGGCCGGCCCAGTTGCCGAACTGGTGCCCGCCGTAGCACATAGCAAAGGGATCCATATCCGGCGTGACCCGGTTGCCGTTGAAGATCTGGACAAAGTCTTCACTGCGGGCTTGCTCATCGCTGATGCCGAGCTCCGCGGCTACCTCTGCTGAATACGCCACCAGTGTCGGTGCCGAGGTGGGAGTTGGCTCCACTCGACTAAAGCACGCCCCCGACACCTGGCGACGTCGGTTTTCGGTCTCTGGGTCGGCCGGCATATCTCGGGTAAACCGATTCACGAACTGGAGCCCCAGAGGATTCACGGGCTGGTTGCGCTGGGCAGCAGACATACTTCTGTCTATCAGCGCCGGGCGATAGGTTTGCTGAGTGACAGAACATGCGCCAGCTGGCTGGTACGACGATCCGCAATCACCGGGCCGCATGCGGTATTTCGACGGTGAACTCTGGACGAACCATTTTCACAAACCGGGCGAACTCCCCGACGTGGGCAATTGGTTGAACAACACCTTCACAGGATTGTTGAGTAACTGGCCAGGAGCAGTCGGTATTGCGCTCGCGACTTCGCTGGTTGGCAACCTGGTTCTGTGGATCTCAGCCCGTGGCCTGGTCGACACTTTGGCCTGGACCGATGGCGAACTGGTTGGCTTTGACACTGGCACGGGCCTGGGAGTCTTCGCGGTGGTCGTGTTCATGCTGTTGTGGCAGGCCCTTGGCTGGATGGCGCTGAATCGTTTTCTTCAGCGAGCCCACTGCCAAGCCCAACCGACCGTTGCCGAGGCTGCGGCGCGAGCGCTTAAGCGGCTTCCCAAATACGTCGGCGTCATCTTGGGCCTGGCCGTGGTGGCGATGGTGATCTTCTTCGTGCTTGTTGTGATCTCGCTGGTGTCTCCGGTACTTGCGCTTATCGTGATCCTGGCCGGGGTCCTGGTTGCGGTTTGGGTGTTCATCAAACTCACCTTCTTGAGCGCGGCGATTGTTGCTGCACCGGCAGGCACCTCGGCGATTCGGACTTCGGCACACGTGTCCGCCGGCCGCTTCTGGGCAGTCTTTGGCAGGGTCGTGCTGCTCACCATTGTCGTAGGGGTCGGTTCAAGCATCATCGGTGCGATCATTGGCGCAGTTACCGGTGTTGGTTCGGTAGTCGACGCCGATGTACTCGGCGACATCGTCGTCACGACCGGTGACCAAGTGGAGATCCGAGATTTCGCACTGAAAGAGTTCTTCGATTCGGGCGCCTTGGGTGTGGAGATCGCCTTCGGCAGCCTGTTGCAGGCCGCTACTGCGCTGATCACCACCTCGGCGTTCATGCGCCTCTATCTCGATAGTGGCGCACCCTCGGAGCTTTGAGCCGTTAGCGCGATCCTCGGCTAATGAGCGCCGCACCTAACAGGATGAGTGCGGTGCCAGTAAGTTCAGCCGCACCAACAGACTCATCTCGCACGACCACCCCGAGGATGATGGCGACGATAGGAACGAGATAGCCGACGAGTGAGCTGCGGGGAGCGCCGATGCGGCCGTTGAGGCTGGCGAACATGGAGCGGGCGATGCCGGTACCAAACACGCCGAGAATCACGATCGCAATCGCTGACTTCCACGCAAAAGTCGATCGCGTGATTCCCCAAAGTCCCCACGGAGCTAGCAACACCGAACTCAAAATCATGGCTCGAGCCATGACCGCAGCGCCGCCATAGGCCTGGGCGAGTGGTGGCAAGAAGTTGTTGGAGATCGAGTAACCGAGCACTGCGCAAAGCACGAAGAGCACACCAAGTGGTTCAGCATCTGCGCCGGCCAGGTTTGCGATCGCGATAATCATTGCGCCGCCGAGTCCAATGATGAGACCCAGGATCTGACCGCGTTCGGGAGCTTTGCGGAGCATCGCGACGGACATGACCATGACCAGAATTGGCCCTGCCGAGTTCAGCATCCCCGCGACCGACGACTCGATGCGCTGCTGCGCCAGCGGAAAGAACACTGCGGGAAACATGTTGCCGGCGATGCCTACAACAGCGAGCGCGGGCCAAGTGGATCGGGGCATCGAAATACGCGCGGCGGGCACAAAGGCAAGAACACCTGCGCCAAAGACCATGCGAAACAGTGCAATGACGCCAGGGTGGAAGTTGTCGAGCCCAATGGCGATCCACAGGAACGACGAGCCCCAGATCAAAGCGACGGTGAGCATCATTGCCCAGTCGGTGCGATTGAAATTGCCTTGGTTCGTGCCAGTCGAGGTGAATCGACTTGAAGTGGGCGCGGACATCCCCGGGACACTAACCAGTAGCGTTTCGAACATGCGCACAGTTTTCGTTGGATTGGTCACAGTGTTATTTCTGGCCGCCTGCTCGAGCAGCGGCAACGACGCCATCGAAACTGGTCAAGAGCCAGCGGTAACGACCGTGGCGCAGCAGGTCGCACCATCCGAGCAGGCTGTCGAAGCGGTGGGTGGCGCCGAGTCAAATGACGGGCTTTGGCCCACTGTGGTCGAGGCAAATGCATCGACCACCAATGGCACGACCTTTCGTTTCGATGTGACCTTGCTCAGCGAATACGACTCGCCGGAGCGATATGCCGATGCATGGCGGGTGCTCGACGCCGATGACCTTCAGCTGGGTATTCGAGTGCTGGGCCACGATCATGCGGGTGAGCAACCATTTACCCGATCACATTCGATCGATGTTCCCGCCGATGTCACCACTGTCTTTATCGAAGGTCGCGACCAGGTCAACGGCTGGAGCGGCGAACGCTTCGAACTGATCATCGATCGCTAATCGCCAGCTCAAAACGTTGCCATTGAATGAACCCAGACTCAGGACCTACTGTCATGGCAACGAATGAGCGCAGTCACGGAGAAGACAGCTATGACCACGATGCCCAATAAGGCAGTACTCGACGATCTTTTGGCCCATGGTGTCGCGACCGGTGCCGTGCCTGGAGTTGTTGCCGCAACGGTAGACCGATCGGGCATGACTTGGATCGGGTCATCGGGCGAGCGGTCGATCGGCACCGGCGTCGACATGACTACCGACACGGTCGGTGGAATCTTCTCCATGACCAAAGCTATTACCGGGGCAGCGGCGATGCAGCTGGTCGAGCAGGGTCGGGTCGATCTCGATGCTCCCGCAGGGAACTACTGCCCCGAGTTGGCCGAGCCCGCAATGGTGCTTGATGGCTTCGACGGCGACGGCGAGCCAATCACCCGGCCTGCGGTGGGCGATGTCACGCTACGCAATCTACTCACGCACACCTCGGGATATGTGTACGACATATGGAACGCTGGTATGGGCCGGTGGCACGAAGCGACAGCCACGCCAACGGTGATGTCGCTGGAGCTCGCGGGCCTGAAGACGCCGCTTGCGTTTGACCCCGGCACACAGTGGGAGTACGGCATCGGTATCGATTGGGCCGGAATTCTGATCGAACGGGTCACCGGCAGCACGCTGGGCGAGTACATGGCCGAACACCTCTTTGGTCCGCTCGGCATGACCGAGACAGCTTTCGCCCATACCAACTCCATGCTGGAGCGCGCAGCGGCAATGCACGCCCGCCTGCCTGATGACTCACTCGTGGCTATGGACCTCCCTGCGCCCGAGGCACCTGAATTTGAGATGGGTGGAGGTGGCCTGCATTCGACCATGAGTGACTACGCCAAGTTCATGGGCATGATCCTGAACGACGGCGAACTCAGCGGCAATCGGGTGTTGGCTCCCGAAACGGTGGCTCAGATGGTCAGCAATCAGATAGGTGATCTGCGGGTCAAAGAGCTTGTCAGTTGCTCGCCACCATTCTCGAACGATGCCGAGATGTTCCCCGACGTTGCCAAGTCTTGGGGCCTAACCTTCCAGATCAACGAAGGCGCGGCAAGCACCGGCTGCCCTGCTGGCACGCTGAGCTGGGCTGGGTTGGCAAACAGCTACTTTTGGATCGATCGCACCAACGGCATTGCAGGCTGTTACCTGAGCCAGGTCCTGCCGTTCGCCGATCAGGGCTCGATCGATCTCTTCTACAACTTCCAACGAGCTGTCTACGGGTAGTCCGGATTCGCTTCGCAACCCGAAGGGTTGCGGGCTGGAAGTCGGCCTACCCCCGAACAGAGTGGTGAAGTACAGTTTCTCATGGCAACTGTGACGGTCAATGGAACTCCAATTCGATACGAGGACAGCGGGGGTGACGGGCCGGTGATCTTGTTTAGCCATGGATTCCTGATGGATCACACCATGTTCGATGAGCAGGTTGCGGCCTTCTCCGGCGACTACCGGTGCATCCGATGGGACGAACGCGGTTTTGGTGACACGCCAGCGAACGCGGCCTTTACCTACTGGGATTCGGCCGACGACGCTGTCGCCGTTCTCGACGAGTGTGGCGTCGACCAAGCCATCTTTGTTGGTATGAGCCAGGGTGGATTTCTATCGATCCGGGCTGCTTTGGCGCACCCGGAACGGGTCCGAGCGCTTGTGCTGATCGACTCGTGTGCCGACGTCGACGATGCGGAAACCATCGAGGGTTATCACGGCATGCTTGCTGGCTTCACCAGCGGAGACCCTGCAACTCAACAAGCCGTCGCCGAAGGAGTTTCTGGTCTCATCTTGGGCGACGAAACTCTTGCTGCCGAGTGGATCCCCAAGTGGATCGCGCACCTTGACAAGTCCGACCTCATGGTTGCTGGCGAGGCATTGTTGTCGCGCGACGACGTGCAATCGCGGGCTAGTGAGATCACCTGCCCGGTGGCTGCGATCCATGGCGGCGACGATCAGGCAATCACTGTTGACCGAGCACAGATATTCGTCGATGCAGTGGCCGATGGTCGCGGTCTGACTGTCGTCGACGGCGCCGCTCACGCGCCAAACATGACCCACCCCAAGATCGTGAATGAAGCCCTCGCAAGCTTCTTCGCCTCGATCTAATTGGAAGTCCGGGTCAGACCCAGACTTCCGGGTCTGACCCAGACTTCCACTAGCGGAGCAGGCTGGGGTGGTAGTCGGCGGGTGGGGTGAGCCCGAGCATGCTGATGACGGTCGCGGCCACATTGGCTAGGCCCGCACCTTCGATGTCGGCGAGCGAGTACCGCGTGGGGTTCTGGCAGTGCACCGCGAATGGCACAGCACTTAGCGTGTGCGACGTCTTGGGCGAACGCACGCCGTCCTTTTCGGTGAACATGATGTCGGCGTTGCCATGGTCGGCCGTAAAGACCACTATGCCATCGAGTTCATCGACGACAACGCGGATCAGACGGGCGAGAGCCTGATCCATGACTTCCATCGAGGTAATAGTTGCCGCCAAGTCACCGGTGTGGCCGACCATATCGCCGTTGGCGTAGTTGATCCGCCCCCAATCGAAGTCGCCGGACCGAATCAGGTCGATGACAGCATCGGTAATCTCGTTGGCCTTCATGGCAGGTGCCTGATCAAAGGGCACATTGTCGCTCGGGATCTCTATGTACGTCTCAAGCGCCTCGTTGAGATAGCCCGATCGATTGCCGTTCCAGAAAAACGTGACATGGCCGAACTTCTGCGTCTCGCTCACTGCGAAACAGCGCATCCCGGCCGCTGCCAGATACTCACCCATGGTCGAATCAATCGCGGGCGGGTCGACCAAGTAGTGGTTAGGCACCTGCAGGTCGCCGTCGTACTGAAGAAGGCCGGCGAAGTACACGTTTGGGTGGTCACCGCGGTCGAATGCATCGAAGTCGGTGGCCTCGTAAGCCTGGCTGATCTCAATGGCTCGATCCCCACGAAAGTTCCACAACAGCACGGCGTCGCCGTCGGCCATCGTGCCAATCGGCTGACCGTCGTCGGCGATCACAAAGGCATCCAAGTATTGGTCGCCCTTTGGCTTCGGGTCCCGGTCGCTTTCCTCGTACATGATGTCGACCGCGTCGGCCGCAGTGGGGAACTGGCGACCAACGCCATGGGTGTGACAGTTGTAGCCCCGCTCGACCATTGGCCAGTCGGCGCCGTAGCGGTCCAAGGTGATGGTCATGCGGCCACCACCAGATGCAATGCGGAAGTCGACATTGTGCTCGGCGTTGACCGCAGCCAGCACCTTTTCGGTCGCTTCGATGTAAAGCTGGGCTGACCGAGGGCCGACGTCGCGGCCGTCGAGCAAAATGTGTAGGCGACAGCGAGTTACACCTTGGATCGCAGCCCGATGCACCATGGCATAGAGATGGTCGGTGTGGGAGTGCACGTTGCCGTCGCTATGCAGGCCGAGCAGATGCAGCGTGCCGGCGCGGCCCTGAGCAATGAGCTGATGCCAGGTTGCCGACTCCCAGATAGCGCCGGTGCGAATACCTTCGTTTACGAGCTTGGCGCCCTGGGCGAAGATCCGGCCTGCGCCGATCGCGTTGTGGCCAACTTCGCTGTTGCCCATGTCGTCGTCAGAAGGAAGCCCAACGGCCAAACCGTGGGCGGCAATCGTGGTTGCGAGTGGCCCTTGTTGCAGCGCATCGATCGTTGGCGTATTTGACTCGGTCACGGCGTTGGCTGGCCCATTGGGGGCGTGGCCTACGCCGTCGGCGACAACAACAACGACCGGCCCGGCCGGCTTAGTAAACGACGGGTGAGGGACAAGCGAGAGAGCCATGGCCCCAATCGTATTCCCCAACGATGGGTATGCCCGGAGCCAGCGCACCTGGGGGAGGTCGGCTTGGACCGACCCAACCCGTTCATACCTGGGTCGAGAGAACCATGCCACAACTGGGGTCGACGCTCGGTAGCCACCGAGTCGAGCACGAATAACGTATTGTGGGGCTGTGGCGAGTGCGGACGACACCTCTTTGGAACACACCCTTACGGTTGATTTCGCGGGCGAAGTTCACGAACTCGACCCCAGCGAGGAGCTCACGTTTGGGCGCGGCGGAGCCAATGATCTTGACATCGATTCCAACCCGCAGCTTCATCGCCGGTTCGGGCACCTGTCCTACCGCGACGGCAACTGGTGGCTGCGCAATAACGGCTCCCGGCTTTCGCTCACCCTGCAAGATCAAGAGTCGCGCTCGAGCGCCACTCTTACATCGGGCCGCGAGATGTCGCTGAGCTTTCAAACCGCGACTGTTGCGTTCGAAGTCGGTGGTTCCCGCTACGAGATTTCACTGGCGCTCAGCAATCCACCAATCGAGGAGTCGGTAGAGAGCGAGATCTTTGCGAACGACGACAGTCTCAACGCAATGACCGTCGATCAGTCCCAGGTTCCGCTAGTTGGCGAGCAGCGCATGCTCGCGGTCGCCTTGGCCGAGAACAAGCTTCGCGATCCTCATGCAAAGCTGAAGTTGCCGACGAACAAGGCGGTAGCTCACCGCTTTGGCTGGACCATGACGACCTTCAACCGCAAGCTTGATCGCATGTGCAAGAAGTACGCCCGTGCTGGTGTGAGCGGTCTGGTTGGCGGAGCCGGCGGCCTGGCCAGCGATCGCCGCACCCGACTGGTGGAGCACCTGATTTCGACGGGCGCGATCTCGCTGGCCGACCTTGACCTCTTTGACGAGCTCGATTAAACGCCGAAATCAGACAACCGCGTCGTCGGTTTCGGCTCCAACTTCCAGGGCACGTTTGGGGATCAAGATTGACCAACCGATGCGCAGTTCATCGCCGTCGTTGAGCAATATGCCCGGAGCAACCTCTCGGCCGAAGTTGAGCTCATGCAGGTTCGTCCATAGGCGACCATCGTCCAGAATTGCTTCGGCAATAGACCAGAAGGTGTCACCCCGGGCGACGGTGTACTCCTGGGTCTCCCAGGCTGCAATTGGATCGACATCGGCTTCGAGGTCCGAAAGTACCGTGGCAATGACGGGGATCGGCCGAGGGTTATCTGCGTCGGGCAGCGCGGCGTGAGCTGCGATGGAACCCACTCGGGGTGAGGCTGCGGGCAATGGCAGCTGATTGGTGATCGTGATCGCCGGTTTCGCGACGAGCTGTAGCCCGGTCACCGTGGGCTGGTTACGGTCAACCATGCCCACACCAAACAGACTCTCGTCGACGAGTCGGTGCGCCTGCCACAGCGGCGAACCACGGCCAGTGGTCCTGGAATCGATGGCATCGCCTCGTGTCAGGAGCGCCCTGGCGATAACAAGCCAGACGAAGGCGCCGAACAGGAGCAAAGTGTCGGCGGGTTGAAGCGGCAGAACTTCTTGTTGCAGGCGAATGCTCAACGCTGCAGGAACGCCAATGCCTACGAGTGCGAGCTGGAAAGTGGCTGCCAAGGGGCTCGTCATGGTGCGCACTAGTTCGCTCCGGCTTGGACTCGGGCCGAAGCTTCGCCGGTCATAACGAACTCATCGAACCCGACTAGCTGAAGGAAGACAGGCGTATGGGTGATCTCGACCTTTACGAAGAGTTCGCTGTCGCTGACCGGAGAGATCTCGATCACCTCAACATCGCTCGGAATTGACCCGTGGGCTTTCGAGATCGCGTTGTTGACGTCGAGCTTGGCGAGACCCTCGCCATAGAGGGCATCGGTTGAGACTTCGTTCGCGCCGGTTCGAGCGGCTGACGCAGCGATGTTGGTTGCCTCGCGGCGGGCGTTGAAGGCCATGCCGGCGTCGTAGGCCAATCCAGCAAATGCCAGCAGCGAGGTCATGATGATGAGCATGAAGACCTCAGATGCGCCCCGCTCGCGGCTCCCCAAGTTGGCGGGCCCCACCTGAGTAGTCCGCTCTCGGCGGTTCGGTTTCATGATGCCCATGGGTGCACTCCGAGCCCGCCGAAGCGGAGTTTCTCGAGCAGTCGCGGTGATGGCGCGACGCTGGCCTGGCCGATCCCGTTGACCTGGGGGGCAAAGAGTTCGTTGTAACGAACGCCTTCGTCGAAGTCCTTTTGCACTTCGATGATGCTGGAGACCACACGGGTGCGATCCGGGAGCACCCGCAGATGCACGATGAGGTCTACGGCATTGCGGAAGAAGCCGTCGATGACCGGCATTGGCAGCCCGGTTGTGCCTTCGGCCACATAACCGCGAATGCGGTCGGCGACCCCGTATGCCGAGTCGGCATGCAATGTGCACATTGATCCGTCGTTGCCTTGACTCATTGCCTTAAGCATGTAGAGCGCTTCGGCACCGCGGACCTCGCCGAGCACAACTCGATCCGGGGACATGCGCAGGCATTCACGGGTGAGTTCCATCATGGTGAGTGCGCCGACACCTTCGACGTTGGCCTGGCGGGTCTCCATCTCGACCACGTTTGGGTGGTTGTCTTCGAAACGGGAAAGGCTGAGTTCGATGGTGTCTTCGATGGTGATGATGCGCTCGTGGGGTGAGGCTTGGTGGAGTAGCGCCCGTAGCAACGTGGTCTTTCCCGTGCCGGTACCGCCAGCCACGATCAAGTTGCATCGTGACTTGACCGCTGCTTCGAGCACTGCTGCCATGGGGGCATCGATGGTGCCGAAGTTGATCTGATCGCTGAGTTCAACTTTCTTTGGGTACGGGCACCGGATTGTGACAGTTGGTCGTTCGGTCACTTCCATGATGGCGTGCAGGCGGTGGCCGCCCGGGAGGCGCAGGTCAAGGCGAGGGTTGGCGACGTCGAATCGACGTTCAGTGCGGCCTAAACGAGATGCCCAGCGGTTGATCAGCTGGATCACGGCTGCATCGCTCTCGGCGATCGGGCCAACTTGCTCGGTGTGGTGAGCACCCTTGCGATTAACGAACACGCGGTCGTGGCCGTTCACGAAGATGTTCTCTACGTTGGGATCGTGGATGTAGTCCTCGAACCCGCCTAGTCCAAACAGGTCAGCCTTGACTCGGCGAGCCACGGCCTCTTCGACCAGTGGGCTGAGCGTGGACTGATTGTTCAGGTTGCGACGACGCGCTAGCTGGTCGAGCTGGTCCCAGATGATCGACTGGGCCCGAGCTTCTTCGTCGGCGTCACTGAGTTCATCGGCGATAGCTTCTTGGCGCCGAATTGCAGAAAGTTCAGCGGCAACAAGATTGCGCACCTCGGCAACAAGTTGGAGATCGAGTTGTACGACCTCTTGAGCGGTATGGGTGGGGAAGTCCAGGACGGTCATGCGCATTCCATTTCTGAGTCGCTGGCGGCGGGGCCGGTGATTTCGAAGACCAGACGGCTACGCCCGATCGTGAGGACATCGCCGGCGGTGAGCAAAGCGTCGGTACAAGTCCGGCCGTTGACGTCGAGCCCATTGCGAGACCCCAGGTCAGCAACGTGCCACCCTCGGGAACTACGGGTGAGGCGAACATGTCGGCGGCTGACCTGGCTGTCGTCGAGCACGATCGTGCAATCGCGATGGCGACCAATCGTGATAGCTGAGTCGTCGTTGAGTTCTTGGCGCATGCCGGTCGGAAGCACGAACGCTGCCTGCACGGGTGGAACGGGATGCATGCGTCGAGTGACTTCATAGAGCCCCGGATCAACCGAGCGGGCGGTGTCTATCGCCGGTGACGAGGTCGGGATATGGGTGGCCACGACCACGGGAGGGGCTGCATTGTTTGGTGTGAGATCTTGGAGAACCGGAACGGGCATGATGTCGTGCAAGTTGCCGTGGGGCTTCATGACCGGAAGCGCAGCGGCCGGAAGCGGTGGAGCGTCGGCGAGGGCCTCGGGGGTGAGCTGCTCAAGCGAACCCGGTGCCCAAGCCGCCACGGCGTCTAGCTGAACAGGAGCGCTTGAGTCAACGCTGTGCCGACCCGTGTTGATAACAAGATCGGCCGGGGCGGGTGTGTAGACCGGTGCAACAGTCGGGTCGGCCACCACGGCTGGTTGGTTGGTTCCGGCGGCGCGTTCGAACATGAGATCATCGTCAAACAGGGCCTGGGCAAGTCCGCTGATCGTGCGCCACAGCAGTGAGCGACGGAAGCGCTTTGGCTTGAATTTGGCACCGGCGAGGGCGGCGGCGACCTGAGGATCGTCGGGCAGTACTGCTACAAGTGGGATGCCGGCCAGGGCGGCAACCTCTTGGGGGTCGTTGGGAGTGTCGCCCACGGTGACTAGGGCAACGTTGGCGCCGGCGTCTTGCAGCCGGCGGATTTGGAAGAGCAAGGCTTGCACTTCGGCAACGTCGGGCCGGGTCACGATCAGGGTGGTGTCGGCGGCTTGAGCTAGCGATGCCGAGGCGCCTGCCTCGTCGACCCAGCCAAGGTCGATAACGGTTGGAGCACCAAGACGAGGGAGTTCGGTGATCAATGTTGGGGTGATTCGTTCGATCCAGGAACGAGCCAACCGAGGATCGACCGGCGTCGGCATGCAATGGGCGCCTCGCAGGTCCTGGGTGTTGGACCAGACCAGGTCGTTCTGATAGGCGTTGCGTACGTCGCTGCCAAAGGTGGTGAGCGAAGGGGTCGGAGCAAGCTCGAACCGCAAGGCGAGCACGCCGCCGGCGGGGTCAGCTTCGATCAGTAGTGCACGCTCGCAATGATGGCTCCATGCAATAGCGAGACCGGCAGCAAGCGTTGTGGCACCGGGGCTGGTGCGACTCGAGGTGATAGCGACGACGCTCATTCGGCCGTCTCGGCTTCGATCTCGAGGGGTGTGACGGGAGCAGCGGGGATGAGAGGAGTGACCGAGTCGATACGGATGCTCTGGTCAACCAGGCCGAGCGAGATGCGGTTCTGGGCGACCAGTTGGGCGATCACGTTGGCCGATGATTCGCCGACCCGGACCGAGACATGCAGTCCGTTGCTGAGCTCGCCAACGAAGGTGATCTCCCCAATAGCGACTTCTTGGCCGGTGGTGAAGCCGTCTTCGCTGCGGCTGTTACCGCTGACGGCGATCAGTCGGACTGTGTCGCCGGGCTTGACACCGTCCGCCGGGTACTGATTGGGGGAGAGGGCAGCGCCGATCACGATCTGCTCCTCTTCGAGCGACAGAACGAACTGGTCGGGGTGGACCAGTGATCCTTCGCCGATTGGGCCGGCGGCGACCAGACCGATCAGATCCTCGAGCGAGTCGGGTGAGACTGCTTGGATGTCGCCAGCGCCGGCGGCGATCCTTACTGGGCGGAAGTTGTCGCCGGTTACGGGCTGGCCTTCGGCGATGGGCTCAGAGGCAACCAGGACCTGGATGCTGTCATCGAACGAGCTCGCCACCGATGCTGCCAGAGCGGCGGCAACCAGAATGAAAGCTAGACCGGCGATCATCGCTGCGGTGTTGCGGCCTCGAGTAGGTGTCGCTAAGCCGCCAACGGCCTTCTTCAGGGGAGTGGCGGGTGGTGGTGTTGTCGACCGTGGCGTTGCAGGAGCCGGCGAGGGAGCAGCAGTGTTCTGGCCCTTCTGGTGGTGGGATTTGCGGGGCAGTTGTGGTGTTTTGAGCTTCATTGCAAGTGTTCCCTTGTTGGGTCGTGCGCAGAGCTGATCGGCGGTGCGCTGCGGTCTCCTACTCAACACCATGTCCTCCCTGTGCGTAAGGGGGGAGGTGTCCCCGGGGGACCCTTCCCCTCTTACCGAATCGTCGAGATGGATTTACCTTGCTGACATCGGTCACCGTCGTGGTGGCCGAAAAAGTTGAAACCAACTTCCTCGAAAGGGAATCGATCATGATTAAGCAAATTGTTCAGGCTCAAAACTTGGCTACCGACGCTTGCGAAGCACTCGTAGCGAAGGCACGCAACGAAGAGGGCGAGATCAGCTCGTGGCTGATCTTGGCCGCAGGGCTCGGCGTCGCTGCATTCGCTGCGGTCAAGACCCTCGACGGAACTATCTCGGAGCTGGCCGGCAAAGTCGGCAAGGAGGGCTGAACCAATGAGCCGCACTATGCCTCGACAGGAGGCGCTCCTGTCGAGGCCACGTGCCGGCGAACGGGGCGCCATCTCGGCCAGCCTCATCATTTTGCCGATGGTCTTGCTGACCATCCTCGTCACCATCCAACTCGCCCTCGTCATGCACGGCCGCAACGTGGCCGCAGCTGCGGCCCAAGACGGTCTACATGCCGCACAACTCTTGGGTTCCACCGAAGGCAACGGTGTCGAAGCAGCCGAACGCACCCTGGAACTCTTCGAGGGAATTTCGTCGGCCGACATCACCGTCACGAAGACCGAGAACACCGTCACCATCCGAGTGCAAGGCGAAGTCGCCGTGCCCGTCGATGGTCTGTTCAACAGCTTCGACGTGACGGTCACCGGACCAACCGAACGCTTCTACAAAGAAACCGAACGCCAATGAAGACCGCAACCCGAACCGACATGACATCAGAACGTGGCGCGTCGCCGGTCAGCGTGCTCATCGTGTTGGGCATCATCTTCCTGATTGCCGAGCTCATAGTCATGGGTGGCCGTGTTGCCGCCGCCCACAATGACATCTCGGCTGCAGCTCGCCAGGCAGCCCGCCAAGGTTCATTAGCCGCTGGCCCAGGTTCCGCCAGCGCCATTATCCGAGACGCCGCCGGCGCCAATCTGACCAACTCTGCCGGCAACGGAACAACCTGCGCTGACGCAACCTACGAAACCGATACCAGTAACTTCGACCAAGGTGGCCGAGTAGGGGTCAAAGTCCACTGCACGGTCGACCTGAGCGACCTGAGCCTGCTGTCGTTGCCTTGGCCAACCAAGGTCTTCACTGCTGAACACAGCGAAGTCATCGAGACCTACCGGGTGGTCGAATAATGTCGGTACTGACCTTCATGGCCTCCAGCCCGCTCCTGGGAATCGGGATCCTCGACACCCGTGGGGTCGTCGTCGCGGTTTCGCTTGCGGCGCTGGGCTTGGTGATCCTCACTGCCGGGTGGTTCGGCGTGATCCCCGTGGTCAACCGGACCAAAGTACGTGCGATTGGCGAGACGGGCGCCCGCATACTGGGTGCCACTGGAGCTGCCACGGTGTTGTTCGCAATCTCGGGTTGGCCAGTGGTGGCGGGCTTTGGTGCTGTTGGCGGTTGGTTCGCCATCACGCTCAAGAACGCCAAGCGGGAACGTAAAGCCGCCATTGAGCGGGTCGACGCTATTGCCACGTGGGTTGAATCAATTCGAGACAACATCTCAGGCGCCGCTGGTCTGCAACAAGCACTTCGTAACTCCGGCAACCATGTGCCGGAACCTATTCGCGCCGAGGTGCGTGACTTGGTGCTGCGGTTGCAGCATGAATCCGTGGTGCCGTCGCTCCGTCGCTTTGCCGCCGATATCGCTCATCCCACTGCGGACATGACGGTCGGCTGTTTGATTCTCGCATCGACTCGCTCCGCAGGAAGCCTGGCCGGAGTGCTGGCCAACACGGCGCAGGCCGCCCGTGACAATGCCGCCATGATGCGTCAGGTCGAAGCGAGCCGCGTCGCGAGCCAGTCACAAGCAAAGCTGGTCGGGGGAATTGCCGGTGCGATGTCACTCTTCATTGTTCTGAGTCAGGGTGAGTTTGTGGACCCCTACGACAGCTTTGTGGGCCAGATTGCGCTCTTCTTCATGTGTGCCGCAGTTGCTGGCTCGGTCTTGAGCATGTACCGACTTGCCCGCCCAGTGCCCCCAATCCGGGTCTTCCAAGGCGTCGAAATCGCTGAGGCAGTCAACGGCACTCACCAAGCCCCGGTCGAGGTCAGCTGATGCTTGCTGCAATTGCTGGCGCGTTGTTTGCCTTTGGTCTGCTCGTTCTCGCCGACGGGCTCTTTCCCAAAAAGGCTGACCTGGCCACTCGCCTCGCCGAGTTCAACGAAGAGGCTTCTGGTGTGGTGTTTGGGGCAGTCGATTCCCTACTTATTGCCCACTCCATGCGCTTGCTACACGGGGTCAAGGGCGACAAGATGGAAGCTTTTGCTGCCGATGTGGTCGTTGCCGGAGACGACATCCACCACATAGCCGTTGAAAAAGTAAAAGCGGGTGCTGGAGCTGGGGCACTGCTCGGGGCGGCTGGCATCTTCTTTGGTTGGGTAAACAGCCCACTTACGTTGCTCTTCGTCGTCGCTGGCGGAAGCATCGTTGGCTATTACCTACCTGATCTTGAAGTCAAGAAGAAGGCGGCCGCTCGGCGCCTGGAGTTCAGTCGGGCGTTGACCGCATTCATGACGTTGCTCGGCAGCAGCATCTCGGGAGGCGGGGGCATCGGGACCGCACTCCGGGATGCGACGAATATGGGTCAAGGATGGGTGTTCACGCACATCCGTGACGCATTAGACGAGGCGCACTTGAGCGGTGTTAGCTCTTGGGTAGCCTTGGAAAAGCTCGGCCGTCGCCTCAATATTGATCCGCTGATCGAGCTTGCGGGCTCATTGACGTTGGCGGGGACTTCAGGATCCCGGGTGACCGAAACGTTGGTCGCCCGCGCCGAATCCGCACGAGCCAAAGAACTCGCCGATGTCCGGGCCGAGGCCGAAGCAAAGAGCTCAAAGCTTGGACTGCCTGTTGGACTCATCATGCTTGCCTGGGCAGCCTTTATGGCCTTCCCGGCTCTCGCAAACTTGGCCGGAGGATGACATGAGTAGTCCGGATTCGCTTCGCTCATCCTGTTTGTCGTGTTTCATGTCGCCGGTCCTTCCAAGTGAGGGGCTGATATGAGTAGTCCGGATTCGCTTCGCTCATCCTGTTTGTCGTGTTTCAAGCTGGCTATGGCGGTCGCTTTTGCGCTGCTGCTGTCGGGTTGTGCTCCTGGCACTGACGGGATTCTGATCACGAGTGCCGAACGCGACAACAACGCTCATTTGGCGCCGCTCGACGATGCACCGATTCGGGTCGAACTGCCCCATATCCCGGTGATTGCGCTGCCGGATCTCTCCAACGTTGGCCAGTACGACGAGCTGTTGCAGGATCGTCTTGGAGGCCTGTCGCTGCAGCCCATCGACGGAGTCGAAGTCATCACTGCAGAATGTGCAAGCGGCGATGTCGTTCTCAGGGGCGACGAGACGAGCGACGTGTTCGACCCCGAACAGCTTGCTGACGGGTCGTTCACGTTCGAAATCGACGACGCAACCGGAGCTGCCTCGTACTTTCGCGAGACCCGGCTGGTGCGAACGAGCGTTACGACCAACGGCGACGGATCTGGCCAGTTCATCGAAGAAGGCAACCGTCACTACTTGTCGATCGAAGCCGGTCTCGACGGCGCCGGCCGTTTTTACGCCGACAACGCCGGTGTGATCACGACGGTCGAGGCGGACGCGCAAGGGGCTGGCGTGTACTACGAGCAGCAGCGCAAGGCATTAACGACGATAACCATTGGCGCCGACGGCTCGGGGGCTTTGTTCAATCAGGATGAAACGCAGCTGCTCACCGTCGATGCTTTTGCCAATGGCAGCGGCGACCTGTATCTCGAAGAGGGTGACCGCACGGTCACACTGCGGGTACGGCCCGACCGAAGCTGGGAGCTCGCCGACAACTCCTTTGGCACTGCTCTCACGGTAAAGGTTTTTGCCGATGGCAGCGGCCAATACGTGCAACGCGGTAGCGGCATCTCGGTCAAGCTCGACTTCGACAGCAATGGAGCAACGGTCTACGAAGATGGACCGGGCCCCCAAATCATCGTGCCCGCCGCTCCAAGCTTCGTCGTGGCGGACCGTTTGCCGCCGCTCGGCACACTCGCCACGATTCAACCACCGTGCGCAACCGTGCTGCGATTCGACTCCCAGGTTCTTTTCGAAGTCAACGAACACACCGTCTTG
>Ga0114956_1001812_pt1 | contig 16874 bp, 17 predicted proteins | sample MaitaG_FD_87304 | JGI IMG/M metagenome (GOLD analysis project Ga0114956, IMG submission 87304) | Marine algal microbial communities from Maine, USA - Maine_Asex2 metaG | ecosystem: Host-associated > Algae > Red algae > Unclassified | place: Maine, USA | collected 2015-01-05 | reverse complement strand
GGCTGATCAGTGTCGACCGTAAACACAGCACTCGCTTCCGCACCGGAGTCTGCGGTTGCGGTGATGGTGTGCTCGGTGGCCGGTTCGACGTTGGCCAGGATGTAGCCGATCGTGTTGTGCTGGTTTTCGACCGCAAACTGCTCGTCGACGACGGTTTGGTTGTCCACTCGTATGTCGAGCGTGACGTTTGGCTCGGCGAACGACTGATTGGATACCCAGAGCTTCACCTCGCCGGCGCCGGGTAAGTTCTCGTTGGATGAGCCGACCGCTCCATCGGCGCGGACGGTGAGTTCACTGTCGGAGGTCGTTACCGGTTGCTCGGCGCTAAGGGACGTCTCGCTGCCTGAGCCGCAGGCCCCCAGGAGAAGGACGGTCAGCAGGAGAGCAGCCGCCGAAGCCGTTCTGTGACTGCTGGCTTTTCGACTGTCGGTGTTGTTCATGGTTCTTTGACGTTCCGAGTGTCGGACTGGTTCCCGGCGTCGGAGGGTATGAGCGTGCCGTCTTCGAGTACGGCCCAAAGTTCCTCGTTGTAGTCGAATGCCGATAATGACGATACGGCAGCACGGCGAGCGCCACAGGTTGTGGCAAGGGAGTCGACGCTGTACACACGTCACGTGCGCCTCTGGGTCAAGAACGGCTGGTTCGAGTAGTTGCTGCGGTGACAAACGTTGGGACGCTGAGTGCTGTGAGCTGGGCGCGAACCGGTTCTCCCCTCGGCTGGTTGATGACAGCGGCGCACCGTTGGGCACGACGCCGACGCGGGGTATCGCGCGAGGTGGTTGGCGCTGGTGCGGCTGATTCCGAGTTGCGCTTTGCAGCGATCTATGACGACCATTGGAATGATGTTTGGGCGTATTGTCGACGTCGATGCGCTGACGAGTCTGACGCCCAGGACGTCGTGTCGGAAACCTTCACTATTGCGTGGCGAAAGCTGGGCGATATCCCGGGCGGAACAGGCACTCGACCGTGGTTGTTCGGAGTTGCCCGAAATCTTCTGCGCGAGCACTATCGCCGCGGCGATTGGTCCGAGGGGGTCACGCAACGGCTTGTCGACGAGTTGATGACCGGCCCGGGTGCTCCTGTTCCCGGCGAGCACGAGGCGGCAATGGACCTCGAACTGGCAATCACTGCACTGGCCGCCCTTGATGAGGCCGACCGGGAACTCATCCAGCTCATCGCCTGGGAGCGCTTGACCCATGAGCAGGCCACGGAGGTACTCGGTTGCTCGGTAAACGCTGTGGCCATTCGGCTGCATCGCGCCCGCGGGCGACTGGGCCTGAAGTTCCAGCAATTGAGCGGCGGAGAAGTTTCTTGAGAAATTTGAAAGGATGTCCACCGATCTCCCACGTGATGGTTGAGAGGCACGCGAACCGCGAAAGGAGCGAACGTGACTGCTGAAGATCCATTTGAGCTTCTGCAATCAAACGTTCCCTTCGACCGTGACGGTGCTTCGAATCCATCAGTGGCAGCGAAGAAAGCTGCCATGTTCAAGGAGATCACTATGACCACCGCAACCCCCAGTGGGCCGACCACCAAGACCGAGGAAATACCGTCGACCGATGACGGCCGGGATCGAGCGGCCTTTCGTCCGGCGAACGAATCCAGAACGCGATCGGCGTCATCAGGTGGTGGGCACCGCCCGCTACGGAATCGGACTCGGGTCATGGCCGGAGCAGCGCTCGTGGTCGCCCTCGCCCTGGTCGCAACGATCGTCACCCTGCCCGGGCAGAATCCCGGTATTGCCTATGCGCTGGACCGACTCGACCTCACCGCTGCGGCAACATCGGGACAGGTGGACGCCTCCCAGACTCTTACCGAAGGCGACCGCAACTTGAGTTCGAGCACTCGATTCGTCTTTGACGGCGACGATGCCGCCCTGACTCGACTCGACGCCGGCGACGGTGTGGCTCGGGCCAGCTACGTCGTCGACGGCATCGGCTACAAAAACTATGTCGCCAGTGACCAGGTCGGCAACTTCACCGCCTCGCCGCTCTTCGACCGGAAACGGCTCTTCGGGAAGTTTGACAACAATCTGGCGACCGTCGCCGATCTCCGAGCACTCATCGAGAACGGCCGCGACGTCACTCGCACCGATATGGGCAACGGAACCGAAGTTCTCACCATGAGTGTGGATGTCGGCGCCGGCTCCGGCGAAGAATTCGATTTCGCCACCTATGACGGACTTCCGACCTCGGCCCTCCTGGCGCCTTTCGGGGACCTCACTATCGATCTCACGGTCACGGTGATTGGTGACTACATCGACGAGATTGCCTACACCGTCAATGGAACCCGGCCGGCGCTCGAAAACCCGGAAGAAACCGAAGCCGTGGTTGCCGCTGGTTCGCTCAAGTTCGCCGGTATCAACGAACCCCGCGAGATTGCTCCCCCGGCCGAAGCGACACCGGCAGCCGGCATCGACGAGTGGGTGTTGCTCAGCGGCGACGAATGGGCTGCCCACGACAACTTCCGCCGGGCGGACACCTTGTACCCCGACACGTGCGTCGACTTCGATCGCAACTGGGAAACGCTGCTCGGCTCGCTGAGCGGCGCCGACAAGGACAACTTCGAGGGCCTGGCCGACTGCTTTGTCGGTATCGAAGAACGGGGCATCGCCCAAAGCATTCGAGCCCTGGTCAACCTCCACAACTAAGCGCTGCGCCGAGAGCCACCGCTCGCAGCGCGAAAGCCCGACCAGCGTTTCCGGTTTCGCCGGAAGCGTTGTCGCGGCCTGTTGCTCCTGCGGCCCCGCTACGCAGAACCGACCCCCACATCTTGAGCGCGACAAGGAAGGACCAATGCGCTATTTGCAGAACGACCCACAGCCCACCGAGACCGTCATCATGGGCGAAGACCCACCAACCATCCTGGCCGAGCCGATGCTGGGCAGCTGGGTTATGGGCATCGTCTTCGTGGCCGCCGCCACCGGTTTGATCCTGATCGGAAAGAACCGTTCCATCTCGACGCAACGACTTATCGCCCAAGTAGCGCTGGCCGGCTCCATCTGCGCGGTCGTCGCCTTGACAATGTTCCCCTTTCCCATCGGAGAATCGATTGCGCTACGGCGCTCGATCGCATCGGCCAACGGAAACGGACCGTTCAGCGTCCACAATTTCGTACCGTTGCGGACCCTTCGCGGCACATGGCCAGACTCGTTTCTGCGCCAAGTCGGCGGCAATCTGGCCCTGCTGTTTCCGGTGGGTCTCCTCGCACCCCTGGCGTTTCCCAAACTTCGGACCGGGCGCGGCATCGTCGGCGTGGCGGTCGGCTCTGCCCTACTTGTCGAGGGCACCCAGTTTGTGCTGGGTCTGGTGCTCGGATTCGCCTACCGCCTCTTCGATATCGACGACCTCTGGCTCAACGCAGCTGGCGCGACCATCGGCGGACTCATCGCCGCTGGTGTTTGGCCCCGGCTGGCCTCATTTGGCAAAGAGGCCGGAACAGAAGACGAACTTCTCGGCCGCGAGAACCAGCGCCGGCCAACGCAACGCCTGGTTTAGATTCACTCAACTGGAGCGACGCTGCAACTCTCGTTCGAGTTCGTCGATTCGGTGCCGAGCGATAACGAGCTCCTGGCCAAGATCCGGCCCCGATCTAGCCGGTGCCAACTGAGGTCTGTTTCGTGCGTGAACAGCGACGGGCAACGGCCCTCCCCACGCAACGAGCAACCCGGCCATCGAAACCGACGCCACTCCGAGCGCTACTCCGGCAACGGCGTCCCATGACATTGGGAAGAAGGCAAGCTCTACGAACGTTGCTCCGAGAAGCGAGTCACCAACCCACGGTTCGGTCCAGTCGCCGGCGACGGTGTGATATGCCCACGGCGTCAATGCCGCATAGGCGCCGAGGACCGCAACCGCTGATGTAGCGGTAACCACAGCGCTGACCAACGGCGTCGATCGCGTCGTAATCCTGAGCGCCATGCCGGCGGCTACGGCCATAACGGCAACAGTGAAGACTTCCGCCATGACGATGTTCAGCGGCGACCACCCGACAACAAACGCCTCCCCGGCTCGCTCTACCTCGGCAAGAGCCCGATCGGACTGGTCAGTTGGCCACACGCGCATGCTCCATCGACGGCTCGACGTTTCGGAGATTCGTTGGCCGAACCCGTTCGTAATCGCAACGGCTGTCAACCCCAATCCAAGCCAGACAGCGGTGGCACGACGCCACCTTCGAGGCTGTTCGGCGATCCGCTCGGCCAGAAAGTACAGCGGGACAGGCAGACAAGCAGCGGTTGCGATTTTCGCTGTCCGGAGGCGGGGAGTAACGGCTTCGCCGCCGGTAACGGCGACCTGGAGTTGTGCCATTCCGTAGGCCATGGGGACAAGGATTGAGAGCCACCAGAATCTGCGCAATCCGCTCATCCGAAGTCCGGCCAGCACGAACCCCGCTGATTGGCGAGGTGACCATCGGTCGCCGCTGAGTTCGAGAGCGGTTGCGACGAGTTCTGGTCCGTATTGCCGTCTGTAAGCCGGAGGGTAGGCGAGCATCACCAGTCGATAGGGAGATCGAGTCATGAACCTGCCACTGCGAGACCAGGACCGATGATGCGGTCGGCGACTTCGAGTCTCGTTCGCAGAGCAGCTGTTTCGTCGTGAAGTTGCTTGGTCCCGTGCTCTGTGAGTCGGTAGTACCGACGAGGACGCCCCTCGACGATTTCCTCTCGATCGATCACGAGCTCACCGGTCCCGACAAGGCGGTCGAGGGCTCCGTACAGGGTTCCTGCGCTGAGACGGACACGGCCGTTGGAAAGCTCTCCTGAGCGCTTGGCGATTGCGTAGCCATGAAGCGGGCCGCCGGTTAGTGATAGTAGAAGGAAGTAGGTCGGTTCGCGCATCACTGCATGATAGATCGGAACCCGATGCATCGGCAAGCGACACGAATTGGTGATGGTCGACTCATCGCCCAATAAGCCGAGCGCGAACGGGACTGTTGAAGGCTTTGGGAGTCGGCCTCGTCGCAGGTGACCGAGGGCCGACCCGCTACTCGGTCGGACCGGCTCGCAGCGAACTCAGTAGGCGGTCGACGATGGGATCGTGTGATGCGTTGTCGCGCCGTACTGCGAACAGCGGTCGTTCGGCGATGGCATCGCTGCGGCGGGTGAGCGGGTCGACGATGCTCTCGGCGATACCCGCAGGCAGCACCGTCCAGCCACCGCCGAGCCGCACGAGCTGCGCGATCACCGATGGGTTGCCGCTCTCATTGCGCACGATCGGGCGGACGCCCAGCGTCGAGAGTGCCTGGTCGATGTAACGACGGGTGCGACTTTGTTCGGGATAGAGCACCCAGTTCTGGGCCGTCGTGATGTCGGCGATCGGCGGGCCGTAGACGTACATCGGTTCACGCAGCAGCTCGATCGCATTCTCGTTCGGCGCCGGTCCGACCACGATCGCAAGGTCGATGTCGAACTGGTCGAGCAGGTCGAGCAGGCGGCCTGACGTTTCTACCGTCAGGCGGAGTTCGATGCCGGGGTTCTCCTCGCGGAAGTCGGCCAACTCCGCGCTCAGCAGATACAGCGCGGCGGCATCGACGAGCCCGAGCCGTAACGTGCCGGTCCGGCCTTCGCTGCGGTCGGTGAGGTCATCGTCGAGGCGTTCGGCTTCGGCCAGAATCCGACGGGCCGACACGAGTGCCGCGGTGCCGGCAGCCGTTAGCCGGTGGGTGCGGCCGACCTTCTCGAACAGGGGAGTGCCGAGCGTTTGTTCAAGTCGCTGTAACCCCTGTGAGAGTGCGGACTGCGTGACCCTCAGGTCGTCGGCCGCATCGCCGTAATGGCCGGTCCGTCCAACCGCGTCGAGGTAGGCGAGCTGCTGCAGCCGGATGCCCAGGAGTTGCGAATTCGCGATCGCCATCGCTGATGAAGTTACCGCGGTCGCATCAGATTGTCTTAATAGTATTTGTCTTATTAGTAAAGGTATTGCCGCCGGACCTCGGTCGCGCCCCGGCCGCAGGAACCGGATGCCGGTCGGCACCGTTCAAACTATGGTTTGACCATGGTGGACGATGACGAGAACAACGACGACGACGACTCTTCAGGTGGCGGCACGGACTTGTGGATCTTGATACCGCTCGCTGCGCTGATGATTCCGATCCTGGCCGTGAGCGGTGAGGTCGCGGGTGGCGCGGCAATTCCGGTCGCAGTTGCTGCTGCTCTGATCATGGCGGTCGGCGCGGTTCTCGCTCGGATGCTCATGGTCCAACGCCACGCGTTGCGGATGAGGGAACTGCGGGCCGAGCGAGCGCTAGCCGAGGCCGAGGCCCGACAATTGGCCGACGCCAACCAGGTGATTGAGAACAATCGAACGATGGAAGAGCTGCGGCAAGCGGTGGCGCAGGCGACGGCCGAGCCCGTTGTGCCAATACCATCACGCATAAGTGAAGCTAATCAATAGCCAAAGAAAGACCTGTGTGACGAATGGGTCGGACCGCCCTACGTTGAGGTCATGACCTCGACTCACCTCACTCCGGTACCCGTCCACGACCAGCGGCTTCGGCTCGCAATCGCCGGCGTCGGCAACTGCGCATCCTCGCTGGTGCAGGGGATCACGTACTACGCCGATGCCGACCCAACGCTCGAGGTCCCGGGCCTGATGCACGTCGTCCTCGGCGGCTACCACATCAACCAGATCGACCTCGTGGCGGCATTCGACGTCGACATCGAGAAGGTCGGCTCCGACCTTAGCAAGGCCATCGGCGCGAGCAAGAACAACACGGTCGTGTTCGCCGACGTTCCGAACCTCGACGTGCAGGTCCAACGCGGTCCGACCCTCGACGGCTTCGGCGAGTTCTATCGCGAGAGCTGCACCGAGTCGCCGGCCGAACCGGTCGATGTCGCCCAGGCGCTCCGTGATGCCGAGGTCGACGTGCTCGTGTCGTACCTGCCGGTGGGCTCCGAAGACGCGCAGAAGTACTACGCCCAGGCCTGCCTCGACGCCGGGGTCGGCTTCGTCAACGCCATCCCCGTCTTCATCGCCTCCGATCCGGTGTGGGCCCAAAAGTTCGTCGACGCGGGTGTGCCCATCGTCGGTGACGACATCAAGAGTCAAGTCGGCGCCACCATCGTGCACCGCACGCTCGCTCGTCTCTACGAGGACCGCGGCACGACGATCGACCACACGTATCAGCTGAACTTCGGTGGCAACATGGACTTCAAGAACATGTTGGAGCGCAGCCGCCTGCAGTCGAAGAAGATCTCGAAGACTCAGTCGGTCACCAGCCAGATCGATGCCGGCATCAGCGATGACGACGTCCATATCGGCCCGAGCGATCACGTGCCATGGCTTGAAGACCGCAAGTGGGCCTTCATCCGTCTTGAGGGTCGCAACTTCGGCGACGTGCCGCTGTCGGTGGAACTGAAGCTCGAAGTTCACGACTCGCCGAACAGCGCCGGCGTCATCATCGATGCCGTTCGGTGCGCCAAGTTGGCCATGGACCGCGGCATCGGTGGCCCGCTCGACGGCCCGAGCAGCTACTTCATGAAGAGCCCGGCCGTGCAGCACACCGACGCCGAAGCCCATGACCTCGTGGAGGAGTTCATCTCCCAACCCGGGTAACCGGCATCAGCGGGCCGAAAACCTGAGAGGTAACGCTCACCGCTGCTCCGGTCTAGCGGTCTAGGTTGGCGATCGCCCGGTTCGTTAGCGGCCGAGTTCGCCGAGCGCCTGCAAGAGTGGATTGTCGAGCAGGCCTTCGAGGAGCCCGGCAAGTGACTTGAGGGTGTCGAACAGCGCGGCAGTGTTGGCGCTGGGATCGAGATCGTCGAGCAATTCGATCCCGAGGAACAACGCGCTGATCATCTGCGTGATCTGTTCGTGCGGAACGGCCGATTCGATCACCGCGCTGTCGAGCACTCGATTTATCGCGCCGGTGACCATTTCGGTCCAAGGTGTGAGTTGGGCGTAGAGCTTTGGGCCCATCTCGGTATCGCCGGCCGCGCCCGCGAACGCTTGCACGAGCACGGTCATGTTGTGTTCGGACCGATCTTGCTCGTGAAGCGACTTCGCCACATCGATCAGCTCGGTCAACGACTGCACCGATTCGAGCTGAGCTCGATGTGACTCGAGCCGACGGTCGCTCATCGTTTGCACCGCGGCCACGATCGCTTCGTCGATCGAGCCGAAGTGGTAGAAGATCAGCGCTTGGTTGAAGTCGCCAGTGCGAGCGATCGCCCGAGCGCTCGTGCCGACGATGCCTTCGTTTCGAAGCGTTTCGAGAGTTGCGTCGGCAATCCGTCGTCGGGTTTCGTCGCCGGAGCTTGACCCTTTCCGCTTTGCCGTCGTCACGTTGTGCACAGTAGCGGGGCCAGCGGCGGGCTCTGGGGCCCCGGGGTCGGTGACGATCGCGGTCATGGTGATGTCTGGCAGGTGCCGTCGTCGCAGTCGTGGGGCGTGAGCATCTCGGACACAAACGCTCGATTGCTGCTGAGGGCCCGGAAGAACGACTCGGCGAGCGGAGCGAACGCCCGACCTCGCAGGCGGTACGACATCGTCCGGTAGCGCCGGGTTGCCCACAGGCTGACGATGAAGGCGCCGGGTCCGACCCAGGCGTGGCCGGTGTTTGCAACGACCATGAGTTCGGACCGGTACCAGGGGAGCTCGGCGTACAAACGCTCACCATCAGGTGACCCGGCGGCGAGGAATGCCAGGGGCAGATACGTCGGCTGTTGGGCCAGCCAGTGGTGGCAGCGGCGACAGAGCTCGCACTGTTCGTCGTAGACGACGGTGAGCTGCTGTAGGAGGTCGGTAGACGCGACCTCGAGGCCGTACCCCGACAGCGGTTGCTGGAGGTAGGCCTCGAGGTGCTGGTCGGTGACCGGGCTCATTCAAACGCCGATGCGGTCGCGGCGACTGGGGCCGGTGTCATCCGGGGTGGAGGCGGCACAAAGCTGGTTGGCGGCACCGGCGGCGCTGTGTCCCAGGAAGCACGCTTGCGAACCTTCCAGATGATCGCCATGTTGATGAAGTGGATCAGGCCGAGGCTGCCGAGCAGTAGACCGAGTTTGGTCACCAGCAGCTCGACCGCTTCGAGGTTCGTGGCCGCGGCGTTGCTTCGGAAGATCAGTAGGGCGTAGCCGAGGTTCAGCATGAAGAACCCGGTCACGAGCAGGTTGTTGATCGCCTGCCCGGTGGCGGGTTCCTCTTCGAACACCTCTCGAAGAAAGACGGCGCCGTTCTTGTAGAGGGTTGCGGCCAGCGTCCAGGTCAGGGCGACTGCGGTCACCAGGTAGATCATGTAGACGGTGATTTGTGCGCTCATTGGGGTCTCCGTTCGGGGGGATTGAGGTTGGAATCGTTGTTTGAGCGTTTGCTCAAGTTCTCTTCGACTATCACTTGAGCAATCGCTCAAGTCAAGCGATTGTTTAAGCAGTCGCTCAATGAGCGGTGACCAGCTGTAAAACCGGGCCGCTACTAGGCTTCGCCCGTGACCCCACGACCACTCCTCACCCCCCGGTTGGCCGAATTCGGCGAGACGATCTTTGCCGAGATGTCGGCGCTCGCCCTGCGGACCGAGTCGATCAACCTCGGTCAGGGGTTCCCCGATACCGACGGCCCCGCCGAGGTGTCTGACGTCGCCATCGCCGCGATCTCCGGTGGTTACAACCAGTACCCGCCGCTCATCGGCGTGCCTGAGCTTCGGCACGCGATTGTCGAACACCAGCGGCGTTTCTGGGGTTTAGATTTCAACCCGGACCGCGAGGTGCTGGTCACCGCTGGTGCGACCGAAGCCATCGCCGCGGCGATGCTGGCCTTCTGCGACCCGGGCGACGAGGTCGTCACGTTCGAGCCGTACTACGACAGCTACGCCGCGAGCATCGCGATGTCCGGGGCGACCCGGCGCGTCGTCACGCTTCGGCCCGGCGACGACGGCCTCTACCACTTCGAGATCGACGAGCTGCGAGCCGCGATAACACCCGCCACTCGATTGCTCTTGCTCAATTCACCGCATAACCCGACCGGCAAGGTGTTCCGGCGCGATGAACTGCAGCAGATTGCCGACCTCTGCCTCGAACACGACCTCATCGCGGTCACCGACGAGGTCTACGAACACCTGGTCTTCGACGGCGGTGAGCACATTCCGCTGGCGTCGTTCCCCGGCATGGCCGACCGGACCGTGCAGATCAGCTCCGGCGGCAAGACGTTCTCGTTTACCGGTTGGAAAGTTGGCTGGGTTTGCGCCCGGCCCGAGCTCGTCACCGCTATTCGGACGGCGAAGCAGTTCCTCACCTTCGTAAATGCCGGACCATTCCAGCCCGCGATCGCGGTCGGGCTGCGGCTCGGCGACGACTTCTTCGAAGGTCTCTCCGCTGAGCTGCAGGCGAAGCGAGACCGCTTGGCGTGCGGGCTGCGCGATGTCGGCTTCGATGTCTACTCGCCCGAGGGCACCTACTTCGTGACGGCCGACGTTCGTTCGTTCGATACCGACGATGGGCGAGCGTTCTGTCTCGCGCTGCCGGAGCGAGCGGGGGTCGTCGCCGTGCCATCGGTGGTCTTCTACGACAACAAACATGAAGGCAGCCATCTGATTCGGTTCGCGTTCCCCAAGCAGGATTCGCTGCTCGACGCGGCAGTCGAACGACTCCAGCGGCTCAAGGCATAGGGTCGGCCGGCCGACGTCACACTCATGCGGTTCTTGCTGCGCCGATCCCTCCCGATTGTTGCGCACGCGACCCTGGCGGGTCTGGTTCTCGTCGTGCTGCTTCGGTTGTTGCGGATCGAGGTGCACGCGCTCACGGTTGGGCTGATCGCGGCCGCGCCACAGCTGATGATGTTCGCGTGGCCGGTCGGTCTGTGGTTTGTCGTCCGTCGCCAATGGCGGCGGGCGATGGTGGCTGGGTTGCTGGTGGTCGCGCAGTTGGCGCTCGTCGTTGGCAGCATCGGCTGGAGGGCGTTGCCGGAGGTTCCGCCCGCCGGTGATCTGCGCATCGGCACGGCGAACGTCTACGCGAACAACGGGTCGGCGGCCGACGTGCTCGCTGGATTTCTGATTGCGGGCGTCGATGTGGCCGTGCTGCAAGAGGTCACGCCGGAGATTCTCGTGAGTATGTCGACCACGGTCGCGTGGGATCAGTATCCGCACCGGGTGCTCGATTCTCGCCCGGGGTTCTTTGGCTCTGCGATCTTGTCGAAGTATCCGCTCGACGGTGATGTCCTTTGGGTTGACGAATGGCCGATGACCGAAGCGACGATCACGACCGATGCCGGTCCGGTGCACATCGTGAACGTGCACATCGAACCGCCGCTGTCGGCCGAGGGAGTGCGGCGGTGGAAGCAGCAAGCGTCCGAGCTGGCCAGCCTCGCCGAATCACATGTCGGCCCGATTGTGCTCGCCGGCGATTTCAACGCCACCGACCAGCACTCGACGATTTCGCAGCTACAGGGTGTGGGGCTCACCGATGCCCACTGGGCTGCGGGTTCCGGTCTCGGCTCGACGTGGCCGAACATCGGGCCGATTCGACCGTTCCTCCGGATCGATCGCCTGTTGTCGAGCGACGGGCTCACACCGATCGATACCCGGCGGCTCGGGCGGTTCGGTAGCGATCACCGCCCGGTCGTCGTCACCTATGTTTTGGGAGCGCCATCGTCGAGCTGAGCTTCGACTCCGGCTCGCGTTATGCGTAGCGGCCGAGATCGGCGATCGACTGACGGAAGCCGCTGACGCAACTGGCGATGATGTCCGCGACTGGCTCGACCGAATCGATCCGGCCGGCGACCTGGCCGGTGAGCGCGATGCTCGCTTCCATGTCGCCACCGAAGTAGAGGTCGAGGGTCGAGCCGACGAGCGCGGTCATTGCGTTGGTCTCGACGTCGAACTCGAGCGCTGAAGTCCGCTCGGTTCGCAGGGCTCGCAACGCGGGCGAGGTGTGACGGTTCAGCATGACCGTGTCGGTTTCAGCGGCATCGACAATCGACTGCTTCCAGTTCTCGTGAACCGGCGATTCGGCCGCCGAGACCATGCGGGTGCCCATCTGCACACCCTCGGCGCCGAGCGCAAATGCGGCGGCCATCGTTGGCCCGTCGACGATGCCACCCGCGGCGATGATCGGCACGTCGACCTTCGAACGCACGAGCGGCAGCAGCACCATCGACGCGACGTCGCGAGGATTCTTGAACCCGCCGCCTTCGCCACCTTCAACGATGAGACCGTCGACCCCAGCATCGACCGCCTTCAACGCGGCGCGCAGCGTGGGGATGACATGGAAGACGGTCAGGCCAGCCTCTTTCAGCTGGGCCGTGTACTGCATCGGATTGCCAGCCGATGTCGATACGAACTTCACGCCTTGGTCGACGACGAAGTCGACGATGCTCGGATCACGCACGAAGGCCTGCGCGATATTGACGCCGAATGGTTTGTCGGTGAGATCGCGCATCTTCGCGATTTCTTCGCGAATCGCGTCGAGTTCACCAGAGGACGTTTCGATGATGCCCATCGCGCCGGCGTTCGAGACCGCCGACGCGAGTTGGGACCGAGCGATCCATCCCATCGGGGCTTGCACGATTGGAACGTCGACACCGAGCATCTCGGTCACCCGGTTGGCGAACGGCTTGGCGGCGGTGGTGCTGGGATTGGCGGTGTCGGTCATGGTGCGCGGTCCTTGGAGTCTTGGGAGCGAACTGCTGAGCGCCAGTACTGTTCCCACAGAGAGATGGTTGTCGTGGCCGACGCTAGTTGCGACGAAACGAGGGGTAAACCACATGGCAATAGTTGCAGCGCAGGGCGTGTGGCAGGTCATTGCCGATCGGGCTGTCGCGACCCCCGACCTCGTTCTTGGCGTCGACGATCGGGGCCGATCGCTGACGTGCCGGGCGTTTGCCGACGGCGCCGAGCGCCTTGCCGCAGGGCTGGTTGCGCACGGAATCGGGCCGGGCAGCAAGGTGAGCTGGCAGCTGCCCACGAACTTCGAATCGATGATGTTGAGCGCAGCGCTCGCTCGTCTCGGAGCGGTGCAGAATCCGATCATTCCGATCTATCGAGAGCGGGAGGTCGGCTTCTGCGTTCGTCAGACCGAAGCCGACTTGGTGATTGTGCCGCACGAGTTGCGCGGTTTCGACTTCGAGGCCATGGTCCGCCCGATCGCGGCATCGGTCCCGGGCTGCGAGGTGCTCGTTTTTGCCGGTGAGCCTGGCGTTGGCGGTGAGCCCGACGGCGACCCGGCTGTCCTGCCGCCGCTTCCCGTGGTGCCGCTGCCGCCCGCCGATGCCCGCTGGATTTACTACACGTCGGGAACAACCTCGGACCCAAAGGGGGCCATGCACACGGACGCGTCGGTCATTGCCTCGGCGATGAACATGGTGCGTGCGCTGGAGCTGAGCGAGGCCGACAACTGGCCGCTGGTCTTTCCGTTCACCCACGTCGGGGGCATCGGACTGTTGCTCGCCAGCCTGATCGCGGGCCCGAAGCTCGTTGTCAGCGACACCTTTGATCCAGCGGTCACGCCGCTCTTCTTGGCCGAGCACGACATCACGATCGCGGGCTCTGGCGCGTACTTCTTCATGTCGTATCTCGCTGCGCAGGCCGAGGGGCCGGACCAGCCACTGTTTCCGAACTTGCGGTGCGCGACCGGAGGAGGATCGGTGACCCCTGTGGGCCTGCACCACCGCGTGAAGCAGGAGCTCGGCGGACGCGGAATCATGTCGAGCTACGGCCTGACCGAGATCCCGATCGTCACGTTCGCGAACTACGGCGACCCCGACGACAAACTCGACACGACCGAGGGTCGTGCGGTCCCGGGCTATGACTTCAAGGTCATCGATGCCAGCGGCGCCGAGGCTCCGGCCGGCATCGAAGGCGAGTTGTTGGTTCGAGGACCCAGCCAGTGTTTGGGTTACCTCGATAGCTCACTTGATGCTGCGGCGTTCGATGACGATGGCTACTTCCGCACCGGCGACCTCGGCATCATCGACCGCGAGGGGTACATCAGCATCACGGGTCGAGCCAAGGACGTGATCATTCGCAATGGCGAGAACATTTCGGCCAGGGCGGTCGAGGACCTCCTGTTCACGCATCCCAAGATTCGTGAGGTCGCCGCCATCGGCTTGCCCGACGAACGCACGGGCGAACGTTGCTGCGCAGTGGTGGCGCTTGCCGACCAAGCGACGGCGATCGACCTCGATGAAATCCGCACCTACCTTCGCGGCAAGGGACTCATGATGCAGATGGTGCCGGAGCAGGTCGAGTTCCTTCCCTCGTTGCCGAGAAACCCAGCGGGCAAGATTTTGAAGAAGGACCTCCGGGCGCAATTCGCTCCGGCCTCCTAGTGCGTTTCGTTTACCCAGCGGGCCCGTTTCGCCAGTGCGCATAGTCACGTGGAATATCAATTCGATTCGGAGCCGTCTCGACCGCGCGCTCGCATGGTGCGCGACGAACGAACCCGACGTCTTGTGCCTGCAGGAGACAAAGTGCGAGACGGGTGCGTTCCCCGCCCAGCAGTTCGCCGATCTGGGGTACACGTGTGCGCACCATGGCGCACCGGGCGGTTACAACGGCGTCGCGATCGTCAGCCGGGTGGGCCTCGTTGACGTCGAGGCCGGCTTCCCAGGTGAGCAACCGCCACCGTTCAACGAACCTCGTTTGATCGCGGCCACCTGCGGCGAGGTGCGGGTGCTGAACATCTACGGCCCTCACGGCCGTGACTTGTCTGACCCCCATTACCAATTCAAGCTCCTGTGGTTCAAGCGTCTTGAGTTGCACCTGCTGGAAGAAGGCATCATGGATACTGCGAGCGTCATCGTTGGTGATTTCAACATTGCACCAGCGTCAGCCGACACGTATCCGAAGCGGAACGATCAACGTCGCACCCATACGAGCGACCGGGAACGCGTCGCCTTCGCGGAACTTGCCGACCTTGGGTTCACCGACATGCTCCGTCATCGCCACCCCGATGCGACTGACCTCTTTACGTATTGGAGCTACAAGAGCAAGCTCGGCAACAACCACGGCATGCGTATCGACCACATCCTCGCGAGCGCCCCGATGGTCGATCGATCAACTGGGTGCTGGGTCGACGAACCCGAACGGCACGCCGACCATGCGTCCGATCACGCTCCCGTGGTCCTCGACCTCTCCTAACCGCATTCGCTTGATTGCGTTCGCGCCCTTCGCTGTCGCAAACTCCTAAGATCGGACGGATGAAGGCTGTCGTCATGTTCATGAGTCGCACCGGCAATACGCAGCGGGCCGCCGAGATGGTTGGCGGCGAATTGCGGTCGCGAGGGCTCGAGGTCGCAGTGCGTCCGGTCGATGGGCTCGACTACAAGGAGATTGCCGAAGCCGATCTCGTCTGCGTCGGAACCTGGGTCGATGGCATCATTCTGTTCGGTCACCGGCCCGGCGATACCGGCCGGCTACGCAAGGTTCCGATGTTGTGGAACAAGCCGGTCGGCGCGTTCATGACCTATGCGCTGCACGGCGGCAACGTGCTCGACGAGTACCGCACCTTCCTCACAAACGAACTGGGCGCCTTCGTCATCGGCGAGGCGCTGCTGAAACGCACCGAGATCGACCACCACATCGAAGGCTTTGTCGACACGCTGCTCTCACATTTCAGCGCTGATCAGCTGCCTCAGCTGGCTTAGGAGTTCAGCCGGTACGAGGCTGTACGAAACTCCGAACCCGCATGAACTCGAGCGCCCACCCGCCGCCACCCGCCGCGAAGCGGCTGCTGGCTGAGCCCCCAAGTCAGAGGTTTTCTTCGCCGGCCGACGAAACGTCACCGCCGCCGTCGGTGGCAACCGTGGGCGGTACCGCCTCGGCGCACGAGGCAGTGTTCGACCCGGTCTGCTCCCAGCACCGGGGGTTGGTGTAACCGGTTGGGTCTTTGATGTCGGCTGCGCCGGTCGTGAGCGGAATGGCGAGCGAGATCGACTGGCCCGGGTCGGTGCCGAGCAGGTGGCCGTCGTCGGTTGTGTCCCAGAGTTCGTGCGAAGGAGCCGCTGAGTCGATGACGAGCGAGCCCATCGCCCGCGAACCCCAGGCCACGTAGTCGATGACCCGTTCTTGATCGTCGAGCAACCAGATGTCATCGCCGTCGTTGTCCAAGATGGAGAAGAAGTTGTCGGCATTAGCGCTGTAGTTGGCGACGAAGTGGAGCGCGGCGCCGGTGTCAATGGTGCCGCCCCATTCCCTTGGATTCCAGATCCAGACGATTGCGCGCTCACCAGATTGGAGCTCGGAGTCGCGGCGTGGATTTGACCGGTCCCGATAGTCGATTTGGTAGGGAATCGAGACGTTGCCCTCGCCGTTTTGGGTTCGGAAGTTGTGCTCCGAGATGGAGAAGTCGGTGAGGTCGATGGGCGTGTTGCCAACGTTCTGGATCTCAACGAACTCGTCGTACTGATCGACGCTTGCGAACGAGCCGTCGAGGGCGGTCTCGGCATAGCGCACCTCGGTAATCACCAGCTGACCCTTCAACGGTGACTCTTCGAACGTTTCGACGTAGAAGTCGAACGTGTGACTCGTCGTCTGGTTCGGCGCCGAAAGTTCGGTGGCACTCACCGTGATTGTCACGGGACCGGTGAAGTTCGCAGGCGGCGTGCCGGTCAGTCGGATATCGCCGGCGCTGACGTCGACCGTCATCCAACTCGGCGCCCCGGTCTGCGAGAAGGTCAGTGGTTGTCCTTCAGGATCAGAGGCCGTGAACTGTATTTCGAGCGGGACGGCGCTGTTGCGCGGATGCCCGACGACCTCGGCCGGATCGTCGAACACCGGCGGCAGATTCGGAATCGGCGTCGCCGCGGGGGTTGGGGTTGGTGTGGCGGTCGCGGCGGGAGTTGGCGTCGGTGTGCCGGTGGGGGTGGCCGTCGGTGTTGGGGTGGGCGTTGCGGTCGCCGTGGGGGTGGCTGTCGCCGTTGGTGTCGGTGTGGATGTTGGGGTAGGGG
>Ga0114956_1001811_pt1 | contig 16877 bp, 11 predicted proteins | sample MaitaG_FD_87304 | JGI IMG/M metagenome (GOLD analysis project Ga0114956, IMG submission 87304) | Marine algal microbial communities from Maine, USA - Maine_Asex2 metaG | ecosystem: Host-associated > Algae > Red algae > Unclassified | place: Maine, USA | collected 2015-01-05 | reverse complement strand
TGAAAAAACTGGTGACTTGGGCGAGCGTGGCCGACTATGGTCGATTTTGGTCAAAGGAAGCCATGAAGACCTGGGAGGCAGACGGAGTTACTTATGTGAAAAATGGTCGAACCGGACAAATGATGCCTTTGTATTGGCAGATGTACGAAGACTTTTACGCCAATCCTGAGAAGCTCAACATTCCTCATTCGGCGGCTACGATCCAGCAAGACTTACTGGTGATTCACGGCGATGCAGATCCGGTGGTGCCCCTATCGGCTGCCCATGAATTAAAGGATGCGCAAGAGCGACACCAGTTGTTGGAAATTAAAGGAGGTGGTCATACCTTCGGCGGAGCTCATCCATGGACCGATACTGCGCTGCCTGAAGGTTTGGGAGAAGTGGTACAAGCAAGCATTGACTTTTTTAAAAGTTCGACGAACGGAGCTGAGAGTTAGGCAATGCTTTTGATGAACGTAAAGGCAGTGCGTTTTCCTTTTCTACTGCGTTGATCACTGCAGTTGTAAAACTTGTTGAGGATTATGCATTGAAAGAGCTTCAAACTGAACTATTTTCGTCCTCTTTCCATTCTACTAGCTGAACATGAAACTTTCTAAAGTATCCATAAAGAACAAAAAAGCCACTTTCGAGTACCACCTTGTAAGTAAGTACTCGGCTGGGATTGTTTTGACGGGAACCGAGGTGAAATCAATTCGCTTGGGTAAGGCAAGTATGTCCGATGGGTTCTGTTACATCAGAAATGGTGAGTTGTGGTTGAAGAATGTGCACATTGCTTTTTACCAGCAGGGCTCCTATAACAATGTCGAAGCCAAGAGGGATCGCAAATTGCTCTTGCAAAAGAAAGAGTTGAGGAAAATTGAATCCAAGTTAAAGGAGAAGGGGCTTACGATAGTTCCCACCCAGATTTACATCAATGACCGCGGATTTGTAAAGATCGACATCGCACTCGCCAAGGGTAAAAAGTTGTTTGACAAACGCCACACACTTAAGGATAAGCAGCAGCGCCGTGAGATGGATCGAGCCAAGAAAGACTACTAGCACTTAGAAGTTCTTTTATTTTCAATCGGTCATTTTTTCATGGCCTAGTGGTCTAATTTCTCCAACAGCCATCCCTTTACTACTGCTATTTTTGAATTTTGGACTTTCTCTTTAAGTTCCGCACGTTTGTCTTTATCGAATTCACTTAAATGCAGCAATTGCTTGATCATTTTAGTGGAGTTACGATAAATCTCTTTGTGATAACCCAATATTTTCTTACGAATTAATAATTGATTAAAACTCTCCAAAAGCGATTCGAGTGCGTCGTACTCATCCATTTCATAATACGCCTTCATTAAAATCATCTTTGAATCAAGCATCATGAAAATATCGCTGTATTCAATTTGATTCAACAAATAAATCGTGTCTTGATATTCTCCTTTCTCGAAATTTAGTAAAGCGAGTGCAAACTTTCTAAATGAATCTTGAACACTAGGGGTGATTTTTTTGCTGTATTTTTTCACAAACTGTTCCACCCATCCAATCTCCTTGGCTTTGATGCCGATGAATAAAATGTTTTTAAATGAAGAAGGGCTTAATTCTCCTTTTTCATCCAGCAGCATGCCCATTTCCAAGGCCAATTTGTACAAATCGAGTAGTTCGGAAAGTAGCTCAGGTTTTCCTCTGTTAACACTGTGAATGGCATAATTTCTTGCCATAGCGTGCGCATCACCAAATTCTTCTTTCGCCAATGAATGCTTGTGTTTAACGAGCTCTTCTTTCAACTTGTAAAAGTGTTCGTCGTTATCACGATCTCGCAAGGTGAGAAAACCGTAGTAATAAATATTGATGACCGGGTTCTCATAAGCATTACTTTTTAGGTGATCGAGAATCTCATCCATCATCTTCAATTCATAGTTCTGATTGAAAAGATGTTGATAGGTAAAGATTTCACAGATTTGCTTCAGCTTACTCGTAACGTAAAAGGCATCTAACTGGTCAGATACTTTTTGAAGGTTGGTTTCATCTCTACGCTCTTTTATGGTTGAATCAAAGAGTTCAATCTCTTCCTCTATGCGATAAGAGTGATAGAAGTAAGGAATCCCTTTTTTTTCTTCTTTGTCGCGGATGTCGCGCGTTTTGCGCAAGGATGCGGAGAAATGCTTTTGCAGTTTCAGCTTGCGAAACTCCTGCATCAATAGGATATTCGATAAGACCTTTTCTTCTCTTTGCGCTTCAACTACCAGGAATTCCTCGGTGGTTTTCAAGAGAAGTGAACTCAAATGACGCATTTTGAGATCGTTGAACTCCCCGGTAAAGACTGCCTTGTAAACCGATTCGCGGTGTACTTTATCATCTTTGAAGTCAGGATAACACTTCGTTAGGTACGCACACATTTTCCTAACTTGCTGATTCTTACAGTGATACGGCGACTCAACGAATTCATTGAGGAGTCGGAGTTTACTTGTATTCAAGCTTCTAAAAACATCGAGGAGTTTGCTCTTTTTCATAACGGGAGAAATCGCATAATTCTTTGGGAGATGGAATCCTACTTAATCAGACAAATCTAGTCATAAAAATCTGATAATCAGGAGTAAGCGTACATGTTTATTGGCAGAGGCTGCGACAAATGTATAAATTAGTCCTTTCTTAAAGGCTTTTTACTCTGCATATTTGAAATATCAAGTTGATTTAGGCAAACAAGATTCAAATGATCCATTCCATAAGAACACTCGCGATACTGCTTGTAATGATAGTCCCACTGCTCCTTTCAGGGCAGAACTGGACTAAAATTATTGGTACTTCAGAAGATGACGACGGTCGAGCGGTGCAGGTTGCCCCAAACGGTGACATCATCATGGCTGGTTTTGTTGTAGCAGACAATGGAACTGAAGATGTAATTCTTCAGCGCTACACCAGCTATGGCGATTTGCTCCAAAGCGTGCAAATTGATCACTTGGACTTGGCAATGCACGAAGACCGAGCGTATAATTTTTACCAAAGAGACAACGGGAACATCATTACAATTGGTCGGATCAATTACAACGTTGGACCCGATGGAGGCAATAATGTTTATATCTGCGAATTTGATCAATTTGGAAATCTTTTGTGGGATGCAGATCCTTCGCAGGAGGCATTGAGTTACGGGGGAGGAATTCTGGAAGATCCAGATGGCAATGGCTACTTGTACTCGGGCTCATTTGATGGAAAGCTACAGATCAGCCGCATCTTTTTTGGCGATCAAGATCCCGTTCAGGTCCTCGAAATCCCTGGAGCGATGGAGGGGATCGAAATGAAATTGACCCCAGAAAATGACTTAGTGGTAGGTGGAACAGTGCTGCGAGATGTTGCTGGCGAAGAAGTACATGATCCTTTCATCATCAAATACAATACTGATTTAATAACTGAGATCGATCGCTGGGAAAATACCAATGACGATGAAGACAGAGACATAGTAAAAATTATAGTCTTGTCAGATGGCAGCTATGCCATCTCTGGAACCTTGTGTCGCGATGTAGATGCGATTCCAACTTGCATGGCTTACGTGAGCAAGTTGAGTTCGGATTTAGTAGAACAGTGGACAGTGGTAAATGACAGCACAGCAGGTTCTACCCAAACCATGGGAGTGGCTTTGGTGGAGGACTACAACGGCGACATCATGTTAACAGGTCGGCAAGATGGACAGGTTTTTCTATCGCGTTTTGATGCTGTTACAGGCTTTCAATACTGGACACAAAATTACAGCATTGCCGGAAGCAATGGCATTGGTTGCGATATCGACAAAGACCAAGATGGCTTCTTAATTGCTGGAAATGCTGACAATGGATCGCTGGGTATGCAAGATGCTTTCTTGATGCGCATTGGTTCTGATGGCGAGGAATCGACCAATCGAGTAGGTGGTTTTGTTTGGGCAGATTTTATGAATAACTGTTCAGCAGATAATCTACTGATTGACGATGTGGTGATAGAATTTTTCAACGAAGACTACAAGCTGTTTGCTCGGCCCGATGACAATGGGCGCTACGAAGTAACCTTGCCCGATGGATCGTTTCAAGTAAATGTGCACAGCCCATCAGAAGCATGGGTTCCTTCTACTTGTATCCAAGAATTGCTCATAGTAGGCGATGGTAGTTTGAATTTAGAGCAGAACTTATACCTGACAGATGCACACGAATGTTCGGATGTATCGATCAACATAACAACCGCTTCTTTGCTTCCTTGTGAGACAAGCAGTTACTTATTGCAATACTGCAATCTTGGTACAGTGCCTTCAGACAATTCGACCATCGAGCTAGAGTTGGATGAGCAACTGACGCTAGTTGGTTCAAGTTTGCCATTTACCGTTTCTGATGATGTGATGTTGTTTGACATCGGTAGTCTCAATCCGACGGACTGTGGCGAGATAGAGATCGAGGTCATTCTCGATTGTGTTGCCGATCCGCTGAGAACATACATTGTTGCCGCCACCTTACAAGAGGCTGAGTACTGCATTCCCGGCGACGCAAGTTGGGACGGTTCGGATTTAGTGGTGGATGCGGTTTGTTTGGGAGACAGTGTTTACATCACGATAAAGAACGAGGGTGCCGACATGACGGATGACTTGCTTTATCGAATTGTGGAGGACAACGTTCTGCCATTGACTTTCCCTATTTTACTGGAGGGAGGGGAGTTGGTAGAGATCACTCGGCCATTAACGGGCGCAACGGTTCGTGTAGAAATTGACCAAGCTGCGGGGCATCCATCGGACAGCGCTCCAAGTGTTACATTAGAAGCCTGCGTGCCAGATGGTCAAAGCAATTACAGCACGGGATACGTGACAGATTACCCGCAAGATGACAATGATCTTTCAGTGGACATCGACTGTTTTGAGGTAAGCGATCAGCCTCAGCCTTTCGACGAAATAGCATATCCTTCGGGAGTAGGTGAGGAGCATTTCATTGCGGCCAACCAGCCAATTGAGTACAAGCTCTACGTAAATGCCAATCCAGAAACCGATTACAAGCGTTTTGAGATTCGCCAAGAACTCTCGCCTTTCTTGGACATGAGTACGTTTCGATTGGACTTTTTATCAGATGACAATCTTGTTTACAAGATTGTAGAAGACAACGTGATTGCCTTCATCGTGGAGGATAATGTATTGCCACTTTCAGCCATCATCATTAAGTATACGGTTTCTCCTTTCAGAGATTTGGAAGCAGGAACGGTTATTACAAATACAACAACATTATACGAAAACTACGATCTGCCAATCGAACGAACCACCGATAGATTCTTGACCATTGCTGATCCTTTGTTTGATGATTCAGGTTTGGAGAAGTCGGTTTTGTGGGACGGATTTTCAGTAACTACAGACAATCAAAACAACTACCTCACTTGGAGTACCAATGGCGAATACAACAACGATCGCTTTGTTCTTCAGCATTCAGTTGATGGCAGTGAGTTCGTTGATTTTCTAACCTTGCCAGTTGTTCCACAGTCGAGTGGGAAAATGCGCTCAGCGACGCACAGTCCAGGGCAAGGTTACCATTGCTACCGAATTCATCAGTATGACATCTATGGTGAAAAAACGAGCACGGCCGAAGAATGTGTTTTGATTCAAGCATCCGGAAATGAAATTACTGTTCAGGGAGCCAACCCGTTTATCGATCTGCTTTCTTTGAAAGTATTGACGACCGGAGAGAGCACGCAAGCCATTACGGTTTACCAAATTGATGGCAAGATGGTACATCAGTCGGCGGTTGATTTGGAATCAGGGTACAATGATTTAGAGCTTCCATTGCAAAACTTGAATCGCGGAGTGTATGTGGTTGAGTTAACCAGTCTTACCGAAACACTTTTCTTGAAAGTGATGAAAGAGTAAGGGATCGATGATAAATAAGTTTCCGATTTTGAACGGAATGTTATTTTTTTCGACCCCAAAGCATCTGGGATTTGAGATTGTTTTTAATGGCAGACTTCCTCGAAAAAGAACACATGTAAATAGTCTTGTATAACACCGTTTTTATTGCCTAAATCAACGGTATTGAGACATGGTTTGAGCCGATCACTTTTTTAGTGGTCGGCTTTTTTGTTTTGAAGTTAGGGAGAAATCTAGGACGATACTTGTGCGCTTTGTTCGATGGGTTCAGTAGAATTGAGTTCCACCAGTGGCTTGTAAAATGCCATAAGAACAATCGCCGCAACAATCGCACAGGCACCCAGAATCAAAAAGGTCGAATGCATGTTGGTGGTAAAGTAGAGTGTAGAAAACAATCCGATGAAAAAGATGCGGAAGGAGACGTTGATGACTTGAAAAACGCTACCAGCACGTCCGATGTATTGATTAGGAACTCTTTGCATTAGGTAGGTAATACGCATGATTCGCGATCCGGAATTGGCCACAGCCAAAATAGCCATCAAGACAAATAGCATCAACAAAGAAGCACCCAATCCGATGCAGAAGAAAGCCACAGCTCCCAGTAATGTCAATAGAATACAAGCCATTACGTGGTTGGTTCGATTGAACAAGTACCGCACACCTAAGCCAGCCAAAATGGCTCCCAAAGCATACACCATTTCTGCAATGGCATAGTCCGAACCTGTTCCATTCAAGCTGCTTTTGATCCAGTTGGGGAATAGGAAGAAATTGGCCACCATGATGGTGACAAAGATGAAATAGGCTGCGTTTCCAAAAACGAAGATCAAGGGGTTGGCTCGCAAAAACCGAACGCCGGTTTTGAGTTGAGCGATGGGCCCACCCGACTCTTTGTAGCGCTTTACCAGAGGTACAAAAGAGATGGATGCAATGACCAAGGACGCCAAAATGTAAGTACAACCATCGAGTAGAAAAATTTGCGGCAATGACCAAGCTTCAAAACGGAAAGGGAATTGAAAATTATAGCCTGCAAAGTTCATGATTCCTTCGGGCGCTCCAGCCAGCAGTAAAGCCGCCATTGCTCCGGCAATCATGGTGGTCAATTGACCTTGCACCTCGATGTAGCTGGCCAGTTTTTCGTATTGGCTGCGCTCCATGATTTCTTGAGCGAAGGCGTACAAGGTGGGATAATGAATGTTGTAGATCCAGAACGTACCTGCAAATACCATGGAAACCAAAGCTACCGAAACCTCATTGAGGTAAAATCCAATGGCAGCGGCGGTCAGTAGAATGGTAGCTCCCGCGATGTTCTCCAGTAAGAAAAGGTTCTTTCTATTGTAGCGGTCCACCAATGTTCCCACATACAAGCCCCAAAAGAGCGAAACGATGGTAACACTCATGTAGATTTTTCCGAACAGCCCCGGTTGGTCGAGGGTGTCACTGAAGTACCAAGGGATAGCGATCACTGTAATGCCTTGCGAAAAACCAGAAATGGTATTTGCCAAAAAAAGCAGCAGAATGGCCTTTAGGTTTTTCAATATCTTTGAGGGGCTTCAGGAAAAGCTGCAAATATAGTCGAGTCAAGGCATGACTTGGCTCCAAGCTTGGAATTCAACTGACTGTCTTTAGACAGTTGAATTTTTGCAGCATCCGAATATGTTTGTTTCCAAAGTTTGGGGAATTATATTAAGCCATCATTGAATAGAAGTGAACACTTGAATAGAAAGAAGCCCAAATTAGAAAGAGAAGAGCCCTTTAGTCGCGATGAGCTACTGGATAAGTTGCAACATTACTGCGCCTATCAGGACCGCTGTATTTTTGAAGTACGCGAAAAACTCTCAAAGCTTGAAGCCGATGAGGAAGATTCTCTCTTTGTGATCCACAGTTTGAAAACAGGTCGCTTTTGGGATGAGCGGCGCTTTGCCATGAATTTTGTCTACAGTAAGTGGACCATGAAAAAATGGGGACGCCTAAAAATACGCAAGCATCTTCGGGCTAAGAAAGTAGCATACCATCTATGGGAGGAAGCCTTCAATCAAATTGATCTAGACGAATACCTAGAAACGATGGCGGAATTGGGGCAAAGGAAGTGGGATTTATTGACGTCTGGAAATGAATTCGCACGAAAAAAGAAGGTACACGATTTCCTAATTGGTCGAGGTTTTGAGAAATCCTTCGTGATGGAGTTTATTTTCAAATTGTCCTTGGGAGAATAAGTGCAATTTGTTTCAGTCATGATGTTGATAACTCAAGGACAGCGGACCACCGGCTTTGAAAATTGGAGGATAACCCTGTAGAGCAAATTCACTACCAACTAAGAAACCCAACTAAATCGAAAATGACTCACGCCAAATTTCACTCACCAAATCAGTAATGCACTCAATTCACTCATTGGGTAATTCCCAAGCCCAAGCCCAAGCTAGTCTGCAGTTTTTTGTTTGCTTTTAGCAAGGGCCAGATAAATGACTTCTTGAATGCGTGTCCGAATATTGTTGCGAACCAATTTCCAATTCAAGCTATCTGGATAAACACGATTCGATAAGAAGATATACACCAAGTTATTTTCAGGATCAGCCCAAGCCATTGTTCCCGTAAATCCGGTATGGCCAAAGCTACTAGCAGGAGCTTGATTGCAAGTCGGTCCTTTGTCTCTTCCCGGTTCTGGTCTGTCAAAGCCGTAACCTCTACGAGCTCTTTTACCTTGCTTTCGAGAGAAGTAGTCAACGGTATTGGGCTCAAAATACAAATCACCACCGTACTCACCACCGTTCACAAACATTTGCATGATTTTGGCTAAGTCATTGGCATTACTGAATAATCCAGCATGCCCACCAACACCACCAAACATAGCCGCTCCCATATCGTGCACGTATCCGTCCAGCAATTGTCGCCTGAAATTAGAATCATCTTCTGTGGGTACAATATCGTCATGAGTGAATTTTTCCAGCGGTAAAAAACTCGTCCGCGCCAAGCCCAATTTTTGATAAAAACGTGCTTGTAAATAGATATGAAACGGCGTCTCGTTATGATTTTCAATGATTTCCTTTAAAAAGTAAAACCCCAAATCACTGTACTTGTATCGATTCTTATTCGGCAAATCAGATGCTAAAATCTTCTTCCACATTTCGTCTTGCTGATCTTGGCGCATGTACATATTCTCTGCCACCTGAACTTGGAATTGATCCGACTCAATACTGGAATACAATCTTCTTCGAGTGGCATCATCTACAATAGTTGATTCGTAAAAAGGAATCCAACTACGCAAACCTGCTTCATGCGTAAGCAATGATCCGATGGTCAGTTTTGCCTTGTTGGTGCCCACGGTTTTGGGAAGATGCTTTGACAAACTGTGGTTCATTTGCATAAATCCAGAATCGTACATATCCATTACGCCCATCAAACTCCCTGCAATTTTAGTAAGAGAAGCAATGTCGTAGAGGTCGGTATTTTGAACTGCTTGTTGTTTGTCGTAGGTGTGAAAGCCAAATGATTTTTGATAGATAACGTGGCCATCTTTGGCTACCAGAATTTGACAACCGGGTGTGGCTTTGTCGGCAATGGCTTCATTGGCGATGAGGTCGATTTTAGCTAGATCTTCTTCCGCAATACCAATTTGTTCGGGCGAACAGTATTCAAATCTGAGTGGTTGTTCAATGGCTCCGAAGCCAGCGCCGTATGGAAAAGCCGGTGAAGCCGAAACGGGAAGCTTTCCCTTTGCCGGAATACCGCCAAAGAGAATTTGAGACGTTAAGTCGTGTGCTAGGGGATCATCTTGGTACGCTACTACAGCTGTAGAAATATCACCAAAGTACTGTAAGGCATAAGGAGAGCCAAAAACCACCAAAATTACTTTGGTATTTCGTTCGAGCTTACTCAGGAAGTCGATCATCGCCTCCGTAACGCCGTGATTTTTACTGCCGTAGCGACTCAAGTCGTGAAGGCCAACCACCACCGTAGAGTAAGTGCGAAGCTTCTGCTCCATCACATCAAACTGATCTTGATTAGAATCCTTGTCCATCCAATAATCGTCCAGTTTGGCATAACGGGCCATACCGCGTTGAAAATCCGTTCGTCCTGCACCGATCGACAAGCTGGCGAATTGGTGATGATCCAAAGAGCGAAAAGGCAAAATCTCGTTTTCGTCTCTAGCGATAGTAATAGCGTTCGCCAATAGATTGCGAATCAGTAATTCAGTTTCTTTTGTATTTAGGTCTTCTTCGAGGTTGTTGAGGCTGATTGCTTTCACGTCTCCCAATCCCACACGAAACTTTGCTTTGAGAATTTTGCGGGCTCGCTTAGTGATTTCCTCTTCCGTAATTCTTCCATCTGCAACAGCTTCCTTAAACATAGAAACGGCCTTGCCAACGTCTTCAGGAAAGAGAAGGATGTCATTGCCAGCTTCGAAAGCCATCAAGTCAACTTCTCCGGGCGCGAAAAATTTACTCACACCTTTCATGTTGAGGGCATCTGTAAAGAGCAGTCCTTCGTAGCCCAACTCTCCACGCAAGATTCCTTCAAGAATCGGAGCAGATAAAGAAGCGGGCATAGTAGGAGTATCTGCATCAAGCGCATCGGTAATACCACGAGAGTCGAGGCTCGGAATAGCCAAGTGTGCGCTCATCATCGATCCAACTCCACGCTTCGCCATTTCGCGAAAGGGATAAAGTTCAATGGAATCCATACGTTCACGTGAATGTCGAATCACGGGTAAGGTGTGGTGAGAGTCCTTGTCCGTATCGCCATGGCCCGGGAAATGCTTAGCACAAGCCAAGACACCCGATTGTTCCATGCCGTTCATGTAAGCAATGCTTTTATCTGAAACGTTGCGTGGGTTTTCGCCGAAAGAGCGGTCGTTGATGACCGGGTTGTTCGGGTTGTTGTTGACATCAACTACAGGAGCGAGATTTACATGAATGCCCATTCGCTTGCATTGGCGGGCAATGTCTTTGCCCATAGCGTAAATGAGGTCGTTGTTTTGAATGGCTCCCAAGGTCAGTTGACGAGGATACTTCGGAGTGTTGCTCAAACGCATGCTCAATCCCCATTCTCCATCAATGGCAATGAGAAGCGGTGTTTTTGACATGGTTTGAAAATGGTTGGTCAGTTTCACCTGAGCTTCCGGAGTTCCTTGGAAAAAAATGAGTCCGCCAATTTTGAAATCGCGAATCAGCTTCGTGATTTCAACTTTATGGGCTTCACCACGATTGGAATAGGCAGCGACCATGAAAAGTTGGCCAATCTTTTCGTCCAAATCCATGTTCTTGATTTTGGTCTCAACCCATTGCAATTGCCGTTGAGAATAATCACCATCAAAATGAATTTGTGCCTGTACAGAAGTACAGATAGACGAAAATAAGGCCATCAAACAGATGGCTGTTAATAAGAAGGATCTCATCCTCATAGCTTTTAGAAAATAAAAAATTGTGCTTCAGAAACTCCCCAGCCTTATTCAGACGCAGAAAATGTGATAAATATTACAAACTTGAATGTCCATCAGCACTAGGCGCGCGTTAAAGATACAGACGTCCAAATGGAAGTATTGATTAATATTCAATTAATGAAATAATTCACATTTGACAGTTTTAGTACGATTTTGACGAAAATTAGAGCAAGTAGACCATCCATCTTCTTTAGGTTCTTCATATTGAGAGGAAAAATCTGTGCCTGATTCGCATTTATCGACTACCTTATTGGGTATTAACGGCTATTTTATGAAAACTTTCAGATCACCTTTGTCGCGGCTACCGCAATACAGTCGATTCAACTACAAGCCTCGCTACTACGATCCCGAGAAGGAGGCCTGGGAGCAGAAGAAAAAGCAAAGGTTGAAAATGTCGCGGCATGCCTTGTATAAAAACAGCGACTCGAATGTGGTCGGTGCTTTTACTGGACGATTTGATGAGGATGATTTTTTTGCGGTCGACAAGCGACTCAAGTTTCGTCAGATATCCGGTGTTTTAATCATAGTCGCTTTAATGTTGGTTCCCCTTGCCTATATCTGGTTTGGGTTTTCAGCATGGATAGCAATTTTATTGTGTATACTTTTGGTCTTCTTGTATAAGAAGAGATAAGGAAGAATGAGATGTCAGATCTGATCAAGCTTTTGCCTGATTCGATCGCCAATCAGATAGCTGCAGGCGAGGTCATTCAGCGACCTGCCTCAGTAGTTAAGGAGTTACTGGAAAATGCCATTGACGCAGGTGGTACGAAAATTCAGTTAATTTTCAAGGATGCAGGTAAGACCCTGATCCAGGTGATCGATAATGGTATCGGTATGTCCGGGACGGATGCGCGAATGTGCTTCGAAAGGCATGCTACGTCCAAAATCGAGAAGGCGGACGACATCTTCACCATCAAAACCATGGGTTTTCGAGGGGAAGCTTTGGCATCTATTGCGGCGATCGCACAAGTAGATTTGAAGACACGTAAGGTTGGAGATGAACTCGGCACACAAATTCTGATGGAAGCTTCGGAGGTTCGATCGCAAGAGCCTGCTCCTGTAGCGGAAGGAACCTCAATCGCTGTGAAGAACTTGTTCTTCAATGTGCCTGCCCGAAGAAAATTCCTAAAATCGAATCCAGTTGAGACCCGACACATACTCGATGAGTTTCAACGGGTAGCCCTTGCCAATCCACACATCTATTTCACGGTCCACAACAACAACAATGAGATTTACCATCTCAAAGGTGGAAACAACAAACAACGCATCGTCTCTTTAATGGGACGCAACCACGATAAGCGATTGGTGCCTATCGAGGAAAATACCGATTTTCTGGAGATCAGTGGTTTCATTGGAAAGCCACAGTATGCCAAGAAGAGTCGAGGAGAGCAGTTTTTCTTTGTGAACGACCGATTCATTAAGAGTCCTTATCTGCATTCCGCGATTATGGAACTCTACAGTGAATTGATGCCTGATGGCAGCTATCCGCTTTATGTGGTGCACTTGAAGATGGAACCAAGCCGGATTGATGTCAATGTGCATCCAACAAAACAAGAAATTAAGTTCGATGATGAGAAGGTGGTCTTCACCTTTCTGCAGGCGGCCGTTAAGCGAGCTCTCGGGGCATACAGCATTACACCGGCACTTGATTTTGATCAAGAGGCGAGCCTAGCCCAAGGAGATACTTGGATGAAGCCTACAAAGGTCATCAATCAAGATTCGCAATCGGTTCCAACGGAAGCTCGGTTTTCCGGTGGCTCTGGCGTAAGAGGGAGCAATTCAGGCTTTCGGCCAGCAGCCGACGAGAATTTGGCGAACTGGAAGGAGCTCTACCAAACGCAGAGCACCGAGAAAGACGGTCAGGCTTTTACAACGGTGCAGAGTTCATTGAACCGCCCCAAGGAGAAATCCATCACTGGGCAACAAGAGTTGCTCGAAGCGCAGTCGGAAATTGCTCCTTTTCAAATTCATCAACGATACATCATTTACCAATTGAAGTCGGGTTTGATCTATGTAGATCAGCAGGCGGCGCACGAACGTATTTTGTACGAGCGCAACTTGGAAGCTTTTCGACAAGGAAGCACCACTACCCAGAAGATGCTTTTCCCTTATAGTTTGGAGTTGACAGCCCCAGACGCAGAAATTTTGCGGGGCATTCTGGAAGAAGTACAGCTTTTAGGCTACAGAATCAATGAGGAAGGAAGCAATTTGTTCGTCATCAGTGGTGTGCCTTCAGACGTGAGTCAAGGCGAGTTAGAGGGGGTCTTTGAGGAGCTCATTGAGCAATTCAGAATCAACGCCCATGATTTAAAATTGAACAAACGCGACCACTTAGCCAAGTCGCTGGCCCGACAATCGGCCATGAAAGCCGGAAAACATTTGAGCAGCGAAGAGATGAAGGGTTTGATCGACCAACTCTTTGCCTGTGAGATACCTTACGTAGCTCCGAACGGTCGATTGACCTTCGTTACGCAGAGTTTGGATCAAATCGACAAGCAATTCCGCCAAACTTAAGCCGTTAACTCAGCAGCGATAAGGTTGTGCTCCATCACTGCCTTGGGAAAGCTTGGCTGCTGAAGGCTTATAACTGAATGCTTTTAGCAGTGAAGCTTAATTCCCAACTATCTTTGGGTAAAATTCTTAAGTCTTTATGAACGGTTATCCTGCATGGAGTGACATTCCAGTTGTAACGAAGAATTTGATCATTATCAACGTGCTTGTTTTTGCCACGGTGAGCCTAGTGCCTGTTGATATTGTCAGTTTTCGCAATGATCATGTATCTTCCTTATTCTACTTTCTTGGTCTTTGGCCTTTTGGTTCAGAGTACTTTCGAATTTCGCAAGTGTTCACACACATGTTTCATCATTCTGGTATGATGCACTTGGCCATGAATATGATGGGTTTGTACTTTTTTGGTCCAAGCGTTGAACTGTCGCTAGGGCACAAACGTTTCTTATTTGCGTATCTATTCTGCGGCTTTGGAGCAATGTTTTTACAGTCTGGAATGTACTTTTTAAGCGTTCAAATGGGATACACGCCGAGTGGAGCGTTCATGTTAGGAGCTTCGGGTGCAGTTATGGGCTTGTTGGGCATTTTTTCGCAGATTGCGCCAAATGCCATGATTGGAATCATTTTCTTACCGATGCAGTTCAAAGCAAGTCAGTTTGTTTGGGGTTTGATTGGATTAGAAGGCACTGTTGCAATAGCCGATTTTATGGGCATTATAAGCTCGCCAGTGGCGCATTTTGCGCACTTAGGAGGGGTAATTGCAGGGATAATTTTAATCACGTTTTTGAAAAAAAGAAGAGAATAGGTTTTCGATGGGAATGTACGACAACAGCAGCATGTTGGATGATTTGAAGTGGGAGTTGCGTTATGGTTCAAACATGACGAAGCTGATTACTTTCAATCTGGTGATTTGGATGGGAATGATCCTCACTCGCATTGTTGTGCATGGTTTCATGCAGAACGAGTTTCTATTTGACAACATCCAGTATTGGCTTTCTGTACCGCGCGACCCGGTCAACTTACTTTATCAACCTTGGTCGATTTTCACGTACATGTTTTTGCATGTTGAGTTTATGCATGTATTCTTCAACTTATTGATGCTCTATTATTTCGGAAGGCTGTTTACCACCTTTTTGGAGGATAAGCGCATCATACCCGTCTACATTTTGGGCGGCTTAGCTGGGGTCCTGGGCTTTTACACCTTCACCTTACTGGTACCGCATATGGTAAAAGGCATGTGGATGTTGGGAGCTTCTGCAGCTGTAATGGCCGTCATTTTTGCCACCATCACCTTTCGCCCAAATCACAGTTTGAATCTGGTTTTTCTGGGAGAAGTGAAGTTGAAATGGATTGGCATGTTTCTCATTATTTCGGACTTGCTCGCTATATCTAGCCAAGCCAACACAGGCGGTGCCGTGGCGCACTTGGGAGGGGCTTTGTTTGGGGCCATTTACGTTCAGCAATTGGTTCGTGGCCGAGACATGACTCTTTGGATGAACAACTTATGGGACAAGCTCAGTGGCAAAAAGAAAGAACGGCCTTCAAAGATGAAGGTGGTGCACAGAAGACCTCCTGTTGCCACCACGGTTGGCAAGCGAAAGGTAGACGACGAGCACAGAACTCAATACGCCACAAAGCAAGAGCGGATGGATGAAATCCTGGACAAAATCAGTCGAACTAGTATCGATTCTCTCACCCAAGAAGAGAAAGACTTCCTGAATGAAATGAGCAAAGAGCTCTAGTTTTCATTCTATTTTGAAGATTCTGTTTTCTGATAGAAAGAATATCAGAACAATTTTTGCTGATTGAGCTTATTCCGTCTATCAATTGTACATTTAATTTCAAGGAATCAATTAATATCATTCCCAAGAATTTAAATCGCCCTTAGCCAAGTGAGATTATCGCGATTCGATTATTTAATGCTCTTGTTGAATATTGTAGCTGGAATGGCTCTCATAGCTGCCCAGAAGGCTCCCTATGTGCCGCCGACTCAAGCTTGGTATTTAGCAATTTTCGGCCTAGCTTATCCCTTTATTTTTCTAGCAAATTGCATCTTCTCCCTGTACTGGCTTTTTCGAAAGAGGGTTCTTTTAATCATGTCTTTGCTATTCCTGTTTAGCACTTATGGATCATTGGGGAAGGTATTTACATTTCAGCCACCAGCCGTTTTTAGCACTGAGCAAGCCAGCATCAAGGTATTGACTTACAATGTCCAAAGCTTCGATGTTTATCAAGAGTATCCAGTGGAGGATGAAACCACAGAGATCATTCAATTAATCAAAAGAGAAGATCCTGACATTGTCATTTTACAGGAGTTCTACTCGCATTCGGAGAAGTTTCCCAACATCGATCGGTTCAAGCGAGAACTGGGATTTAAGTGGCATCATTTCGAAAGTACATTCAATCACAAAAACACCGTCTTGTTTGGCTTAGCGACTTTCTCGAAATTTCCATTGTCGGAAGGTGAGAGAATTGATTTGAAGGGCACTACTTCAAATTTGATTAGCAATTGTGTGGTTGAGATTCAAAATAAAAAATACGCATTGTTCAATGTGCATCTTCAATCCTTTAAGTTGGGCGCCGATGATTATCGATTCATTGAGGAAATAACCGACAAGGGTCCAGATATCGAATCTTCAAAGTCGCTATTGCGAAAGTTGCGCAATGGTTATCAAAAGAGGGAAAAGCAAGTTTTGGCCTTGGATGCTGCCATTGGGGCGAGTCCATATCCAGTCATTGTTGCCGGTGATTTCAATGACACACCGATGTCGTTTGTGTACGAAACGATTTCGGACGACCTGCTTGACAGCTTTCGGGAGACAGGTTTCGGAGTCGGTGGAACATACAGTGGTCCCCTGCCTTCATTGCGGATCGACTACATTTTCTCTGATAGCAGCTTGCAGGTTTTAACACACAAGGTCATTCACGAAAAATATTCAGATCACTATCCAGTCTGTTCGGAGTTAATACTTCCGTAAATTCGTTGGAAATTTTCCATCACGCTGAACGATCAACTGCTTTGGATTTAGCCGCATATATTGACCATACGATCTTGACACCCACTACCGTTAGTGCAGATGTTGAACGCATTTGTCT
>Ga0114956_1001810_pt1 | contig 16890 bp, 14 predicted proteins | sample MaitaG_FD_87304 | JGI IMG/M metagenome (GOLD analysis project Ga0114956, IMG submission 87304) | Marine algal microbial communities from Maine, USA - Maine_Asex2 metaG | ecosystem: Host-associated > Algae > Red algae > Unclassified | place: Maine, USA | collected 2015-01-05 | reverse complement strand
CCGCGTCAGCAGCATCACCAGCAGCATCACCAGCACTATCAACCACGCTGTCAGAGCCACACGCAGTCGCAACCAGCGACAACGCAAAAACCATCGCCAAAAGGCGCAGCACTTTCTTACTCAATGGATTCCCTCCAGGTTCATTCGAATCCCAGGTTGGGGCTCGATGCATTACTTCGATTTCGACAGTAGTGGGCACTACATGGCTGTTTAGATCAGGCATGAGCCTCGGTCTCGCTCGTCATCAACGCGCTGATCGACTCGATGTCGGCAGGCAGTTCAGGTGGTACCGGCCGGATTTGCACGACTCGTGACCAGACTTTGCGCCACGCTCCGACGATGCCCTGCGGGGCAATGAAGACGACCACGATGAGCACGATGCCGAAGACGGCCTGCGAGAGCGGACCGTCACCGTTGAGCTGGTACATGCCATTTACGCCGACTTCGTTGTCGCCAGCGTGGAACCACTGCCATCCAAAGACCACCGTCGCCAGCACGAGCAGCGCGCCAGCGAGGCTCTTGCCCTGCACATCGTCGGCCGGCAGGGTTTGCATAACGAGCCAAGCAAGTGCAGCCATCATCACCAACAGCAGGATCCAACCGGGAACGGTTGGGTTATCGAGGCTGAAAAGCCACAGGCCGAGCCCCAGCGTGACTACCGAAGCGGCAAGAAAAGCGCCGATCTTCTGGGCGACGCCCGGGAAGCGGCGGGCCAACAGGATCGCGATCGCAATCCCGAGGAATATCCAGAGCACCGCTGCTGATGAGTAGTTGAAGTAGGTCTGCACGAGCCAACGTCCGAACACCACGATGACTGCACCGATCGCAGCGCCGCTGACGGTGGCAACGCCACCAACAACTAGGCCAACGAGCAAGTCGACCATGAGTACGAAGGTGTAATCCTGCTCGGCTACGAAACCAGTGTTCATGGCCCACATCACGCCAGCAAGACCACCAAGTGCCGCACTGATTCCGAAGTTGATGACCTTGAAGCGCCGCAATTCGACACCGCTTACTGCAGCACCGATCTCATTGTCACGGATTGAAATGACGGCTCGACCCGGACGGCTCTTGACCAGGTTGCCCACGAGCCAAAATGACAGCACCGCCAGCAAAGCAATAGGAATGAACCGATAGCGCGAGGGCTCGTTCTCGAAGAACGGGAACCAGGTTGGCTCGAGCTTTTCGCCCAAGCCGTTGCCAGCGCTCGTGATCTCTCGACCATTGGCGCCGCCGGTTCGATCCGCGATTGTCAGGTCGCTTCCGAACGTGAACTCGAGCTTAGTAAGGCTTGGGAACGCCGCTGCGAAGGCGACCGTTGCCATAGCCAGATACAAGCCTTTGATGCGTAGCGCTGGAACACCGAGTACGAGTCCAACGATGAATGCGGCCAGCATGCTGACCGGAATCGTCATCCAGTAGTCCCAACCGTGATCCATGATCAGCGTCGCAGTTACGAAGGCGCCGATTGCGATGAACGCGCTCTGGCAGAGGGCCAGAAGCCCCGAGTACCCAACAACAAGGTTGAGGCCAAGGATCGCGACTGCCATGGCGGCGGTGCGACCGAGACGACTTACCTGAAACTCCGGCAGCAGCAACCAGGCCAGGATCAGCCCAATGGCGAACAGCGTGAATCCGGCCAGCCGATACATGCGGTGTTGCGAGCTGCCTCGATCGAAGATGTAGGGCATGTCAGACCCTTTCGATCGTCTTCGTGCCAAACAGGCCCGTTGGTTTGAACCACAACATGCCGAGCAACAGCAGCACCGGCGGTACCAGCGGTGCGGCCGTCAAGCTCGAAAGCAGCTCGACGTCGCCCAGGTAGCCAAGGACCACACTGTTGAGCAGTCCGACTGCGAACCCTCCTAGAGCGGCTCCGCCCACGCTGTCGAGGCCGCCAAATGCGGCAGCTGCAAGAGCGTAAATCAGCACTAGCAGCATCATGTTTGGGTTAAGCGTGATGCGTGGTGCGACCAGGATGGCACCGAGGGTGCCGAAGGCGCAGGCGAGTGCCCAACCAAAGCTGAGTACACGGCCCACTCGGATACCTACGAGTCGTGATGATTCGGTGTTCGATGACACCCCGCGGAATGCAAGACCCATCTTGGTCTTGTTCAAGATCAGATACACGATGCCGAGCATGACGAGCAGGGCCACGATCAACGCAACCGAGTCGTGCTGAATGCGAAGACCGAGCGGATTGCTTTCGCTCTGTAACCAGATCGTTTGGCCTTGGGTCCACTCACCTATCGAACCCGGTAAGCCCGCTAAGAGGTCGGGTACTTCGATCTGAGCTTGATAGTTCCACACGTCACCGGCAACGGCGTTGACGATGTAGAAGACGCCAAGGGTGATGAGCACAACCGGCAGATGGTCTGTTGGGTCAAACGGGCGCAACATTGAGCGCTCGATGGCCATACCGAGCAATGCCGACAGTGCCATCGCTAGCAGCGCAGCAATCCAGACATTCATCGAGAATGCCTGCACCGCAAAGACGAACGCGAAGAACGCGCCGATCATTGCCAACTCGCCTTGGGCGAAGTTGATGAGAGTGGTCGCCTTGAAGATGAGCACCATCGGAATGGCGACGACCGAATAGATCGCGCCGTTTTGGAGTCCATCAATGAGACGCTGGAGAAACAGCGACATTACGCGTGGGTCCTTTCGGTTAGAGCAGCAGGAATGAGGGAAATGAGATGAGCGAACGAGGAGCTACGCACCGAGGTACGCCTCTTGGACAGCAGGGTCGTTCTTGAGCTCTTCGGCGGGGCCCGACAGTGCGATCGCGCCGGTTTCAAGGACGTACGCTTGGTTTGCGATGCCCAACGCCAGGTTGGCGTTTTGTTCGACGATGAGCATCGTCGTGCCTTCGTTGCGGTTGATGTCTCGGAAGGTCGTGAACAGGTCTTCGATGATCAGTGGGGCGAGGCCCAGCGATGGCTCGTCGAGCAAAAGCAGCTTCGGTCGAGACATGAGTGCTCGCGACACTGCAAGCATTTGCTGCTCGCCGCCGCTCAGCGAGCCGGCGGCTTGATCCTTGCGCTCTTTGAGTACCGGGAACATCTGGAACCAACGGTCGATGTCGTCATCAACCTCTTTGTCTTTGCGGACGTAAGCGCCCAGCTGCAGGTTCTCGATCGTCGACAGTTCAGGGAACGTGCCTCGACCCTGAGGAACGTGAGCGACGCCGTTCGAGACGATCGCACCGGTGTCCATGCGGTGAACTTCTTCACCGTCGAGGGTCACCTGGCCCGCGGACTTTACGATCGGCATATTGCAGATCGAACGCAGGGTCGTGGTTTTGCCGGCGCCGTTGGCGCCGAGAATGACGCACACCTCGCCTTTACGCACTTCGATGTCAACGCCTCGGAGCACGTCGACTTGGCCGTAGCTGGCGGTGAGGTTCTTGACCTCAAGCATTAGGTCGCTCATGCTGCTTCGCCTCCGAGGTAAGCGGCAATTACGTCTGGGTCGTTGCGAACAATGTCGGGGTCGCCATCGGCGATCTTGCGACCGAAGTTCAGCACGACGATCTTCTCTGAGATCGCCATCACCATGCGCATGTGGTGCTCGACGAGCAGCACCGTCAGGTTGTACTTGTCGCGTAACGCTCGGATGACGCTGGCCAGTTCGTCGACCTCGCTGTGGGTGAGTCCGCTGGCTGGTTCGTCGAGCATGAGCAGTTTCGGATCGCCCATCAACGCTCGAGCCAACTCGATGCGCTTGAGCGTTCCGAATGGAAGCCCGGCCGCAGGGTGAAATGCGTGCTGGTGGAGATCGAGCTCATAGAGAGCGGCGTAGGCCTTCTCTCGCAGCTGCTTCTCTTCGGCGGCATTGCCCAGGTTGAACATCGAACGCACGAACCCCGAACTGGTATTCGAGTGGCCACCGACCATCACGTTTTCAAGCACCGTCATGCCCGGCCATAGGGCGAGGTTCTGGAACGTTCGATACACCCCTTTCTGGCTGATCTCGTGCGACGAAAGTGCCGTGAGGTCGATGCCGTCAAAGGTCACGCGGCCCTCGGTGGCGTCATAGATACGACTCACGACATTGAACAACGTCGTTTTGCCCGCACCATTCGGACCGATGAGACCACATATCTGCCCCTCATCGATGTTGAAGGTCAAGCCATCTAGCGCCACGATTCCGCCAAAGCGCACCGTGACGTCAGAGACATCAAGCATTGCCATATTCACTTCCCCCAAAGAAAAGTTGTTATCCCCTCGCGCCGACCCAATGGGTCGCGACTGACCTGTGGCAGAATAGGACAACTTCGCACTGAACATGCAAATGGATCGGTGCCGGTCCCACACGTCGGGTACTCCCAGCCCAAGACGCCACAAGGATGAGTTGATTGAGCACCCCAAGTGCGAGCCACAACGAAGACGAACCGCTGACCGAAAACCCGATTCCCGATGGTGGCAAACGGGCCGACTCGGTCGTCGTGGTCAACACCGGCGATGGCAAGGGCAAGTCGTCGGCAGCCTTCGGCGTGATGGTGCGATCGCTCGCTCTCGACTGGTCGGTGGCCGTTGTGCAGTTCATCAAGTCGGGTGACTGGAAAGTTGGCGAAGAGAAGATCGGGCGACAGCTCGGCGTCGACTGGCACAATGTTGGCGAAGGCTTCACCTGGGACTCCGAAGACATCGACCATGACCGCGGTCTTGCCAGCGACGGCTGGAAGCAGGCGCGTGACCTCATCAATGCCGGTGAGCATCGGCTCGTCGTGCTCGACGAGATCACCTACCTCATGAACTGGGGTTGGATCGACAGTGATGACGTCATTGCCGTAATCGCTGACCGTCCGAGCCACGTGAACATCGTGTGCACGGGGCGTGATGCCCCCGAAGCGCTGCTCGAGGTCGCCGACACTGCTACCGAAATGCGCAAGATCAAACACGCCTATGACTCCGGCATCCTCGCCAAAAAAGGCATCGATTATTAGATCGGTGGCGTTCGCCGTCGATGGTTGCTGTGCGGGCGCTCGAAGCCATCATCGAGAGCATCTTCAATGATCTCGAACCTAGAGACGCATGCCGTTTGTCGCGCGGAGTTTCAGAATTCGTGACAGGTGCACTCGACGGTTTGGTCGAGTGCCTGCCATTTGAACTTGACCGAGGCCGACAGCGTGCCGCAACCCGTGCAGCTGACAGCGAAACCGTCAGCGACTGGCACCACGAGCACGGGCGCTTCGCCCGTCGACAGCCGCTTCTTTTTGGGTTTGGGCTTGGATAACTCGGGCATGATGACCCGTTCGATCTCGAGATACACCACTGGGTTCTCGGGTTTCGCCGCGGGCGTGTCGGGGACCCGTTCGCTGCTCCACGTGTGCAGCCAGGTTGACTCGGGCCACTTGAGATAGTGCAGGCGGGCGTACATCGCTTCGGCGCCGATATCTCGCTCGAGATTGCTGGCAACGTTTGCGTCGCCTTCGTCGGTGTGAATGATGTCCCAGCGGTCGCTTTCGATTTCGAGTACCCGTTTCGCCGTAACCCGCACTGGTTCTGCGACATCGCGCGGCCCAGACCAATCGAGAAACCCGGTGACCTCATTGAGATCGTCGACGCCGAAGATGCGAATCTTGTCTGAGATCGACTCGATTTCGTCGAGGAATCCATCGCGATCTTCGGTCGCTGTCGGGTCCTCGAGGGTGTCGGCCGCAAAGAGAATCACGAACCGGGCCCCGACACCTGCTTCTTTGCGCCGCAGGACGCGCCCCATGCGTTGGATCATCTGGCGCCGTGTGCGGCTGGCGCTGACGACCACGCCGAGGTTGGCGTTGGGCACGTCGACGCCCTCATCGAGCACGCGCGGCGCGGCTACGGCGTCGAGTTCTCCCGAGCGCAGGCGGTCGAGAATGTCTTCTCGCTCGAGGCGAGGCGTGTCACCGGTGATGATCTCGATGCTGAGTTCGGTGTCGAGGCGATTTATTGCGTGATTCGCGGCCTTGACGGTTTCGGTGAACACCAACGCGCCTTGTGCGCTGCTAATCGTGGGCGCAAGAGTCGAGAGCGCCTTGTACTTTGCGGTGCTGTTCGCGACGATCTCGCGGCGCTTGCCGAGCGCGTCGAGGTATTCGCGAGCTGCGCGCCCGCTGTCGCCCGCATCTTGGTCAGCGAGGTGGGCCACTGCGCTAAGGAAGTCGGCAAAGTTGCTTGGCATCTTTGGCAGCGAACGCAAGACCCGGCGAGCGTCGACGAGCTGCTGCTCGGTGGCGGTGTATTCGGCGCGTTCAGCTCGTTCAAGAGGCACCGAGACAAAGGCCACCCGAGGTTGAGCGCAGACGCCGTCTTCGATCGCTGCACCAAAGTCGTAGCGGAAGCAGATGCCGCCGAAGTACGGCAGGATGATCTTCTCGATCGCGTTGTCGCTGCGTTCAAGGGTTGCCGTGAGCCCGAGACGCTCGTTGTAGGCGCCGATCAGCGATTTGCGCAGCACACCACCGCCAAAGCCATGGCACTCATCAGCAATGAGCAGACCTTGCCTGCCATCGACGGGCACGGGCCGCTGTTTCGCGGCGGAATGGCGGGTGGCGACCAGGACGTCGCAGCTATCGGGGCGGTCTCGTTGGCTATCGCCGAGTCGACCAATCGTGAGATCGGGGAACGTCGTCTTCAGTCGGTCGGTCCATTGCGCAATGAGCACCCGGGTAGGCACTACAACCATGACGAAAAGTCCCCGGCGATGGGCATCGGCGATGGCGGCGAGCGCCATGTCGGTCTTGCCCGACCCTGTTACCGCTTCGACGATGCCACGGCGCCCACAGCCCAACCATGCCGTGAGAGCGTCGAGTTGCCATGAGTAGAGAAAGCGGTCTGGGCGATCGTCGGGGGTCACAAATCCTCGTTTGGCCAAAAGAGCCACCGTATCGCCGTGCACATGGCGCGAAGCGTGGGACCGATCAGTCGCTTCTACCCTCAGGGCGTGGCAACTAGTACGCGACCACCGAAGCGCCATCCCAATCGTCATTGCAATCTTCGAACTGTGGCTGGATTCGTTTTGGCCATCGCTGTGTGGATCACCGGCTGCGGCGGCGCCGATTCGGTGACTTCGACCGATGCTGTGGCGCCCGAGCAGCAACCGGCATCGGTTCCAGAGTGGCTGGATCAACGGGTGACACCCGAACCAACACCGACCGCTGTGCCACCTAGCCCATCGCCAACCGCGGTGCCAACCGCGGTGCCGACTGCGGTGCCAACACGACCCCCAGCGACAACTACGCCGGTTCCAACCGCGACCGTTGAGCCGTCACCGACAGCTCAGCCGACGCAGACGCCGACGCAGACGCCGACGCCTGAACCTGATGAACCTACTTCGGTTCCGCCGACCGTCGAGTCGACCGTCGACAAGGTGCTTGCGCCCTCTGACTACAGCGGAGATCTTCTCGCCTTGCGCACCGACGCGGGCGTCATGTTGACCGTGCGCAGCGTCGGCCCGAACTACGAGGTCGTGACACCATGTTTCAACATCACGCAAGTGCAGCGCGGTCAACCAATCAGCGGTCCGGTCGATGTCTTGATCGATCCTGGCCACGGCGGCCCCGAGACCGGTGCGGTGGGCCCAAACGGCCTGGTCGAGGCCGATCTGAATCTTGTCGTCTCGGCATTGCTGAACGACCGTCTCACCGCCAGCGGGTACTCGGTGCAACAGACCCGGTACAGCGATCACTATGTGGCGATTCAGGCTCGAGCCGAGTTGGCCAACGCGCTCGCTCCTCGTGTCTTTATTTCGGTGCACCACAACGGTGGCTTCCCTGAGCCCTCCGATGTTCCCGGTACCGAGATCTTCGTGCAGAAGGGCGATGGTGAAGCACAGCGACTCGGCGGTCTGGTCTTTGAAGAGATTCAACGTGAGTTCGCCGATATCGACGCTGCATGGGTCGCGACCGATGCGTTTGGCGTGAGTTGGCGATCGAACCGCTCGGGCACCGATCTGTATGGGGTGCTTCGGCGAACTCCCGATCTTGTGTCGGTGCTGATCGAACCGATGTATCTAAGCAGCGCTGCCGAAGCCGAGTTGCTGGCCCAGCCGGCGATTCAGCAGCGAGAGGCCGACGCAATCGCGCGAGCGATCGAGCGGTTCTTTCTTAGCGAAGATTCCGGAAGCGGCTTTATCGATGGCCTTGTGTTTCAGGGCGATCTCGGTCCCGGCGGGGGGACCGATGACTGTATAGACCCGGTCTTGAACTAGTTCGTCTGCTAGCCGGTGGCGGATTCGTCGGCCAGCTGCCATAGCCCACGACCGAGCTTTTCGACTCGACCGGATCGCTTCAGGCCACTGAGTGACAGGCTGACATCATCGAGCGATTCATCGCGCCCAGCTAGCGCGATCTTTTCGTGAATTGCGAGCCGATTCATTGGTGCTGCGGTTTGGCGAAGAACGGTGGCGACCGCATCGTTGCGTGACATCAGCAAGAGGTCGGGGCCAAGTGAACCGTGCAGGTGATTCGAGAGTTGGATCGCTGCTGAGATGGGCACGATCTCAGCACCTGGTGCAGTGTCGACGCCGACGAGCTCGTCATCGACGAGACCCCGACGATCGGCATAGGAGCGAAGCCCAGCGAGCTCAAGTTCGATCCGGGCACTGTCTTGCTCAAGGGCAGCAACCAATTCCTTTGCCTCGCGCAACTCAGCACGCGCCGTCACCAGGTCTTGCTGCGCATTGTGAATCGCTTCGGCGATGTCTTCCATCAGGGGTGACTTTTGCGGTTTGAACGTGGCATGACGAGTGTTCTTGGTGCGCAAGTAGCGAAAACCAGCTAGCGAATAACCGTGTGGGATTCGAGGTGTGCGTCCTTGAAGAATCGCCAAGCTAGCACAAAAACTTGCGACTAGCTAGCTCAAAAACTAGCTCTGCTACTTGCCGGTTAGTAGCGGGGAGCGCTAGCACGGGGCACTAGGGTCGATCGCCATGAGGATCAACCTATGTGGACGTTGAAGCGACCAGCAGCGCGAGTTGTCTTACTCGACCGTGCGAACCGCATCTTTTTGATCAACGGACGCGACCCAGCTGACGCCAGTAAGCCCCCGTGGTTGGAGATTCCAGGCGGTGGCATCGATCCAGGCGAAGACAGCGCAGTTGCTGTGGCTCGCGAGCTCTATGAGGAAACCGGCATCGAAGATGCCGAAATCGGACCGGTCATCTGGGTCCAACATGTCCAGTTCGAGTTTGGCGGGCTGCACTTTGACAGTGACGAAAAGATCCACGTCGCCTGGTGCGACGGCGGTGAGTGGCGCCCCAAGCATCTTGAGTTTCTTGAGGCCGCGGCGTTCAGTGGCGCCGAGTGGTGGCGCCTTGAGGATCTGCTGGCCAGCAATACTCCGGTTCTGCCGACGCGCCTGCGAGAGTTCTTGCCCGACGTGGTCGCTGGCACGTTGCCCGACACACCGATCGATATCGCGCCCATCGATATCGCGCCGCTCAACTAGTTCTCCACTAGTTCGTCACTAGGTCAGGTCAGTGGCCGTCGGGCAGTCCGAGATCGGCTCGGTCTGCGGCCTTGACCGCGTACCCGATAATGATCGCGGGCAACAGCAACACTGAACCAACCAGCAATAGTCCACCGACGATCAAGGTCCACGTGTCATTGAATCCAGTGATCGCGGCACCAGCGAACGCAACAATGGCGAGTCCAAAAGCGCTGTAGCCACTGCGTTTACCGGCGTTCGCGAACCGACTGAATCGTGCCCGCTTGGCGAGGATGGGGTCCGTGGGCGGGTCGCTCACAGCACGTCCTCGAGCAACTGGGAGATGAGCACTTTCGACGCTTCGATTGAGAACCTCTTGAGCGCGAGTTCCCGATTGTGGTCGAGGAGGTCCTCGTCGGGCGCGGCAACGAGCTCGCGAACTTCGTCGACTTGATCGGGGCGAAACCAGCGGAAGCCGAGTGCGGTCAGTTCTTGTGCGACGGGATAGTTGCCGACGATCACCGGTCGGCGATGAATTGCCGCCTCGATCGGTGGGTTTCCGAAGCCCTCCCAGAGCGATGGGAACACGACAACGTCGCTCGCTGCATAAATGTCGGGGATATGTCCGGCCGGTTGCCGGATCACGGGAACCGTCGCAGTTGATAGCAACCAATCGAGGTGTTGGCCATAGCCCTCTTCTGCCTCGCCTAACAGCCAATACGTACCCTGTAGCTCTTCGGCAAGGCGCAGCGCCACGGGGATGTTCTTGCGCGGAATCGCTCGCACGGGATGGGCCACCACCAACGTGTCGTCGTCGACGCCGAGCGCAGATCGGGTGCCGTCGCGGTCGCCGTATGGCTCGGTGGTCCGAAACGGGTTGTAGATCGTGGTCGCTTCGAACCCGCGGTCGGCCATTTGCGATCGTGTCAACTCGTTGATCGTTACGTGTCGCCAGGCGCCATCGCGCAGCGGTAGCTCGGTGATGTGCCCGTAGCGATCGCGCTGCCATGGCGGATCGTGGTGATGCATGATTGCCGGTCGGCCACGCAGGTACTCGCCGACCGCTCGGCTGGCCGCCAGGTTGAGCGGAATCGTGCATAAGTTTTCGACGATGACGAGATCGGCACTGCCGAGAGCGGCATCGAGTTCTGCGTGGGTGGGCGCTTGGGTCGCATCGAGTGCGAGACCCGGCACAAGTACATCGACCGGTCCGTCACCAGCGACGGTTGTCACGGTCCAACCCAGGTCTGAGAGTGCCTCGGCCCACCGGGCTGCCACGATGCTTACGCCATCAGACAGGCCGAGCCGAAACGACACCATCGCGCAGGTACGCGTCTTTGCGCTCGAAGCCACGCTGTGAGGCTAGCGACGGTGCGGGGCGGGCGACGGGGTAGCCAGCTGCGAGACTGCCTAGGTGAACGTGACGCAGCCACCTGAACCCGCCAACTCATCACACGTGAGTAGCGCTTGGCTTCGAGCCAAAGCCCGAGAAGTGCTCGAGTTGCAATGGAACAGCGCGGGCTATGCGATGCCGAACGGTTCTACCTATCCGTGGCAGTGGCTGTGGGATTCGTGTTTCCACGCAATGGTGTGGGCAGAGCTCAAAGACGAGCGAGCCTTAGTTGAGCTTGAGAACGTGTTCACGTATCAGACCAACCGAGGTTTCGTGCCGCACATGAACTACCTCTCTGACCCTCAAGCTGCAGTTGAGGTTTGGGGTCGAGCGGGTGGTTCAACCATTACCCAGCCGCCGATGTTCGGCCATGCCGTCGTAGAAGTAGCGAAACGGGGCCTAGCACCTAGCGATGAGCTCGTCGACTCGGCGCAGCGGGGCCTGTCGTTCTTGTTGCGGCACCGCCGACGCACAACGAGTGGCCTTATCGAGCTCTGCCACCCTTGGGAATCGGGCTGTGATGACTCAGCCCGATGGGATAGCGCTTTGGGTCAGCCGTGGTCAACGCCAGCTTGGAAAAAGCACAAGATCACACTGCTGTCGACGATTGAGACTGATGATGAGGGAGCAGCAATCGCCAACGATTCGTTTGCGGTCGGATCCATCGGATTCAATGCGCTCGTGGCCTTCAATGCCGCGGAACTTGGGGGTCTTGTTGGCGATAGCGAGCTCCTTGTGGGCGCCGAGGAGTTGCGACAATCGATCGAAGCCAGCTGGAATGCTGAGCGGCGCACATGGGTCGACGGTGGTAGCACAACCAGGGCGTCGGCTTCGGTGCGAACGGTCGACGCTCATTTGGCTCTATTGGTCGACATTGACCCAGCCCATACCGAGCCAGCTTTCGCCGACCTTATCGACGAGGCCGCATTCGGGGCTCGCTACGGGCCCGCAGGCATCCACCGCGACGAACCAGCTCGTGAACCACTTACGTACTGGCGGGGCTCGACGTGGCCACAACTTTCGTACTTGTTGTGGGTGGCCGCCGCACGAGGTTCTGCCGGTGGTGCGACTGATGTTGGCGAGCGAATCTCTGACGGGCTGCGCCAAGGGGCCGCCACATCGGGTTGGGCCGAATATTGGCATCCCGACACCGGCGAGGGCGGCGGTGCTGTGCCGCAAACGTGGGCCGGCGTGGCGGCGCTCGTGTAACGCTGTAGCACTTGCGTCTCCAAATTTTGAGATCAGCACGCGACAAATTCAGCTGTCAAAACGACACTAAAGAGGGATTCGTTCGCTTCACCGAAGCATCGAGGGGCCCGCCACTCGGCACTTGAACTGCCTCGCTGGACCCTTCGTCTCGTCCCATTTAGGAGACCATGTGGCAGAGAAGAGGCGCAAGCGCTCGAAGAAATTGCAGGCGGGACGAGACGCAGCCAAAGGGCAGGTCGGCAAAACTAGCGACCTGACCCGCAAAGCAACAGGAAAGGTCGGTGGTGCAGCCGCTGGCGCGAAGGGCGCCGCAACAGCAGCGGCATCTGGTGTGCAGACCGTGTCGGGTAAGGCTTCGGGTACGGCATTGACCGGCGCCGCGAGTCGCCGCAAGGTATCGGGCTGGACTCGCTTCCTGCCGCCCAACGCTCGCGGAAAGTTTCCGTGGCGCAAACGATGGCTCGGCCTGCTGCCTCTTGTTGCACTGGCCGGCTTCGGAGGCTGGTGGGCCTGGGATCACATGGAAGACCAGCTACACGAACGGGCGCTCGTTCACCTTGCGTGCGAAGACATCGATGGCAACGACCTCGAACTGGACTGGAGCTACCGAGACGTCGACGTCGACGGCGAGCTTCGCGCAGGTCTGACACCGGCCTTGGTGCGACAAGTCATCGACAACGGCTCTGACAATCGAGCATGTCTTGAAGACAATGGCATTGACCCTGACGAAGATCCTGGCGTGTACGACGTCGACGTAGCTGGCGTGACTGCGGCGGCAGCTGTGGCCGCTGTGCCCGCACCCGCTCCAGATCCGACACCAACGCCGGTGCCTGCACCGACGGCGACGCCAGTTCCAGCGCCAACGGCTACGCCCGAACCCGAGCCGACCGCAACGCCCGAGCCGACGGCCGTACCCGTCATAGTCGCTCTTAACGCTGCGGCTGACTTCGACGGTCGCATCATCACGCTGGCCGGGGCCGTCGACTCCGAGGAACAACGACAAGCGCTCGTCGATGCAGCAACTGCCAAGGTCGGCGCAGAGAACGTCGTCGACAATCTCGAAGTCGACGGCTCTCGAGATGCCGACGGCAACGATGCGCTCGTGGGCGACCTTGCCGCACTCGTTGGCCAGTTCGGCGACAACTTGCTCGAAGGCAACGCTGAGCTCATAGACGACGCGCTGACCTATCGAGTACTTGCCAAAGATCAATCAACGGCTGATCGCCTCGGACTCGCCGGAACCGGTGAGGTCGACGTAATTGAGCAACGCGCTCCAACGTTTACAGGATGATCATGAACCCGACCACCCCGCACGTGCCCCTGCCCACTCCTAGCTCGATCCGCCCCGCCTGAAAGGACTTATCTAATGCCACTATTTCTCCGAGAATTCGGACTTCCCTTCCTCATTGCCGCTCTCCTGGGCCTCTTCCTCGGCTGGCTTCTATGGCGCTGGCGCCGCAGAGGCGTAAAAGTCGGCGAGTACAACCGCCTCGTCGAGCAAGAATCGACCTACAGCCGCGAACTACAACAGCTACGTAGCTCGCGGCTCGCACTGCAAGGTGACCTCGATGCCGCGAACGCAGCCCAGGTCTCATTGCGTGGCAACTACGACACCGAGGCCGCGGCGCGAGCTGCACTGCAAGCTGACCTTGATGCTGCCAACGCTGATCGTGCCCGTCTGCAAGGTGACCTCGATGCATCGGTTTCTCGAGTCGCGAGCATCGAAAGCAACGCTTCACAAGCGCAAGGCCTGGCATCCACAGTCCAAGCTGACCTCGACGCTTCGAAGGCCGCACACGCTGCCCTCCAAGCTGACCTCGATGCTTCGAAGGCCGCACACGCTGCCGTCCAAGCTGATCTCGACGCCGCAAATGCAGCCCGCGCCGCATTGCAGAGTGACCTAGACGGCGCTAACGCAGCACGGGCGTCGTTGCAAGGCGACCTCGATACCAATGTGACCAAGCTTGCGTCGCTCGAAAGCGATTCCTCAGCGGCACACGGCCTGTCGGCGACGCTGCAGAGCGATCTCGATGCGGCAAATGTTGCTCGGGCTTCGCTGCAAGATGATCTTGAGGGCGCGAATGCGGCGACTGCTGCTTTGCAGAGCGATCTCGATGCTGCGAATGCGGCTAGGGCTGCGCTGCAAGGCGATCTTGATGCTGCGAATGCGGCTCGTGCGGCTCTGCAGGGTGAAATCGATGGGGCTCATGCCGCTCGCACCTCGTTGCAGGCTGATCTGGATTCGAGCACGAGCCGCCTCGCGGCGATCGAAGCCGATGCATCCCAGGCCCAGGGCCTTTCCGCCTCGTTGCAAGGCGACCTTGAACGGGCCATGGCCGCTCGCACATCGCTGCAAGGTGACCTTGACGGAGCCAAGGCCGCGACCGCTGGTTTGCAGGGCGACCTTGACGCTGCGAATGCGGCTAGGGCTGCTTTGCAGGGCGACCTTGATGCTGCGAATGCGGCTCGGGATGCATTGCAGAGCGACCTTGATGCTGCGAATGCGGCTAGGGCTGCTTTGCAGGGCGACCTTGATGCTGCGAATGCGGCTCGGGATGCATTGCAAGGTGATCTTCAGGGTGCGAATGCGGCTCGGGATGCGCTGCAAGGTGATCTCGATGGTCACAGCCAGCGCATCGCTGCTCTCGAACCCGAGGCTGGCAAAGTCGCTGGGCTGCAGTCTGACGTTGATGCTGCCAAAGCGGCTTCCGCCAAACTGCAAGGCGACGTGCAGAGCGGCCAAGCCGCCAACGATGCATTGCAGGCTGAACTCGACGCTGCCAAGGCGGCGAACGCCAAGCTACAAGGCGATCTCGATGAGACATTATCGACCAACGCCAAGTTGCAGGGCGACCTACAAGCAAGTTCAAACCGGCTCGCCGGACTCGAATCAGAGACCACCAAAGCGGCATCGCTTGCCGGTGATCTCGATTCGGCTCGCAAGACGGGTGCCCAACTGCAGGCCGAACGTGACGCTGCCAAAAGGGCGCAGGCGAAACTGCAAGCCGACCTCGACGCCGCTCAAGCTGCGGGTAGCAAGTTGCAGGCTGACCTCGACGCTGCCCAGGCTGCGGCTGGCGCCAACGCCAAGTTGCAGGCTGACCTCGACGCTGCCAACGCTGCCCAGGCCAAGTTGCAGGCTGATCTCGACGCGGCCAACGCTGCGGCTGGCGCCAACGCCAAGTTGCAGGCTGACCTTGACGCTGCCAACGCTGCCCAGGCCAAGTTGCAGGCTGACCTCAAAGCGGCCAACGCTGCGGCTGCCGCAAACGCCAAGTTGCAGGCTGACCTCGACGCTGCCAACGCTGCCCAGGCCAAGTTGCAGGCTGATCTCAAAGCGGCCAACGCTGCGGCTGGCGCCAACGCCAAGTTGCAGGCTGACCTCGACCGGGCCGGGGCCAACAACACCAGGTTGCAGGCCGAACTCGACGCGCTTCGCGCGTCGCAAGCGGCCGCTGCCAAGTTGCAGGCCGATCTCGATCAGGCCAACGCCGCAAACGCCAAGCTCCAGGCCGATCTCGCCAAAGCTCGTAGTCGTCCAGCGCCGGCCGCTCCAAAGCCAGCAGCTAAGAAGTCAGCTGGTACCGGTGTGAGTTCGCTTGCTGCGCTCAAGTCCGGTTCCTGGCAGAAAGGCACTACCAAGCTCGGCATGCCGGGCGCTGACCACAAAGACGACCTCAAGGTTGTTAGCGGCATCGGCCCCAAGATGGAAAGCGTCTTGAACAGCTTTGGCATCGAGACATGGGAACAGCTGGCAATCTTCACCAAAAGCGACGTCGCCACGGTGACCGAGGCAATCGATGCGTTCCCCGGCCGCATTGAGCGAGACGAATGGGTGTCTCAAGCTCAAGCGATCATCAAGAACGGCCACTTGCCAGTCGACGCTGCGCCAAAGAAACGTGCGCCGGCGAAGCGCCAACGTACCGACAAGTCTGGGCGAGCGATCGTCTCAGAGTGGTCAAAGGGCACGACCAAGCTCGGCACACCAGGCGCTGACCACAAAGACGACCTCAAGGTTGTTAACGGCATCGGGCCGAAGATGGAAAGTATGTTGAACAGCTTTGGCATCCAGACGTGGGAGCAGCTCGCTGCATTCAACAAGGGTGACGTCGCAAAGGTGACCGAAGCCATCGATGCGTTCCCTGGTCGCATCGAGCGTGACGAATGGGTCTCCCAAGCTAAGGACCTCAAGCGTCGATTCCCGCTGACCAAGCCGTATCACCGGCCGACTCGCGAGACGTATCTCAATGCGTCAAGCGACGACGATCCCTGGAGCTAGCGCCTGGAGAAAACCGACGAGTGTGATGTGATGGCGCCCTGCTGCTGCGGGGCGCCGTTGCGCGTTACTGGTCGTTAGTGGGTTCGAGCTTCAGGCGATCACGTACGATTACGCGATGTCGTTCAGTATCCGGTCCGCAACATCTGATGATGCTCAGGTCATCCATCAGTTCATCGTTGCGCTAGCCGTCTACGAAAGGGAGCCGGTCGAGATTGTCGAAGCGACCGTTTCGTCTTTACGGGCGCAGCTGCAGTCTGACCAGCCGCCGTTCGAGTGTTTGATCGGTGAATTTGCCGGCACGCCGGTCGGCTTTGCCTTGTACTTCCAGAGCTTTTCCACCTGGAGCGGACTGCCTGGCATCTACCTCGAGGATCTCTTTGTCTTGCCCGACCATCGCGGCAGCGGATTCGGAGCCGCGTTGTTGTCTCGTTTAGCGGCCGTCGCCGTCGAAAAAGGTTGCGCCAGGCTCGACTGGCAGGTTCTCGATTGGAACCAGCCCTCGATCGACTTCTATGAGGCCATTGGCTCCGGCATTCGCCGAGACTGGATTCCGTGTCGCCTCGATGGTGATGCACTCACCGCGATGGCGTCACGGGCGT
>Ga0114956_1001801_pt1 | contig 16936 bp, 10 predicted proteins | sample MaitaG_FD_87304 | JGI IMG/M metagenome (GOLD analysis project Ga0114956, IMG submission 87304) | Marine algal microbial communities from Maine, USA - Maine_Asex2 metaG | ecosystem: Host-associated > Algae > Red algae > Unclassified | place: Maine, USA | collected 2015-01-05 | reverse complement strand
TCAAAGTTCAAAGAGAGCGGCCGGTTGGTATCACAGATTTCACACGTCTAAGTTCAAAGAGAGCGGCCGGTTGGCATCTCGGACTTCACCTTTCAAAATTCAAAGAGCGGCCGGTTGGCATCTCGGACTTCACCTTTCAACATTCAAAGAGAGCGGCCGGTTGGCATCTCGGACTTCACACGTCAAAGTTCAAAGAGAGCGACCGGTTGGCATCACAGATTTCACACGTCAAAGTTCAAAGAGAGCGGCCGGTTGGCATCTCGGATTTCACACGTCAAAGTTCAAAGAGAGCGGCCGGTTGGCATCTCGGACTTCACCTTTCAACATTCAAAGAGCGGCCCGTTGGGCATCACAGATTTCACATGTCAAATTTAAGAGGAGCGGCTCTCGGCCTTGTACCGGCACCTTTGAAATTTGAGATATGAAATTTTAAATTACTATCATGAGTGGAAATCCCATACGTTACGACAGCAAGGTCATCGCCCTGAACGCGCTCTCCGATCGCGGCTACGAACTGGTGCTCGACCGCGCCGGCATGCCGTTCCAGGCGGGCAAGGAAATCATGTTGCACGGCGCCGAACCCACCGACGACCGGCAGTACTCCATCGCGTCCGGCGAACAGGACGAGCACCTCCACCTGTTGTTCCGCCACATCCCCGAGGGCGCGCTCACGCCGCAACTGGTGAACTGGAAGGCGGGCAACGCCTGCGCCTTCACCGGTCCCTTCGGCAGTTTTCTGCTGCGCGATTTTCTCGCCCCGATCGTGTTCATCGCCACTGGCACCGGCATCGCGCCGGCGGTGAGCTTCGCAAAAACCTACGAAGGACTGGAGATGACCATTCTGCACGGCGTGCGGGTGGATGACGATCTGATGGGCCGGGCCTTGTTCGAGAACGGCGACTATCACCCCTGCGTTACCCAGCAGGAGGACACGGCGTTCTTCAAAGGCCGCGTGACCGCCAAACTGCAAGAGTTGACCCTGCCCGACGACGCCCACTACTACCTGTGCGGGGCCAACGACATGATTTTGGAAGTCCGCGGCCTGCTCAAAGGCAGTGGAGTCGGCGACGACTGCATTTTTTCCGAAGCCTACTATTTTTGGTAGATCAACTCGGTTTCCTCGAGCGTTGAATATTTCTCGAATGGCCCGAACGACCGCCGCGAATCATCGAACCTTGGCGATTCGGGAGGCCTCTTGGCCTTTGGCTTTAAACGACTTCGGTGAAGTCTCGGCTTTACACAAGGGTTGCCGAAGATAAGAACGCGTGGATGATGGATATTCAGGAAATCATGGAGGTGTTGCCTCATCGGCCCCCCTTCTTGCTAATCGACCGCGTTTTGGAAATGGATCTGGAGGAAAAGCGTATTCTTTGCGTGAAAAACCTTACAGCCACCGAGGACTTCTTTCGGGGACACTTTCCCGACCGTCCGGTGATGCCAGGCGTGCTGCAACTAGAAGTGATGGCGCAGGCCGCCGGTATCCTGCTTAACAAGGCAGGCGGCTACGAGGGACGCATCGCCTTTTTCACCTCGGTGGACAAAGCGCGCTTCCGTCGGCAGATCGGTCCGGGCGACCAACTGCGAGTCGAGGCGCGCCTCGATAAAATCAAATCCTTCCTGTGCAAGGTCAAAGGCTCGATTACCGTCGACGGCGAACGCGTCTGCGACGCCGAACTGGCGTTCGCCTTCGGTCGCGACTGATGGCGTCAGAGCGCCTTCGCCAAGCGATCGGCTCCCCGTCTCAGACACCGGAACCCACCATGATCCACCCGACCGCGATCGTGGACCCCGCCTGCCAACTTGGCGCGGGGGTTCGCATCGGCCCGTATTGCGTCCTCGGACCCGAAGTACGCCTCGGCGACAACTGCGAACTCAAGTCGCACGTGAATCTCGACGGCAACACCACCTTCGGGGCTAACTGTGTCGTCTATCCTTTTGCCAGCATCGGTACCCTGACCCAGGACAAGAAGTTCAAAGGCGGCTCGCCCGGCGTCACCGTCGGCGAGGGGAGCACCATCCGCGAATACGTCACCATCAACACCGCCACCTACAATGGCGATTTCACCCAGGTCGGCAAAAACTGCCTGCTGATGGGCGCCTCGCACGTGGCGCACGATTGCATTCTCGGCGACGGCGTGATCGTCGCCAACAACACCGCCATCGCGGGACATGTCATCATCCAGGACGCGGCCATCGTCGGCGGCGTCTCGGGCATCCACCAGTTCGTCCGCATGGGTGAACTCGCGATCATCGGCGGATGCTCCAAAGTGGTGCAGGACGTTCCGCCCTTCATGATGTGCGACGGCAATCCCCTGCGCGTTCGTGGCATCAACAAAGTCGGCCTCGAACGCCGCGGTGACTCCGAGGCCGAGGTCCGGCAGGTGTTGCGGATGTATAAAATCATTTATAAAGAGAATAATACCATGCGCCAGGCCGTCGAAATCATTCGCGCCGAGCTTGAAGACTCTCGCAACCGACGCGTGATGTTGCACTTTCTCGAACACGAATCGAATCGCGGATACACTCGATCATGACCCGATCCATCGCTCCACGCCTGTTTTTCTGCCTTCTGGGCTGCCTCTTAAGTTGCAGCCTTGTTCAGGCACAGCCAGGTGGCCCGGTGCTGAATCCGCTCAACGGAGCAGTCAACGGCGGCACGGTCCTGCTCAATTTCGACCAGGTCGAACTCAAACAACTCATCCGTCTGGTCAGCGACAACACCGGCAAACGGTTCATCATCGACGACGCCATCGCCGGCAAAAAGGTGACCCTTGTCGCCCCGGAGAAAATTCCGATCAGCGAGCTGTTCGACTTCTCGCTCTCGATCCTCGAGTCCATGGGCTACACCGCCATTGAAAAGGGCGGTGCCTACGAACTGGTCGCCTTACCGGCCCGCACCGCCAACGCCGGCAGTTTTATTCCCGGCGGCGGGGTCATCCCCAATGCCGGCTTTATCACCAAGGTGTTCAAACTCGACAACGTCGAGGCCGACCCGTTGCGCAAGGTGCTGGAGAAAATGGTCCGCGGCGGTGCCGAGGGTGCCGTGCAGTCCTTCCCGGCAAACAACACGATCATCGTTACCGACACCGCCAGCAACCTCAAACGCGTGGCCGCCATGATCGAGGATCTCGACCAAGCCGAGACCGCCAGCACCATTGAAGTCATCAAGCTGGAACACTCCTCCGCCACCGAACTCGCCCGCACCCTGAGCAACGCCCTGTCCGCCTCGCAGTCCGCCGGCAAAGCCTTCGTCAACCAAATCCGCTCCAACACCGGCGGCGGCGCGCTGCCCGCCGCGATCACCGTCGTCCCGGCCGAACAATCGCAAAGCCTGATCCTGGTCGGCTCCCCCGCGAAAATCGCCGAGACCAAGCGCATCATTGCCGTCCTCGATGTCGAAGGCGCCGCCGGACGCGGTCGCCTCAACGCCATCCACCTCAACTATCTCCGTGCCCCGGAAATCTCTAAAACGCTCACCTCGCTGTTCGAGAAACGCGGTGCGAAAAAAGAGTGGGCCGACACCATCGCCATCGAAGCTGACACCGCCAACAACGCCTTGCTGATCGACGCATCCCCGCTCGATTACGAATACATCCGCAACTTGGTCATCGATCTTGACCGCGCGCCGAAACAAGTGCTGGTCGAAGTGATGATCGCCGAGATCGGCATCGACCGCGGCGTCGACCTCGGCGTCGAGTGGTCCTCGATCGACAATCCGCGCAATGGCAGAACCACGCTTGCCGGGCGCAGCCGTCCGGGTGCAATTGACGAGATCAACAGCTTGGTGACCGACGCCGCTTTTGGGCAGGGTCTCAGTGTCGGACTCGCCCGCGGTGTTGTCACCGGCCCCAACGGCCAACCAGTGGCGCGGGTTCCGTTCCTGCTGCGGGCGCTGGCGCAGGACCGCGACGTCAAGATTTTGTCCAATGTTCCGCTGCTCGCCCAAGACAACAACGAAGCCAAGGTCAGTGTGGTGGAGAACATCCCGGTGCTGCGTTCGACGATTGAGGGCGGTTCGGGAACGGCCCGGGACGTCATTCAAAACATCGACCGGATCGACGTCGGGATTCAGATGACGCTTACCCCACGCATCACGCCGGACAACAAAGTCATTCTCGATCTCAACCCGAGCATCGAGGCGATCATCGACCAAGGCGACCCGAACCAGCCGTTCACGCCGACCATCGCCAAGCGTGAAGTCGATACCACCGTCACCATTCCCGACCGCGCCACCGTGGTGATCAGCGGACTACTGCGCGAGGATGTGATCAAAGAGGAGCGCCGTGTGCCCATTCTGGGTTCGATCCCGGTGATCGGCAATTTGTTCAAGAACGTCAGCAACCGCAAGCAACGCACCAACTTGCTGATCTTTGTCACGCCGACGATCATTGCCGACGACGGCACCGCCGCCGAAGTCCAACGCAACTGGGAACTCAAAAGCGGGCTAAGTCCGAAACTTCAGTTCGAGAAAATCCCCGTCGAACCCAAGTCCCACTGGCTCGACTCCGAACTGAAACCGTAGGCCAGCCCATGAACATGAAGCCCGCCGAACATCTGGTCAGCCAAGGCGCGATTTCACCCGAGGCCCTGTCCAACATGTCGCCGTCCGAGGTGCTTCGTGAAGTGGCCGCCCATTTCCGCTGCGGGTTCCTCGAAACCCTCCCGCCGAACGCGCTCCGGCCCGATATTCTCAACGACTTCCCGGTCGACTACGCCCGCCAACGCAACGTGCTGCCGGTGTGGCTGGACGACCAGTTGTGCCTGTTGATGGAGGATCCCGCCGACGTCGATGCGCTGCAAGACGCGGCGCTGCTGCTGTCCGGCGATCCGCATCCGGTGGTCGCAACCGAAGAGCTGATCCGGGCGGCGATCGACGCGGTCTACTTCGAACAATCGCATACCGCCCGCTCGAACGCCGCCGATCCCGATGAGCCGGCCGCCGATTCACGCGCGTTTGACGGAGACCTGTTGCGGTCCTCCGACGACGCGCCGGTCACCCGCTTGGTCAATTCGGTGTTGTTGCAGGCGCTGCAGGAAAACGCCTCCGATATCCACATCGAACCCTTCCCGACGCGGCTGCGCCTGCGCACTCGTGTCGACGGCATCCTGCGCGAACAGGCCGATCTACCCAAGTCGCTGGAAGCCTCGCTGACCTCGCGATTGAAAATCATGGCGCGCCTCGACATTGCCGAAAAGCGTCTGCCCCAAGACGGCACCGCCCGGGTGGTGGTCGGCGAACGCGAGATCGACATTCGCATGAGCACCGTGCCGGTCGCCGCCGGCGAACGTATTGTGTTGCGCCTGTTGCGCCACGACACCTCGCTGTTGCCGCTCGAAGAACTGGGCATGTCCGCCGCCGGCTTGGCTGCGTTCCGCGATCTGCTCGACATGCCGCATGGCGTGGTCTGGGTGACTGGCCCGACCGGTTCGGGCAAGACCACCAGTTTGTATTCGGCTTTGGCCGAAGTCGACACCAGCAACCGCAACGTGCTGACCATCGAGGACCCGGTCGAGTATCAGTTGCCGGACATCGGCCAGATTTCCGTGAAGCCAAAAATTGGACTCACCTTTGCCACCGGACTGCGTTCGATTTTGCGCCAGGATCCCGATATCATTCTGGTCGGCGAAACGCGCGACACCGAGACCGCCGACATCGTGGTGCAGGCCTCGCTGACCGGCCACTTGGTGTTCAGTACCTTGCACACCAACGACGCGGTGGGTTCGGTGGTGCGCCTGGTCGACATGGGCGTCGAACCGTTTTTGGTCGCCGAGTCGTGCCGGGCCGCGATGGCGCAACGCCTGTTGCGCCGCTTGCATCCGGAGCGCCGGCTCGCGTTTGAGGTGGGCGAGAGCCATGTTGACGAATGGGGCGAATGGTCGCGTCCGCTGCTGGGCGAAACGGTGCACGTGGCCGACGGCGAGGAAGGCTACGCCGGGCGACTTGGCGTGTTCGAACTGATTCCGTTCACTGAAGCGTTTCAGGACGCGATCCGCGCCGGTGCCAACCGCCAGACTTTGCTCGAGCACGCACATCCGGCCGGCGGCATCACCTTGCATCGCGACGCCTTGAACAAAGTTCGGGCCGGGTTGACCGATCCGCGTGAAGTGGCACGGGTTCTGGGTCGCGGTGGAGTTTGACGTGATGATCTCGACGATGAAACCCTGTTTCGGAGGTGGACGACGGGCTGTCTGGCGTTCCGACGGAATGCAATTCCGTCCCACGGACACGGACTGCAAGTCCGTGCTACAGGCTTGGCGGATTTTGTGCTAGGGGGCAGCCGTGGCGACGTTTCAATATAAAGGCATCATCAGCGCCAGCGGGCGTTCGACCAAGGGGTTGGTCGAGGCGCTGGACATTAAAGACGCGCGTGAAAAACTAAAACGCGACGGGGTGCTCACCCAGAAAATTTCGGTCAGCGGCGGTGGCAAAACGCGGCGTGGCAAACTGTTCGATCTCTCGACCCGTTCGCATCTCTATCGCGAACTCGGCGCGATGCTGCATGCCGGTCTGCCGCTCGACCAGGCGATGAATCTGTTGATCGAAACCCCCGAACTCGGCGACAACGCCAACGTGCTCGCGATGGCCCGCGACAAACTCAAAGAAGGCCGCGCGCTGGCCGACGCCCTGAGTGAAACCTCGTCCAAAGTGACCCGCTTCGAACACTCGGTGATCGAAGTGGGCGAACGCGCCGGCACCTTGGACAGCGCGCTCGACAAGCTGGCCGAGTTCCTCGAACGCGAACAGACCATCCGCGACCGGGTGAAAGCCGCGATGGTCTACCCGAGTGTGGTGTTCGGTTTTGCCATTCTGGTCGCGGTGGCGGTGCTCGGCATCATGCTGCCCAACTTTCAAAAGCTGCTCGATAAAATGAACGTCGAACTGCCGTGGATCACCAAGGCGGTGATCGGGTTCGGCGATGTGATGCGCTGGGCGGGTCCGATCTTGTTGGTGCTGCTCGGCTTGGCCGCGTTCGGGCTGTGGCAACGCCTGCAACGCAGCGCGACCTTCCGCGCCAAACTCAACCGCCAGTTGTTCCGCATCCCCCTCGTCGGCGGGGCGGTGGAAGCTTTGGTCAATCTACGCTTTTCGCGCACCCTCGGTCTGCTGTTGCGCGGCGGCGTCCCTGTGACGGAAGGCCTGTCCCTCGCCGGACGCGCGAGCGGCAGCCCCTGGGTTGCCGAACTGGCCGAACGCGAAAGCACCGAAGTGGCCGGCGGCAGTAATCTCGCCGACGCGCTCGCGCGCATCCCGCCCTTGTCCGGCAGCCTGCCCGGCTGGGTTCGGGCCGGGGAAGCCAGCGGCGATCTGCCGCGCCTGCTCGACTGCGCCGCCGAACGCTACGAACGCACCTGGGACCGCAAAGTGTCGCGCATCCTCGATCTGCTGCAACCCGTCCTGATTCTGATCGTCGGCGGCTTCGTGCTGCTGGTGGCGCTGGCGATATTATTGCCGGTGCTTTCCTTGAACAAGTCCATCGGGGTTTGACCTGTTTCCTCTGGGTGGTGATATTCGATCGTGAACCCATCATACGTACTCAACGCTTGCGCCTTTTTCTCACTTCACTCCTTCGCTTTCCCACTTTTCGCTTTCTGGCCGCCATGTCGGCGGAATAGAAGACGACCTTGGCTGTCTTAAACAACGAACCGGCGAACGAGCCGATTCTTTCGCCAAGACTCCGGCTTTGTGAAAACGAAAACGTTGATTTGAAAACGACCGCAGTTTGTTCGTCCCTTCCGGATTTTAGCCTGCCACCAATTTTGCAAGTAGAGGCTTTCCGTTCGGATCACTCACAGCCGGTCTACTGGGCCTCGGCCAAGGCGTCGCGCACGACCCGGTCCAATTCTTCGACCCGAAAAGGTTTTTCGAGTGGTCCGTTGGCACCGAGGTCGAGGGTCATGTGGGCGCGTTCGGAATTGGTGAACGCGCTGACCAGGACACAGCGCAGATCGGGGTTGATCGCGAGCGAGTGTTCGTAGGTGTCGTAGCCGTCCATGCGACCGCCCATGTTCATGTCGAGCAGCATGAGATCGACGTCGTTGTGTTCGGCGAGGTATTCGACGGCGTCTTCGCCGCAGTTCACGCTGACCGCGTGATAGCCGAGATCTTCGAGCAGGAGCGAGGTGATGCGCCGCTGGCTGCGTAGATCGTCGACCACGAGAATGGTTTTGCGCTGGTCGATTTCCTCAGCGGGCGCTTGAGCCGTCGGCTGCGTTTCAGCAGCTTCGGTCTTGAGCGGAAGATAGATGGTGGTGGTGCTGCCGCCGTTGATCATTTCCACACGGATGGAGCCGCCCAGATCGCGAACGATGCCTTGTGCGAAGGAATGTTCGAGTTGGACTTTTTTGTTTTCCATGTCGATCGGCGTGTTTTTCGGACCGGTCGCACGTAGTTCGATCTTTGCGTAGTTGCCGGGTTGGAGGGTGGTGTCCCAGGTCACCGACTTGAGTTCGGACGAACCGCAGGACAACTCCAGTTTGCCCCTCTGGCTGAAACTGCACACCTGTTGGCGGACCAATAAAAAGACGGCTTGTTGCAAATGCCCCCGTGATGCTTTCACCGGCAGCGTTTGTAGCGAATGACTGCGCAGAATTGTGACTTCCGGATGTTCGCTGAGTAAATTGTTGAGGAGGGTGCTGTCTCCGACCGACTGCAGCAGGTCGTTGAGATCGAACTCCTCCTCCTCCAAGCCGGCCCCGCAACGCAAGATGATTTGCATGTGGCGAACCAGTTCGGAGGTCTGCTTGGCGCCGCGTTCGATTTCGTCGAGCATTTCCAGTGTGTCCGGGTCGTGGACAGACTCCCGGACCATGCCGGGGTAGGCGAGGACGGGGGCGAGATGGTTGTTGATGTCGTGGAGCAGTCCGCGGGAGAGCAGGACCATCGGTTCCAGTCTGGATTCGTCGGCCTTCATGAGGCACCTCCGTACGTCGCGGTACGTGTTGTATCGGTTTGATGCCGGGTTTCCGGTGATTTGGTATCTACTGTCATGGGTTTTCTATCCAAATGGTGGCGCTGGAACGATTCTTGCTACATCTCCCATTAAAGCAGGAACGATGCCAAATCGCACTCACCCCGCCATTCCGTTATGAAACTCCCAATACGTGCAAAAATGCGTTCTGCAGTTTTTCAAATTTGCATCTGCCGCCTCTGGATCCCACCTGGCACTGAAAAAATCCCAAGCGCAGGTGTAAGCAGAAGCACCCTTTATACCAAGGCACTAAACTCCCGATGATTCGTTCCACTTTCTTCCCGGTCACCATTCTCGTGACCTTTCTACTCTTCTTGCTGTCCGGACTTTCCGCTGTCGCGTGGGATCCGCCGGCCCATGTGGTGAAATCGACGGGCATGACCGATTTGCAGTTGTTCCCGGTCAGCCAGGACGCCGCCGATTTTGGTCCCCACTGGTCTCCCGGAGATGCCGCCGATGTTGGGGCGCCGGTCTTCCGGATCCGGATCACCGAACAAGGCGTGTACCGCATCCCGTTCAACACGCTGCTGGCCAGCGGTATCGCGCCGGCCCAGTTGGTCGGTCGCGAACTTGCCATGTTCCATCGTGACCAGCCGGTGGCCGTGTTCGCCACCACCGAAGGCACCTTCGGCAACGGCGACGCCCTCTACTTTTACGGCGAAGGCCTCGACAGTATTCACAGTCCGGAAAACGTGTACTGGCTGGTTCCGGGCGCGACCGCGCTGCGCATGCAGGACCGTTCGGCCCGGGTGCTGGACGGTGTCGGCACCGCCACCGAACTGCCCTACGGCGCGATCCTCAATCCGCGTTCGGCGCTGGCACCTGCGACCCGCTATTGGGACGACGACTGGGATCACTGGTATATCCGCGCGATGTTGGTGAACGTCGACGAACCGTTTACCATTGCCACGCCGGGACCGCTCGGAACCAGCACCACCGGCAGCACTCCGGTCGAGATCGGGATGCGCGCCGTCGACCGCAACTCCACGCCCACCTTCAGCGCGCTTCGAACCGCGCAAGTCCGCCAATCCGGTGCGTCGATTGGCTCGGTTCAATACCGTGGCAACGGTAATGAATGGCAGGACGCCGAACTCCCGTCCGGCACCGTAGCGGCAGGCAGCACCACCATCGATTTGCGCGGGACGCAAAGTTCGATTGGCGTTCGGGATCTCGTGCTGACCTATCCGCGGATGCTGCAAGGCATCAACAACCGGCTTTGCTTCGACGGCAAGCCCGGTGCCTCCAACTACCGGGTGAGCAATCTGCCACTCAATACCTGGGTGTTGCGGGTGACCGATTCCAATCGCCCGGTCCGCTTGGTCGGCGCCGCAGCCGTTCCGGGTGGATTTGAATTCGGCGATATCACACCGAACAAGCCCACCTTCTTTTTGCAAAACGCGGCGTCCGTTCAGGACATCACGACACTTGAGACGGCCGCAAAACCCGCGTTAGCGGATGCGGCCAGCCAACGGATCGACATGGTGGTGATCGCCGACACCGCACGCTTTCCGTCGGTCAACACCCTGGTCAACCGCCGTCGCGCCGAAGGACTCAAGGTCCTCGTGGCGCAACCGCAAGAAGTGTACGACGCCTACGGTTACGGCCTGTGCCATCCCGATGCGATCCGTCAATTTCTCGGCAGTCTCTACCATCACGGACGCGGCGCGCCGCCCCAATATGTCCTGCTGGTCGGCGACGCCTATATTGATGTCTACGACATTTTCGGACACGGCCACGAGGACGTCTTGCCGACGCACATGGGCGGTGGCTCGTTCAATTACACCGCGCATGATCAATGGTTTGTTTCGGTTGCGGGCGACGACGACCTCGCCGACATGGCCATTGGCCGTTTCGCGGTCGCGAACAACAGTGACTGCGCGCATATGGTGAACAAGATCGTCGCGTTCGAGAACGCGTCCCTGTCCGCGCCATGGCGAACTCAAGTGCACCTCTGCACCGACAAGACCGACAACGCCGGCAATTTCGAGGCGCGTCAGGAAGAGCTGCGCGGCGATTGGTACCAGCCCAACAACATCGCCGCCACCACCGCCTACTACGATCAAGTTTCCTTGAACCAATGGAAGACCGCCACCGAAGCCGCCTTTGCCAGCGGGCGTTCCTTGGTGCAATACATGGGCCATGGATTTGTCGACCACTGGAGCGATGTATTTTACCCGGCGGATATCGCCGCGCTGAACAACACCATCGCCTTTCCGGTGGTCACCGCCTTCGCCTGCTCCGCCGGCGAGTTCAACAGCCCGGGCGTGAGCGGCGAGTCGATGTCTGAGAACCTTACCGAACAAGCCAACGGCGCGGTCGCCGGCTTTGCCGCCACCTCGCTCGCCATCGAACTCGCGTCCGCCCAAATCGCCCACGGTCTCAACGAAGCTTGGTTCGAAGAACGCCGGATCCGCCTCGGCGACTGCGTGCTTGGCGGGCTCCGCACCCTCGACAATTTTAACGGCTCCTCGCCCGAACTGCAGTTCTACGCGCTCACCGGTGATCCCTCGATGCGCCTCAACCGCTCGCTCAATAGTGGCGACTCGGATGGCGACGGCATGCCCAACGCGTTCGAAGTGTTGCACGGCCTCGAACCTTTCGTCGACGACGCCAGCGACGACGCCGATGGCGATTCGCTGAGTAATTTGCAGGAATATCTCGCCGGCACCTTGCCGCGCGATTCCGATAGCGATCAGGACCAGTTGTTCGACAGTTGGGAAGCGGCGATCGGCACGGATCCAAACGATACGGACAGCGACAACGACGGCATGCCCGACGCTTGGGAATGGGAACACGCGCTGCAACCCTCGGCGAACGACGCGCAACAAGACGCGGACAACGACGGGCTGGTCAACCGCGATGAATACCTCGCCGGCACCAATCCGAATCTGCCCGACAGCGACTTCGACGGCCTCGCCGACGGCGCTGAGGCCACCGCCGGTTCGGACCCGCTCCTGCCCGACAGCGATGGCGACGGCGTGTTCGACGGCGAAGAAGTCAACAGCCTCGGCACCGATCCCACCAACCTCGACACCAACAACGACGGACTGCCCGACGGCTTCCCGACGCCGGGGTCGGCCGACTTTGACAACGACGGTCTTTCCAATGCCGCCGAAGCCGCCGCCGGTACCGACCCGCGCGATGCCGACAGCGACAACGACGGATTGGCCGACGGCGAGGAAACCACAACCGATCCGAACGACCCCGACAGCGACGACGACGGGGTGGGGGACGCCTTGGAGGTGGCCTTCGGCCTGCAATCCAACAACCGCGACACCGACAACGACGGCCTGTTCGACGGCTGGGAAACCTTCTACGGACTCGACCACCTCGTGTCCGACGCGGCGATCGACAGCGACGGTGACGGCTTGCTCAACATCGAGGAGTTCGTCAGCGGCAGCGATCCACGCAACAAAGACACCGACGGCGATGGGCTCGAAGACGGCCCGGAAGTACACACCTACGAGAGCCTGCCGACCGTGGTCGACACCGATGGCGACGGGCTGGGCGACGGCGACGAAGTCAACACCCACGGTTCCGACCCAACCGAACTCGACAGCGACGGCGACGGCCTCGAAGACGGCGACGAAGTGCTCATCCACGGATCGAGTCCGGCCTTGTCCGACACCGACGGCGACACCATGCCCGACGACTGGGAAGTGCAATACAATCTCAATCCCGCGGTGAACGACGGCAATGGCGATGATGATGTCGACGGCCTGTTGAACAAAGACGAGTTCGCCAATGGTACGAAACCAAATGTCGGCGACACCGACTTCGACACCCTCACGGACGGCGACGAAGTAAACGTTCACGGCACCGATCCGACCCGGCGCGACACTGACAGCGACCAAGCTTACGACGCCGCCGAAATTGCCGCCGGCTCCGATCCATACGTTCGCGACACCGACGGCGACGGCATGCAGGATGGCTTCGAAATTGAATTCGGCCTCAATCCCTTGGTCGCCGACGCCACCGGCGATCCTGACGGGGATGGACTCACGAACCTCGAAGAGTCGGGCCGGCGGACTGACCCGTTCGCGGTGGACACCGATGGCGATGGCATTTCCGATGTTCAAGAAATTGCCGACGGCACCATTCCGTACCGCGCCGACCACGACTTCGACGGACTGGACGACGGCGACGAAGTGAATGTCTACAACACCAACCCCCGTGACCGCGATAGCGACGACGATGGCCTGCGCGACGGCCAGGAAGTCAACACCTACGGCACCAATCCGCTGGTTCGGGATACCGACGGGGACGGCATCGAAGACCGCGACGAGGTCACTCAAGGCAGCAATCCGCTGGTCGCGGACGCCGCCGCCGATGGCGATGGTGACGGCCTCGACAACCTCGCCGAAAGCGTCGCCGGCACTCGCGCCAACAACGCCGACACCGATGGCGACACGATTTCCGACGGCGATGAGGTGAACCTACACGGTTCGGACCCGACCGATCGCGACAGCGACGACGATGGCATCAATGACAATATCGAAATCAACACCCACGGCACCTCGCCCATTCTGGAGGACACCGATGGCGACTTGATGGACGACCCTTGGGAGATTGCCAACGGACTCGACCCGCTCGTCGTCGACAGCCTGCTCGATCCCGAAGGCGACGGACTGCCCAACTTGCAAGAATACCTCTACGGCAGCGATCCGCAGAAGATCGACACTGACGTCGACGGGATCGACGACTTGGTTGAAATTCTCGCCGGCACCGCCGCCAATGCCTTCGACACCGATGCCGACGGTATGAGTGACGGCTACGAACTGCGCCACGGACTCGACCCCAACCGCAACGACGCCAACGGAGACCCCGACGGCGACCAGATGACCAGCCTCGCCGAACACGACGCCGGCACCCACCCCAAGATCGCCGCTTCCGTGTTCGAGATCCGCATCCAGCCGCTCGCTCCGGTCGGCAGTAACATGCTGCGTGTCACGTGGGGTTCGGTGGCGGGTCAGAGCTATCGCCTGATGGCGTCGACCAATTTGGACACCGCTCCGTTCACCATGGTTCAAGCGGGACTCAGCGCGACGCCACCCCTGAACACCGTCGATATCAACGAAGCCGCGTTTGAAGCGTTCCGAGTCGAGATCGAGTGATGCCCAGTACCGCCCTAGAAGGACGGTGCTACCGAGCGAATGCGCGACTGTAGGACGGCCTTCTAGGCCGTCCAGTCCCGGCAGCCTTCTAGGCTGACGGTCTGCTGCAGGTTGAGATTGCGATGCTCTGCGGAAAATGGGCATGAGCGTGGAATCCACAAATGACCTGCCCCGTTTCCGATTGTGGCAAGGCTTTGCCATAGTGTGGCGAGCTTCTGCCACTCCATGGCAAGATCTTGCCATACGCCTCTGAAGTGGTTTCCGCCACTCTTTGGTCTACCTTGTAACGGTGATCACTTCAAACAACGTAAGCATTTGACGGGATCACCCGACCAATGCACATTGAAAGAGATGAAACAGTGCGATTCAGACGGATGCGAAAACGAGGCGACGGTGCACCTCACCAAAGTGGTGGAGGATGGCATCAAGAAGGAGCATCTCTGCAAGGTTTGCGCTTCCAAACAAGGGGTCGACACAGACCAACCAGCTGACATGTCCGAATTTCTCTCCCAAGTTGGCGCTGCGTCCGGCGGCGGAACCAGTTCGCTGGTCTCCACCTGCCCGTCCTGCGGCATGGATCGGCCGCGCCTGAAGAAGAGCATGCGACTGGGCTGTGGCCTCTGTTACGAGGTGTTCAGCGAAGATCTCGAGACCGTCATCCAGTCGATGCACCACAGCGAGCAACACGTCGGCAAAGTGCCGAGTTCGGAGGGGAAGCAGGCGCAATACACACGTGAGTTAGCCATCCTCCAAGAGGCGCTCGGAACCGCCGTCTTGCAGGAACAATTTGAAGAGGCCGCCACCTTGCGCGACAAAATCAAGACCTTGAAAGCGCACATGGAAGCGGAGGTGGACGCGTGAGTGAAATTCAAGACATCCTCACTCGGCCCAGCGCGTGGATCTCGCGCGGCGGCGACTCCAGTATCGTAATTTCCAGCCGGGTTCGGTTGGCGCGTAATTTCTACGCCCACAAATTTCCCGGCTGGGCCAGCGAGGAGGAATCCGCCGCGCTGTGGTCCGACGTCTCCTCGATCCTCGCCGAACTAAGCTCGATCGGCGACTGCGTCAGCGTACAGATGACCGACATCGAACCGGTCGACCGACTCGTCCTCTCCGAACGCAATCTGATCTCGCGCGAACATACCGAACGCGGCGTCGGCGCCGGCATCGTCCTCGCGCTCGACGAACGCGTCGCCATCATGGTCAACGAGGAGGATCACCTTCGTCTGCAAGGCCTCCGTCCCGGACTCGGCTTAATAGAAGCCTGGGAGCAGATCGACGCGATCGACTCGGAGATCGAAAAAGCCAAGAAGTACGCCTACGACATGCGGCTCGGTTATCTCACCTCCTGCCCGTCCAATGTTGGCACCGGCATGCGCCCCAGCGTCATGTTGCACCTGCCCGGACTCGCCTTGCTCAACGAGATGAAACCGGTGGTCAACGCCCTCGGCAAACTCGGCTTGGCGGTGCGCGGACTCGGCGGCGAGGGGTCCGAGGCGATGGGCCACATGTACCAAGTATCGCATCAGATCACGCTCGGCAACAGTGAGACCGATATGGTGCGCAAGCTGGAGAAAATCGTCGCCAAGATTGTCGGCGACGAGGAGAACGCGCGCAAACGGCTGATGCAGAAGAAGCCGGAAGTGGTCCACGACCACGTCGGACGCGCCCTCGGCATCCTCTCCAATGCCCATATTTTAGCCTCAAAAGAAGCCCTCGATCATCTCTCCGGACTCCGATTAGGCGTGGACTTAGGGCTAATACGTGATATACATAGTGAAACGATTGATGACTTGGTACTCAGAACTCGCCCGGCCCATCTCCAGAAGGAGGCGGGAAGGCTATTGAAAACCCGTGAGCGGGACATCGAGCGGGCGAAACTTGTACGTCGTCTAATCGGAACCCCCGCAGAAAATAATAGCCCGGACCAACGAATTTGAACCGTCTGTCATGCGACGAATATAGGAAATAGATGCAGAACTTCACCCCACGCGCCCAACAGGTCCTCCAGCTCGCCCGCAAAGAGGCCGACCGATTCAACCACGGCTACGTCGGAACCGAGCACTTGTTGCTCGGCCTGATCGCCCTCGGCCAGGGTGTCGCGGTCAATGTCCTCCAACGGATGGGCGTTGATCTCGAGACCGTCCGCTTCGAAGTGGAAAAAGCGGTCGGCACCGGACCGGACGCCAAGACCGTCGGCAACCTCGTGTTCACCCCCCGGGTGAAAAAAGTGCTCGCGCTCGCCGGCACCGAAGCCCGCGCGCTCAACCACTCCTACGTCGGCACCGAACACATTCTGCTCGGCCTCCTCCGCGAAGGCGAAGGCGTCGCCGCCCGCGTGCTCAAAAATCTCGAAGTGGATCTCGATAAGACCCGCAACGAGATCATGAAGGAACTCGACCCCAATTACGAACCCGGCGAAAACGATGGCGACATGGGCGAAGTCTCCGCCGCCGAAAGCAAAACCCCCGCGCTCAGCACCTTCGGACGCAATCTCACCGACATCGCCGAGAAGGGCGACCTCGACCCGGTCATCGGCCGTGAAGACGAGATCGAACGCGTGATCCAGATTCTCTGCCGCCGCACCAAAAACAACCCGGTGCTGCTCGGCGAAGCCGGCGTCGGCAAAACCGCCATCGCCGAAGGCCTCGCCCAGTCGATCTCCAGTGGCGACGTGCCCGAACTCCTGCGCGACAAGAAAGTTATCACGCTCGATCTCGCCTTGATGGTCGCCGGCACCAAATACCGCGGCCAGTTCGAGGAACGCATCAAAGCGGTGATGGACGAGATCCGTCGCAACAAACAAATCATTCTGTTCATCGACGAACTGCACACCATCGTCGGGGCCGGTTC
>Ga0114956_1001795_pt1 | contig 16962 bp, 18 predicted proteins | sample MaitaG_FD_87304 | JGI IMG/M metagenome (GOLD analysis project Ga0114956, IMG submission 87304) | Marine algal microbial communities from Maine, USA - Maine_Asex2 metaG | ecosystem: Host-associated > Algae > Red algae > Unclassified | place: Maine, USA | collected 2015-01-05 | reverse complement strand
TAGGTGCAAGCGCTCACTACGACAAGTTCCTTTTTCGCCTCGTTCCTCGGCGAATAGCGCGCTCTGTTGTCTGGTCGCCTTGCCAGCAGGGCTCGTTCCTCGCCCTACCGGCGCAGCTCCTTAGCTTAGGCCTTAAGAAGCAGCCGGACTTTCGCGCCGCCACCATCACAATTGCTCGCTTCGCATCGCCCGCCATGGGTCTCGATAATCGTTCGAACGATCGACATTCCGAGCCCGACCGAACCGCGCTCGTCGCCGCGCCGGAACCGCTCGAACACGTGTGGAAGCACCTCCGGGTCGAAGCCTGGTCCGTCGTCGGTGATTTCGACCGCCGACCACGCCCCATCGGTATACGACCGCAGCTCGACCCGTTTCGACCGGGCCGCAGCATTCGTCGTGACGTTCACCACAGCCTGCCGAAGCAGGTTGTAGTCGGCGTCGACCACCAGCGGCTCGCCCGGAGCGCCAACGATGTCGACGCCATCGACCAGGGTCGTCGCTCCGACCTCCTCGACCAGTAGATCGAGCCGCAGCGGCGCCATGCGCGGCGCAGCTCGGCCGCTCTGAATTCGAGCCAGCTCGAGTAACTCCCCGACCCCGCTGCCGGCGCGCTCAGCCGCCGACCGGATCTCGTGCAGCGACGTCTTGTACTCGTCGTCGTGCCGTTCACGCGACAACGTCTGGCTTGCCGATGCTTGGATAACGGCGAGCGGCGTTCGAAGCTCATGGGCTGCGTCGGCAATGAAATCGCGCTGCTGTTCCATCGCGAGGCGAGCCGGGCTGAGGAATCGACCAGCGAACCAATAGCCGACGAGCGTCGTAAACAGGATGAACCCAACCGCCGTCAGCGCGATGCGCCAGCGCAGCGACGAGATGTCGCGCAACGCCTGAGCCCGGGATTCGACGACGAGCAGCACGTTCGTGTCATCGACGTAGCGGGCGTACGCGAGCCACTCGCCGTCTTGTTCAAATCTGGTGAAACCGCTGTACTCGGGACCGGCGTTGTCGGCGATGTAGAGGACCGGCGGTTCAACATCGCTGCCGGCCTTCGTTTCAAACCAGTCGGTATCGGTGTTCGTGATCCACGTGTTACGAACGTCGAAGTCTTCCTCCCAGTACTGACCCAGTAGGGCCTCGACGTAGTGGCGTTCGGCGTCGCGTTCGACCGACTGCTCGATTCGTTCTTCGCCCAGCCGGGTCGCCACAACGGCGATCAGGACAACCGCGAGTGCTGCGAGCACGGCAAACAGCAGCGTCAGTTGCCGCCGAACCCGCTCAAGATTCATGAACCGACGGTATCAACGGGGTTGTCGACCACGAGGCGATAGCCGACGCCACGCACCGTCTCGATCGGATCACCGGTGCCGGGAACCGACAGTTTGCGGCGGAGGTTCGCGATGTGCACGTCGACGACGTTCGACAAGCCGTCGTAGTTGGCGTCCCACACGTGGTCGAGTAGCTGCGCACGAGAGAGCACCTCGTCGGGGTGCCGCATGAGCTCGTAGAGCAGGGCGAATTCTCGCGCCGTGAGCGGGACCGCGATAGCGCCGCGCCAGACACGATGGGTTGCGGGGTCAAGTTCGACGTCGCCGACCGTCAACAACGTTGGCGCCTGACCTCCCGGTCGGCGCAGCAGGGCCCGGGTTCGCGCGGCGAGCTCGGGAAAGTCGAATGGTTTCGTGACGTAATCGTCGGCGCCGGCATCGAGGCCCGCAACCTTCTGTGACAGTCCATCACGTGCGGTAAGGATCAAGATCGGCACCGTCACACCGGACTCCCGCAACGATCGGCAGAGCGTGATCCCATCACCGTCGGGCAACCCAAGATCGAGAACCAGTGCGTCGTAAGCAACTTCCTCGACCATGTGGCGGGCGCCCATCGACGTCGTTTCCAAGTCGACGGCATAGCCCTCTTCGGTCAAGCCGCGGACCAGTACCTGTCCGAGCGCCGGATCATCCTCAATGACCAACAATCGCATCCTGACCATGCTGACACATCAACGATGAACGGAACATGAAGGGGGATTCGGCGCCGATCGGCTGGGCCCGCCTTGGCCCGAAGGGTCAAGCAATATTGCCGAGGTCCTTGGCGAGGGCGTCGAACATGGCGGCTTTGTACCGGCCGCGCATTGAGCTTCCAGTGCGCCGGCGAATCCGTAAACGTCAGGTCCCACATGACGCGAAACTTCGCTATCACCTTCAACGTTCGCTTTTTGGCCTTGCCCCCGATCACAATCGGCGGACGAGGCGACCGCACCGGCTTCGGCTCACAGCGGGCAGCAGCCAGTTCGTAGAAGACCCCGGAGAAGGTAGTGAACTCGTTGCGGAGCCCGCTGTCGATGATCTCGATGCCTTCTTCGAATCGGTCGAGGCGCTCTGCGATCGTGCCGAGCGCAATGCCGAAGGGCTCGGCTTCTGGTTCGAACCACCCAGCACCAAGGCCGAGATGAGAGCGGCCACCCGAGATGATGTCGAGCGTGGCCGCCATGTTGGCCGTGACCGCGAGGTGACGGAAGTGCATTCCGTTCACCATGCAGGAAGGCGTTCGGTCGCCTCGCCAAGAGCAGCGAGCATGGTCCAGCTTTCGAGGATCGAACCGTCCATCGGTTCGGTCAGCGGGTAGGAGTGATCCATCGTCCACGCTGACTCGAAGATCTCGATTTGATCGGCTGCAAGGTTGCTGTACTTCCGGATCGACTCCCGGTACGCTCGCATCGCCCTTCCGGGGGCACTTGTATGAGTGAATACAACGCACACAGGCAGCAGGGCAGAGCATCAATGGTGATTCTCCGAACGAGGCGCGTTTCATGAGCGAAGTTGCGGCCCCAACCACCCAACTTCGCCGAGACATTCTGAATGGCGAGTTTGCACCGGGTGACCGACTCGTCGAGCTTGTGCTTACCGAGCGATACAACGTCGGGCGAGAAGCGATCCGTACTGCGCTCGAAGAACTCGAACAGGAGAATCTGGTCGAACACACGGCCAGCCGCTGCGCGATTGTCTGCGACATCGATATCAACGAGGTAATCCAGATCTCGGAGGTCCGATCGGTCATCGAGAGTCTGCAGGCTGGCCACGCCGCCCACCACTGTGATGATTCAGCCCGGGCCGAGCTAAATCAGCTTGAACAACAGATGACGCGCGCGGTCGACATCGCCGATGCTGAGGCCTACGGCGATTTGAATCGCGAGTTCCACGTCGCGATCCGGCGGCTTTCAAATCATCGGGTGTCGAGCTCGCTCCTGGCCACCCTCGAGTGCCGGTCCGACAACCACACCTATCGGCTCCCTCACCAGGTTCAAGGCATGGAAGCGTCGCTGCGCGAGCACCGGGTGATCATCGACGCGATCTCCGTCAACGACGTCGACGCTGCGGCCGATGCCATGACTACACACCTCGGCGCCGCACTCGACCGCCTGCTCGCATCACACGACGTCGGAGCCGAGTGAGCGCACAAGCGCGCATCACCTCCCCCATGAAAAAACTCACAATCGAAGTGCTCCGCGGCGACATCGTGGAGAGCGTGCACAACGTCAACGCGGTCGTGAGCACCGCCGATGGAGTTATCGAGGCCTGGGGCGATGCTGGCTCGCCGACGATCGCTCGTTCAGCAATCAAGTCGGTGCAGGCCATACCGCTGCTTGCTTGCGGCGCGGCCGATGCGTTCTCGCTGACCGACGAAGAACTAGGACTCGCGTGTGCGAGCCACAATGCCGAGCCCCGCCACATCGAGGCGGTCACCGCGTGGCTCGACCGGGTCGGCCTCGACGCTGGCTCGCTCGAATGTGGTCCGAGCCGACCGATCGGTGTAGCTGCAGCCGACGCTCTAGTTGCCCGTGGCCAGCAGTTCGAGCCGATTCACAACTGTTGCTCCGGAAAACACGCCGGATTCCTCTCGATCGCCCAACACATCGGTGTCGACCCACGGGGCTATATCGGTATCGATCACCCCGTCCAGAAACTGGTGACCGCCGCGGTAGAAACCTTCGCTGGTGTTTCGCTCGATGGCGCCTCGCACGGCATCGACGGCTGTGGGATTCCTGTTTTTGCGATCCCGGTCAGGAACCTCGCGCTCGCGATGGCCCGGCTCGTCAAACCGCTCGGCGTGCCCGCCGAGATGGCCGAGGCCGCGCAGCGCCTTGCCGCCGTACTTCCCGCCGTTTCGTTCTGGGTGTCCGGGACCGACCGCGCCGAGGTCGATATTGCCGCAGCCGCGACCGAACCGATCATCGCGAAGACCGGGGCCGAGGGTGTGTTCATGGCCGCGCTGCCCGAGCGGGGCATCGGTATCGCGTTGAAGGCCCATGATGGGGCACGACGGGCCGCCGAGGTAGCGATCGGTGCGGTGTTGCACCGACTCGGCGCACTTCCCGAACCTGTGCCCCAGCCGACGATTCCAAACACGCTCGGCCAACACGTCGGCCGGTACGTCGTGCACTTTTCGTAGCGATCAACCTCTTTCGGGGTCGCTCCGCTCCGTGCGGTGCCGGCACCGTGTGACGCAGAACCCGCTCACAGCGTCGTGGCCGAAACGGTTCGCACCCAGCCGCTTCTGCTGTCGTTGAGTCAGGTGGACTAACGACAAAAAGGCGGACCAATGATCTCTACCTCGAAACACCCTTCTCGGCTGACGAAACCGTCAGCATCTGTTCGCGCGGCGATCGCTGCGCTCATCACGGCACTCGTACTTGCGCTCACTCCCATGGCATCGAGCGCCGCCCTCCAAGGCGATGACATCGGATCGGTCACGTCAGCGCTCACCGCTGCTGATAGCACGTGGGATAACACCCGAATCAGGGTGTGCTGGCAAAGCTTCGGATCGGCAACCCAAGACGGCCGACGATGGTCCCAGGATGCGGTCGAAAACAGTTGGGAAGCGGTCAGCGCGGTCGACTTCTTCGGCTGGGGTGTCTGCACCCCAAGCGACACCAACTCGATCAAGATCCTCATCAGCGATGTTGGGCCGCACACCAAGGGCCTGGGCTCCGACCTCGCTGGGGTCGATCAAGGCATGGTGCTGAACTTCACGTTCCGGAACTGGGGCGAAGCGTGTCAGGCACAGCTTGAGTTCTGCATACGAGCGATTGCGGTCCATGAGTTCGGACACGCCCTCGGCTTTGCCCATGAACACAACCGCAGCGACCGCGTCGACTGCACGAGCGAACCCCAGGGCCCGACGGGCACGGTCTCGATCACGAGCTACGACGCCCAGTCGATCATGAACTATTGCTCAAGCGCGTGGAACAACAACGGCTCGCTGACCTCGGCCGACGTCGCCGGAGTGCGCGCAACTTACGGACCGTTTACGACGGAGACGCCGGCATGTTTCGTCGCCGAGCTCCGCATCGACACGGTCAACGACGAGTTCTTCGGGAGCGACATTGTCGACGAATTCCGTCCGCCGACGTTCGACTTCTGCCTTTCGCAGGGCGCCGCACCACAGGTGCGAAATTTCAGCTTCTGTGAACGCGGCGAAGAGGTACGGATCGAAACAACCATCACCGCTCAGCTGAATGCAGCATCGGCCCGAGGCTCGTTTACGACCGAGGCAACGATGTTTGAAGGTGGCGACTGCTCGACCGACGACAACGAAGGCAATGACTCGACCTCGGCGTCCGTTTCGACCGTGTCAAGCGGTTCGGCGACAATGATCCTCGACCTGGTGAACGACGAATTCGCAGGCGGCGATACTGCTCATATCGAAGTCGAGATCGCGCCGAACATGGCTGGGACGCTTGCCGATGCAGCTGCCGGCCGTTGCGACTCGTGCGACGACGCCGCGAACGACGCGTACTTTGGTCCGGACTTCGTCGTCATTCCGATCCTTCCAATCTTCCCGTTCCTGCCGTTGGCGACGTGCCATGGCGAGACGGTCACGATCAACATGCAAGCCGGTGATTCCGGTGAAGGGTCGAGCGAACCGGACGTGATTCTGGGTACCGCGGGCGACGATGTGATCGAAGGCCTCGGCGGCAACGACCGCATCTGCGGTGGCGGCGGAGACGACCAGATCCTCGGCGGGCCGGGCAACGACATCATCAGCGGAGAGGACGGTGACGACGTCATTTACGGCGGCGGCGGCAACGACTCGCTGATGGGCAACGACGGCATCGACACGATCTTTGGCCAATACGGCGGCGACACGATCCGAGGCGGCGATGACGACGACCTACTGCTCGGCGGTCCGGGCTACGACACGTTGTACGGCGAGAACGGCAACGACAACGTGCAGGGCGCGGGCGGCAACGACACGCTCTGGGGCGGCCCAGGCAACGACTACCTGTACGGCAAACCGGGCAACGACATCATGCACGGCGAGGCGGGTGACGACGAGATGTACGCCGCCTCTGGTGATGACGAGATGTATGGCGGCCCCGGCGCCGACCGGCTCCAAGGGGCCAGTGGTGACGACGAAATGTTCGGTGGCGGCGATGACGATGTCCTCTACGGCCAAGCCGGCGACGACGAAATGCACGGCGACGCGGGCGACGACGTTTTGTATGCGGCGGTCGGAAATGACCGGCTCTGGGGCGGCCCAGGACAAGACAACCTCCAGGGAGCGAACGGCGACGATGAGCTCTTCGGCGAGGCCGATGTCGACACTCTGTTCGGCCAGGGCGGCAACGATCTGGTCGACGGTGGTGCCGCCGCCGACAACTGTTTCCCGGGCGGCGGAAACAACACGGTAGTGAACTGCTGACCGAGCGGCTCGGCTAACGAACACGACAAGTCAGGGTCCGGCTTCATCCGAAGCCGGGCCCTTGCCGCGCTCGCTCCATTTCACTCGGCCCTTACAGGCTCTCTAACCAGGTCAAGGCGACCTTCGCGCGGCGGTCGAGTTGTGCAACCGTCGCGTCGGTGATTCGCACGACGCCCGACTTCTGGTTGAGCTCGCGATTCACGGCCGGGTACTCCATACCGGTGCGCGCGACGAGTTCACGGACCCGGCTGGCGTTGACGTCACGCAACCGCTTCTTCCCCTCGGCTCGAGTCTCACCCTCCGGCACCGCAGCCGTGGCGGTCGGCAATCCCCACTCGTCTTCGAGGTGGCGATCACGCCCGGGTAGCGGTGGGGGCGGCGGCAGTTCGACCGGGAATCCCTCAAGGTCCTCGGGCAGCGCCACGTACTCCTCGGAGCGGTCGATGCCGTCGTCCGGTGGCGCATCGTTCAGCACGGTCGAAGACACCGCAGCGAACAGCGACAGCTGTTCCTCCTGGCGAGGTGTTCCACCATCATCATCGAATTCGATTGGGTCGACCACCCGGGTCTTTCGCAACTCGATGCTGTGGCGGCGAAGCGTTGCAATATTCGCCGCATGGCCCCGTAGCCGGGCGTCGTCGGGCAGGAACATGAAGGCCTTCTGCGACCGAAGCCCCGTCGTCCACCGGGCGATACGCCCGACGGCCTGGCGGAAGAACATCGGGGTTGTCGTCGTCGATGCAAAGACCGCGACCCGCAGCCGAGGGATGTCGACGCCTTCGGAGATCATGCGTACAGCCACAATCCACGGCTCGTCGCTGCGGCCAAAGGCCTCGATGATGTCGCTCGCACGGGGGTCGTCGGACAGTGCGATCTTGGCGTCGACGCCGTGACGGCGGCGAAGCAGTTCGGCGATGCCTTTCGCGTGCTCGTGGTCGGTGGCGATGACGAGGCCACCGGCGTTCGGGTGACTGTTGCGAATCTCGCGGAGCCGCTGGTCGGCGTGGCCAAGCACGGTCTTGATCCACTCGCCATCGATGCTGAGCGCCGTGCGCAGCCGGGCGCCCCACTCGGAGCTGACGAGTTCATCCTCGAACGTACCCTCGACCGTTTCGCCTTCGGAGTTGACCCATTCCATGTGGCCGTCGAACCGAGGAAAGTAGACCGGGCGGACGACACCGCCATCGCTGAGCGCTTCGCCGTAGCCGTACTCGTAGTCGGGCACGGCATCGCCGTAGTCGCCGAACGAATACGACACGAACGGAATCGGGCTGTCGTCGGTGCGGAAGGGCGTGCCGCTGAGCAACAGCCGCTGCCCGGCCTCACCGAACGCCAACTCGACGCCATCGCCCCAGCTGCGTTCCGATGCTGCGTGGTGAACCTCGTCGAGAATGACCAGACCGTCGGCGCTATAGGAGCGAAGCGCGGCCGCAGACGTTGCCGTTTGGGCGTAGGTGACCACAACGCCATGCATATCGGCGGCGGGCGCACCCTGGGTCGCGACCCAATTCGAGTCGAGGTGGAAGCCGAATCGAAGGGCGGCATGGGCCCACTGGGTCTTCAGGTGTTGGGTCGGTACGACGACGACAAAGGGACGTCGTTCTCCGGCGAGCCATTGCCGAGTCGCCGCGAGCGCAAACGTTGTCTTGCCAGCGCCCGGGCATGCGACCGTCAGGAACGACGATGCCTCGTTGGCGGTAAACGCTCGCAGCGCGTTTCGTTGCCAGATTCGAAGGGTGATGCTCGCCATGAGAACGACGAAGGGTATCGATTGGCCGAGCGCTTTCGAGACCGAATGTGAACGGACCTCGTTCAGATCAGGTCGGCGGCCGAATCGACGTACTCGACGCCGAGCTCGTCGAGTTTGGCCCGCAAGCCGTAGAAATCAAGACCCAACTCGCCTGCTTCGAGTCGAGCGCGGGTCGCAGCCTCTTTCTCAAGCCGGCTCTGGGTCTGCTCAAGGGCCCACGCGGCTTCGTCTCGTTCGACGACGACAACACCATCGTCGTCCGCGCAGATCACATCGCCTGGCTGAATCGCTTGCTCCCCCATCACAATCGGCACGTTGACCGAGCCCGGGGTTGCCTTCACCGTGCCTTGGCAGGACACATGCTGGGCCCACACCGCAAAGCCCATCTGTCGAAGGTCGGCGGTGTCTCGCACCCCGGCATCGATCACCAAGCCACGAACGCCTCGGGCAATGAGTGACGTTGCGAGTAGGTCGCCAAAACCACCGTGCGTCGATGGCGCCGTTGTCGTGACGACGAGAATGTCGCCGGGCTCGCAAACCTCGACGGCGGCGTGGATCATCAGGTTGTCGCCCGGATGGCACGACACGGTGACGGCGGAGCCGCCGATCTTTACATCCTGTTGAATCGGCGTGATGTGGGGTCCGAGATAGCCGCGACGGCCAATGCCCTCATGCACGGTCGCGGTGCCAGCATCGCCGAGCTGATCGATCACGGCGCCGTCGGCCCGTTCGATTTCGCGGACCACAACGTGGCGATGCACGGCTAACGAATGCCGTGGTCGGCGAAGAAGTCGACCGTGCGGCTGTGGGCCAGCCGGGCCGCCATCTCGTTGTACGAGCCGCGAGCGTCGCAGTTGAAGCCGTGATCGGCCTTGCCGTAAATGTGCACGCGAGCCGCCCGTTGACTGGCCTTGACCGCCATGACATCCTCGATCGGGATGCCCTTGTCAATCGCTCCGAAGTGCAGCAACGTCGGCACGTGTGGAGCGCGATCCCGGAACTGGTGTACCTGGCCGCCGTAGTACCCGACCGCGGCGGCGACCGGCAGTTCGTTCGCTGCCAGCCATGCGAGAGACCCACCCCAGCAGAAGCCGACGACACCAACCGGTCCGGTTGAGCTGACTCGGGCGACCGCGGCGGCAACGTCGGCGGTTGCGGCTTCCCAGGCAACCTTGGCCCGGACCGCCTTGCCCTGCTCGACCCCTTCTGAGGTGTAGTCGAGTTCGACGTCGCGCTCGATCCGGTCGAACAACGCAGGGGCAATGGTGTGCAGACCCAGTTCGGCGTAACGGTCGACGACCGAGCGGATATGGGCATTGACCCCAAAGATCTCTTGAATGACGACCACGGCCGCTTTCGCCTCGCCAGGCTTGTTCTCGTAGGCCGAGAACCTGTGTCCATCGGAAGCGGTCAGTTCAACAACGGTGCCAGGGCTCACTTCGTGCTTCTTTCGTCGCGGCGATGGTCGGTATATTACGGCAATGACCCCGCAACCGCTTCTCGTCGGTCTGAACCACGCCGTCCTCTGGACCAGCGATGCGGGAGCGAGCGCGGCGTTCTATCGGAACGTGCTCGGGCTTGAGGTCGCGTTCACGAACCAGGTCGGCGTCTTCCTGAAGGTTCCCGGATCACCGAATGACCACGACCTCGGCATCTTCACCGCTCCCGCAAGCGAGCGAGCCCGTAGCCAACGGGTCGGGCTATACCACCTGGCCTGGGAGGTCCCGACGCTGCGTGCGCTGGTGACCGTGCAAGAGAACCTCATGCATGTGGCGGCCCTCGTCGGAGCGAGCGATCACGGCGTCACCAAGAGCTTGTATGCCCATGACCCCGACGGCATCGAGTTCGAGGTCATGTGGCAGGTTCCGCTCGACCTGCTCACCGACGACGTCGAGGTCGTCACAATGCCGCTCGATGTCGCGGCCGAGATCGACCGCTACGGCGCCGATACGCCGAGCCGGTCGATCTCGCCAAACCGCGCTATTTGACGTCGACGACTACCGTTCCGGCGATGCGGTCCATGACCGTGCGCTTTTGGTCGTCGGTGAACAAGAAGACGAGCGAGACGATCCCGATAACTGCGGCGATCGCGCCTCCGATCGCCGGGAAGAGCCCGAGCAGTCGATTCAGAGCTCGCTTGAAGCCGAACTGTGGGCCCGGTGGCGTTGTGCCGGTTTCGGCGTCGACGACCCGCATGCCGAGCATCAACTTGCCGGGGGTGCCGCCCAGAAAGGCCACAAACAGGGCATCCCACAGCAGTGCGAAGATGACGCCGACGATGGCGAGGCCACCGACGAACAGCCAGTTCGTGTCGTCACCGCCGTCGCTGGTGAAGTCGAAACCAGTCGTCGCCCCAAGTCCGATCACGGTCAGAACGAGGCTGATAGCGCCGGAGATAATTGCGTCGATAACGCGGCCCCCGATGCGCTTCCATTCACCGCTGATGTTCATGCCGTTCACGGTCGTGACATCGCCGGAGATACCAGCACCGATCGTTTGGGGACCGCCCTGCCAGGTCTCACCGTCCCAGTACCGCTGTGTTCCCGCTGGATCACCGTCGGCGTGGTACCACCCGGCCGGCATTGCTGGTGTGTCGTTACTCACTTTTGTCCTCCCGTCGTAGGACAAGTGAGAGTAATACGTGAACGACGCTCAGGCGCGCTTTCGCTCGTCGACATCCCGAAATCGCGCGTTCCTCGAAGCGGCCGGCCACCGAGGCTGCTCGCGTCGGCTATAACGCCCCGGTGTCGTTGCTCATGTTTCTCATCGTCTTTGTCGCTTGCGCGGCGGGGGCCGTGGTGCAAGGGTCAATCGGCATCGGCCTGGGCCTCGTCGCTGGCGCCGCGCTCGTGAGCGTCGATCCGGGGTTCGCCCCCGGACCGCTGCTCCTCGCTGGCACCTTCATCTCGGCCCGTCACCTCTCGGCCGAATTCGAAGCAATCGACCGCCCTGGCCTGCGCCCCTCATTCATGGGTTTGCCGATCGGGGTCATCGGTGGTCTGGCCATTCTGCTCGCAGTCGACGAGCGAACGCTCGCGCTGTGCATCGGCGCCGCGATTTGTATTGCTGCAGTCGTCCTACTCGCTGGCGTTCAGCCGCCGGTTTCCGCAGCGGTCAAGTTCATCGGCGGCTTGCTGACCGCATTCTGCGGCATCACGGCCGGCGTACCTGGGCCGCCATTCGTTCTCGCGTTCAACGAGCTCAAGCCGGCCGCGATGCGGGCCACGTCGGCCGCGTTCACCGTTGTCGTCGCCGCCATCAGCCTGGTGCTGCTCATGGTCGCGGACCGCTTCGGCAGCGAAGAAGCGCTCCTCCTCGCGTTAATGGCCCCAGCGATTCTCTTCGGTTTGACCATCGCCCACTGGGTCCGTCCCCTGCTCGAGCGGCCGTGGTTCCGGCCCGCGATCCTGCTGATCGCGCTCGCTGGTGGCGCCGCCCTGATCGTGCGAAACTTGTAGTTACCAGTCCTGCATACGTCCCGGATCGATGTGTTTACCGATCTCTTCGCACGTCGGGCACATATCGAAACCGGCACCGTTCGAACCCGGCACCCAGACCTTGCCGCACAACGCGGTTACCGGTTCGCCGGTGACCATTGCGTTGACGACTGCATCGGTGCCGCCGATCACGATGTGGGCGAACTTGTCATGGTTGCCGTCGTTGTTCGAGGTCGACGGAGTGATCGACGGTGACTCAACTGGCGCGGTGATGGTCTCAGAGCTCACGTCCCGGAGTCTACTCGGGCTCTAGGCTCTGCCCCGATGACGAATCTGAGCGAAGTTCTTCGAGCCGGCTACGCACACCGCCTCGACGCAACATTTCTGCATACCCCGGGTCGTGATCCGCTGTCATTCGGCGAAGTTGACCAACGCGCCAGCCAGTTCGCGGGTGCCCTAGAGCAGTACGGCGTTGGGGTTGGTGATCGGGTCGTTGCCCAGGTCGACAAGTCGTCCGACGGGTTCGCGCTCTACCTCGCGTGTTTGCGTCGTGGCGTGATCTATGTGCCGCTGAACACGGCATACACGCCAAGCGAGGTTGCCGTCTTCGTTGACGATGCCGAACCGTCGCTTGTCGTGACGACCCCTGAGGCTTCTCCGATCGACGGGGTGACGCAGGCGACATTGAGCGTCGATGGCACCGGAACGCTCGCCGATGCCGCGGCCGCCGCGGCGCCGATCGACGAGATCATCGACCGAGCCGACGAGGACATCGCGGCGATGTTGTACACGTCCGGCACAACCGGCCGATCGAAGGGGGCGATGCTCACTCACGGCTGCCTCGCCGACAACGGTCGCTCGTTGCACCAAATCTGGTCGTTCCAGCCCGGCGACATCCTGCTGCACTCGCTGCCGATCTTTCACGTGCACGGACTGTTCATCGCACTACATCCCGCAATGCTCAACGCGTCGGAAACCATCTTCCTACTTCGTTACGACGTCGACACCGTGTTGCGCTACCTGCCACATGTCTCGGTGATGATGGGGGTGCCCACGCACTACACCCGGTTGATGGCCGACAAACGATTCGACGCGGCCTCGTGCCGCAACATTCGCCTGTTCACCTCAGGGTCGGCGCCGATGACTGAACTGGTTCATCGCGAGTTCGAAAAGCGCACCGGACAACGCATTGTCGAACGGTATGGCATGACCGAGGCCGGCATCATCACCTCGAACCCCTACGACGGGGAGCGCATCGCCGGGACCGTCGGTTTCCCGCTTCCCGGGGTCACGCTGCGCATCGCCGATGATCAAGGCACCGAAGTGCCGACCGGCGAAACGGGCGTGGTCGAAATCACGAGCCCAAGCTTGTTCGCCGGGTACTGGCGGCTGCCCGAAAAGACCGCATCAGAGTTTCGGCCCGACGGTTACTTCATTACCGGCGACGTCGGCTCGGTCGACGAAAAGGGCCGCGTGACACTCGAAGGCCGGTCGAGCGACATGATCATCACCGGCGGCCTCAACGTCTACCCCAAAGAAATCGAGATGGAACTCGACGAGGTCGAGGGCGTTCTTGAGACCGCGGTCGTCGGAATTCCCGATGACGACTTCGGTGAACGGATTGTGGCCTTTGTCGTCGCCGACGATGCTGACGACCTACCGTCGGAAAAGAGCCTGGCCGCGTCGGTCAGCGGACTAGCCCGGTTCAAACACCCGAAAGAGTTCCACTTCGTCGACGCGCTGCCCCGCAACGCAATGGGCAAAGTGCAGAAGGCTCAATTGCGAAGCTGACCGCCGCCTCGCTACTTCTTTCTCTAGCTACTTCGGTCTCTAGCTACTTCCGTTTCTGGCTATTTCCGTTTCTGGATGCGCGACCACTCGTCGCGGAGACCAACGGTGCGGTGAAACAGCGCCGGCGTATCGAGGTCGTGAGCGAAGTAGCCGATGCGTTCAAACTGCACAACATCGCCGAGTGGCGTGTCGGCGAGCGCCGCCTCGCCCTTGGCTCCGACGAGCAGCTCGCGGGCGTTGGGGTTCAGCGACGCGAACGGATCCTTGCCATCGGCGCTCGGGTGCGGGTCGGTGAACAGTCGGTCGTAGAGCCGCACATCGAGGTCGATGGCCTGCGCGGCCGACAGCCAATGGATCGTCGCTTTCACCTTGCGACCATCGGGCGCTTTGCCGCCGCCGGTCTCCGGGTCATAGGTCGCTCGCAGCTCGACGACGTTGCCGTCGGCGTCCTGCACAACATCGGTGCACGTAATGAAGTAGCCATAGCGCAGCCGCACTTCGCGTCCCGGGGTGAGTCGGTAGTACTTCGGCGGTGGATCGAGCATGAAGTCGTCGCGGTCGATGTAGAGCTCGCGCGAGAACGGCACCTTGCGTTTTCCCGCGCTCTCGTCTTCGGGGTTGTTGACCGCTTCGCGCCACTCGACCTCGCCCTCGGGATAGTTCTCGATGACAACCTTGAGTGGCCGCAGCACCGCGGTTCGGCGCAGCGCGGTCTGATTCAGTTCATTGCGAATGAACGATTCGAGAAGTTCGATCTCGACCGTGCCATTGACCTTGGCTACGCCGATGTGGCTGCAGAACGCCCGGATCGCCGATGCCGGATAGCCGCGGCGGCGTAGCCCCCGAAGTGTTGGCATCCGCGGGTCGTCCCAACCCTCGACGACGCCGTCTTCCACGAGCTGCAAGAGCTTTCGCTTCGAGGTGATGACATGGGTAAGGCTGAGCCGGGCGAACTCGGTCTGACGAGGCTGGTCGCTCGGCAGGTCGAGGTTCTCGAGGCACCAGTTGTACAGCGGACGGTGGCTATCGAATTCGAGTGTGCAGAGCGAGTGGGTGACCCCTTCGATCGCATCACCCTGACCGTGCGCCCAGTCGTACGTCGGGTAGATGCACCACGTGTCGCCGGTGCGGTAATGATGCTGATGACGAATGCGATACAGCACCGGATCGCGCATCTGCATGTTCTCGTGGTTCATGTCGATCTTGGCCCGCAGAACGCGCTCGCCGTCGCCGAACTCACCGGCCCGCATGCGACGGAACAGGTCGAGGTTCTCATCGACGGTTCGGTCTCGCCAGGGACTATCGACGCCCGGTTCGGTGAAACCGCCCCGGTTGGCCGACATCGTCTCGGCGTCCTGATCGTCGACGTACGCGAGGCCGCGCTCGATCAGCGACTCGGCCCACAGGTAGAGCTGTTCGAAGTAGTCCGAGGCAAAGCGGGTTGGGCCGCTCGACTTGTAGCCCAACCATTCGATGTCGTCGGTGATTGCCTGGACGAATTCTTCGTCCTCAGTCTCGGGGTTCGTGTCGTCGAAGCGGAGGTTGCAGGACCCGTCGAATTCTTCAGCAATTCCGAAGTTGAGACAGATCGACTTCGCGTGGCCGATGTGGAGGTAGCCGTTCGGCTCCGGCGGGAACCGCGTCTGCACGCGACCACTGAACGTGCCCTCGACGCCATCTTGACGAATCAGATCGCGAATGAAGTCGGTCCCAGAGTTACTGCCCGTGGTCGGCGTGGCGTCGTTCATCGGACCAGTCCTATCGGGCCGACGTTGGCTTGGCTACCCGACGGGCCGAATGTGGGTTCGCAGAAGAGGCGCTAGGCCTTCGGAGCGGTGATGAAGACGGGGATCTCGCGATCGCCAGCCTTCACCTTGTATTCGGCATACGGCGCGAAGACGGCGACCGAACGTTCCCACCATGCGGCCCGTTCGTCGCCGGTGACAAGCCGCGCCGTTGTCTCGTAGGGCTCGGGCCCGTCCTGCATCATGACCGTCGGGTTCGACGTGAGGTTGTAGTACCAACCCGGGTGCGCCGGAGCGCCGCCCTTGGAGGCGACGAGCGCATATTCGCCCTCGTGCTCGACCCGCATCAGGGGCACCTTGCGGACCTTGCCGCTCTTGTGGCCGATCGTTGTCATCACGATGATCGGGATGCCCGTGTCGCGAAGCGTGTTCGCTTCGGTGCCACCGGAAGCCTCGTAGGCGGTTACCTGCTCGGCAACCCAGTCCCACGTGCTCGGTTCATAGTCGCCGTCGAATGCGCCGTTTGATGTCGATGCCATGAGCGGCAACCTACCATCTGCGCGATGGCAGTCATTGCGGTGATCATCGGCGTCGCGTTCGGCACGTCGGTGCTCGCCGGTGTGCGTCGGCGCGCTCTTCGAGGCGATGGGCGGCGTGCTGACCGCGGCCCTCGTCATGGGCTACTTGCCATCTCTGTATGCGGCCTACAGCGAACGCGAACGGAAGCTGATGACGCTCGACGATACGTCGGAGGGTCGCATCACGCCGACGAACCTGCAGCTGTAGAGGGAATATCTCATCGACCTGCAGCGCGTTCCGCGAGCATCGGCCACCGCCTCGACGTACCAGCCACGCTCGCTCCCTGAAACTGTTCGCTCCTACGTCGCGAAGCGTTGCAGGCCTGCGTGGAAACGCTTGAGGCCAAAGGGAGAAACGAGTTACGCCGTCATGGCGCCGTCGACGATGAACTCTTGGCCGCTGCAGTAGGAAGCCTCGTCGGATGCGAGGAAGAGGACGAGTTCGCCGACTTCAGACGCCGCCGCCGTTCGTCCCATCGGGATTCGTTCTTTAACGGTCGGTAGCGCGTCGCCGAATTCGTCGAGCATCGGCGTCTCGATAATGCCGGGATGGACCGAGTTGACCCGGACATTGTTGGGGGCGAGCTGCTGGGCGACGGACTTCGTCATTCCCCGCACCGCCCACTTGGTTGCCCCATACGCGAACGCCATTGCGGTGCCGCGCAGGCCTGCGATCGACGAGATGTTGACGATGCTGCCGCTGCCCTGATCTCGCATCCGGGCTCCGACTACCTTCATGCCGAAGAACACCCCGGTCTGGTTGATCGACAACATCGTGTGCCAGTCGTCCTCCGACGTTGAGAAGACATCGGCGAGCTGAAAGATGCCAGCGTTGTTCACGAGAATGTCGATTCGGCCGTGATCGGCGAAGACGCTCTCGACGACTTTGTCCCATGCATGGAGCTGCGTGACATCAAGCTCTCGATAGGTGACTGCGGTGCCGAGTCGTTCCGCGGTCACCT
>Ga0114956_1001794_pt1 | contig 16969 bp, 19 predicted proteins | sample MaitaG_FD_87304 | JGI IMG/M metagenome (GOLD analysis project Ga0114956, IMG submission 87304) | Marine algal microbial communities from Maine, USA - Maine_Asex2 metaG | ecosystem: Host-associated > Algae > Red algae > Unclassified | place: Maine, USA | collected 2015-01-05 | reverse complement strand
TCAACCAATGATATTTTTAAGAATGAGTTAAGTGCTTTCCCAAATCCCTCTATTGATCAATGGCGCATATCATCAGAAGGTCGAGTCATCAGTGCTGTGCAGCTTTTTGATGGACAAGGCCGTGACATAAGTTTGCTTCAAGCAAATGACAATATAGTAACGATTGATGCAAGTGATTTAATAGCAGGCATCTATTTTGCAAAGGTGATGATGGATGATGAAACTCTCTTTGTCCGATTAATTAAAGGGCTATAAGTATAAAAATCAAAGAACCAGTTACTTTGAGCTTATTGATTATTATAAACAAAAATTGAAAATGAAAAGGCCAATAACTATCTTATTTTTTTTCCTTATGAGTTATCAATATGTTTCAGCTCAAGATAAAGCAAACATCAGTTCATCAACAATTGACACTATTCAATTTAAGTATAATAAAGTAAATAATATTATAATTGAAGCAATCCTGAACCAGAGAGATACTATTTCCATAATGTTTCATACAGCAATTGGTTCGGTTTCTTTAACACCAGAAATGACCTCTCTATTAATATCCAAGGAGAAAAAATCAAGCAATTCAATAAGTTGGACTGGATCAAAAGAAGTAAATTATACTGAGAACAATTCCTTAAAACTCCCAAACCAATTTTATGATAATTTGACGGTATGGGTAGATATGCTTTCCGGCCCAGAAACAGATGGTAAATTTGGACCCAATCTATTTGAGGGAAAAATAATTGAAGTCGACAATGATTTTCAATTTATAGCCCTTCATGAACCAGAAACATTTCACTTGGACAATAACAACTTTCAGAAATTCAAGTTACTCCCAAACGAAAATAACTCCTTAATAATTGAAGGAGAAATAATGGTTAACAATCAAATAATAAAAAACAAATTCCTGATCCATTCGGGCTATGGAGGAACTATTATACTAGACGATCGTTTCTTTAAGTCAAACTCAATTTTACACGATCTTAAAATCATAGAAGAAAATGACTTGAAAGATTCTCATGGAAATGTGATCAAAACTAAGAAAATAAACATTGACTCCTTTAAGTTCGGCAACCTTGTATTTAACAACTTACCAATTAGTTATTTTGATAGTAAGTTAGAAATACAAAAAACAAGTGTGATTGGATGTGAGATTTTAAGACGAGGTAATTTTTATTTTGATATACGTAATTCAGAATTATACATTAGCAAGAATAACCAAACAACTGAGTCGTTCAAAATATAAAGGATAAAACCGCCATTTAACAATTATTAGAAATTCACAAGACTTTCAAAAAAAAAATGTCCAAGTGTAGAATTAGATAAAGAAACTATTGGTGAAACTTGTGGCTATTATATGCAGGGTAACATTCATACAGGACCAGTAGGTTTTGTACTTGAGGAAGACCAAGATGTTCTTGAGGTTATTGTCTTCAATTATTATGCAGATGAAGAAGACATCCCTGAGGGATATGAGGAGTATTGTTTTCTTATGTAAAGACATTAAAGTCATGAATCCAAGTGATCACAATCCAATAATGTCTTGTGTTGAATTTGAGTGTTGCTAACAATACCAACAACCTAAATTAAAAGAACCTTCCACTAGTTAGAATGGAAGGTTCTTTTTTATAGATTAAAGGTTTTTATATTTCCCCTGCTGCAGACTCGTTTATATTAACGATATGATCACCAACTCTTTCTAATGAAGAAAATAGATTTGTGAATATCATTGAAGCCCTTGGGTCATAATTATTCTTGCCTATATTTTCTTGATTATACTTTCGCATTGAGTTCCTCTGAATATTAATCTCTTCTTCAAGATCATAACAAGCATGCAAAGTTACTTCATCGTAAGATGTCTTATTCAAGTTTGTATTCATTTCTAAAAATGCACGTTCTACTATTTCAATTAAATCATTGAGTTTATTTCTTTGCTCAGGAATAAAATATATCTTTCTTTCCATTTTATCTTCAATCGACTTTGCAAGTTGGTAGAAAATATCTCCGATTCTTTCCATATCATTACAAATATTAAAAAAGCTTCTGAGTCTGATACTTGTTTTATGAGTCATTTCCTTATCTGATAAATTAGTTATATACTCTGTTATTTCCTTTTCAAAATTATCTGTAATCTCTTCATATTTTTTAAGCTTTGAGATTAAGGAAAAGTTATTTTTCTCATCAGTAGAATTTAGCAACTCTTTACTAAAGCCTAACATTCTTGTTGTTATCTCACCAAATCTTGCAACTTCTTTCTGAACTTCGACGGTTGCCAACTCTGGAGTCTTATTTCTTGAATTGATAAACTTTAAGGACTCAAACTGAGCACCAACATCACCATCTTTCTCTGGGACAGTTTTGATCGCCATTTTAACCAGCCAAGGAACAAAAGCAAGTAGTAATAATACGTTCAACAAATTAAAAAATGTATGGAAGGTAGATAAGGCAATTGGCATATCTTGAGGATTGACGAATGGGTCGCCTAAGCCAAAGTAGTGTTGAACGAATCTCGAAAGAAAAGGTAAAATGACAGGCAACATGATAACCATCCAAGTAACACCAATTATGTTAAACATTGAATGAATCCTTGCTGATCTCTTCGCATTGGTATTTCCAACCAATGAAGCTAGTTCTGCTGTAATCGTTGTACCAATATTTTCACCTAATATCATGGCTGCCGCGACTTCAAAAGGCAGAATTCCTTGCTGGCAAAGAATAAGCGTAATCGCCATAGCTGCACTAGAGGATTGAACAATGATAGTTACCAAGGCACCGATGAAAACAAAGAATATTCTAGACAATACACCCCAGTCTGTGAAATGCTGTAGGAATGAAAGCGCTTCTGGATTATTCGACAAATCAGGAACTGAATCTTTCAAATAACCCAAGCCTAAAAACAAGATCGCGAATCCAATTATGAATTGCCCCCAGTGTTTTGTCTTCTCTTTTTTACTAAATAACATCGGAACACCAAAGGCAAAAAGAGGAACAGAGTAAGTCGCTAACTTTAGTTTAAATCCTAAGAGTGATATTACCCAACCAGTAATAGTGGTACCAATGTTAGCACCCATCATGACACCGGCTGATTCCACAAGTGTGAGTAAGCCTGCATTTACAAAACTTACTGTCATTACCGTTGTTGCAGATGATGATTGCACCAATGCTGTTATCAAAAATCCTGTAAAAACACCTAGATATCTATTCTTGGTCATTGTTCTAAGGATTCTTCTCATCTGAGATCCAGCAGCTCTTTGGATACCGTCACTCATTAGTTTCATCCCATAAATAAAAAATGCCAAGGCACCCACAATCTGAAAAGCATCCCATAAGCCAAAGCTAAGACCATCACTTTCACCATCAGCACCTGCAAATAGCATCACAGAGTTTGAAATAAAAAGTATAAAAGCAATAATGGATGTGCGATAAAAACTGCTAAATCCTTTCATAGTTATTAGTTGGTGTTTTCGATTTTTGTTTTTGCTTAATCTATATTTTGTTCTTACACTCCTTCGCCCTTTTCGTCTTTCTTTCTTTGTCTATAGTCTTTTGTTTTTTCTAAAAATGAATATCAAACTGCGTTCTCCAAAGTGCTACATTTTGATCTTCTTCTAGATTAACCAATGAAAAATCCGTTTGTAATTTCAAATTATGACCAACAAAAAATTTATTTAGTCCTATGGTATAATGTTTTTCATCACTTGCTATATCTGCATTTACATTAGTGTATCGAAATACCACTTCTACGTTATTATCAAACATATAACCAAAGTCCAAATTGTAGGCAACGCCTGTGTAAAATGTTCCAATCAAGTTAGACTCCAAATCGAAAACCAAGGGATCGCCATCTGACGTTGACTTATCCGCAAATTCACCCATAATCGACAATCCTTTATACTTATACATAAAGTCAACAAATATTGTATTTAGATTTTTACCAAACGAATTACCATTTGAATCTTCAATGAATTTTCCCAATTGACCTCTTTCTCTTATTGAGTTTTGGTTATTGTCATAAGTAATACCAATGGCTAATTTTGAACTTGATTCTCTAACAATTGATGATCCTACATAATCACCATCTGATTGAAACAAACCAAAAGGTAAAAATTCCACCCTATAGGTATAGTTAAATCCATCATTATAGCCAGTTAATTGATTTCTGCCTTCACCCAATCCTATAGATGCACTTGATACAAAAATGAAATTATTTGCGATTGATTGAGTATACCCTATTTGAACAAATACATCTCTATCAATTGTAAATCTTGAATTAAGTCTTGAACGATCTACGAACTGAAGATCTCCAGAAGAAATTACCCTTTCTCTATTACCTGCAAGTTTACCTTGTCCAAATTTGACTGCAAAATTCTTATAGAAATTATAAGAAACGAAAGCATCCAGTATGATGTTAGCAGCATCACCAAATTCATCTATATTTCCTCCACCATTATCTCGATTAGAAAGTGCTAACTCTAATTTGTAAATTAATTTGGGACTAATTGCCCAACCATCAAATTTCAAGCGAGATCTTCTAACCAACGCATTGACATCAAAATCCGTAGCATACCCCTTTTCTACATCAGCTAAGCTCCATTCGGCTGAAACTAAATTTTGAAAGCGCAATCCTACATTAATATACATACTAGAATCTTTAGCTAATAGCTTAGCACCAGAACCAAATTCGGGCATTTTTATTTGTGCATTTAGATTGGTCAGCAGTATAAAAAACCCAATAAATAGGAATATCTTATTCAATTTCGTCGGTTTTAACTCTCTCCCAAAGAACGTGACTTTTCAACGGACCATCAAATATAAAGTCCTAATGTTAAGCCGAAGTTAAGCTTTTCTACATTTGACATCTGCATAATTTCGCATTCTTCCTCCTCCAATTAAAATTTTAATAGATGATAAAATTGCAACACTTTAGTTTCAATTATGATATCATTAAAATAGATAAATACAATGGTGAAGACGGTCCTAAACGAAATATTTCACGACAAGAGTCTTACATAAGACGAATCCAATATAATCCCTAGCAAGCTACAAAGATCTGAGCTTGTCAAAGAAGCCAGGTAAGATGCCACATGGCTTAAGTTAAAAATTAAAAAGCCTAGGCGCTAATCTAGTTAATAACGAATCAGATGATACTGTTTGTTTGGATAGAAAGCTCATCACAGGCACAAACCCATTAGCCTCTAATAATCAAGGTAAGTTAGCTGCTAAAACATTATTAAAGGAACTAGCCTAGTCAATAAGTACAATAAAAATAGCTGGGCAATTTTCACTTCCGTAAATGTTACCCAGCTATTCTATTAGCTTTTGTTTTAAAAAGAATTAATAAGTCGGCAAACACAGATAACACTCATCTTTCGAATGGTTAATTGTGTTGTGGTCATCATTCGTTTGTTTTAATCCCTTGAATACAGATTACACTTAGTTTTCTGGCAAGTAGATTTCTTCATCCATCCAGACCCATAATATCATTGCTGCGGTAATCTTTCATTCCTTTTACAGAAGACTATATTATGCTCACACTCCAGTATTGAAGTGTAAGCAGAGAGATTCGAACTTCCAGTTCTAATTTTATGAATTGCTAGTGTCTTCTTTTATCTTAATATTAATCACAGATTTTATTGATTAGGTTTCAATTATAAATTTGCTGAAGAAATCTTTTGATTAAACTTGTATCAATTCGAGGACCTCTTGGCTCAATGCCTTCTGCATTGCTTCATAAGGACACATTGCTCTTTTCTGTAATGCGTTCTTGTGTTTCAATTTCTATTGCTTCTCTATTTAAGGTGGAGAAATAAATTCTCAAGCTTATGCAATTGTCAATAGCCGTTGTATTTGCTACTCGTGCATTCATTAATCCCGAAGTATCCAAAGCACACCAAACATTTTCTGTTATGCCTCAAGACTCCTGAGCCCTTTGTATTAGTCTGCAAAGTGGCATCACCTAGGAATCTTGATAAAAAGTATGATTAGTATTGTTGCAATTGTTGCCATCTAATTAACTGTCTGATAGAACCATTGTAAGAATGATTTTGATTCTGATAAATAGCTCTTAAGCGGCTTTCCTGAAAAAATTGACTATTTGAATTATGGATTCCAGTCAGTTTTGAGTTTACTTCAGAAGTGTCTTTACTATTCAGGCTGCTACATGATCCTAAAGTTAATATAAACACAAAAGAGTATAGGCAAGTGGATATTCTATTCATAACATAAAGATCCTATCTACTTGTTAATTGAATTTGAAGCCAAGATTAATTTCCTGATTGCAATGTTATCTTAATGTAAAGGAAAAAAGAAGAAAGAAAATTGACTTCTGTGCTATACTTCTGTCATACCGGCATCTTGTGATTTACAACATTCATTAATTCATATACATAGCCTGTAAATTTTGCTATTGGTTGAGGCTTAATCTACTCAAGGTAAAAGTTTTCAATACCATGACGCTCAATAGTTGTCTTAGAATCCTTACCTCTATTTTTGACCAATTGTTGCAATGCTTTTCCAGGAATGCCTTTGAAATCTATATCATCAAACAATCCTTGAGACATTTTCTTTTGAAAGTCATGCGCACTTCCGCTCGACTTAAATTATTGATGTTTCACAGGCGACCATTTCAATTATTTGATAAGCCCATTTGCAAAAGCGTTTAACATTTCATGCCGCTCATTATAGACATTTGACTTTGCTCTAACTTGTGGAAGATACTTTGCAATCAATTCCATGTTGTATTCGTAAGCAATGCCTTTTTCAATCAAAGTATAAACCGCAGAAGAATCAAATTCATCGATAAGGTCTTCATGCCAAATATCTTTCCAACATCCCGCGTGAGGTACTATCCACAAATTCTAATTAAAAATCTCGGGATAGTACCTAGCGATCCAGGTAATACTTTTTCTAGATTCATCCGGAGGACAAATGTTTTTTCTAACACTTCCAAATTCTAAAATTGAAGTAGACATTCCATTGATCGGATATTATCCTGAAGCAAATCTACCAGACGAAGGAATCTCTCCCGACAAATTGGTAAAAATGAAATTAGAAGATTTTATTAATAATAGGGACACACAATTGGATTACACTATTGACTTGATGAGCGGCGAGATTTAGAACGAGGAGATTTAACAACAATCAACTCCCCTATTCTCTTTTTGATCTTATCAGTTCGTTGCACATCATAAACATCTATCCCATCTGTTTTAAAGTCTGGCCGATAGGTGCATTCGTTTGGAAATCTGGAATCAAGAAATATTTTCTCTCTTAAGATAAGCTGTTGCCCTCTCGAATTTGAAATAAGAAGATAGGAAATAACATCGTTTGCTTGTGGCTTAATGTGCCCATCTAACTCAATCTGTGACCCACTTAAAAAACCATCTGCAAAACCATAATTCCACAAACTTTCATATTTTATGTTACCAACAAGTTTTGTTTTTTTCCAAATTGTAGAAACAACAAAATAAACTTTATCATTATCAAGTTTCCTTGAAATACTTCCGATACTAAGTAAGAAAAAAAGCATGTTAACTATTAAAATAAAAATTGAAAACAAGCTAAAATGCGGCATATCCCACATCAGTACAAAAATGCCGTATATCACCCAAGAGACAAAACTGACTTCAAAGAGTGGAAAGATGTGCAAGTTTAGGAAGTATATTTTTTTCTTCATATTAAATTTCAACAAAAAGAATGTTCTATATTATTAAAACAAAGACTTGTTTTGTATAGTTCAATTTACTTCAAATTTCACAATACATTATGCTAGAAATGATTATTAAGATGAAACTTGACTTAAAAAGTTTAAGTATCTTGACTCATGGTAAAATTTAGCCAACTTATATATAAAACAAAATCATGAAAAACCTTTGCTTGTTATTCCTACTCCTTCTTTTTACTAGTTGCACAGAAAGTAAATTTAATGATACAGATATTCATGGAAATTGGAAAGTTGCTAGTTGGACGGTTGAGTCTACTGGTAAGTCAATCAAAAACAAAATGGATATGAACTTTAGTGCCTTCGAAAAGTACACCATCGATTATGGTACAGAAAATGAAAAGGGTAAATATTGGATTGCCAACGATTACCTACATACCGTTGAGCAAAACGAAGCGGAGAAAAAAGTATTGATCCTCAAACTTAATCCAGACACCTTACAAATACAAATGAACAGAGCTGGCGAAATGGAGAATGTCACCTTGGTTAAGAAATAGCTTAGTCCATCAAATAAAAGACCCCGGTAAACGATCCCGGTCTATAGTCACCCAAAGCAATTGAATGTTCAGACATCTTAATCATTCGATAATCTTTTCGTTTTAAATTAAATATTGACAGTGCAATATTGAGTTTATTCTCGTCTTCACTATTCAGCTCAGCGCCATTAAGCATCAATCCATCATCTTTCAATTCTAATACATGCATGCTTTGAATATTTTCAGTAAGTTTTAATTCTATAAGCTCTTTATACATTACTTGATGGAGTTCCGCCATCACCTTATGATTATATTTATTTCCTAAAAAAAAACTTTTTCGAAATGGACCAGCTGCGCCTCCATAAATTTCATCTACAAAAAAATTTAAGGCTGCAAGCTCTTTTTTCATTTTCTCTCTATTCAGGTCCTCAACGGACTGACCTGCTTTTTCTTTCTTATTGTTTTTTCCCTCCAATTCCTGTTTGATATCCGACAAATCATTAGGTTCAAAAAACCGTCCTACACCTACTCCTTTAAAATTTAAGCCATCAAAATCCCCTATCCTGATATTTTTTTCGGTCATCTTGATCATTCTTTTTTCTCCCCATCCTGCATCACGCGTCAAGTTTCTATATTTACTGTATTGAGTAACATCAAGCTCTTTTCCATTCACAAGGATCGCCCTCTCCTTTAATCTTATTTCAACGTGACTAGACTTTGAGTTGATCAGGTCGTCATTAAGCAGATTCTTATACAAGTTCTTTTTTAATTTGATCACATCTCTAGAACTCATCTTGATCTTATCATTATCTGATGGAAAAACATCTATACCTCCAGCTCCCTGTTGTACTGATTGTTTTACAGTTGAGTTTGGTTTTTCATCCATCGTTTTTCCCCGCTTCCGCAAATGTTCATTAGAGCTTTCAGAAATTGATTCTTCTCCAATTGATAGCTTGCTTATAGTTGTATACGAATAAATATTTGCGGAAGCGATCTCTTGAGGTTCTCGAATAAATTCTACAAAATAAATTTCATGCTCAGTTGGCTCTATGTATATTTCTTCAAATGATGTTTTCGCTTCTATTTCTAAACTTTGCTCGACAGTTTTATCAATCTGATTTGCTTGAAAAAAAAGAAAGCTTCCAATAAGAATAATTAAGGATAACATAATAAAATATTTTGATGTGAATAATGATTGATTCAAACTACTCGAGCTTGGAATTTGTCCATCGGGAATCCCTTTAACAAAAGTGCCTATAGCTTCATTCGATATTTCAGGCTCACTCGACCTTGCAACTTCAAATAGATGATCTAATTTATTTTCTTTCATTCTTTGATCTGATTAGAAGTTTTAGAAACAACATTAATTTTTATCTCTTCTTGCTTCATCATATCTTTCAATTTTTGCCTTCCTCTGCTGAGTTTTGTTTTTACAGCACCTTCGCTGCTCTCTTGCATCTTTGCAATCTCCTTTATTTTAAAACCACTAATCTCAAACAATACAATTGCCTCTCTTTGTGTCTCTGGTAATTTTGACAAAAGTTTATATAAATATTGTATATCGAGATTGACTTCTGCATTACGATATTTTGACTCTAAATTTTTTACAGAAAGGTCATTAAGTTCTGTTTGAGGCTTTTTCTTCCTCCAATTACTTATCGACTTATTCCTTGCCGCCCTAATCAAATAATGGGAAAGTTCATCCTTTTTAGCAATCTTATCAAAATTCTTATACGCCGATAAAATCACATCTTGAATTAAATCCTCTGTATTCATCTTTCCGTAACACAATGCAGAACAATACTTGACAAAGGAATCATGACATCCATCATAGGCCTCCAGAAAGTTTTTATGTTTAGGATTAAGTTTCATTTATATGCTGTACATTATGATAGTCGCATGAAGTAGCAAAAGGTTACATCGAGATGTGAATATTTGTTTAAATTCAATTCAAGTTAATTGATTAGACTTCAATAGTTTAACTTTGACTGGCAACACTTTATTAAAAACACTTTATCATGAAAATAAAATTATACTTCTTTCTGTTTATTCTTTTCTTACTTAGCGCAAATGTTTATTCACAAGCTACCCCAGAAAAATCTGAAATCGAACAAATCTCTGCTACCTTAAATGACTACATTCAAGGATCGACCAATGGCCAACCGGAAAGACTTAAGAAGGCATTTGATGAAAATCTAAATCTCTATTATGTACGAGATGGCAAACTAGCTACTTGGGCCGGCACAGATTATATTGCCGATACCAAAGAAGGTGTACCCACTGGTGAAGTTGGAAAAATTATTTCCATCGATTATGAAAATGACATTGCCGTAGCGAAAGTTCAAATTTCCGATCCGAAGGGAGGTGCTCCGTACATTGATTATTTTATGTTGACAAAATTAGAGTCAGGATGGACGATTGTGCATAAGATGTTTACAAAAAGTGTTATTGAGTAAGGAATCTTAGAACAGCTAGATCAGAGCATACAAACAGCGTCAAAAAAAAATCAGAAACCGAAATTTTGACCAGTAATAGCAGCTTGTTTTCGTGGCTCCTTTCAAAAGGATTGAATCTTAGTAACCAATCCCTTTTACTTAAAGCCGGTTCGTCCTAAGTGATAAAAAGCGATTGAAAATAATGCAGGAAATAAAAAGAGTAAAATACTTTAGTGAATTATCTAAGCAGAATTATAGAGGAAGTGCAATATCGAATATGGAGGAAATAAAACCTTCCAATTTTAAATAATTTCACTCCGTTGGCACCTTTTCTTACTTAAATCCGTTATAGAAAGTATACACAACTCACATAGGCCATCTGCCAATTCTTGCAAAAGACAGCCTTTTATAAGTTATATTTAAGAAAAAGACAATATATCGAGTCAAGTCAAGCTTGACTCAAGCCTAATTGAGCAATATTAACACAGAAAAAAATAAATGGAAAACAATTTAAATTTAGCAGTCCTCATAGACGGAGATAATATACCATCGGCACATGTCAAAGAAATGATGGAGGAAATAGCTAAATACGGTAACCCTACAATAAAAAGAATATATGGTGATTGGACAAAACCTAATTTATCCAAATGGAAAAAACTACTTTTAGAAAATGCCATAACTCCAATCCAACAATATGGATATACAGTTGGTAAAAATGCGACTGATTCAGCTATGATTATTGACGCAATGGATATATTATATTCAGAGAAAGTCAGTGGTTTTTGTTTGGTATCAAGCGACAGTGATTTTACTAGACTTGCCACTAGACTAAGAGAAGCAGGAATGCAAGTAATCGGAATAGGTGAGAAAAAAACACCCAATCCTTTTATAGTTGCTTGCGACAAGTTCATCTACATTGAAATAATCAGAAATAAGCCAGAGAAAGAAGAGAACTCTACTCAAAAAGAGAAAGCTAAAGAAAGCGTTGACAAGATCAATAGAAAAGATATTAAATTGATTGCATCTTCCATCTCTGCACTTTCAGATGAAGATGGCTGGGCTTTCCTAGGTGATGTTGGAAGTTTGCTTTTGAAAAAAAGACCTAGTTTTGATTCTAGAAATTATGGTTTTGAAAAACTAACTCCATTGATAAAATCAATTGGAAGTTTTGAATTAGAACGAAGAGAAAGTCCAAAGAGTAGACACAAACTGATCTATGTCAAAAACATGGAAAAAAGAAAAAGAGGAAGCATAAAGAAAAAGAAATAGACGCCAGTCACCAGAATTCCAGACGCCAGAAATTTTCCAAGTTGGAATGAATGATATCCAAACAAAAGACGACATAATAATTCTTGTTGATAAAATCTATGAATAAGTATTATTGGATGAGTTAATTGGAATTTTCTTCACGGAGATAGTAAATTTGGATGTAGATATTCATATCCAATCATGTATAACTTTTGGGCAACCACCCTACTTGGCGAGCGCAGTTATAAAAACAACACTAAGCTAAAGCATATCCAACTAAATCAAAAGAAAACAATTGGAGCGAAATATTTTGAAAGATGGTTGGTCCTTTGGGAAAAAACAGTTAATGAATACTTTGAGGGAGAGAAAGCAAATTTGGCTATTCATAGAGCGAATCAGATTGGGGAGTTGATGCAGTATAAAATTTCTTAGGAAATTTTATACTGCAAACATCCAGATACCAGATTTCCAGACGCCAGACTTTTTTTGGATTACAGGAGTGTTTTGCTTTCTAAACCTATTGGTGGGGAGAGCATTGAGAAAATTACAACTTCATAAAGTTTCTGACCCAATGTCGTTTAGTTAAGATAAATTTTCTAAAAATTAAGAGATTGCGTTTCTTGGGACATCCTTACAAATTTAATATTCCAAACATTTTTTTCAGCGGGCATTTCAGTAATGTAATATCAAATATATTGTTCGGCTAGCTAACTTCCGCTCCGGATGAAGGAAGGAAGGAGATGAGTGATTGATTTTTGCGAAAGCAAAATGAATGTCTGGCTTGCCCGCCGGAATATGATTTGTCATATGAAGGAGGGGAGACAATCAAATGTATGAACCCGAAGGGGATTAGACTTTTAAAAAAATCTATGATTGTCATTAAAACTCCAACAAAAAAAAGGAGACTACCTTTCGATAATCTCCTCTATAATATACAATCTAACTAATTATTTCAAATCAAACCTATCGAGGTTCATGACTTTCACCCAAGCTTTGGAAAAGTCTTTCACAAATTTCTCATGAGAATCTGAACTTGCGTATACTTCTGCGATAGATCTTAATACTGAATTAGATCCAAAAACCAAATCCGATCTCGTTGCAGTCCACTTTAGATCACCAGAAGCATTTGAAGTTCCAATGAATATTTCATTTTCTTCATTGGTTGCCTTCCAGCTTACATCCATATTCAAGAGGTTGACAAAAAAGTCATTGGTAAGAACACCTGGTTTGTCAGTAAGTATTCCTGCAGAAGAATCCTTGACACTTACACCTAATGCTCTAAGACCACCGATTAATACAGTCATTTCTGGAGCTGTTAATGTTAGTAATTGTGCTCTGTCAATCAACAAATGTTCTGAATCTACTGAGTATTTACTTTTCAAATAATTTCTAAAGCCATCAGCCGCAGGCTCTAGGATAGAGAACGACTCTATATCTGTTTGTTCTTGAGTCGCATCTACTCTACCCGAGGAAAAAGGCACTGAAATTTTGACACCTGCGTCTGCTGCAGCCTTCTCAACAGCCACTGTTCCAGCCAACACAATCAAATCTGCTATTGAAACATTTCCACCAAAACTAGATTGAATATTTTCGTAGGTTTTCAACACTTTATCGAGTTGTGTTGGATTGTTTACTTCCCAAAATTTTTGAGGTGCTAATCTTATTCTTGCACCATTAGCGCCTCCTCTCATATCTGAACCTCTGAAAGTTGAAGCAGAAGCCCAAGCTGTACCTGCCATCTCAGAAACACTTAATCCACTATCAAGAATAAGCTTCTTCAACATTTCTATATCTGAATCTCCCAAAACTGATTTATCATTTTCTGGCAAAGGGTCCTGCCAGATCAGTTCTTCTCTTGGAACTTCAGGACCATGATATCTCGATTTAGGACCCATATCTCTATGTGTCAATTTAAACCACGCCCTTGCAAACGCGTCTTCAAATGCATCGTGATCTTCATAAAATTTCCTTGATATTTTCTCATAGACAGGATCAAATCGCAAAGACAAATCTGTAGTCAACATAGTCGCTACGCGCTGCTTTTCTAAATCAAAAGGATCAGGCACATCAGCCACTCCACTTTTAGCAATCCATTGATTGGCTCCAGCTGGACTTTTTGTTAACTCCCATTCATTTTCAAAAAGATTTTTGAAAAATAAATGTGTCCACTCTGTTGGCTTTTGTGTCCATATCACCTCAAGTCCACTTGTAATAGCATCACCTGCGATTCCAGTCCCATGTGTACTCTTCCATCCTAAGCCTTGAGCTTCGAGAAGTGATCCTTCAGGTTCTGTACCAACTAATGATGCGTCGCCTGCTCCGTGTGTTTTACCAAAGGTATGACCACCAGCAATCAAGGCAACTGTCTCTTCATCATTCATCGCCATGCGACTAAAGGTTTCTCGGATATCTTTTGCCGCAGCAATTGGATCAGGATTTCCTTCCGGACCTTCAGGATTTACATAAATCAATCCCATCTGCACAGCAGCTAAGGGATTATCTAAATCTCTTTCTCCAGTATATCTTTTATCTCCAGCTTCCCATTCTGTTTCAGAACCCCAATAAACATCTTCTTCTGGTTCCCAGACATCTGCACGACCTCCTGCAAAACCAAAGGTCTCAAAGCCCATTGATTCCAAGGCCACATTTCCCGTAAGGATCATTAAATCTGCCCATGATATTTTATTGCCATATTTCTGCTTGATCGGCCATAGCAACCTTCTCGCTTTATCTAAATTTCCATTATCTGGCCAGCTGTTAAGTGGTGCAAAGCGCTGTTGACCAGTTCCTCCTCCACCTCTTCCATCACCAGTTCGGTAGGTACCTGCACTGTGCCAAGCCATTCTAATAAAAAATGGACCATAGTGTCCAAAATCTGCCGGCCACCAATCTTGAGAATCAGTCATCAAAGCATGAAGATCTTTTTTTAGGCCATCATAGTCTAAAGACTTAAAAGCCTCAACATAATTAAAGTCTTCATCCATAGGATTGGTCATGCTGCTATGCTGCTTAAGAATATTTATTCTTAGCTGTTTTGGCCACCACTCTTTGTTTGTAGTACCTCCGCCTGCAGTTATTTGCTTCTTGGCGTTGTGAAATGGACATTTACTGATGTCTCCATTTTTATCTTCCATAGTTACCTTTTTGGTTTTATCAAAGATGCACTTTATCTTACATTTATAAAAACTATAATATTAATACTACTATTGATGTCATCAATAACAATAAATCAGGTAAAATATGTGCTTGCACTTCACAAATTTGGAAGCTTTAGTGAGGCTGCAGATGCTTGCTATATTACGCAAAGTACCTTAAGTACTATGATTAAAAAACTAGAAAAATCTCTTGATATCGAGCTATTTGATCGTAAAACTAAACCTATTGTGCTGACTCAGGAAGGAGAAAAGCTTATTGCTCAATTTATAGTGGTCAACAATGAAACTGAAAATTTACTTGAACTGATTCAAGAAACCAAAGAAGAATATTCTGGGACATTACAGATTGGAATAATCCCAACCATAGCTCCATTTTTACTTCCACTATTCCTAGACAAAATGGTCAATAAATTTCCAAATATAGAATTCAACATTTTGGAAATCACCACCGACAACATCATCCATCGACTCAAGCTAAGGGAGATTGATCTTGGAATTTTATCTCTACCCATAGAAGACAAGGAGATAGATAGCATAAGTTTATTCAAAGAAGAATTTATGGTTTACGATGCTTCAAAAACTTCAAAGAAAAATAAAAAATATACAATCTCAGATATAGATGTAAATAGGCTATGGCTGCTTGAAGAAAGTCATTGTCTCTCAAATCAAATAGAAAAAATTTGCCACTTAAGAAATAAAAGTAGAGGGAAAAGTAATCTCATTTTTAAAAGCGGTTCTATACTCACCTTATTAAAACTGATACATCAAAGTAAGGGGATAACCTTACTACCAAAACTTGCGACGCAGCAAACAAGTTTGATCAAGAAGAAATATGTCTATGATCTCAAACCCCCAATTCCCGTCCGAGATATAGGAATCGCCACACATATAAATTTCAACAAAAAAAGAATTCTTGAAATATTAAAGAAGGAGATAGTTGAGGCAGTAAAGCCTAAGCTTGGGGAATCAAAAGAACATCAAGTTATTAAGCCTTTTTAGGGAGACGCAAATCTCCTCCCCGCATCTAACTTTCTTTGTTTTCAGACTTAGAGCTTTTTTGTCTCGCTTCTACAGACATCATTATTCCTGAAAAATTCTGTCTTCCATTATCACTTTTCATCTGAAACAAAAAAAGCCCCGCCTTTACAGCAGGGCTTTTCACATTTTGGTAATGATTGTTATTTTAAAATAGTGATGGTAAATTTCACATCAGTGTTTGGTCTATCTTTTACTTTATAATATCCAGTAGGCATAGCATGTATCATATCAATTATATCTAAACCTTCGATTACTTCTCCAAAAACAGTGTACTGCATATCTAAAGCAGGTGTACCTCCTCTAATTTTATAGATAGCTCTGTTCACATCCGGAAATCTATATTTTTCGTTTTCCATAGCATCTAATTGAGCATCATTATGGATGTATCCTTGTACAATAAAAAACTGACATCCACTTGACTCCTTTTCTGGATTTGAACCATCTGGCAATCTTGCTGCTGACAATGCTCCTTTCTTGTGTATGTGCTTATAAGAAATCTCATTCTTAATAGTAGGGCAATCATCATTTCCTAATACTTCAGTTATTTCTGAGCCTATTGAATTTGGATCCCCTCCCTGAGCCATAAAACCATGGATAACTCTATGAAACAACGCGCCATCATAAGTACCATTTTTTATATTTTTTAGGAAGTTCTCTTTGTGGAGAGGAGTATCATCGTAAAGTACTGCAATCATGTCTCCAAATTCAGTTGAGATTTTGATTTTCGTTCCTTCTTGTGCAGTTGTAAATGCTGCGGTTAGAATAAATAAACTTAGTAGTAATAAATTCTTTATCATGTTTTCGGTGTTTGAATTATTAATTGTCTTTGCTTTTGACGGCGAAATTATTGAAAAGTGTCTATTGACACAACATATTTTTTACGAAAAATGCTAGTTAGGTATTATA
>Ga0114956_1001793_pt1 | contig 16974 bp, 15 predicted proteins | sample MaitaG_FD_87304 | JGI IMG/M metagenome (GOLD analysis project Ga0114956, IMG submission 87304) | Marine algal microbial communities from Maine, USA - Maine_Asex2 metaG | ecosystem: Host-associated > Algae > Red algae > Unclassified | place: Maine, USA | collected 2015-01-05 | reverse complement strand
TCTTTGGCGTACATCAAACAGCTTGCCTGAGCGCGGTCGTATCGGCATTTTCAATCGTAGCTATTACGAAGAGGTACTTGCCGTTCGTGTACGCCCTGAATATCTGGCCAAACAAAGACTACCCAATACAGAGGTGAAAAGCATTTGGGATGATCGGTTCGAATCAATACGAGATCATGAAAATCATCTGTCAAGAAACGGCACAATCATTTTGAAGTTCTGGTTAAACGTATCTCCAGAGGAACAAAAAGCCCGTTTCATGAGTCGATTAACGACACCGGTACGGTATTGGAAATTTTCTAAAACCGATTTGTCGGAACGCGGTAAATGGACAGACTATATGGCTGCCTATCAGGACGTTCTCAATGAGACATCGCGCGAAAGCGCACCATGGTATGCCATTCCGGCAGATAACAAACCTTACATGCGGCTTTGTGTGGCGCAAATTATCGCTGAAAAGCTTGCATCGTTACCGCTGGAATATCCGGAAAAGTCAGCCAAAGAGCTGGCCTTATTTGAACAACATATTAGCGATTTGGAGCAGGAATCGAGTTGATTGGTCAGACTTTTGCGTGCCAATTAACCAGATTCATAATGGGAGCAAACTATGCAACCGATGAAAATACAAGAACTACCTGACGGCCGGACCTTGCGTCCGTTACCTTCGGCAATAACGTATGCTGCAACCGTAGACATTCGCAATGTCGAACATGAAATTACTGACTTCATGATTCGCCGGGCTTGTGAAGAAATGGATGCCATGCAGCAATTTCCGTTCTGCGGGCGAAAGCCGAAGAAGCGCCGAGGGTAGTTAAAAAGCGCCGAGGGTAATAAAAAAGTGCTGCCTAGGCAACCAGCTGATTCATTTCAAAGATTGGCAGCAGAATACCCAGTACGATTGTCAGTACGACCCCACCCATAATCAGAATAACCACTGGCTCCAGCAATCCCAGAAAGATAGACAGAGCAGATGCGAGCTCGCGTTCCTGATGAGTAGCGGCTTTTTCCAGCATCATGTCGAGCTTGCCTGAGGCCTCACCACTTGCCACCAGGTGCAACATCATTGGTGGGAAAAAGCCGGTACGCTCCAGCGCACTACCCAGTGTTGTACCTTCTCTGACTTGTGATGCAGCTTTGTCTACTGCCGTACGCATGGGTCGGTTGGTAATGACCTGCGCCGAGATGTCCAGTGCTTCAAGTACCTCCACACCACTGGCTGAGAGAATACTCAGTGTGCGTGCAAACTGGGCAGTGTTATGGCCACGAATGAGCTTTTTAATTAACGGAATTTTCAACATGAAACCGTGTACACGAGTTTTAAACGCGTCACCTTTCATGGCGTAGCGAAACAGAAAAAACGCGACAATAAAAACGATCGCAACGAGCAATCCCCATTCGCGCACAAATGCGCTGGTGGCAAGTAAGCCCACTGTTAGCGGTGGTAAGGCCTGATCCATACCTTCAAACACTTGCACCACCTGAGGTACAACATAGGCAAGTAGAAACGCGACAATTAATACGGATGCAGCCACCAGCATGATCGGATAAATGAGTGCTTTTTTGATAGTCGAATTGGCGACTTGACGTTCTTCGGTGTAGTCAGCAAGACGTTCAAGTACCGCATCAAGATGTCCCGATTGTTCACCCGCAGAAACGGTTGCCTGATAGATTTCCGGAAATACCTTTGGATAGTCTTTTAGTGCGGACGCAAATGTATGGCCTTCAAGTACCTTAGCGCGCACCGATAAAATCAACGATTGAATCTTGGGCTTTTCAGTTTGTTTACTGACAGCGCCCAGTGCTTCCTCCAGTGGTGTTCCTGCACCAACCAGCGTGGCAATCTGCCGCGTTAACAACGCCAGATCATTGGTTTTGATACTACCGCGAAAAGTCGGTGTTTTGGTTGAGCCACCCTTACCATTGCTTTTGGAGCGAACGGTGGTTTCGTCAATTTGAAGCGGGGTTAGTTCCTGTTGGCGAAGAAGCGCCCGCGCAAGCCTTGCGGTGTCTGCTTCGAGGACGCCTTTTTTTTCTTTGCCGCGTGTGTCTAACGCAACATACTCGAAAGCGGCCATTAAGCCTCTCGCGTTACTCGAAGTACTTCTTCGATCGAAGTTCTACCTTCCAGTACCAGTCGTGCTCCATCATCCTGAATGCCAGGGTTACGCGTGCGCGCATAGTTTTCAAGATCGTGCTCGGACACACCGTCGTGAATCATGGTGCGCATAGTCTCATCGACTTCGACCACTTCGTAAACACCGGTTCTGCCGATGTAGCCAGTGTGATTACATTTTTCGCAGCCATGCGGTACATGAACATTGGTGGCCTGACTGACAGTTGCGCGCAGGATTTTCAATTCTGCATGTGTCGGTGTCCCGGCAGCTCGCTTGCAATGAGTACAAAGCATTCTTACCAGACGCTGCGCTACCAATCCAACCAGCGACGATGCCAGTAAAAAGGGTTCTACACCCATGTCACGCAATCGCGTAACCGCACCAACCGCTGTGTTTGTGTGCAGAGTCGATAGTACCAAGTGGCCTGTCAAACTGGCCTGAACAGCAATGTCGGCTGTTTCTACGTCACGTATCTCACCGACCATAACGATATCCGGATCTTGTCGTAAGATCGCGCGCAGACCGGTTGCGAAATCGAGGTCAACCGCTTTATTTACCTGTGTTTGACCGATGCCATCGATAAAGTACTCGACAGGGTCTTCAATAGTCAGAATAGATTGACGAGTGGTGTTGAGTCGCGACAAGGCTGCATACAGCGTAGTGGTTTTACCAGAGCCGGTTGGGCCGGTAACCAGAATGATGCCGTGTGATAGAGACAAAGTGTTTACTAAGCTGGCATGAGCCTCATCGGGCATACCCAGGTGCTGCAGATCAAGTCGACCGGCCTGTTTATCCAGTAAACGCAGAACAACACGCTCGCTTTGACCCGATGGTAATGTTGATACACGTATATCGACAGGGCGACCGGCAACAACCAGTGCAATTCGGCCATCCTGAGGCAGGCGACGTTCGGCAATGTCGAGTTTTGCCATAACTTTTAGTCGCGAGATAATCAGCGGGGCAATTTCTCGCGGCGGGTCGAGCAGTTTCTGCATAACGCCGTCAACACGATAACGTACCGACAGGCGGCTTTCAAAAGGCTCGATGTGTACGTCTGATGCACCTGTACGCACAGCTTCGGTGAGCATGGCGTTTATTAATCGAATAACAGGCGCATCGTCTTTTGATTCAAGTAAATCTTCAGGTTCGGGCATAGCATCAGCGAGCTGGTTTAAATCCAGATCGTCACCGAAATCATCCATGATGCTAATGGCCTGACCCGTATCGCCTTCGTAGTGGCGGGTCAGTCGAGCATCGAAATCATCACTGTCGACTTGTTCCATAGTCATTGGCTGACCTTTGGACTTACGACGCGCTTCGGTCAGCGCCAGGACGGACACACCGGGCTTATGGACCAGGTGCAATTCGCCGTCGATGGTTTCAAGCAAAACGCCGTGGCGTTTAGCAAAAGTGTAGGGCAGGTCTGCAGGCGGGCGCAGGTCAGCAGCGACCATCGGCGGCGCTACAATGTCGCCGTCCTGACTGACGTCAGTCTCATCGTTAGCCGCGCCCGGTTCACTGGGCTCGCCAACATCAATAAATTTTGCAGGAGACACAACCATTTTCATTAATTTTTGGTGTCGAATGGACCCGTCGCATCATTCGCGCCAGCTTGACGCTGCAGACTCTCAATATTAGGCAAATAAGCGTCTTGTGAGTGTTTCGGAGTGGTAAATTTACGCGAATCAATCTGTGACGTTGGCACAATCGTGTTCATTGCATCCGTAGTATTGTTCACACGCTTTCCCTGATAGAACAGGTGCAGGTCGGGCAGTTTGGGTGGCTGACGATCAACTAGCTCGTCGCTGTCAAACAGTCCCAACTGCGCGGTACGCATATCGTCGTATTTACTGCGGCTGTAGTAGTCCGCTGATTCGATGTCTCGCAAAATGGTCGGGTGCATAAACACCATCAGATTACGCTTACTTTTGGTGCTGGTCCGGTAACGAAACAGGCTGCCAAGTAGTGGAATATCGCCCAACAAAGGCACTTTGTCGTGTGTGTCGCTAATTTGATCGTCAATCAAACCACCCAGAACCAGGGTTTGGCCGTCTTCAACCATCACAGTGGTTTTTATTGAGCGCTTGTTGGTGGTGATATCAGATGCGCCAGTAACTGAAGTTGCGCTGACATCAGACACTTCCTGCTCGATATCCATTTTGATGTTGTTACCTTCATTAATTTGAGGCTTCACCTTAAGGCTGATACCGATATCCTGTCGCTCAATGGTTTGGAACGGATTGTTGTTGGCCGATGAGAGTTGTGTACCAGTGACAAAAGGTACGTTCTGACCAACAACGATTTCTGCTTCCTGATTGTCCATGGTGACGATGGTTGGTGTTGACAGGATGTTGTTGTCTGCATTAGACGCAATGGCCGAAAGCAGAAAACCAAAGTCAACACCACCGCTACCAAAACGACCCAGTGCCAGAGACAAACCATTACTCAACGATGCGCCACCACTTGCAATGGTGCCGGCAAGTGCCTGAGTGGCTCCACCAAGGTTGGTATAAGCTGCCGGGCGGTTGTTGTCTGAACCGTCTATGGCAAAGTTAACACCCAGCTGGGCGCTGTTGTTTTCGGATAATTCTGCAATGATAGCTTCAACCAGCACTTGAGCACGTCTTATGTCGAGTTGTTCGATAACAGCCAGAATACTGCGCATTTCATCAGGTGGTGCGGTAATAATAAGCGCATTGGTGTCTTCATCTGCCTGGATATCTACATTAGGACGATCATTTTCCTGATTAGTTGCACGACGTACAATCGATGCAGTTGGTGCCTGTTGAACAACAACGCCATTGGCATTGACAGTAGGTGCAACAGCGGACGCTGCATTGGCTGCCGCTCCTGCGATACCACCATCGGCATCAGAGTTGCTGGTCCCGATTTTTGCCTGACCAGCTGATACACCGGTAAGGATGGCAAGCAAATCGATTGCATTGGCGAAGCGCAAATACACAACCCGTGTATTACCGCCCGATTCAACCGGCGTATCAAGATTGGCGATGAGTCCGCGCATACGTACTCTTGCAGGCTGATCACCACTGAGTAAAATACTGTTGGTGCGTTCGTCTGCAGCAAATCGAACCGCACCGGGCGCACCGCCAGCCTGACCTGCACGTGATTGCAATGAACCCAGAATACGAATGACTTCGCTAGCTGATGCATGACGAAGGCGAATCACTTCAACCTCTTCATTGTCTGGCCGGTCAATACCCTGAATGATCGAGATAAGGCGCTGAATGTTGCTGGCGCGATCGGTAACAATCAGTGTGTTAGTTGCGGCATATGCAGCCAGGTGTCCTTGTTGCGGTACCAGTGGTCGTAGAATTGGCACCAGCTGCGCAGCAGGTACATTCTCAACCTTGATAACCTGCGTTACCAATTGATCGCTTGCAGTGCCATCGTACGTTGGCACCGGACCCTGCTTGGCATTCACATCAGGAACGATCTTGATCAGGTCTTCACCCGGTACAGCGGAATAACCATGCACCTGCAATACCGATAAAAAAGTTTCGTAGAGTTCGTCAGCGCTCAGTGGCTTGGCTGATATAACCGTTACTCGCGCTTTAACCCGTGGGTCGACCACAAAGTTCTTGCCCGATTGCCTGGACACCGTTTGAATCAGCGAATGTATATCCGCATTTTTCAAGTTGAGCGTGAACGTATCTTCCTGTGCACGCGATGTTCCAGAGAAGAGAAGCGCCGTCATGCAGAGCAGGGCGAAAAGTATGTTTGTACTGAGCCTGTTGATCATCATTTTTTTAGCAGAGTTCACCTTGTATTAAAGTGTAGCCCGTTAAATGGCAACTTTGCCGTTTATTGCGCGAGTGAAATAGACAATGGAATTTCAGCACCGTCACGTAACACGGTTACTTCCAGGGCTTGCGCTTTAACTGCATTGCGTAGCGCACGTATGCCTTGTTTTTGACTGTTAAGTTGAATGTTGTTTACCCGTGTAATAACATCGCCTGCCAAAATTCCCTGAGCTTCAAGAATTTCCGGATTTTGTTTTGGTGTAATGCGGTAGCCAAGCAGTTTGCCGTTTTCCTGGTAAGGCTCTGCTGCGACAATACGGCCAAGCATCGACGGGTTACGTGCCAATGTATCTCGCAAAGCCCCCGGCGTAGTAGGCAGGTCAATAGGTGCCCCTGCTTGCTCTTGTCCCTGTCCTGCGTTGTTGGCCTGACCTTGTGCATTGCTTGTTGCCTGAGGAAGTGGTCGCATGGCAATAGGCTGTACATTCTCAGGCAAAGACAATTTTTCTTCTTTGCCTCGATTGCTCAGTATCACGTGGTCCTTGTGTACTTCTTTCAGCGTTGTTTCGCCAGAAACCTTGTCGCCGATGCCGTAGGCAGATTGTTCGTTGGAACCCGCGCTGATAATGGCAATCGCCCGTTCTTTTGGTGTGTAGTCGAATACACCAGCAAGCTGTAAATTCAGTTTGGTCTCTTTAGCTTCTTCTTTTTGTACTACCTCTTTTGCCTCTACAGGCGCTGAAGATGCATCACCGAACAAATGCAAACCAGCGGTGATCTTCGCTAACACCGCTGGGTCGGGTGTGGTGTTAGTCGCGCTTACAGGCACAACATCTAACTCAGTTCTGAAATTGGTTTCGGCCTGTGGCAGCAGTTTCATTGTTAACACGGCCAGCGCCCATCCAAGCACAATAACCAGCAAGGTATTCACCCAGCGCGGAAGTCGAGACGGTTTGTCTGCGAACTGCATAGATCCAGCTGTCGCACTCATTTGTTTAGCCTTATTTTAGTCTGTCAGTAATTCGTCAATAACGACCCACAATGTGTTGCAGTTTGATCAGCACGGCCGAACAGTTTCCAGCAACAATGGGGGGGCAGTCAACGGTTCAATATTGACGCCAGATGCGCTATCTGAGTCGCTCTGGGTACCAGAAGTTCTGGAAAGCGTGATCGAAACTTTAGTTTAATAGAGCCGGGGCACGTTGCAACGTTAGTCTATGTGGCTTTCAATTCGGGTTACTGCTTGTACAAGGAGACATTATCCTGCATTTTGTTGCAGATTGGTCATTTAAAAGGAGAGTTAACGTCCATAAATGGCAAAGTCACGGATATTGATAGCGAAAAGCCAAATTTATGACGTTCTGGTGTGATGAGTGAAAACAGGGAATCGGCGACGTTGCCTGCCGATCCCCTCGTTACTTCCAAACGGTCGTTGAACCGATCAGACCATATCTTTCAGGCCTTTCAATGGCAGCACCTTGACCACTTTACGGGCAGGTTTTGCTTTGAAGATGGTTTCTTCTTTAGTAAACGGGTTTATACCCTTGCGAGCCTTGGTTGCAGGCTTCTTGATCAATCGGATTTTCAGCAAGCCGGGGATGCTGAACATACCTGGACCACGTGGCTTAAGATTGTCTTGAATAATACCTTCAAGTGCTTCGAATACTGACGCAACTTCTTTGCGGCTGAGTTCAGTGGTTTCAGCAATTGAAGACATGATTTCCGACTTAGTCGGTGGCTTCTTTACTGCTGCAGCGCCTTTTTTCTTAGCACTTGCTTTTTTCTTGGTGGCCTTTTTTTTTGCCGCCATGGTTGTATCCCTCGCAAAACTAACTGTTAACGGAACTAGTGACAGTTGAAACCGGTGTGGTCATAACTGTACTTGCTTACTTAACTAACTATGAAACTACTTGCTATTTAACTACTTGCTATGAAACTACTTGCTATGAAACTACCTGACCTGCATACAGAACTAACAACGAGACTACTAACTGAAATTAACTTCAGAATGCTGTATACGCAGTGTATTTCTCGTTTAAGCAATCATTGAAAGCGCGCGAAAGTTAACACAGTTAACGGCTCGTGTACAAAATTTATAGAACAATTTTTGTAAAAAACACTGTATTTACAGTAAATTCATCGTTGCTAAGTACGAAAGTTACCTAAAAACAGGTATTTTTTGATAAATATTTGTACAAAAACTTAGCGAACAAACGGTGCGAGTAACGAGCCTGTTACCAGAATTTGTAAAAAGAATAGTCCGATAATACCGATTAAAATGGAAAAATCGAATCCGCTAATTGGCGGCACGTATTTCCTTATTGGTCTTAAAACCGGCTCTGTAATACCCGACAAAAGGTTGCGGATGGAATCGGTTCCCGGATTTGGAAACCAGCTTAGAATTGCCTGAATGATCATTGCGAAGATGAAAACATTGAACAACAGGTGTACGACATCAACGATGGCAATAAAGAATAAACCGCCGAATGACTGGTTAGCGGCGAAAATTGCTTTCCCGGCTACCGGTAAAAAATCCGTCTGTATCAGCTTAAGCAATACTATTTTGATAAACAGGACCAAAAAAGTCAGCAGCAAGCTGGATGTGTCGTAGGTTTTAAAGCTCGGAATTATTTTGCGCACCGGTTTCAATACCGGATCGGTCACTTTGACGATAAACTGCGCTAATGGGTTGTAATAGTCAGCCCGAAACACCTGCATGATAAATCGCACCGCGAGCAACATAGCGTACAAGTTGAAGACCATTCCGATCAGAAAGCTGAATGCTTCTAAAATTGCGCCACCCATCGTTTGTACTCCTCAGCTAAGTTGCTTGTTTCGTTGTGCTGTATTGTAACGCTGATGAATCAGGATGAGGTGCCGAATTCGGTACCCATTTCAATGGCTCGATCGTGTGCGGCCTGCATGGCTTTTTTTATAATGTCGTTTAAGCCATGCTGGTCGAATACCGCCAGTGCCGCGGCAGTGGTTCCACCTTTGGAGGTCACATTCTCGCGCAATATGCTTGGTGGATGCTCTTGCTTTCTTGCCATGCTGGCAGCACCATACGCGGTTTCAATGGCAAATTCGCGGGCCAGTTCGGCGTCCAGACCGAGCTCTATTGCAGCGACTTCCATGTGCTCGATCATGTTGAAGAAATAGGCCGGACCGCTGCCTGAAAGCGCAGTTACCGCATCGAGTTCGGGTTCACTTTGAACCCATCTGGTTTTCCCGGCCGTGTTGAGTAACACTTGTGCTTGCTCTTTATGCTTATCTGAGCAGTGCTGGTTGCTGTACAGAGCAGTAGCGCCCAGGCCAAGCAAGGCAGGTGTGTTTGGCATGCAACGCACGATGGGTGTGTCTGCGCCTAACCAGCTGCTCATTGCATCAGACTTCACACCAGCTGCAACCGATATTACCAGTGCTGGTTGTTTGTCTGCTAGTTCGCGACAAACACTTTCCACGATATCAGGTTTTACTGCGACAACGACTGATGCACCTGAGTCTATGTTAGCTGCGCTGTTCATAGTGTTTACACCGAAGCTGGATTCGAGCGCTTCACAGGCTGTTGTATTGATGTCGACAACCGTTATGTCTGATCCGCTAACGCCACTGCCAACCAGTCCGCCAACAAGACTGCCAGCCATATTACCGGCACCAACGAATGTCCAGTGTGAGTTAGCCATGTTAGCTTGCCAGCCGTTTTCGTTTGTCATTTATTGATTGTAGTAACCGCTCGAATGCTTCTGCAAATGATTCAATGCCGGCAGCTTCGAGTGCGTCGGTAATATCATTAAGCGATACACCAAGCTCGTTCAGTTCTGAGAGCTGCTTATGCGCAGCATTCAAGGCCATCGGTAGCTTTGCAGCTGCGGTTCCATGGTCCCGAAACGCATCCATAGTTTTTGGTGGCAACGTATTTACCGTCTCGGGACCTATTAGCTCCTCAACATACATCACATCAGAGTAGTCAGGATTCTTAGTCCCCGTGCTTGCCCATAACAGCCGTTGTGGGCGCGCTCCGGCTTCGCGTAGTTTGGAGAATTTGTCGCTGCCAAACAAGTTAGCGAAATGACCGTACGCCACTTTGGCATTGGCAATAGCAATCTTTCCCTTAAGTGCTTTTGCAGCATCGGTGCCTAGTTTATCGAGTGCTGTATCGACTTCGGTATCGACCCGGCTGACAAAAAAGCTTGCCACAGAGGCCATATCATCCACTGTGTGTCCTGCCGCAACTCGTCGTTCCAGTCCACTTATATAGGCTTTGGCAATTTCCAGATAGCGCTGGACGCTAAACAACAAGGTAACATTGACATTAACGCCTTGCGCGGTAAGTTCTTCGAATGCCTTCACACCTGCCTTTGTACCAGGCACCTTGATCATCAAGTTAGGTCGGTTAACGCGTTTATTTAATTCAAGCCCCATGGCGACCGTGCCTTGTGTATCGTGTGCCAAATCCGGGGTCACTTCCAGACTCACATAACCATCAACGGCTTTGGTATGTTTGTAGGTATCGGCGAACGCGTCAGCGGCGCCCTGAATATCCTTGATGGCGAGCTGGTTGAACACTTCAAGATTGTCAACGCTGTCATCAGTGCCGATGGCAGCGATTTGTTCATCATATTCGTTAGTCTTGGCAATGGCCTGTTCAAAAATTGCCGGGTTTGAAGTTAACCCCATTACTTGATCGTTTTTGATCAGCGCCTGCAGGTCACCGTTGAGTAAACTGCGTTGGATATAATCCAGCCACAGACTTTGGCCTGCAGCATACGCGTCTACCATCGGATTACTATTTGCCATGATTATGCCTTTTAGATTATTGATAATTAAGTAGCGCAAAAGCTACCCGGTAAGTCTAACAGTGTGAGTGACGTTTTAGCGTTGCGCCCGTGCACCAAAAATTGCTGTGCCAACTCTAACAACGGTAGCACCTTCGGCAATTGCCGCTTCAAGATCCCCGCTCATTCCCATCGATAAAGTGTCGAGTTGTGTATAGGTTTTCTTCAGTTCATCCAAAAGCTGCCTTACTCGCGCGAACGCATCGCGTTGTCGATTGAAATCGGTTTGTGGAGCCGGAATAGCCATTAAACCGCGTAGTTCGAGCTGCGGCAACTCATTCACGTGCGCTGCCAGCTCAAAAACCTGTTCGGGTGTGACACCGGATTTAGTGTCTTCACCGTCAATATTGACCTGCAGGCAGCATTGCAATGCCGGCATGTCGTCGGGTCTGTTTTCAGACAGCTTGCGAGCAACTTTTAACCGCTCAAGGCTGTGCACCCAACTAAAATGCCGGGCAATTCCGGCACTTTTTCGCGATTGAATTGCACCAATGAAATGCCATTCGCAGTTTTTATCGCCCAGTTCGGCGATCTTCTCAAAGGCCTCGTCGGGGTAGTTTTCGCCAAAGGCCAGCTGCCCGGCCCCAATGGCGGCGCTGATTTGCGCTACCGGTTTGGTCTTGCTGACCGCTAACAACGTTATAGAGTCGGGTTCCCGATCGTGCTTGCGAGCAAAGTCATCAATGGACTGCCTGACGCCGCTAATCGACTTACTGACTTCGCTCAGCGCCGGCGCCGGACCTAATGTGGAGTTGCTCACAGTTTTACGCCTCTGGAACGGTAAATGTCGGCTGTTTCAAACACGGCCATGTCCTTCTCTAAGCAATTCACAAATATGGCCGACATCTCTACCAAATACCAGTAAATATTTTAAAGGGTTCAAGCAATGGATATTTCTCAACTTCTGACTTTCGGAGTTAAAAACGGTGCGTCGGACATGCACTTGTCAGCTGGATTACCGCCAATGATTCGTGTTGACGGGGATATGCGTCGAGTCAATATCCCAGCCCTTGACCATGCAGCAGTGCAGGCCATGGTGTACGACATAATGAATGATAAGCAGCGAAAGGATTTTGAAGAACATCTGGAGACTGACTTCTCGTTCGAGATTCCGGATACGGCTCGTTTTCGTGTTAATGCGTTTAACCAGAATCGTGGTTGTGGTGCTGTATTTCGTACTATCCCAACTGAAATTATGTCGCTTGAGCAGCTGGGTTGCCCGCGTATCTTTCAGGAAATCTCTGAAATGCCTCGTGGCATCGTTCTGGTTACAGGCCCAACAGGTTCTGGTAAGTCGACTACGCTTGCGGCGATGGTTGATTATAAAAACGAAACTGAACTTGGCCACATCCTGACTATTGAAGATCCAATCGAATTTGTGCACGAAAGTAAGAAATGCCTGATCAATCAGCGTGAAGTACATCGAGATACATTCGGCTTCTCCAACGCACTACGATCGGCGCTTCGTGAAGACCCTGACACCATACTCGTTGGTGAGATGCGTGATATGGAAACCATATCTCTTGCACTGAGTGCGGCTGAAACTGGTCACTTGGTATTCGGCACACTGCATACCAGTTCTGCTGCAAAAACCGTTGACCGTATTGTGGATGTGTTTCCGGCTGGTGAGAAGCCGATGATTCGTTCTATGTTGTCTGAATCATTGAAAGCGGTAATCTCGCAAACACTGTTGAAGAAATCCGGTGGTGGTCGAGTTGCAGCGCACGAAATAATGATTGGTACTCCTGCAATTCGTAACCTGATTCGTGAAGATAAGGTTGCGCAAATGTACTCTGCTATTCAGACCGGTGCAGGCGCAGGTATGCAAACACTCGATCAGAACTTGAAAGAGCTGGTTAATCGTGGTGTTGTTGATCTGGCGGAAGCGCGTAAGAAGGCTTCGAATCCAGATACATTGACTTAAAACCACAACTTACTCGGGAACGGAAAAATGGATCTGAAGGTTGCAAAGCGATTCATGGATGAGCTATTGGTTAGCTTGTTCAAGAAGGGTGGTTCGGATTTGTTCATCATCGCAGGTGCTGCACCTGCGATGCGAATACACGGCAAAATCACGCCTGTTATGGATAAGAAATTAACTGCCGAACATACTCTGGCTCTTACTCAGTCTTTAATGACCGAGTCCGAGCGTGATGAATTTGCAAAGACCAAAGAATGTAACTTTGCCATTGCTTTGCCTGACATTTCGCGCTTTCGTGTAAACGCACTAGTACAGCGCGGCAGTGCCGGGTTGGTTTGTCGAGTTATTCCTAACGAGATTCCCAGCTTTGAAGATTTGCATTTACCTGAAGTCATGAATCAGATTGCCATGACTAAGCGTGGTCTGGTTATCTTTGTTGGTGGAACCGGTTCTGGTAAGTCAACCAGTCTGGCATCCATGATTGATTATCGAAACGAGAATTCAAACGGACACATTATTACCGTTGAAGATCCTGTGGAATTTGTGCATAGCCACAAAGGTTGTATTGTCACCCAGCGCGAAGTTGGTACCGATACAGACTCGTTTGAAATTGCATTGAAGAATACACTTCGTCAAGCACCCGATGTCATTCTGATCGGCGAGATTCGTGATCAGCAAACCATGGACCATGCGATTGCATTCGCTGAGACAGGCCATTTGTGTCTGGCAACATTGCACGCGAATAACACCAATCAGGCACTCGATAGAATTATTAACTTCTTTCCTCAGGCGCGACACAAGCAGTTGCTACTCGATCTGTCATTGAATGTTAAAGCACTAATTTCTCAGCGTCTGCTGCCAACCCCAAGTGGTAAAGGTCGCCGTGCTGCAATCGAAGTGTTGTTGAACACGCCGTTAATGTCCGATCTTATAATGAAAGGTGAGGTGCATGAAATTAAGGCATTAATGACTAAAAGCCGGGATCAGGGCATGCAGACTTTCGATCATGCGCTGTTTGAATTATTGAACGAAAATGCCATTACTATTGAAGAAGCCATGCGCAATGCAGATTCGGTTAACGATCTGAGATTACGTATCAAGCTGGAAGGTGGTGGTTCAGGAGCCGTTGACGACATGATTGCTGATTCAATGACCCTGGAAGAAAATGACGACGATGACGACAAGCACTCCGGCATGGTCGGTGGCTAATATTCAAACTTCCATTGTTTGTGTGTAAGAGAAGCCTGCGCTGCTGCAAAGCAACGCAGGCTTTTTTCGTGGCATAATACAGCTCTCGAATTCATCGTACATCAGTTGTTTGGACCTCAACGGAAAAACGCTACATCATGGTTTCCACAACAGATTCGAGCTCAGATCAAGAGCTGCAATCACGAATAGCGTACGTTACTCAAAAAATCAAAACCCAGTTTGGGCGAACTGACGAGCCTTCCGTTATTGTGTCACCTTACAGAATCAATCCGCTGGGCGCGCACATAGATCATCAGGGCGGCTCTGTTTTAGCACGTACTGTTGACGAGTACACCATTCTTGCTTTTTATCCTCTCAATTCCTCCAGAGTCGTTCTGCATTGCGATAATGGTAAAAATGCAGACTCAGCAGCAGCATTCGACATAGGCAACAACAGCAGCGACGAAAACTGGATTCGTTATGCAATGGCAAGCGCGTCGAGTTTTGCCGGTTTTGCATCTGGTACAAAAGGATTTTCAGGGCTGGTTTATGGTTCTCTGGTGGGCGCTGGTTTAAGTTCCTCTGCATCTGTCATATTGGCTTATATCGGCGGATTTGCTCACGTCAATGGCATTGAACTGACCAACGCCGAATTGGTTGAGCTTGCACGTCAGGTTGAAAATGATCATATGGGACTGAATAATGGTATTCAGGATCAAATGTCAATTGTGTTCGGTCGTGAAGATGCGCTATCGCTTTTACACATGGAAACAACCACGGCCAGCTATATCAATGACCCTCCCAATATAAACGATGTGTGTTGGGTCATATGTTATTCCGGATTTTCCAGAGAGTTAGTGTCATCGGGTTTTAACGACCGGGTACGTGAATGCCGTGAAGCGGCAAACCTGCTGGACTCAAGTGCAGCGCACCTGGGGCAGGTGGGTTCCGAATACCGAAGTGAACAGCATATTGCCAAACTACCCGGACATCTTGGCCGACGAGCAACGCATGTCTATGACGAAAGCCGAAGAGTATCCAAGGGTTGTAGTGCCTGGCAAGCCGGAAGCTGGAAAGCGTTCGGTCAGTTGATGAACCAGTCATGTGAAAGCTCTATTTCAAATTACGAATGTGGCAGTCCGGCTATGATCGATCTGCAAAACATAGCGCTTGCGCAACCAGCCGTTTATGGTAGTCGTTTTGGTGGTGGTGGCTATGGCGGTTGTCTGAACATGCTGGTAAAGCGTGATCAAGCCGATCTTGTCAAAGATCGTGTGCTGGAGTTGTTTCTACAGCGTTATCCAGAAAAGCGCGGTATCGCAAAGTCTTTTATAGCCACTGCAGAAAACAACGCGCGACTCATATACACATGAACACTGCGATAGTACTGTGCGCCGGGCGCGGCAAACGACTAAAGCCGCACACGGATAAAACACCAAAGCCGTTGTTACCGATAGCAGGCAAACCCACCTTAGACTTCATTCTTGAGTCGCTTGTCATTGCTGGAGTCACTAATGTGGTTTTGGTTACTCACCATCTTGCTGAACAGATCCATACCTACTCACAGCAGCAAAAATATCTCCCTCTGAACAATATTACCTGTGTTGAACAGACGCAACTTGCAGGAACTGCAGATGCTGCACTGGCGGCCCTTGATGCTAAACCTGACTGGTTCTCAAACCCGTTCATCCTGACAGCCAGCGATTACCTGGTGCCCGAGCTATTCTATAAATTGCTGGTTGACGCCTACAAAGAAAGTGGCAAGGCCATAGCCGTAAGTGTAAAACGCTTGCCCGATGAAGCGCTGGCTGCGCGCAGCAGTGTCAGATTTGATCAACTCGGAAATGTACTCGAAGTTGTCGAAAAGCCAGCAGCTGGTACAGCACCGAGTAATTTGAGTGCCAATCTGGTTTTCGTTCTACCACCAGATATTATTACTGCAATAAGGCAAGTTGAGCCTTCGGCTCGTGGTGAAAAAGAAGTGCAATCAGCTGTAAACGCGTATCTGAAAGCGAACGGGCCAGGTTGTGCTCTGGAACAAGCTACGCCAGCGGAGTGGACACCAAGCTCGTGATACGATCATGTTTTTTATAACATCGTGATTTAATCGTGGCCCAACTGTACTTCTATTACTCGGCGATGAACGCCGGGAAATCTACGTCCCTGTTGCAATCGGCACATAATTATCGAGAGCAGGGCATGAATGTCATGCTGTTCACCGCTGCTATCGACGATCGTTTTGGTCGTGGCATAGTCCGTTCGCGAATAGGTTTGTCTGCGGAAGCCACTGTATTTGATGGGCAAACTGATTTTAGAAAAATAATTGATGCTCAGTCGAATGCAGCAAAACTAGCCTGTGTACTTATCGATGAAGCTCAGTTTCTGAGCACCGATCAGGTTAATCAGCTAGCTTTAATTGTTGACGAGCTAAGCCTGCCGGTGCTTTGTTATGGCATTCGCACCGATTTTCAGGGCGAACTATTTTCAGGATCATCCAGACTGTTAGCAATAGCGGATAAATTGTTTGAGCTTAAAACCGTCTGCAGCTGTGGGCGTAAAGCCACCATGACAGTGCGACTGGATAATAGCGGCAAGGCCATTTCAGCCGGTGATCAAGTTGAAATTGGCGGCAACGAACGATACGAATCAAAATGTCGACGTCATCATCGTGAATTGGTGAACCAGGCCAGAAGCGCTGGTTAGCTCATTTTTTCGATGGTCATGTAGGCGTGTACGTAGCCCATGCCGTGCTGATCAGGTGTTTGTGCTGCCTGTTGCTGGTACATGGAGTAGTAGTTTTCTATAATTTTGTTACGTTCTTCCTATGGTTTTTTATCAGACAGCGCGCCAAGAAAAGTACTTTCATTCCATGAACGTATGGTTGGAATAAAGGCTTTGGCAAACTTCTCAGCATCCTGATGTTTTTTATAGTCTTGTGCAAAAGGGCAGGGAACTACGGCTGTTTCAATATCGGTCAGTCTTAGTCCGGCTTTGTACACAGCAGCGCTTTTTTGTTGTAGCGGTGCAATAAATTCTTCCACCGAGTTATAGTATTGAGGCAAGGTCATAGCGGTATATTCATCGCCGGTTATTACCCCGTCATCTACCAGGCTCTGCCAGTTGGCATTGAAGTTATCAAACATATTAACGCCACC
>Ga0114956_1001792_pt1 | contig 16982 bp, 16 predicted proteins | sample MaitaG_FD_87304 | JGI IMG/M metagenome (GOLD analysis project Ga0114956, IMG submission 87304) | Marine algal microbial communities from Maine, USA - Maine_Asex2 metaG | ecosystem: Host-associated > Algae > Red algae > Unclassified | place: Maine, USA | collected 2015-01-05 | reverse complement strand
GCTGACGTACTTCTTTTTCCAATTCTGCCATCTCTGCGATACCGCCAGCGTTGTCAGAGATCGGCCCATAGGCATCTACTGCGAGCTGTATTCCGGTATTCGATAGCATGCCCACTGCTGCAATGGCGATGCCATAGAGGCCAGCAAAGTGGTGTGCGCCGATAATCGCTGCTGCAAGGATGAGAATTGGGATGGCTGTAGATATCATACCTACACCCAGGCCAGCGATGATATTTGTCGCCGCACCTGTGAGTGACTGCTTCACAATAGAAAGTACTGGTTTGGTTCCTGTGCCAGTATAGTACTCAGTTACTTTACCTATCGCAATACCTGAAATGAGGCCGAGAAGTACCGCTATAAAAACTCCGTTGGAGCTAAATGTCTTGACGCCATCTGACAAAGTCCATGACTCTGGAAGCATCCATTGAATGGTGAAATATGTTATGATCAACATCAATCCAGCAGATAAGAATTCACCTCGGTTTAATGCCTTGTGGGGATCTCCGCCATCCTTAACCTTGACGAAAAATGTACCTATGATCGAAGTCACAATGCCAAAACTCGCGAGCACGAGCGGAAGTAGGACGGCATTCAATCCCTGAAAATCATTGGTTGCCTCAAAGCCTCCCAATCCGATAAAGGCTGCGCCTAAAATCATGGTTCCAATGATCGAACCCACATATGATTCAAAGAGATCGGCACCCATACCAGCTACATCTCCTACGTTGTCTCCAACATTGTCTGCAATCGTTGCGGGATTAAGCGGATGATCTTCCGGGATACCGGCTTCAACTTTACCGACCAGGTCCGCTCCGACATCTGCGGCCTTGGTATAAATACCACCACCCACCCGGGCAAAAAGTGCGATGGATGAAGCTCCAAAGGAAAAGCCCGTGATGACGTTGATGACGCGATTGATGTCCCAGTCCATACTTGAATAGAACAGGAATAAAGATCCCAACCCAAGTACACCCAAGCCCACAACACCCAAGCCCATCACTGATCCTCCCGCAAAGGCAACCTCCAGTGCTCTGCCCAAGCTTGTCCGAGCTGCATTGGTCGTCCTTACATTGGCTTTTGTGGCAACTCGCATCCCGATAAACCCGGCCAGTGCAGAACACACTGCCCCAAGCACAAACGAGAACGCAATTAGTGGCGATGAATCTTCCGTTGCTCCTGATATACCCAACAGGATTGCGACTACAACGACAAAAATCGCCAGTACGCGATATTCTGCCTTGAGAAATGCCATTGCACCATCTGCAATGTTTTTGGCAATGCGTGCCATCTTCTCATTTCCAACTTCCTGCTTACTAACCCAGCTGGATTTCCAGAGGGTAAAAAGCAATGCGATAACTCCAAAAAGGGGTAAAATATAGATTATCGAATGATTCATAGTACTAGTTGATATCGTAGGAAAATATGGGTTGACCGTCCTAAAATTGTGGCGGCAAATGTACATTTAATTTGCTATCTCTCCAACTTGGTAGAATCGCCGTCAAGACCGTATCCATTGGGCTTTCTCTTGCCAGGAAGTGCGCTTCGGAGCCTGACCAGATTTATCAAAGTGACCCAGATAAAAGAAGCCCAGGCACTCCTCGCCGGCAGCCAGCTCGATAAAGTCAGATACAGCTTTGCGATAGGGAGGGGTACTCCAATAGCCACCCACTCCCAAAGACCATCCGCAAAGCCACATATTCTGCACTGCCATGGCAACAGCTGCCTGCTCCTCCCACTCGGGCACGCGCTCTTGCGAATCACGCTGCATGCAGATGAGTATCACCGCTGATGATCTGGCAACTTTGGCTTTGATGCTATCGTACTTTTTTTGCACAAATTGTCCTCCTTTCGGATCTGCTCGATATTGCTGAGCCATGAAATCTGCCAGGCGGAGCAAGGCTTCATCCCGAACGACGTAAAATCGCCATGGTTCGGTGAGTTTGTGGGTAGGGGCCCAGTTTGCGCTCACTAGCATTTGCTCGATGAGATCATCTCCAACTCGACGATCAGCAAATGCCGGAGGGAAAACCGAGCGCCGCTCAGCAATCACCCGTTGCACAACATCTAGTTCATTCATAAATTATTTTTTAGATCTGTCTAAATATTTTACCTTGGTGGTCAAGTGGTCCAAAATATGGCTTTATCGACAGCTGAAGAAAACTATTTGAAAGCGATTTACAAGCTTTCCGAGCGCCATGGCGCTCCAGTCAGCACGAACGCAATTGCTGGCCAAATGAAAACAGCTCCTGCATCAGTCACAGATATGCTAAAGAAGCTAGCCAGCAAGGATCTGATCTCTTACCAAAAGTATTATGGAGCTTCTCTGGCCAACGAGGGCAAAAGATTGGCAACAACCCTGATTCGCAAGCATCGCCTCTGGGAATCTTTCCTGGTGGAAAAGCTCGGCTTCGAATGGGATGAAGTGCATCCCATCGCAGAGGAACTGGAGCATGTAGATTCTGAAAAACTTATCGACCAGCTAGATGCATTTCTTGGACACCCAAAATTTGACCCGCACGGTGATCCCATCCCCGATCGTGAAGGCCGATATACCTTGAGAGTGCAATACCTGCTCAGCGATTTAGGTCCCGGAGAAATGGGTACGGTAGTCGGTGTGGTGGATCATCACAAGGGCTTTCTGCAAGTGCTAAGAGAGCTCAATGTAAAGCTAGGTACTCAACTGGCCGTGCAGGAAATATTTGAATTTGATGGCTCTGTCAAACTGGTCATCGACAAAAGTGAACACATTGTCTCCAATAAAATTACGTCGCAAATTTATGTTCGGAAATAGTCAAAGGATCGCCTTCCTTACAATGCTCTTCTTCTCAGCGCTGTCCATCCAGGCACTCGCTCAAGAGAAGCCGGTAGTTGTCGCCACTGCCTCCATGATTGCAGACATGGTAAAACAAGTAGCTGGTGATGCTGTGCAGATCGAGTGTATCGTGCCCATTGGCGGTGATCCTCACATCTACGATCCCACCCCCGGCGACGCACAGCTTATCGGAAAGGCAGATCTTATACTTCGCAATGGGCTCACCTTTGAAGGTTGGCTCAACGAACTTATTGAAAATGCGGGAGGCGATGCCACCGTGGTCACCGTAACCGATGGGCTTGAGCCAATCACCAGCAGTGTCTATGAAAACGCCACCGACCCACATGCGTGGATGGATGCCAATCACGGCCTGATCTATGTGCAAAACATCTTTGATGCGCTTGCGCTTTTGATTCCTGAGCATAAAGAGAAATTAACACGCAACTATGAGTCGTATCAGAACCAAATCAAGGAAACCGATCGCTACATCATGGATCAAGTACTCACCATCGATGCATCACGCAGAGTGCTGATCACATCTCACGATGCATTTCAATACTACGGTCGTCGATATGGCCTCCAACTCGAGTCGGTCTTGGGGACCTCTACCGATGCCGATGTGCAGACATCAGATATCGTGCGTCTCAATAAAGTGATCAAAGAAAAAAAGGTGCCTGCTCTTTTTGTCGAAAGCACCATCAATCCCAAATTGCTCGAACAACTCGCCGCCGACAATGATATCAGAGTCGGAGGCAGTCTATATGCCGACTCGCTCGGTGATGAAGACAGCCCTGCTCCCACCTACCTGGCCATGCTACGTCACAATACCGACGTCATCGTGGCTGCACTAAATCGTAAAATCAGCGCCGAGCAAGTCGGAAGCAAAGGTGATACTCCTATCGGCAAAGAACGCAACTGGACATACATCCTACTCGGTGGGATTTTACTGTTGGTTGCAGTATTCGCCTACTTCAAATTTGCCACATGAAAAATGCGATTTCGATCAAGGACCTTTCGGTATCGTACGACAAGAAACGTGTACTGACCAATATCTTCTTGCAATTGGAGCCCGGATACATCTATGGCGTCATCGGTCCCAATGGTGCTGGCAAATCCACACTCTTTAAGGCGATACTGGGACTGATCGATATAGACACTGGTCTCATCTTGGTTGAAGACAATCCCATTGAGGACATTCGAAAGAACGTCACATATGTGCCACAGAAGGATGAGGTCGACTGGCAGTTTCCAGCCACCGTCTTGGATATTGTGTTGCAAGGCCGCTACCCGCACAAAAAACTATTTCAGCGCATCAATGCAAACGACATGCGGATAGCGCGAGATGCGCTCAACAAATTAAACATTGAAAATTTACAAAACCGACAGATTGGAGCGCTTTCGGGTGGCCAGCAGCAGCGGGTATTTCTAGCCCGAGCTTTGTGCCAGCAAGCAGATGTTTTTCTCCTCGACGAGCCTTTTGTGGGAGTTGATGTACTGACCGAAGAAAAAATAATTGAAATCCTCAAGCAACTGGCAGATCAAGGCAAAACGATTTTAGTGATCCATCACGATCTTTCTTCGGTCAAGGCGTACTTCGATCGGGTACTGCTTATCAACCAAGGGCTCATCGCAGTAGGTGACACCGAAGAGGTATTTACCGAAGAAAATATAAACAAAGCCTACAAAGCACAGCTTACCATCTTGCACAAAACTGGACTAATTGGATAATCCCAAATTTATTCCCGCACGCAAATAGAAATTTGTTGATGCCGTCGGCTTGAAACCCTGCAATATATTTTCGAAAGCGAGAAAGGGTCTGAATTTACCCAAACGAGCATTAAGCCCGAGACCAACATTCAATTCTTCATATCGGTACGCCACAACCAGGCTGGTCTCGACATATTTAAACCCACCATAGTTTGCTGACAATGCAAAAGACCATGGAGTAAAATTCTGTTTTCGGTAATGTGCCTGTGCCGCAAACGACCAATCATCGGATAACGCGTAGAGCGCACTCGCCCGAAACTGCAACGGAAGTGTACGCCGCACATCTTCAGTCTTTTCAGAAACATCAAAAAATGTGCGCAAGCTATCCAGGTTACCGCCCACCACCAGCGACTCCAGATCCAATACATCGGGTATCGAAATGCCAGAATAATCAAACTGCTTTACCGATTCATAGACCTCCGTATCTTTCCAATTCATACTCCCAATATCACTGAGCCCGAGTCCCAGCTGCCATTTCCTCACAACCATCGTTGCTCCTAAATCAATTGCAAATCCTGTATTGTTTGAAAATAAAGACCAACTATCCAATCCTGAGAAATTATAATTAATCAAATTCAGATCATCAAAGCGCAAAAGACCATTTGAATAGATTTCAAAATCCGTATCAAAGCTGAGTTGATAGAATTCAGGATCCGTGTATACCGAAAATCGTCGGCTATCCATCGCCAGAAATTGATGCCCAAATAATAATTTCGGTCGCACAGCAAGTCGCACCAATCCAAGATCAATTCCGACCTGCACAGCATAGGCATTGTAAGACATAAATTCTCCCGACGGGCCCAGATCGATGGTCTCTCCAATAAAAGGCTGGTTGCCCTGATTGTACAGCTCTACAAGTCCGGAGGGGTAGCTCATATCTGCCTGCAAAACCAGCTCATGCGAAAAACCTACTGAGATATTATTTTTTCTCAGTACAGCCTTTACCGTTTGCAAAGACAAGGTTGACTGCAAATGATTTATTGCTCTCAGTTTAGGAGCAAGCTTATCTAAATCAAGAATAGCCCCTTGATCGCCGTTGCTAATAAGGTCGCGATACGAAGCACCGCTGTGATATTGTTGATAACCCAAGCTGGCCACCCCAATGGTGATACCACTGTCAAGCTGTGCCCATGATGGATTGAAATAATCCGCTTCGAGCAAATCAACCCCTCCTCCGGAATAAAAATCCAACTGAGCGTTTGCGGTGATCAGACCACAGGTGCAATATATTATCAGTAGCAGTCGCTTCATTGCAGCATAATTTCGGCACCAACTTTTACATTGAGCTCTTGGCCCGGTTGCAGCCGAGCTCGCTCCATGCCTTCTGCCCCAGTCATTATTAATACCTCGAGCATAAGCGAATCTGAAGTCGTGATAAATTGCACCTCGCTACTGCTTAGTGGAAAAAATAACGTCGAGCTTATTTTACCGACCACCTCCCCAAACTCATTTACAGATGCGGGTGCAATGACATCACTCGGATCTGCGCTTAATTGCTGTCGGTCACCACCTCCTGTGAGGAATTGCAATAGCGGATCAAAACCCAGCGGAATGCCATTTTCGGCAATTAATTTTAAGCGGGCATCACCCACGTCCCCAAAATCATCAAATCGGATCGGCACACCATAGCGCACCACTACTTGCGGTATCTGAACTTCGAGTGGCAGCTCAACCGTTGCATCCAAAATTGCGATGCTGCTCTCATCAATAAAGAAAATCTCCTCGGGGTTTTCTGAAGGATTTAATACAATATCTATATCGTAAAATACCGTAAGTAGATCATCACTTATTAATTCAACAATATTTGAATTATTGCGATCAAATGTGATTCGTTGTAAGATGGTATCACCCTGTTCCTCAAGTGTAGGGTAGCCCACCGGAATAATTTCTGCGAGCAAAGGGCTTTCAAAGTCGATACGGCTGCCATCCTCGAGCAGGGTATAAAGCTCTTTGACTCTTGCACCAGCCGGCACGCCAAAACTATTGGATAAATCGAAGTGAATTTTTGGATCGAGGACTTCAAATTCGCCCTCCACCAAAGAATCAGGCAGCGCCACATCAATGGTGAGCAATCCAGTATTGATGATCTGGGTACTTATATTTCCCTCTACATAATTAAATTCGAAAGAGGTGAGCTGCATAAAAGACAGTGGCAAAACAATCCGCTCACCACTGGAATTGCGTGCATCGTAGTGCACTGAAAAAGTACCCCCTTGAAGCTCCAAGTCGTAGCCAGCCAGCTGGATAGAGTCTGAGATAAATTGATTGGGAGGACTCTTTATCGTGTAGGTTTCTTGAAAGGAAACACCATCTAGCTGCAATTGGGGGATGCGCACTGTGACCTCTACATCTTCGGCAAGGCTTGAGTTGAGAAAGAAGAGCAGGGCTTTGCCATCCAGGCTCGCTCGCTGCAATGCAAAACCATTTACCACCGGAAGGGGCACCACCAAGACCGAATCGAAAAGCGGAATCGGCAACCCAATATCGAGCACCGGAATCAGAGAATTGGCCTGCTGTACAAATGGATCAGCGAAAAAATTAAGGGTGAATACGTTTTCTGCATTTACCGTCACATCAAGGGTATCCAGTAGATCTACCAGCTGGTCTGAGCTAAATTGAGTTTGCAACAACGGGATCGCCAACGTGGGACTAGCAGACTTGATCGTAAGGCCGGAAAAGTCTTCCTTTTTCAAGCAGCCCAAACTCAGCAAGATCGCCACTGCGCCAAAAAATAGGGCAGTTTTCAAGCGCATCTGATCAGTTTAAGATAATTGAAAACTCTGGCCCAGTGACGGAATCTCCACCTGACCAAAACCATGTTTGCCCATAAGCTCCCGAAATGCCATTTGTGTATCATATTCTCCATGTACCAAAAAGAGGTTTTTAAGTTTCTTTTGGTTCTTTATGAAATCCAGCATCTCGTGTCGATCACCGTGAGCCGAAAGAGAATCGATGCGCTCTACTTGCGCACGGACCTGCTTTCGCTCGCCAAAAAGCTTGATGTCTTCGATGCCATTGAGCAGCATGCCTCCGGGAGTCGACGGAGAGCAGTAACCCACAATCAAAAATGTGCTCGCAGGATTTTCAATATTATTAAATAAATGGTGTTTCACCCTGCCAGCATTCATCATTCCAGATGAGCTAATGATGATGCAAGGTTCTGGCGAGTTATTTAGTTCCTTCGAGACCTCTACCGAACGCACATAGGTGAGATTATTGAATCCAAAGGGATTGGGATCAATCAATAAATATTCATTTAGATCCGAATCGTAGCATTCGGGATGTGATCCAAATATTTGAGTGGCATTTACTGCCAGCGGGCTATCGACATACACCGGAATGCGCGGTAGTCTTCCCGCGGTCTCAAGTTGATCCATGAGATAAACCAACTCTTGTGTACGGCCCACGCTGAATGCAGGGATAATCAGTTTACCACGTTTTTCTCGACAGGTATGATCGATGACCTGCAATAATTTATCTACTGATTGGGGCATGCCTTCATGGTCACGATCCCCATAGGTAGACTCGCAAATCAGATAGTCTACTTCCGGCATGGGTTGTGGATCTCGCAGTATCGGTCGGTTGGGACGGCCTATATCGCCGGTAAATCCAATCATTTTCTCTTTGCCCCCTTCCTTTATTTTGAGAGTGACACTTGCACTGCCTAAAATGTGTCCCGCATCCCGAAACTGGATTTCAACTTTGGGATCGATGCGCATCCAGCTATCGTACGGCAAACTTGCAAAGAGAGCCATTGTCTCGCCCACATGCTTGGTGGTATACAAAGGCTTGACCAACTTCTTTTTCTTCTTTCCCGATTTGCGCGCTCGCTTATTTTTATACTCCGCGTCTCGCTCCTGTATTTTAGCACTATCCAAAAGCATAATCGCGCAAAGACTTCGCGTCGCATGCGTGCAAAAGATCTTTCCCTTAAATCCATCCTTGATCAAGCGCGGCAGTCTTCCGGTATGGTCAATGTGGGCATGCGATAATATGACGATGTCTACCTTGCGAGGATCAAAATGCCACTGTTGATTAAACTCTTTCAGCTCCTTGTCACGCCCCTGATACAAACCGCAATCAAGCAAGATGCGCAGGCCAGAATCGAGGGTGATGAGGTGCGAGCTGCCGGTGACAAAACGAGTGGCACCACAAAATTTGATACGCATACGGGTTCCTCTGTTGGTTGAGGGCTTGAAGGTACTAAAAGGCCGAAAGGTCTGAGCCCTACTGAATCTTCAACCCGCTGTGCTCGAGAATTACCTCAATCCGAGCCTTCGAATCTTGCTTACCAAACGAACCCTTAATCGAGACATCATCCTCGTGGGCTTTCTCGGCACGTTCTCTTACTTCGTCTGGCACGTCTAGCGTTGTAAAGTCACCGTCGACCGACAAACCGTATCCCTCCAGGTTTGACAGATCAAGATTTACACCTGCATTGTCTCCCTCGATAATGGCATAGTCTAACGCCATGCCCACTTGGTCTACCCACAAATCTCCGTGCGATATTTCACCATCGATGCCCAGCATGAGCATATCAATTTCAGTGTCGCAATGATCGGCGATGATGCGAGCTTCTTCGACCTTGTCAATCTCAATCGAGCCATATTTATTTTCCACATCCAGGGTCCCGATGTCGCCCAGATAATTTTTTGTGTTGGTGGCGCGAATCTCTAGTTGATTTGCACTGTGCACATTGAGCCTAGAAAATCGAGCCTGCACTTCCAGAATATTTGCGTCGTTCACCCGCAACTTATAAAAGTCCAAATCCGCATCGGTGTCATTTGCTTTGGCAACTACGCCATACCCATGGTTGAGGTCGAGTCTTAGTTTTCCCGTCACTAGATCGACCTCCAAGTCTCCGTTCTTGAGATTGATTGTCACATCACCATTCAGCTCTCCTACGTCCACCCGACCGTACTTGTGATCTATTTCTAAGTCAGCAGTCCGTGGCATGCGTACTTCGTAGTCGATGCTGATATCTGCCTCGCCAAGCCAATCCTGAATAAACCACCACACCGATTTATTGGTGCGAATTTCTGTTCCGGCGTGCACATGCGATGCCGAGTTTGAAAAATCAACATCAATCCGTCGGAGTGTTTCTTCTCCCTTGTTGCTATTTTTTGCCTGAGTAGTAACGCGCACAGAGATCTGCACCTCTTCCCGATCCCAGGTGGTGACTTCCACTCGGCCGTATTGATTTTCGATACTTACCTGCCCGCCTTCACGCAGTTCAAATGTCTCTTCGATCAGCTTTGAAAATTCGCGCGCAGGTGCAGCCTCGACCGAGAGAAATACACAGACAACCAAAACCAGGGCGAGCAAAAGGCTCCTACATATTAACTGGTGCCTCATGAGTTCTTTGTTCAAAAGGTTTAGAATGTTCCATAACTCGTTCGAGCATCTGGACTTTATTATCGTATGCGCTGATGATCGATTGCAGCACATGTTCTTTCGACTGCACGGGTACTGATTTCAATTCTTTCTTGAGTTGTGTTATATCTGTATCAATCCGTTGTAGTTCATCTTTTATCGAGGCTAAATCGGGATTGCTCGACAGTTGCAAGACCATCTGATTTACCTCTTGGTAGTAGTAGTCTTCGAGTTCGCCCAGGCCGGCATTTTCTGCATAGGTATTATCCATTTGCACATTCTGCATCACAACAAATGCACCAATTCCTGCTCCCAGCACCAGAAGCCCGACTGCAGCTACTGCCCGCACCCAGCGGGTAGAGATACGACGAGTCTTGGCCGATGATTCGCCCAGTTCCTCCACGATTCCTGTCCAAACCTTTGCGGAGGGTTTTTCGTCGTCAAACAGATCGCGGTGACCTGCGATGAAGCGCTCCAAATCATCATGTTCGAAATCTTGCCTATTCATTTCCCAAAAGTGATTTTAATTTTTGCCTTGCACGGCTATATTGTGACTTCGATCCGCCCTCACTAATCTGCATGATCTCGGCAATTTCCTTGTGATCATACCCTTCCATGGCATACAAACTAAACACGACTCGGTACCCTTCGGGCAGTTGCTGTATGGCCCGTTTTATTCGTCTCACCTCATCCGAGACGTCTTCGACCGGCTCATAGCTCACGGGTACTCGTCCATGATGATCCATCAGATCCACGGTGTCTAATTTGCGTTTTTTCAAAATATTGATGCAATGATTAATCACAATTCGTTTTATCCATGCTCCCAGTGTTGCCTCTGCGCGAAATGACTCTAGTTTTCGAAAAATATCTACAAAGGCATTTTGCAAGGCGTCTTCCGCTTCTTCCCGACTACCCATCATTCGCAAGCACACATTAAACATTGCCTGCGAGTATGACTCGTAAAGCCTGGACTGGGCTGTTTGGTCTCCACGCAAACAGCTCCGCACCAACTCCTGCTGTCCGATAGGTGGGTTCAATCGTTCCGAATTCTACAATAAAAGACAACGCAACAGCTGCGAGGTTGCATCGCAGGCGACTACTCTTCTTCGCTCAAGCCTTTGAGCTTATTCAGATCATCCTGGCTGATTTTCTTATCGACCACCTTATCGTTTAGAAAGGCGTTCAGTTTTTCAGCATTAATGGTCGTTTCAAGCGCACCAAACTCATTGACGCGTATGTCAAAACCGGCAAGCTCATCGTGTGCTTCGGGTTTTCCTTTCCGTGGTATTTTCTTCGGCATATACTATTAAAACGATGTATGCTAGGTTGGAGTTCCAGCATTGTTAAAGATCTCTGTTGCACCTGCGAAACGTGCGGCTACTGCATCGCGCCCGATGATCTCCATCATCGTAAACAAATCAGGGCCACCAGAAACTCCGGTGAGGGCAATGCGCAGCAATGGAAGGATCTGCCCAAACGAAAGTTCATGGGTCTCTAAATAGCCCGAGAGTTTTGCTTTCAGGTCCTCGGCGGTAAAGTCTTCCACAGCAACCAGGTCGCTGACTAACTGAGCAAAATGAGGCTTGATTTCTTCTTTCCACTTTTTACGCAGCGTCTTTTCGTCGTGGGTCGTAGGAGCTTGAACAAAGGCTGCGGCCGCCTCCGGTAGTTCTTGCAACGTATGGATGCGAGGCTGCAACAAAGCGACCATCTTGGAAAAGTTATCTTCCTGCATTTCGCCTTCCACCTCTGCTAAGAATGGACGCGCCACATCTTGAAAATCTGCGAGCGAGAGATTTTGCAAATGCTGCTGATTGAACCAACGTGCTTTTTCAAAATCAAACCGTGCTCCACTTTTTGAGACTTGTGCGAGTGCAAATCGTTCTTGCAATTCGACCATCGAAAAGATCTCTTGCTCATCTCCTGGATTCCAACCCAGAAAGGCAAGAAAATTGATGACTGCCTGCGGCAAGAACCCAAATGTGTCGAAACCAGGAAAATTTTCCTCGGCAGCTTCTCTTCCTTCCCAAGCGAGCGGAAAAACTGGAAAGCCAAATTTCTGCCCATCTCGTTTACTTAGCTTCCCCTTACCGACTGGCTTCAGTAGCAAAGGCAGATGAGCAAAGGTTGGTATGTGATCTGTCCAACCCAATCCCTTATACATGAATATGTGGTGCGCAGTACTCGAAAGCCACTCCTCTCCTCTGATCACATGTGAGATCTGCATGCTATAGTCATCGATCACATTGGCCACATGGTATGTGGGCCAGCCGTCGCCCTTGAGTATGACCTTGTCATCAAGCTCGCGGGTAGCAAACGTCACTTCACCTCTGATCTCATCCTGAAATGAAATCTTACCCTCTGCCGGGAGATGCAAGCGCACCGTATACGGGTCATCGCTCGCGAGTCTTTGTCGCACTTCTTCGTCAGAAAGGGTCAGGCTATTTCTCATTTTGACGCGCGTCCGGCTGTCGTAGCGCGGTGCGTGATTGCCAGCTTCTGCCTCTTGCCGGCGCATCTCGTCCAGCTCCTCTGGCGTATCGAAGGCGTAATACGCATATCCATTATCCACCAGTTGCTGCACATACTTGCCGTACATCTCTTGTCGCTCCGACTGACGATAAGGACCCAATTCTCCACCGAGATCGGGACCTTCATCAAAGTGCAATCCACACCAGGCAAGCGCTTCCTTAATGTAGGATTCGGCACCTTCTACATAGCGGGTGCGATCGGTGTCTTCGATGCGTAAAATGAATTTTCCTCCATGTTGCTTGGCATATAGGTAGTTGTACAAGGCCGTGCGCACGCCTCCAATATGGAGGGGGCCAGTCGGGCTGGGAGCAAAGCGCAGTCTTACCTGCTTATCTGAGTTAGTAGTCATATGCTTGCTTCAATTTAGTTCAACGGTCTTCGAGAGAGATAAAAATTTTGTCGAGCTGCACAGCAATTGGTCGATTTCTGCCGTTATAGTCGCATAGATGCCGCAAATTTAACTTTACTGAAGACAACTTAAGTATCTCATGTACCTGACCAAGACACCCCATGTCATCCAGAATCTATTGCCCGGCCTGGTTTGGCACATTCCGGTGCAAGAAAAACAAATCTATCTCACATTTGATGACGGACCTGTACCGGAAGTCACGCCATGGGTACTGGATCAACTTGCAGCATTTAATGCCAAGGCAACTTTCTTCTGCGTTGGTGACAATGTTTCTAAACATCCTAAGATTCATGACAGACTCATTGATGAAGGTCATAAGGTGGGAAGCCACACCTACAATCACTTGTCAGGCTGGGGCACTGAAAATATCAGCTATTTCCACAATGTGCGCCGCGGAGCACAGTTGATCAAATCAGGTCTATTTAGGCCTCCATATGGAAGACTCAAACCCAGCCAGATACCTTTTCTATCACGCCACTACAACATCATCATGTGGGATGTACTCAGCGGTGATTTTGACCCCAAAATCTCAGACCAACAGTGTCTGGAAAATGTGCTGCACAACACAGTGTCGGGGTCGATTATTGTCTTTCATGACAGCATCAAGGCCCAGGCAAAATTGCACTACGTTTTGCCCCGGGTACTGAAGCACTTTGCTGAAGCTGGCTTTTCCTTTCATGCAATCTCTGAAGATCTGATTGAAGAGAAGAAAGCGATTCGAAAATCTGCCTAGAAAACCCCGACGGAACAAATTGGGTGCATTATCTTGTTAGAATATTCTAATGAAGAGGCCAGAAGACATATTGAAAGAACTGAGCCAGCGAGTAAATGGACTGGATTTGCTTGAACGCATCAAGGGATATTTGGCCGGCTCAGCCCGCAAGGTGCTCTATGCCGCCCTGCTATTGTTCTTTTCCTACCAGGACAAGGATACCCCTGGTTGGGCAAAACGCATTGTACTTGGTAGCCTGGCCTATGCGTTGGCTCCGGTCGATCTGATACCTGACCTTACTCCGTTTATCGGTTTTCAAGATGATTTTGGTGTCTTAATGCTTGGGCTGGTAAGCATAGCTGGTCACGTCAATGAAGACGTGCGAGTGCAGGCCAGGGACAAAATGGCTAAATGGTTTCAAGACGCCGACCTCAGTGAGCTGCAGGAAGTAGATCGCAAGATCTAAAGTCGGGCTTTATTCCTTCTCTTCGCTTACTCCCTGCACGAGCAAGGATACCTCATTGTAAAGAACATCGATAAACCCCTTCGCAATGGTAAAGGACATCACCCCGCCTTGTTCTTTGCGCACCGTCACCTCACCGGTGCCTAACGCAGCTACAATCGGAGCGTGATTTTCAAGCACTTCAAATTGGCCATCGGTACCGGGTACCTTGACCGACTCAGCCTGGCCATCAAAAATTTCTTTATCGGGAGAAAGGACGACGAGATGCATAGTCAGATTATTGGTTTGCCTCAGCGATCAGGCGCTTGCCTTTTTCGATCGCGTCTTCAATGTTGCCTACTAAGTTGAACGCTGCCTCAGGATACTCATCGAGCTCACCATCCAAAATCATATTAAATCCCTTGATCGTCTCTTCGATCGGAACAAGTACGCCCGGAGTACCAGTAAATTGCTCAGCCACGTGAAATGGTTGTGATAGAAACCGCATGACACGTCGAGCGCGGTGCACGATCTCTTTGTCCTCATCCGAAAGTTCGTCGAGACCAAGAATGGCAATGATGTCTTGCAGTTCATTGTATCGCTGCAGAATATTGATCACTTTCTGAGCAGTATCATAGTGCTCATCACCCAGGGTCGCTCGATTCATAATCCGAGACGAACTATCAAGTGGATCGATCGCAGGATAAATACCGAGAGACGACAATTTTCTGCTCAATACAGTAGTCGCATCAAGGTGAGCAAAGGTGGTAGCCGGTGCTGGATCGGTCAAGTCATCTGCAGGCACGTAAACTGCTTGCACAGAGGTAATTGACCCACGTTTTGTCGAGGTAATTCGTTCCTGCATTACACCCATTTCGGATGCCAGTGTCGGTTGGTAACCCACCGCTGAAGGCATTCGGCCCAGCAGGGCAGATACTTCAGAACCCGCTTGGGTAAATCGGAAGATATTATCAATAAAGAAGAGAATGTCCCGACCACCATTGGGATCGGTCAGATCGCCATCGCGATAGTACTCGGCAACGGTGAGACCAGAGAGTGCAACACGTGCACGTGCTCCGGGAGGCTCATTCATTTGTCCAAAAACAAACGTCGCCTTCGAGGTTGCAAGGTCAGCCTTATTGACCTTCGATAGATCCCAACCACCTGCCTCCATCGAGTGCATGAATTCTTCGCCATAGTTTATGATGCCTGCTTCCAGCATCTCTCGCAAGAGATCATTGCCCTCTCGGGTACGCTCTCCCACTCCAGCAAATACAGAAATCCCATCATAACCTTTGGCAATGTTGTTGATCAGCTCCTGAATTAAAACAGTCTTTCCAACACCTGCACCTCCAAAAAGGCCAATCTTGCCTCCTTTTACATAAGGCTCAATCAGATCGATCACCTTTATGCCAGTAAAAAGTACCTCCGTTTCAGTAGAAAGATCCTCGTAGGCTGGTGGCTTGCGATGTATATCGTAGGTCTCTCCCGTTGCTTCCAGATCATCGATGCCGTCAATGGCCGTTCCGACCACATTAAATAGACGTCCTTTGATGCGCTCTCCCACCGGCATCGCAATCGGCTTACCAGTATCGACGACAGATGCTCCTCGCACCAATCCATCTGTTGCATCCATTGCGATCGCTCTCACGCTGTCTTCGCCAAGATGCTGCTGGCACTCAAGCACCAATTTTGCACCATTTTCTCGCTCGATGACCAACGCATTCAGTATTTCGGGAAGCACAGATCCTTCAGCACTGAAACTGACGTCGACGACGGGACCTATCACTTGTTTTACCTGACCAGTATTTGACATAAATTATGTGGTTGTAAAGCCGATTTTGAAATTTGCTGCAAAGATAACTGTAGCTGGCAACTAGACAACTGCTGACGCGTAAATCTCACTTGTCTTTTAGCGCTCTCTTGCCTATCATTGATGTGATGGCCACCGATGAGGACAAAATTGATCAGTGGGCCCGCAACGGCATCGATCGATCTGTAGCGGAAGATCGCTTGCATGATGCACTGGCTGCATATGGACTAGGCTCGGAAAATGACGCCACCATTGCGATCTGGAAGCTACTCTACGCCAAAGGCCAGATCAAAGCGGGAGCCCTCGCTCTACCACATCTTCCCACCGAGACCAACGCTGCACCGATCGAGTCAGCACCTTTTTGCAACATGGCTGCCGGGAATTTGATTCGGCAGATCATTGAGGAGCGCGACTGGCCGCTCTGCGATGAAGCCCTTCGCATTCTTGTGCATCTAAAAAAACGCCTGCACCCCGTTGCTATTCCGATCTGCCTGGAGCGCATGGGCCAGCGGTTTGTCTCGTATGCACATCTGCAATCGGTCTTGGGAGAGCGAGCCCGCTGGCTGAGCAGACAACGAGATGCTTGGTTATGGCTGGAGAGCATGTCCCATTTTTCGGCAGATGCATTTAATGCACCGTTCCGCGCATGGTGGCCCTTGTATCTCTGGCACAGTACCAATAGGCCCGCAGAGATGAATCAACTTTTGGCACAACACATCGAAGGTCTCAGCACGAAGGACAAACAGGTGGTGGTCGAGTGGATCAGCAAGCATGGTGATGCTTCACATCTCCACATTTTGAGCGCTTTGTCGGCTGGTCGATCACGTATTCTGAGTCGTCTCGTTCTCAATACGAGGCTTGAGTTGAGGGATCCAGAGCTGCACGAGCAAATCTCCCACTTTGCCAGCCGATACATGAAGGAGGCTCTAATCGTAAAGAAGAAGCGGCTCAGCTTTAAGCCTGTAAAAAGTCAGCTGGCACCAGAAATTTCCTTTCCGCTGGAAGACATCAATCTCTTCTCCGAGTATTTTACCGATCCACTCATGCAACTGCTGTGCCTGTCTTCCCCGAGCGCTTGGTTGCCAGAGGAGCGTACGCTTTACGCAGATGCACTGATGCAGG
>Ga0114956_1001789_pt1 | contig 16987 bp, 12 predicted proteins | sample MaitaG_FD_87304 | JGI IMG/M metagenome (GOLD analysis project Ga0114956, IMG submission 87304) | Marine algal microbial communities from Maine, USA - Maine_Asex2 metaG | ecosystem: Host-associated > Algae > Red algae > Unclassified | place: Maine, USA | collected 2015-01-05 | reverse complement strand
TAAGTCTTTGTTAAATCATCAAAAACTTTTCTATGTCGGTTTCGTTTTCTATTGGCAATGACCTCATCTTTTTGCATCATTGCAGAATATCCAACAATATCTGTAAACATGATGGCTGCAAGTCGTCGCTGTAGTTTACTCATTCTTTTCTTTTAGATTGGTCTTTAGTTTTATAGCGTCTATATTAATGAATTTTGGATAAATATACTAAATAAACTGAAGGCAAGAAGTAAATATTAAAGAGTTATTTTTTAAAATACTACAACTTATTTAAATTCTACTATCATTAAAAGCGTATTTTTATTATATTTGGATAGTGGCTAAACAAATTACCACTTCATGCTATTACATTTATGTGGTCGCCAAAACTGTTAGATTGTTAAGATTGTAGTAATTATTGGACTGTACAAACTTTAACAGGCTTATATTTCAACAATTACTTCAATCAGACAAGCACTTCTAAATAGTTGAGAAAAAACAAGATTATGAAAAAGCTAAATTGGATGCTTCTTTTTATTTTTTTTACTAGTATTTATGGGTTTGCTCAAGTGACAATTCAACCGAGACAGGTGGATTACAATAATAAAGGAGTGATCTATTTTGAAGAATTGGCTTTTGATATTCGCTTAAACACCGTTCGTGGTTTTTCCGTAGCTGCTAATTTTGGAAAAATTGTAGCTTATCACAAAACTCGATATTTTCATATAGAATTGGGTTCCTTAAGACATCCTAAAGAATTTAAACAAAATGATCAGTTTTCGCGCCGTTTTGGTGGACAACGGTCTTTTATCTTTGGCAAACAAAATTCTTTTTTTGCATTACGAGGTGGTTGGGGAGAAAAACGGTATTTATCTGAAAAAGCAGCTAAAAAAGGCGTAGCAATAGGTATCTCTTATGAGTTAGGCCCTTCCATAGGTATTACGAAGCCTTATTATTTAGAATTAATAAAAGCAATTGATTCTCCGCCTGCCGAGGAAAAATATTCCGCAGATAACCATGAATCTTTTACGGATGTAAATAGAATTCAAGGTGCTGCTTCTTTTAGTAAAGGCATTACAGAACTAGGTATTATTCCTGGCGGACAATTTAAATTTGCCTTTCATTTTGATTGGGGTGCATTTGATGAATATGTGAAGGCTATGGATGTTGGTATCATGGGGGATTTCTATATTAAAAGAGTACCTATCTTAGTGGAGCAAGAAGGGGTGAGAAACCAAGCATTTTTCTTGAATTTATTTGTATCTATGCAGTTGGGTAAAAGATGGTAATTAAAAAAGAAGTCAGAAGTCAGAAGTCAGACCGAAAAATAAATTTTTCTGTCAGAAGTCAGATTTATGACGTATTCCTAGACGCAAACAGGACGTAGGAGTTAACATCTAGGATACTTCCTATTTTGCGTCTAAGAACACGTCATAAATCTGACTTCTGACAGAAAAATTTATTTTTCGGTCTGACTTCTGACTTCTTTTCTGACCTCTGACTTCTTCTAAAAAAACAATTAATGATAGATTTACCAATCGTTCAAAAAAAGGAACCTAGAAAGCGAAAACCAGACTGGTTGCGAGTAAAGTTACCGATTGGACAAGAATATAAAAAGGTCCGAAATTTAGTAGATAAATATAAGCTGCATACCATTTGCCAAAGCGGTAATTGCCCAAATATGGGGGAATGCTGGGGGGCAGGTACGGCTACTTTTATGATATTGGGGAATGTGTGTACCCGTTCTTGCTCCTTTTGTGCCGTAAAAACGGGGCGACCCCCTGAATATGATGAAGATGAACCTAGACGGGTAGCAGAGGCGGTCACTTTAATGGAAGTGAAACATGCGGTGATTACTTCTGTTAACCGAGATGAATTAAAGGATAGGGGCGCAGAGGTTTGGTACCAAACAGTGGTACAAATCAAAGAGCGTTCTCCTGCTACTACCATAGAAACTTTAATTCCAGATGTAAAAGCAAATTGGGAAGCATTAGAACGAATGATAAGTGGCGGTCAAGAAGTGGTGTCTCATAACATGGAAACGGTTCCTCGATTATATCGAAAAGTGCGACCACAGGCGAAATACCAAAGAAGCTTAGAGCAGATTCAACGGACGAAAGATTTCGGAAAGCGCACCAAATCTGGTATTATGGTAGGCTTAGGAGAAACCGACGAAGAAGTCATACAGACCATGAAAGATTTAGTAGATCATGGCTGTGATGTAGTAACGATTGGTCAGTATTTGCAACCCACGAAAATGCATCTAGCTGTTGAAAATTTTGTGCGACCAGAAAAATTTGCAGAATACAAAGCAATTGGATTAGAACTAGGATTTGACTATGTAGAAAGTGGTCCTTTAGTTCGGTCTTCCTACCATGCCGAAAGACATTTATGAAGAATTAGCAGATAGATTCTTTAGAGGGAGTGAATTAAATTTGTTTTTTTGCAAAAAAAAAAATTTAATTCACTCCCTCTAAAAAGATCTAATCAGGGTCTTTAAAAATAAAATGTACATTTTATTTTTCCTTCGTACCAAAGAGGCAGATCTAAAAAATAAGAATGAATAATTCACCAAGCGTTAGCGACGAGCGGAACAAGAAACACCTGCCATTCTCCATTCTCCATTCTCCATTCTCCATTCATTAGTGCTATATCTTTGGAATGGCATATTATTAGGCTTAGCCTTGAGTATATTGGTAGGACCAATTTTATTTGCATTGGTACAAGTAAGTATAGAGCAAGGGGTAAAAGCTGGATTATGGGTGGCACTAGGTATTTGGATAAGCGATTTTTTATTCGTAGGCGGCATAATCCTTAGTGTCAACCAGATTGGGCAGATGATAGCCTCTCCCTTTTTTAAACCTATTGTTGGCATCTTGGGCGGATTGGTCCTTATCTTTATTGGGGTAGCGATGTTTATTTCTAAGCCCGCAAATATGGATACCAATCATTTTGAATTGATCACTTCTGAATGGAAACTATTCCTCAATGGTTTTTTAATTAATACTTTGAATCCTTTTACCGTTATTTTTTGGACAAGTGCGATTACTTCCTTCGCCGTAAAAGATGCTTTATTTTCCTTTCCTAGTTGCTTGTTTTTTGGTGGCATCCTTGGGGTAATCATTTTTATGGATGCTTTAAAAATATTCTTAGCAAAAAGAATAAGTAAAAAATTGAAGCCTCTTCATATACGGTTGATGCGGAAAATATCAGGCATGGCATTGTTCTTGTTCGGTATAGCTATGATAGTTAGAGTTTCACTGGACTTTTTTGAGTAAGTGTCTTTTTTTAGGCAAAACTAAAAATAAACCCCTAGTTACTTTACTTGTATTTAAAAAGGTTATATATTTAGGTTCGAAAAAAATTGTTTTCTCATTTTCTGCAAAAAAATAATTTCATTTAGGATTATCTTTTAAGATTCATTATACCTCCTTTACCTATTTCTCCCTTCATCCTAAACAGTACGTTTAGCTTATCACAATTTTTACAACACACACTTAGTTTTAATTAAAAATCCTAATATACTATTGCTTAGTTTCAAAAGCAGTCTAGGATTGTTTATTTGTTTAAACTGTTTATTTGTTTAATTCGCCGTGTCAACGCTTGGTAAACAAATAAACAATCTACACCTATAAACCATTAAGTAAACCTCCTCAACAGGGTTCTGCTATTAAATTTCTATTGCCCCTAGCGTAATTAATTTTCAGTAGGATCGCACTAAAATAATAGAGAGATACAACAACTATAGAGAGAAACAACAAGTTAACATTCACTAATTAAAAGCATTTGATAACCCAACCAATCGAATGATTTTTAAAACATGAACTATCCCATGAATTTTGTATTCCGATTTAAGTGTATTGTGTACTTACTGTGCTTCAGTAATTTATTATTTAGTCAAGATTGGGTAGATTTAATGAGAAATCCCACTTTAGATTTTCGAGAGGCACAAAGATCTTTTGAGAAAGACTGGGCAAATAAAGACTATGAAAAAGGCAATGGCTATAAGCAATTTAAAAGATGGGAGAATTTCATTGTTCCAAGAATGGACGAAAACGGTCGCTATGATCCTACTCGTGCTTGGGGCCGATTTTCTAGATATAGAAATACAATAGGATCTAACGCTAGAGTGGCGGGCGATTGGACGCAAGTTGGTCCTTTTACACCGCCTAGTGAGTATAGTTCTAGTGGTATTGGTAGAATAGATTGTATTGCTTTTCATCCTTCAGATTCTAGTACCTATTGGGTAGGAGCTCCTTCAGGTGGCTTGTGGCAAACCAATAATAATGGACAATCTTGGCATACTATCTCTGATAGCTGGGAGGGTTTAGGGATTTCTGATATTGTTATTGATCCTGCTAATCCAAACACCATGTATGTAGCTACAGGAGACCGAGATCATTATGCCGTACATGCTTACGGCGTATTGAAATCTGTAGACGGAGGAGTGACTTGGAGTCCTAATGGTTTAAATTCTTTAAGCCGTATTTTTAAACTCCTTATGGATCCTCAAGATTCAGAAACTTTAATTGCTGCTACTTGTTGTGGCATCTATAGAACCACGAATGGTGGTTTAACTTGGGCATTGATTGCTTCTGTTCCAGAACACCAAATATTTGACATTGCTTTTAAACCCGGCGATTCTAATACGGTTTATGCGGCTGCTTATGAAGCGATATTTGATCATAATACAGGGCAGTATGTTAGAACCTTTGGCTTTTATCGCTCGACTAATAATGGTCTTACCTTTAACGAATTAGCAGTTCCTTTCCCAATGGGAGATATTAATAGAGTGGAAATTGGGGTGACTGCTGCTGCGCCTAATGATGTTTATTTATCCTGTTCAGATGCGCAGACTAGTGCCTTTTATGGGCTATATAAATCGACAGCGCGTGGGGCTAATTTTGTGAAAATCGCTGCCCCTACTGATCCGGTCGTCCATCCTGAGAATTCGGCTGTTTCCTTAACGATTAATGATGTTTTATTATATCAAGGTTGGTATGATTGGACCATGAAAGTGAATCCATTCGATGAAGACGAAGTGTATATTGGTGGCGCAGGTTTAATTCGCACCTACGATGGTGGTACTACTTGGGAATATGTGGCAGGCTATAGTAGCGGTGCAGGTTCTATACATGTAGACTTCCATGCAACGGAATATCATCCGATTACTAACCGAGTATTTGTTGGTTCTGATGGTGGGATATGGCGAGAACCTTATAATGGCTATAAATGGACACCATTAAATGATTCTTTGGTAACTACCCAAAATTATACTTTAAGCAGTTCTGCTTACGGCGATAATATTTTAGTGGGCAATCAAGATAATAATACCTTCTACTATAATGGTTCTGATTGGGATATTATTACGGGTGGAGATGGAATGGGATGTGTGATAGATCCGGGCGATCCAGACATTTTGTATTCTAGTTCGCAGTTAGGCTATTTGTATAAAATAGATCACGGTGAATTTCAAGCGATTCTATCTCCTACTATTACTAATCAACCCAGTCGCTGGGAAACGGTCATACGTATTGATCCTGTGTTTAGAAATGAACTCTATTCCATATTTAAAGATGTTTGGAAATCTGAAGATGGTGGCGAAACGTGGAAAAATATTTCTAATGGTAAAATAGATAGTCCTTATGTAGTCATGGAGCAATTGGAAATTTCAGAATCAAATTCCGATTATATTTATACAGCGGATAGATATGAATTATTTAGAACAACTGACGGAGGAGAGACTTGGAATATAACTGCCAGCCCCTGGGATACGTTTGAAGGAATAGGAGATTTAGAAATTCACCCAACCAATCCAGACAAAATGTGGGTGATTACCTGGACTGGACGAATTTTTCAAACAGAAGATGGTGGCACGAACTGGACCAATATTTCTGGTACTTTACCTGCTATCAAAGCGAATAATATTATTTACCAAAAAGGCTCCAATGATGGATTGTATTTAGCGATGGATGTTGGGGTGTTCTATAGAGATGCAAGCATGTCGGATTGGACACCTTTTTATGAAAAACTCCCAAATGTGGTAGTAACAGATTTAGAAATTATTTATTGTACAGGCACTTTAAGGGCAGCCACTTACGGAAGAGGAATCTGGGAAACAGAATTATTAAATTATGATCCTAATGCAGTTTGTTGTAATACTGTCCTTCCTACTCTGACAACTACTGGTACTGTTTTAATTTGTGGAGAACCTACTTATCTAGTATCCGTTAATACTGCTCCAACTGGCAATACTTATCAATGGTACAAAGATGGAAAGGTAATAGCTGGTGCAACGCAATCTTCTTATGAAGCTACCGAAAGTGGTGTATACAATGCTCGTTTTGTTAGTGGTGCTTGTTCTTCTATGGCATCAGATCCTTTAAATTTGACTTTATTACCGAACGGTATTTGTACCCAAACTTGCGCAGATATTAATATAAATACACCGAATGGACCTAATAATCCAACGGTTATTAATATTACTGATTCTTTGCATATACCAGATCCCAATCAGTTGATCTGGATTTGTATTAGCACAGAAGGAGATATGGGAACAGAGCAAGAATTAATGAATATTTATGATGAGAGTAGTAACTTATTAGGACAAACTATATATGGTAGAGATTGCACTGGTCTCTCCCCAGAAGCTTGTTTTTATATTTCAACTGCCAATTTTACAAATTGGATAAGCGATGGTAAATTGACCGTTACGGTAGATCCCGTCAATACAGAAATAGGCTTGTTTTGCGATGTCAATCAGGTTTGTGTAGCTTTACGTTATTCTACACCTAGCGCTAATAATTGTAATGGAGACTTGGATGTTTCTACTGTAGAAAATAGTTCGACTTATCAAGCAGGTGGGGGGATTACTTCTACTGCGACTATACAAAGTGGAATGACTACAGAATTTATGGCTGGAAAATCTATTGATTTATTACCGGGCTTTGATGCACGTAATGGAAGCAATTTTACAGCATTTATTACAGATACAGACTGTTCTTCTTTAGCTCCACCTGAAATAATTTATCCACAAGCTAATTCTTTTATGGATAATGGTTGCAAAGATGGCTTAGAAAAAAGAGAATGGCGTTTTGAATGGACCGATATGCCAGAAGCTATCTCCTATCATTTTTTAGTGTATTCTTCGATGGATCATGCGCCTATTATTAATGACAAGGAAGTGCCTTCTGCTCATTTTACTGTAAGAGATTTTGACTTTATTGGGGATGAGAATACTGCCAATTGGAAGGCTTTGGTGCGGGCAAAAGTAAAAGATAAATGGACAGGCTGGTCCGAAATATTACCTTTTAATATTGAAGCTTTAAATACAGATTGTGACGAAGCAGTTGCTAGGGCTAGTGGAAATGGAGCTACTGATAATTTATTAAATAGACCTAGTTTAGATAAAGAATTGCGCTTAATGGTGCATCCTAATCCTGCTACTGATTTTGTAAATATCAATTGTTTTTTAAATAAGGTGATTACTTTTGAAATTAACTTATTTGATGTGACTGGTAAATTGATACAACAAATTAGACCCTTAAAAGGCATGGATCCAGGAGAGCATTCTATTCCTCTAATTACCAGTCATTTGGCGGAAGGCATGTACTTTATAGTCCTTAAAAATAAAGACTTTACGATTTCTAAAAAACTAGTACTTATTCGGTAGAATGAAGAATTAAGAATAAATAATGAAGAATTCATGCTACGTTTACGTCACGTGAATTCTTCATTCTTCATTCTTAATTCCGACCTCTTCGAGGCGGACATATAGAACTGCCTCGTCTATCATCTCTATCTCTATCACCTCGGTCTCTATCCCTATCCCTATCCCTTCTATCTCGTTCTCTATCTCGTCTATCCCGTTCTCTGTCTCGTCTTGCTTGTTCCCGTTCTCTGTCTCGCCTTGCTTGTTCCCGTTCTCTGTCTCGCCTTGCTTGTTCCCATTCTCTGTCACGGTTTCTATCAGAACGATTAAAGTCGAAATTAGACCAATTATTAGAATTAGAGCGGTAATAATTTGGAAAACGGTCATCTTCGTTAGCGCGTTTAGCCACCTTACCCCAAACCTCTACCGTACCCTTATTAAAAATTCGGAAGACTTTTCCATAATCTCTGCTTCCCCAAATAGTGATTTTATCAATCGCTCTCGCTCTTCCCTCCAAATCAATAATATGAGATTCGCCGCCTCTATTATCTCGACGCAAACGGACCGTTTGTTTGCCTCCATTTACAAAATGAATCACACATTTGTGCAAGTCAATATTAGGGCGGTCCGTTCTTAATTCTATCGTTTTATATCGCACCCGATCAGAACGAACGTAAATAACGTCTTTATCTATTATATGGCCAATATTCTTTGTTCCAATAAAATCCCATTTATCTTTTGGTGGATAATTAGCAGCCATACTCGTATGGCTAATTCCAATAAAGAATAAGACTAATGCAACTAATGATTTTAACATGATTTGATCTTTCATAGCAAAAGTATTTAGTAAAAAAAATAGGAGTCAGGTGTCAGAAATCAGGTGTCAAATTGAGTAGACTTCTGATACTGTTGAATGACTCAAAAAAAGCGTCTTTTGCTAGTAAGATTACAAAATGGACAGTTGCACCCTATCGGAAAGTAGAATTTAAGAGAAACTTAACAGAAACAATGAAAATTAAAATGAAAAGAGTGTGTAACAAAACGGTGGTAGTTTAAATCTAATTAGCTTACTAAATTTAGCACTTTTGCTTATTAGAGTACCACCGTTTCGTTATACCCTCAAATGAAAATTGAAATGAAAAAACTTAACAATTGAAATAAAATTTACGCTTCGTTTAGCATCTAGTTTTTAATTGTAATCTTTACTCAACTTTAAAAAAGCTATCTTCCACACCAGAATTTACTTTAATTTCCGTCACCGTCATTTTTAAAGGCGCAGGCATGGCCCCACTTGTAGTACGAGTATGTGGAAATAAAATGCCATCCACTTCCTTATAATCCGTATAGTCGTTTGTCATGGTTACCGTTTTACCTTCTGCTTCAAAACTGCTGACTTCTTTGATTTTTAGAAAAGTAGCTGCGTCAAAGAAAAGGTTGGACTTTTTACCATCTGTCTCAGACATTTCTACTACATAAGCATTTTTGCCATCTATATTTTCAGTTCCGACGAATTTTAAAGTTGCACCCGTTTTTTCTAATTGTGCTTCTGGAAATAAAACAGCTTGCTTCTTTGCTAATTGTACATCCTCTTCAGACATAGGTGCATTCTGTCCCATTTGTCCTTGTATTCCTTTCTCGCCGTTAAATACTTGTTCCATCAAGGTCATACCTTGTGCCGTCATTTTGGTAGATACCTTATGTGGTGCCTTTTGAACAATGGCCATGTTAAATACCTGTCCCATCATATCTGCATCCATAGTAATAGAAAGGTCTTTCACTTGCATCAATTTATCTTTTCCGCCCAAAGCAGCTAGGTATTTCTCAATCACCATGTCCGCAGTCATATTCGTAGCACTAGATTCCATGACTATTTTATTACCATAGTTATCGTAGTAGTTTAGGTCTCCAAAATCTGTTAAAGAATCCGCTACATCTGATTTGCTACCAACTACAAGAATGTGTGCATTTTCTGGTTGAATATACTTCTGCGCCATTGCCATAATATCATCAGATGTAACCGCATTTAATTTTTTCAAATAGGTGGAGTAATAATCTGCGGGCAAATTATATCTAGCAATATTTCTAGCAAAACGAGCTACTGTTTGTGGACTTTCTAACGAACGAGCAAAATCGCCTGTTATGTAATTTTTTACAGCTGTCAGCTCTTTTTTACTTACTTTTTCTGTACGCAGGCGATTTAATTCATTTAACATTTCTTGAATCGATTCTTTAGTCACTTCATTTCTAACAGAGGCAGAAGCTTTGAAATAGCCAACTACTGGACTATAAGAAAGCCTCGACCTAGATCCATAGGTATAGGCTTTATCTTCTCTTAGATTTTGATTTAAGCGGCTACCAAAATAGCCACCTAACATGGTGTTTAACACCCTAGCTTTAATCACATCATCCGTACCCGGTTTTAAATCTATCGGATAAGTAACATTTATAACCGATTGCACGGCCCCCGTCTTACTAACAAAGTCTACCTGTGTTTTTGCAGGTGCTTTCGGCATAGCAAATTCCTTCTTCTTTACCGTTCCTTTTTTCCAACTTCCAAAATACTTTTCTGCTAACGGTTTAGCCTCCGCCGCACTTATATCTCCGACAATAATCAGGTAACTTACATTGGATTTGAAATAAGTATCGTAGTAATTTTTTGCACCTTGCAAGCTGATATTGCCTACACTTTCTTCTGTTACAATTTCTCCGTAAGGATGATCTTTGCCATAATTGATCACACTCGACACATTAGAGGCAATCGCATTCGGATCGTCTTTTTGCGAAGCTAAACCAGATAAAGTTTGTTTTTTAATTTTCTCAAATTCTTCTCTTGGAAAAGCAGGATTGAATAATACATCTGAGGCAATAGCCATTAAATTTTCCGTGTGCTTTTTTAAAGAAGAGGCATAAATGCCACTTGAACTTGTATTAAAATTGGCACCAATAAAGTCTACTGCTTCATCTATTTCCGCTTTAGTTTTAGTAGTGGTACCTCGACTTAATAAATCGCCTGCAATACTCGCTGCACCTGCTTGATTACCTTCCATAATTGGTGGCACATCCACGAATACTTGAAAAGAAACAACAGGCAGTTTATTATTTTCTGCTACAATGACTTGTAGACCATTGTCTAAAGTGAAATTGGCAGCATCCTTTACCTTGATAGAGGGTGCAGCACCGGCCGTAGGTGCTGTTTTTCGGAATGCCTCCTTATTAGTCATTGTTTCAACCACCTCTCCAACAGCATCTTCTACTGTTGATTGAGTGTCTTTTGCCGTATCGGCAATTTTGGGGGTACATTGTGATACGAATACCCCAATCATTAAAAAGAATATTATTTTTTTCATTACTTTTTTTATTATTTACTAACCTTGTCCTCTAAAAGAGGCGTGAGTTGGGTCAGTAATTATTTGTTGTGTTGAAAAATGTTTATTAAGGTTACCATCAAGGTTTTATAAACAAATAAACATTTTAAACAAATAAACCTTGATTAATCTACGGTTGATCCGACTTCGGCAAATAATATAAAACCACTCTATTGGTAGGGGTAAAATACTTTTGCGCCGCTTTTTGAATATCTTCTCTAGTCACTGCTAAATAACGGTCGATCTCTGTATTAATCAAATTGGCATCTCCATAATACATGTGATAATTCGCTAAGCTTTCCGCAATGCCTGTTACTTTAGCATTCGTGCCTATAAAATCACTTTCTATTTGATTTTTTAGTTTTTGAAACTCTTTTTCAGAAATCAATTCCGTTTGTACCTTTTTAATTTCTGCATCAATACCCTCCTCTAATTCTTGCGGATTTGTACCCATATTTACGATACCATAAGTAAGGGCTACTCCGGGATCTTCCAAAGCAAAAGGGAAATTACCAATAAACAAAGCTTTTTGTTGTTCATCCACTAAAGCTTTATTCATTCTAGAACTTTCGCCTTTAGATAACAAATTAGTCAGCATATCTACTGCGTAAAAATCGGGTGTGCCTTGTGCTGGTATCCGATAGGTTTGCACAACTGCAGGTAGTTGGATATTATCATAAATGGTATCCCGTACCTCTGCAGTCATTTCTGGTTCTACAATATCTGGTCGGTAGATAGGCATAGTACCCTTTGGAATGGTACTGAAATATTTTTTAATGAGTGCTTTGGACTCTGCTATATCCAAGTCTCCTGCAATAGACAACACAGCATTTTCAGGCACATAATAAGTCTTGTAAAAATTGACATAATCTTCTTCTTGTGCCGCATTCAAATGCTCCATATAACCAATAACTGGCCATTGGTAAGGGTGAACGGTATACGCTCTTTTCAAAGATTCTGAGACGATAGAGCCATAAGGTTGGTTGTCGATACGTTGTCGTCTTTCTTCCTTTACTACTTCCCTTTGGGTTTCAATACCTTTAATATCTACTTTAGCGTGTAATAGTCTTTCAGACTCTAACCATAAACCCAAGGCTAATTGATTAGAAGGCAGAATCTCGTAGTAGTACGTTCTATCATACCACGTATTCGCATTATTGGTACCTCCTGAACCATTGATGTATTTATCAAACTGGCCTCTTTCAATATTTTCAGAGCCTTCAAACAAGAGGTGTTCAAAGAAATGGGCAAAACCTGTACGGTCTGGTTTTTCATTTTTAGAACCTACATGGTACATAACAGAGACCGCTACAATCGGTGTAGAATTATCTTGGTGTAAAATGACGTGCATGCCATTGTCCAAGTCATATTCCACAAAGTCTATCTTGTTCATTTGTGCTTGCAAATGGATACAACCCATTAAAAAAAGCAAACAGATAGTTAACTTTTGTTTCATAAAAAAGGAGTTTATGAGTGAATAAAAAGGGGTTTGGTTAGCTGGGGTGGAGTTTTTATTTCCTCACGCTGAATAATTCTGCTAAATTGAGGATATTTTATTAAAATTCGGTACGTATTCGATAAATTATGGCAATAGGCAGACAAAAGGCTAGTTCTTTAGCTGATAAAGCTATCTTGAAAAGTTCTTCTAAGTATTAATTTTTCATTTTTAGACAAGCTTATAGCAAATGTAAAGTAGTTGAAATATTGTTTGCTTATTAGGAACAATCAATTAAACCAAGATTCTTGTTAAATCCGCTTAATCTACCTATTTTTATATGGATTAAGCGGATTATATATCATTAAATCCGCTTAATCTATATTTTTTATGTAGATTAAGTGGATTATGTGTTATTAAATCCGCTTAATCTATCTATTTTTCATAGATTAAGTAGCTTATATGTTCGAGACGATTATAGGAAGGCATAAACAAATTAAGGATCTACAAGAAGCACTAGCGTCAAATAAAGCAGAAATGGTCGCTTTAGTAGGGAGGAGGAGAGTCGGCAAAACCTATTTGGTAAGAGAAGTCTATCAACAGCGTATTATTTTTGAATTAGTAGGTCTTCAACATGGAACTAAAAAGGAACAACTTCAAAATTTCGTATTTACTTTGGGCAGATATTTTCCAAAGTATGAATTAAAAAACAAGCCAAAGTCTTGGTTAGAAGCTTTTCATTTTCTGACAGAAGCAATAAGCGCTTTACCGCGGGAAGAAAAAATCGTTGTTTTTTTGGATGAACTGCCTTGGTTAGGAACAAAACGTTCAGGATTTATTACTGGCCTAAGTTATTTTTGGAATAGCTGGGCTTCAAAAGAACAAATTGTAGTAGTTATTTGCGGTTCTGCTGCTTCATGGATGATTAAAAAAGTCATTAATGACAAAGGGGGATTACACAACAGAGTGACTCGTTTAGTTTATTTATATCCCTTTACTCTTGCTGAAACAGAAGCATATTGTCGATTTAGGAATATCCATTTAAATAGACTACAATTAATACAAATCTACATGACCATGGGTGGTATTCCTATGTATTTGGAACAACTTAAAGGAGGCTTATCTGCTGTACAAAATATACAAGAAATATGCTTTTCCCCATCTGGTTATCTTCGGCAAGAATTTGAGCGTTTATATGCTTCCCTCTTTGATAATTACGAAGACCACATTGTTATTGTTCGAGCCTTAGCTTCTAAAAGAATGGGCATCACTAGAGAAGAAATTATTCGCCTAACAAAATTTACGAATGGTGGAATGCTTTCTGAAATTCTAGATGAGTTGGTCGTATCAGGATTTATCACTGCTTATGGAGGATATGGAAAAAAAGCCAAAGAAAGTCTATTTAGACTAACAGATTTTTATTCTCTATTTTATCTCACTTTTATAGAACCACTAGGGAAAAATAACCAATCAGATTTTACACAACTTAGTGATTTACCAAAATGGAAAATATGGAGTGGCTATACTTTTGAAAATATATGCCTTACGCATATTCAACAAATTAGAAAAGCACTAAGTATTGCAGGTATGGCTTCTTCTATCGCCTCTTTTATAGCCAAACCAAAGGATGGATTTTCTGGCACTCAAATAGATTTATTGATTGAGCGGAGTGACCAAGTGATTAATATTTGTGAAATAAAATTTAGTATCAATAAGTATGAGGTTACGAAAAAAGATGCAGATAATTTGCTAAATAAAAAACAAGTCTTTCAATATCATACTAAAACGAGAAAGCATCTCTTTGTTACGCTTATCACGACAATAGGTGTCGTAGATAATAGACATAAACTCAATGAGATTGATCAAGTGGTAACCATGGATGATTTGTTTGCTAGTTGATTAAAATACATGGCGAAAGTAGCTTAGGCATCCTGCCTGAGTAGGTTTGATACGCCTTCTTGAATTTGAACTTTCCCAATAACAAATATTTACAATTCTTCCACACGCCCACACACTTGCTTCTCCAAAAAAAACTAAACCCAATAACAACACCCGTCTGCTGCCACCTACATAAGGTTCATAATATTTTTTATTTTTAATTTGCTTCAAGACACGTCTGGAAAGGGTAGCTATACTGCATCAGGTTTAAAATCAGACAATTTGCACAATTCATAAAATTTTTCTTCCTTGTATTATTTATTTAGATAAAAAATATGGCAAAAATAAAATTTACAAAAGAAGAGTGCTTAACATTTTATGAAGGATTTCGTAATTATCCTCATAATAAAGTTCGCTTAAAAATGGTATTTATAATGAAAGGAGGAAAAAATAAAACGATAGGTAAGACGGCATATTTCCATTTTCAACAAACAGATTAATGATCAACTGAAAAAGTATGGATACAACACCTAAAAATAATTTAGTAAATGCAGATAAAGGACTAATCACTTATGTTGGCACTCAACTGAGTATAACAGATAAATTGTTACATTCAAAAGTTGAATACTGGCTTGAGTTGGCAGAACAACAACTAAGTAATGAGGAATATGAAGAAGCTTTAGAAACCTGTAGAAAAATTTTAGTCCTAAAGTTTGATTGTGATGTGGCTTATTTTTCTAAAGGGGTAGCAAGACATAAGTTAAAAGAATTTCAACAGGCTATACTGGACTTTAATAAAGCTATTGAAATTAAGCCTGATTATGCTGATGCCTATCTGAATAGAGGTAGAGCTAAAAGTAAGTTAAAAAAATACCAAGAGGCAATTCAAGACTTCAATAAAGCTATTGAAATTAAGCCTGATTATGCTGATGCCTATAATATTAGAGGTCATGCCAATGGGAGTTTAAAAAAATACCAAGAGGCAATTCAAGACTTCAATAAAGCTATTGAAATTAAGCCTGATTATGCTGATGCCTATCTGTATAGAGGTAGTGCCAATGCGTGCTTGAAAAAATATCAAGAAGCAATGCAAGACTGTAAAAGGGCTATTGAAATTAAGCCCAATTATGTTCTTGCCTATTTTTGTAGAGGTGCAATCAAAAATAATTTAGAAAAATATCAAGAGGCAATACAAGACTATGACAAAGCTATTGAAATTAAGCCTGATTATGCTGCTGCCTATTATTACAGAGGTGGTGTCAATTATAATTTAGAAAATTATCAAGAGGCAATACAAGACTTTGACAAAGTTATTGAAATTAATCCTGATTATGCTGATGTCTATTATATTAGAGGTTGTGCCAAATGTGATTTTGAAAAATATAAAGAGGCTATACAAGACTTTGACAAAGCTATTGAAATTAAGCCTGATTATGCTGATGTCTATTATATTAGAGGTAATGCCAATTATAATTTAGAAAATTATCAGGAAGCTATTCAAGACTATGATAAAGCTATTGAAATTAAGCCTGATTATACTAAAGCTTATTATTACAGAGGTAATGCTAAATTTAATTTAGAAAATTATGAAGAAGCTATTCAAGACTATAATAAAGTATTAGCTTTCAACCCGAATCATACAAAAGCAAGCGAAAGTAAGAAAAAGGCTCTCACCTTACTAGAAGATTATGACTTACCTTTTTAAATAAATCCCATGCAAGCACAAGCATATTTCACAAACATAAGAGCAGTAATAATAGAAAATTTATCCAAAGCTACAGAAAGTATTTATACCGCTGTGGCATGGGTTACAGATAAAGAACTTTTACTTGTATTAGAACAAAAATTAAAAAAAGGGATAAGTATCAATTTGTTAATAGTAAAAGATCATATTAACGAATATCAAAAAGACCAAATCGATCAACTACAATCAGACGGGGCATCTATTTACTGGTTAAGTGAAACAGAGGAAGATAAATTGATGCACCATAAATTTTGCGTCATAGATAGAACTATCGTGCTAATGGGTTCTTATAATTGGAGTATAAAAGCAGCTACCAAAAACTATGAAGATATGACGGTTATTACTGGAAGTATGTCTTTTGCGGCTAATTTTATTAAAGAATTTGAACTAATAATTGATAACCATTTCAAGGAAACTCCAAAAGAATTAACACCACAATCAATTACTATTTTATTAAAGCGTTTGGAAGTTATAAAAACGCTTATAGCTATTGGTGACATAGAAGATATTAAAGGACAAATAAGAAAACTAGAAGCTTATAAACAAGATAATTCCATTCAAGCTATCTATGAGGCATTGACCCAAAATAGTTATGGTGCTGCTGCTACCCTGATAGCAAATTTCCTCCAACACTCCCAGCAGTTAGACCATTATCTAGACCCAGCTATAAGCGGTTTACGATTAGAGATGCAAATGTTAGAAGTAGAAATTACAGCCATTAGTAATGAATATAACGAATTACAACAAGTCATACACCAATTTAGTGTACGTCATACTAAAGAGTTAGGAGAAATTATCAAAAAAATATTGTCTTTCCGAAAACTAAAGCTAGAAAAAGAAGCTTTATTGGATGCGACTAAACAGAGTGCTTTTGAAAGTGCTAAACAAGATTACAATGATTATTATCAGAATTTTGAAAGCTCCAAGAAAGAAAT
>Ga0114956_1001786_pt1 | contig 16997 bp, 14 predicted proteins | sample MaitaG_FD_87304 | JGI IMG/M metagenome (GOLD analysis project Ga0114956, IMG submission 87304) | Marine algal microbial communities from Maine, USA - Maine_Asex2 metaG | ecosystem: Host-associated > Algae > Red algae > Unclassified | place: Maine, USA | collected 2015-01-05 | reverse complement strand
TGGTCGTTAGTGCGGCGCAGGTCGTTACGACGTCGTTGTGAGTTATTCTTGCCGTGCAACGTTCGCCGTTAGCTTGATCGCTTCTCGAGACGACGAGCGATTGCCTCGGCGGGGATTGGCGTGACTTCCGCCGTTGCGACCAAATCGGTACGCAGAATATCGACTTCTTTCTTGCCCGCAGGCATTGTGAATTGCACGATGTAAGCGCCAATCTGCAGCCCCTGAGCATCGTAAACCGGTGGCCAAAAATCTTCGGCACGTGTCGCTAGCGCACGTGCCAGCAATCGAGTCGCTCGTCCAGAGAAACCGCCCAGCACCATCTCCAAGCGGCCTTGAGATTCACGATGAACGTAGAAAACAAAAGCTACCTCTTCACGCGCTTTGTCGTTGCCACATCGAATCCATTTACCACTGGCGTCTTCGTAATAAAGCCCCGCCTTTAGGTTTGAATCGCTGTTACTTAGATTTAATCCGGAAATACACGATGCCGGATGCGGATCATCATCGCGGTAACGCAAGAAGAACGGTACAGCGCGTTGGGCGGACGTTTCGACATTGTCTTGACTGGTAAAGGGATCGCAATTGAAGGCCCGTGCCAGCACAATTTCAACGACCGGATTACTCTTGGTCGAACCGATACCGACGAGTGCTTTGTCGCCTTTTGAATCTGAGAAGCCATCGTAGACGCTGCGGGCTCGACGTGAGACTTCTGCCTCTTCGGCTTGCCCGGGGCTCCAAACGAGTGACTGTTTCAAATGTTCTGGCTGCGGCAAGTTGTCTGACGTGATCGTGGCCATATTGCCATCGGTCTTACGAAGTTTCGCGGTGCCTCCAAGAGTCGTAACACCATTGAGCAGCTCGCCCAGCAACACCGAATCCGAGGCAACGACATAGGAGACATCCGGATTTTCTGGCGAAACGTCCTTGCGAACGCCGACGCACATTTCCAAACGTTTGCGTCGGGCCAGCAGTTCCCAGAAATTTTCTGGCTCCACCGCGAACAATGCACCCGGCAGTTGCTCAGCCGTCGCATGACCATGCTCGATCAGAAAATCACATAGCCGCGACAGCGCTTTAAGTGGAATATATTTAACTTCATTCTTTAGCAACGCCGCGACCTGGTGGCGATCCAGCCCCGTGTATTCGACGATCGCTTTAATGGTTCCCGGACGTTTGCGGGGGTCAGGAACATGACCTAACAATTCGGCTAAACGAAAACTGTATTGCATCTGATTGACTCGAAATGGTGATGGAAGATGGAAATTAAATCAACGAATTGCGCCCGATTTCGATTGGCCAAGAATCATCCAAACCGTCGCACAACTGACTAAGTAGTGTTCCTTAGGTGAAATTTGCAAACGCTAAATTTGCGGGGCCATGAAAGTCATTAGAGCTACGATACGCGACCCAATGACGGATTCAACCCCTTTCTTTCCAACTGGGCTGAATTGCACCTTAAATATCAAAAATTGAGCGATTTTAACAGCCATAACCCGCCGGTTGTTGGGGCTGCAGACTTTAGCCATAAATCTCCTGAACGCGAATTTTCTTCGAAATTCATATAGCTGCGTATTCTCGATCCTGATAACGTCCGCCCGAATCACCTGAAGCAACACGATTCTAAGCAGGCTTCAGAGATCAACTGTGCAGAATGAACTGATCGAAATTTGGAGCAAACATGAGCAAGCGTATCCCATTGATCATGGCAGCGTTTTTCGCGGTCACCATTTTTGGCGAACTATCCTTCGGCCAATTACGGCTTCCCTTTCGCGGCAATCAAACTCAGGCTCAACGTCCTTCACGCAACGGTGACAGTCTGGATCTGAATGAACGCTGTGGTCCATGGCTGATCATGTGTGCTTCCTTTTCTGGAGACGCTGGCCAACGCAAAGCCGAAAACTTGGCCGACGAGCTTCGTCGCAAACATGGCCTGAAGGCTTACGTGTACCAGCACATCTTCGACCACACCGAAAGACTAATCAACAGTGCGATCCCTACCTGGTCGATCGATGAGAAATCGAACTCTGATCATCATGTCGTTCAAACGAAAATGAAACCGGCCACCGATTCGCGTTTTGAAGAGTTCGCCGTCCTCGTTGGCGATTTCCCCTCCGTGGAAGACGCTCGGGCTCAACGCACCCTGAAGAAAATTAAGTCGCTCAGCAGCGATTCCATCGACGCATCGCTGACGGGCGCTAAAGAGTCGGGACTTTCTGCGGAAAGGATTCGCCAGTGGCGACACCAGCCCGAAAATTTACCAGAACACCTCGCTGGATCCAAAAGCGTTCTAGGGGCCGCGTTCCTGATGGCCAACCCAACGCTTCCCGACGAGTACTTCGAAAAGGAAACCGTCGACAAATTGGTTTTAAAGATGAACAAGGGCGTTAAGCATAGCCTATTAAAGAACCAAGGCGTTTACACGGTGCGGGTCGCATCGTTTCAAGGCGAATCGTCGTTCGACATTGGCACCATCGAGGCCAAAAAACGAGAATTTAATCTCATGAAAAAGAACAAGCAGTCCTTGCGTGAGAGCAAATTGGTTGAAGCCGCGAAAAAAGCTCACATTCTCACCACCGAATTCCGCAAGCTGGGCGTAGAGGCCTATGAGTTCCACGACCGCTGCGAGAGTTACGTTTGCATCGGCAACTTCGATTGGGTGGCCCGCGAAGATGAAAATGGCAGCCGCATCCAGAACCCTGAAGTCGCTGCAATTATTAAAAAGTATCGCGGCAAACCCCAGACCATGCCAAACTTACCGCCCGGTTATCAACCTTACGTGCTGCCGTCGCTGGTGAATAAGAAGATCACCTGCGATGTTCAACCGATCCCCGTGTTGATCCCCAAGGTCGCTCATCAATCAACGGCGTCAAGGTTATTGAAACGTTGGAATTAGAAGTTTGCATTAGCCGTTTGAGCGATAGGGGGCTTGTTGATTAAGTGAGCTGTTTAGGCGATAGCCTCGGTTTCGTCATCGCAAAACCGGGGCTATCGCCCAAACGGCTCACATTAAAAATCGAAAGCCGACTTAATCAACAACCCCATAGCACCGTTTCTGCAGATGTTTAACGGTGGCCAACGGCAAAGCGGCCAATCCAAAAAAACGGTGCTGACAACCCACTTGGATTCCTTCCCAAATTCGAACCTGAGCACCGCAAAGTCAGCCGCATGTTATAATGCTGCTGACTTTTTCTATTTTAACAACGTTCCCACACTGCTTTCCCAACACGACCATGATCCTCTATCTAACAAAAGACCTGATGCTGGCATCCAATGTCCGGTCAGTCGCCACCAGCGAAAACATCGAACTAAAAATCGTTCCCAGTTTAGAAAAATTGTTGGAACAATTAGATGCCGGCGAAGGCGATTCGAACGACGTGGAAAAGGTCTTGGTTGACTTGCAGACACCGGGATTAGCACCTGAGAAATACTTGGAAATGGTCGCGCAATGCCAGCTCAGTTCCGTTCCCATCGTCGGGTACGCCCAGCATGTTTTCGTTGAGTTAATTGACGCTGCCAAATCCGCAGGTTTTTCGGCCGTGTATACACGTGGCCAAATGAGCGGCAACGTGGCCGCGATTTTAAAACAGTAGCCGCGCACGTTGCTCTTAAAATGGCCAGCGTTTACCGATGGCTTTGGCTTGAAGTTGCACGAGTTCTTTAATGTTGCCTTTGGCTAATTTGATCAACGCTGACAATTCCTTTTCGGAGAAGGTCGCTTCTTCGCCGGTGCCTTGGATTTCAACAAATTGCCCTTTGCCTGTCATGATCACGTTCATGTCTACTGCTGCGGCGTAGTCCATCGGATAATCCAAATCCGAAACCGGCACACCATTGACGATTCCGACGCTGATTGCGGCAACGGTGTCACGTAGAGGAAAATTTTTAGGATCAGGCAGCGTTTTCTTGACCGATATCAAGGCATCCAGCAGCGCGATCATGCCTCCGGTGATGCTGGCGGTCCGCGTGCCCCCATCGGCCTGAAGAACATCGCAATCGACGGTGATCTGCCGAGGGCCCAGCGCTTCTAAATCGGCAACGGCGCGGAAGCTGCGTCCTATCAAACGCTGAATTTCGGTCGTACGCCCATCAACTTTATTGCGGTCGCGGCGCTTACGAGGACTGGTACTGCCTGGCAGCATATTGTATTCCGCAGTGATCCACCCTTTGCCCGACGCCTCCATCCACGGTGGAACCTTTTCGTCAACGCTGGCGGTACACAGAACTACCGTTTCACCCGATTGATACAGGACGCTGCCAGCGGTCTTGTTGGTGAAGTTGCGTTTGATCTTTACAGGGCGAATTTCGTTAGGACGACGTGACATAGTTGTAGTCTGTTGCTGGTCGATGGGATGGGGAGTGCAGTGGAGTCCACGCGTCATGATCTTATGCCTTCTCCAGACGCTGGCAACCGATGCAGCGACTTTTTCTGGTCGGCCACGTGAAGGTGATTTTGTGAATATTACAATTGACCTAACTTGGGAGCAGCTCTAATGTTGCCCCATGCACAAGCTACTTTTCATTCTATTGCCGCTGTTGTCCGCGCTGACGGTATGTGCTTCAGCGCGTTCGGTTCAAGCTTGGCAGTCACCGGAATCGGGGATCGTGGTTCTCACCAATCGCCAGACGATCCAAGGCATCGTCGATCAGCAACCCGATAAAGTCTCTGTCGGATTGGCTTCAGGAAGTTTGATCGTGCTGCCTAACGCGCGGGTACTGTTTGTTAGTCAATCATTGGGACAAGCCTACTGGGAACTGGCGGCGCGTACGCGGTCATCGGACGCTCAAGGACAGATCGACGTGTATAGATGGTGTGTGCAAAATCATTTGTTCGACGAAGCGGCGAACCATTTGCTGATGCTTCAAGAGATGGACATCCCAGCGAAAACCTTGATGCAATTGGACGTCAACCTTCAAATCACTCAAAAACGACACCTTGAAGCTCAGCAGAAGATCGCAACCGCGAACGTAGTTCCGGCAACGGTGCCTCTGCCACAACAAGGGACGGCAACCGCTTGGCAAGACGACCAAACGATCGAGATCCCCAACCTCCACGACACCGCACATTCTAACGTCGACCTAGACCGGACTAACACAATTGACGAATTCGGCAACGTCGTCGACAGTCGCTTCGATCGAAGCGTGCAACAGGTTGCGTGGGCACAATCGATAGACGAAAGTGTGACCGCGGGTGTGCCGTTGGTCACGGATGAGAAACTTCAGCGTCGTTTGCTGGCCACTGAATCACTTTCCTACACCGACCTAGATCGTCTGACCCGGTCAATGCCCAAAGGTTCGGTCGGGTTGTTTCGCAAACAAGTCGAACCACTTCTTCGACAATCATGCTCGCAATGCCATCAGTCTGAAGCGACCGAGAACGCCTATAAAATTTTTCAGGGTCGCAACGGTGCGATCAATCGCCGAATGAGCCAAAAGAATCTGTTCCAGGCGTTGAATTTGGCCGATCGCGAACAACCTGACGCCAGTCAATTGATACTTTACGCGACGACTGCCCACGGAGACCAAATGCGTCCCAGTTTCCTTTGGCAGGATGCTCAGTTAAATTCGTTGAAACAATGGCTGATTATGGTCAGCGAAAATCCCTTTTTACCAATCGACGAATTTGCGCCGCAACGAGAGGCGGAACTGTTGCCCGATGTGAAACTTTCGCCTGATGGCGACGAAGCGACGGGGTTACCGACTCCTGATGTTGCCGGTGACGGTGGGCCAACCTTCGCCAAACGGTTGCCGACGGCATTGCCGAGGTCGATCCCCAAGGACTCGGCGTCTGCTGATCATTCCTCGGAGAACGTAGATCCGTTTGATGCCAAAATCTTTAATCGCAATTTCGGGGCTCGATAGCAAAAGTCTATCGCCCACGATTAGGCTGCGACACTTTGCTGGCAATTCCGCTGGTTCAGCGTTAGCAATTCGCTTGCATTCAATGGCTCGACCATCTTCCTAAAAACCGGCTTTTGGTTTAGAAAATGTGATTCTCCCCGCCCGACCAAACGGTGAAACTTTGGCCTCTCCTGCTCCTCAAACGCCGATCATCGACCCAGATGCTTCGAATTTTCTAGACCGCTGGGCGGCAATAATCTTGGTGGTGCTGGGATTGCTGTTGCCAGTGATGGTCTACGGGACGATCAACGCACTGAAGGTACAATCTTCTGACTTGCGCCAATGGCTGCCTCAAGGCTATGAGGAGTCAAAAATTTACGACCAGTTCAAATCGCGTTTTGGCGAAGACGAAATGATCGTCGTCAGCTGGGAAGATTGCAAAATTGACAACCCCGCAGTATTGGAGCTTCAAGAAGCGTTAGCCAAAATCACCGACGACCAAGGGCCCATTTTTCATCGCGTCACCAGCGGGGCTGTCATTCGTAGCCAGATCATGGCCTCGGGAGCCACGCGCGAACAAGCCATGCGCCGATTAGAAGGGCTGATGGTCGGCGAAGACGGCGAAACGACCTGCGTCATCGCGTTTCCCAACGTCAGAATCGCCGACAAACGACGCTGGTTGGTCGAACAGTTATACGAAGTCGCTGAAGAAGAACTCGGACTCCACAGCAGCCAGTTACACCTTGGCGGCCCGACGGTGGACGGAGCCGCGATCGACACCGAAAGTCAAAAGGCACTTCGACGATACCTTGGTTTGAGTCTTCTAACGGTCTCGATTCTGGCCTGGTATCGTCTGCGAGACATTCCGTTGACGATGTTGGTTTTGATATTTTCAGGGATCAGTGTGTTTGCGTCGATGGCGGTGTTGTACTTCTCCGGCGGCAAGATGAATTTGACGATGGTCATGTTACCGGCGTTGGTCTTCGTGTTGGGTGTTTCGGGTTCGATCCACATGGTGAATTACTACCGCAAGGCTTCGGCAAAAGGTGCACAACGCCATTCGGCTTTAGTCGCCATCCGTGACGGAAGCTTCCCTGTGTTGCTTTCGTCGATCACCACCGCCATCGGATTGATGTCGCTGGCGTCAAGCCAAATCAAACCTATTCAATACTTTGGAATCTACAGTGCCTTGGGCGTGTTGATGTCCGTGCCGATTGTATTGCTGACGCTACCGGCCACGCTGCATCTATTCAAGGGACGCATCAGTCGTCGATTTTCGACAGACGGTGATCTGGAAAAACGCGAACGTGTTTCGGGTGTCAGTCGCTCGATGTCAATTCTGATCAACTACGTTTGTCGATACAACCAACTGATCGTGATTCCATCGCTAATCGCGTTGACATTACTGGGAACGGGAATTTTAAATCTGAGAGCCTCGGTGAAACTGCAGAACCGATTTTCGTCACGCGCCAAGATCATTCAAGATTATGAGTGGCTGGAATCGAATCTGGGGCCACTGGTTCCAATGGAGATCATGCTGTATTTCAGTCCTGAATCAGATCTTACCGAGTGGCAGGAAATGCAAATGGTACAGTCGATTGAACGCGCGGTGAAGCAAACGACCGCCGTCAACGCGACTTGGTCAGCGGCCACGTTTGAACCGCCGTTGCCTCGTGGGCGACGGCTCCCGGACGTGATACAGCGCAAGGCCACGATCGATTATTGGCAACGTGAGCTACCGCAGTTGGAGACGGCCAAATTGCTCAAACGCGTCGGCGATGCCAACTATTGGCGGATCAGTTTGCGTGTGGCAGCATTGAACGACATCGATTACGGGTCTTTTCTCAAAACGGTCGAAAGCAACGTGCAGAACCAATTGGACTTCATGGACCAACATGGCGTTTCAGCAGAAATCACCGGTGGCATTCCGCTGATCTACAAAGCACAACGTCAGATCCTCAGTGATTTGATGGTTAGTTTTGTCACCGCCTTTGTATTGATTACGATTGTATTGATGTTCGTGCTCAAAAGTATCCGCGCGGGTTTGATTGCGATGGTGCCCAATATTTTCCCGCCGGTGGTCGTGTTTGGAACGATGGGCTGGCTGGGATACTCGATCGAGATCGGATCCGTGATGACCGCCAGCGTGGCTTTAGGTGTCGCGGTAGACGATACGATCCACTTTCTCACCTGGTTCCGCCGTGGTACCAAGAACCGCCTCTCAAGATATTCGTCAATTCGTTTTGCGTTTCAACATTGCGCCAAAGCAATGATCGACACGTCGCTGATTTGCGGGCTGGGCGTCTTTCCGTTCTTGTTCAGTATCTTCATGCCGACCGCGAAGTTCGCGCTGATGATGGGAGTCCTGTTGTTGACAGCGCTGGTCGGAGACCTGTTTCTGCTGCCCGCGATTCTTGCCGGTTCAGCGGGGAAGTTGTTTGCGAAGAAGAACTTTCCCAAAAGTATGTTGAAAAAGAAGACCGAACTTTAGGCAATCGTCGACACTTCCGGCGCGACATTTCCGCAATTAGCAGCGCGAAATTGCCGTTTATCAACACGCAAAGTGTTGCAACACAAACTTGACGCTTCAGCGCGTGTTGACTTAATTAGCCATTTGGACGCAGGCCTCGGTTTAGACACCGCAGAACCGAAATCAGACAAAATCAAAAACGCTGTCGCTACGATTTCGAAATACACGCACTGTATATCCGTCAACATCCATTTAATTGGACTTGTTGCACCGGTCGCCTATTTACGTCCTATATTCTCTTACCCGACAAGTCGGAGCCAGCGCGTCTGCGGCTCCCATCGACGGTGTTCGTAAATTAAATCCAGCAGCGAAATTCATGACGCCAACTTTTTTTGGAGAACCGCATCAACAGCTCTTTGGTGCGCTACATCAAGCTCGTGGCTGCAAATCAGCAGCCAACCGTACCGTCGTGATCTGTCCACCAATCGGCCAGGAATATATTCGCACTCACTGGTGCCTGCGACTATTGGCGCGACAACTCGCGCGTAAGGGAATCAATGTCCTACGGTTGGACTATCGCGGCATCGGCGATTCGGCGGGCGTTAACGAAGAAACCACTTCGATCACACACTGGTATCAAGATGTACACACGGCGATCGATTACGCGTGTGAACAGACCAACTGTCGCAACGTGATGCTGGTAGGACTTCGATACGGCGGCGCGATCGCTTCGGCGGTCGCAGCAGAATCCTCCAAAATCAATTCTTTGATTCTTTGGGAACCTGTTCTCGACGCCGGCCAATACCTGAAGTCGCTGCGGACCATGCACAAACAAATGATCGATTTATGGGTGAGTAACTTCAAAACTCCCAACAACAGCGATCAGGAAGAGATCTTAGGTTCAACCTTCGATCGAAATTTGCTGGTGGAAATGGAGAGCGCTGCGGTGGATTTGGACGCGATTGACCAACCACAGTTCATTGTCGACCTCTTCGAGCATCGCAATGCTTATACCGTGAACGAGATGCAGCGCTTCATGCCGTCCGAGGACGAAGATTCTTGGACGAATCTTCAGCTGTTAGAAACCAGTTGGCTCAGAGCATCGACGGCGCGACAGATTACGTTGATGGCCGATGAGATGTTCAGCCGCTTACAAGAATTTGAGCAACTCGGTGCGCACCTGAATCCAGTCACGTCATCGGCGTCGGCGCTATCTACCGGCGACGCACCGATTGCAACCGCAACGCCAACGGCCTCACCTGCTGTCTCATAATCGACGAACAAAAAGTCTCTCAGTACCGCCTTCCTTTTTAACCCTGTCTACCCATGCAAGAAACAGTCATTCAATTCGGTCCCAACGACGGACTGCTCGGTATTTTGACGACGCCTGCTGAATTCGAGCGCGTTGCTAATGCGCCCATCGCGGTTGTTATCAACGCTGGGATTGTGCATCGGGTGGGACCCTTCGGTTTACACGTAAAAATGGCCCGTCAATTGGCGGAGGCAGGAATCTCAACCCTGCGTCTGGATCTTTCGGGGCTCGGGGATAGTCTTCCGAGGACCGAGAAATTGGGCGGTCAGAACCGCGCGGTTCTGGACGTTGCTGATGCGCTAAATTTCCTTCAGGCAAACTACGATACCGATCGCTTTGTCGTCATTGGTCTATGTAGCGGTGCCTACAACGCTCATCAAGTTGCCGTCAACGACGACCGCATCGTCGGGGCAGTGTTTATGGACGGCATTGTGTTCCGCACCATGGGATATTTTTGGCGGCACACCGTTGGAAGACTGTTTAAGCCTAGAACCTATCGTAACGCCATCAAGCGACGCATGCTCGATCGGAATCAGCCCTGGATCGCCGAAGATGCTGGCGCTGAATTAGCGGAGAGCGAGTTCTTTTTTGCAGATGACATTCAACGGTCCGAAATCACTAACCAGTTGAACGACTTGATACAACGAGACGTTTCGATGCTGTTCCTGTATACCGCTGGATACGATGACATTTGCGGCCGAAGTCAATTTCGTGAAATGTATGGAATTTCTCCAGACGATCAGGTTCAAGTCGAGTACTTTCCCAAAAGCGAGCATACCTTCCGAATCGTTGAAAATCGCAACGCCGCTTGTTCGCGCGTCGCGACTTGGTACCAGGCACAGTTCGGAAGGTTAGAGTCCAACCAAGCCAGTCAGCATGAACTTGAAGAACTGGTTTAACTTGAGTTGTTAAAGTAAGCGATGCTGCGAGCATTACTTTACATTCTTTGGGGGGCGTGAGCCTCAATACAGCCCCCTAGCCCAACGCCGGTAAAAGATTTTCGTTTGAAAAACGCAAGTAAATATGAGCCGTTTTGGCGTTAGCCACGGTCTATGAGCCGTTTTGGCGTTAGCCACGGTTTCGCTGTGCAAAGGAACCGTGGCTAATTAAAACAGGGAAATAAAACGTTCACGGCGTTGCCCCTAGCCTCCCTACCGCGCAGACGACCTATACGAGCGTTTTTCGGACGAAAATCCATCTGGCTGATTATACCTTCGCAGCCAAAGCAGAAAAGACAGGGTCGGCCATCTCCCGTAAATCTACGCCGTCATTAAACAGTTTACAAACGCCATGCGGAAGTTCATCCTTTAGCTTCTGCCAACGCTCTTGCTCCATCGGGCGATCATCGAGTTCACGGATGAAAACAGCAGCGACTGAGTTAGGATTCTTGCGACAGATCTTTCGATAGATCTCCGCATCTTTCTCTCCGGAGTCACCGATCAGGATGAATCGTCGCAGCGGTAAATTGTTCATCAACCGTTGGATGGCGACCCGCTTACCCTGCCTGCGAATGATCACTTTTTTGAGCAACTGGTCGCGCAGCCGAAAATTTCTCAGATGCATCGTGCCGACGGGAAATTGATGCACTGACTTTAACTCATCCAATGACGTAAACAGCTGCCAAGGACTCGATGACACATAGTGAAAACAGGTTCCCGCCTCAGCCCAACGGCGATAGGTTTCCGCCATGCCTTGAACGGATTCAAATTCGCGCAGGAAGGTGTTGTTCAACAGCTCGCGGCGATTAGTAACAGAGGACTCTTTGATGGTATCGTCAATGTCGGAGATGACGCTGACGCCGTTACTGGGAAGTAAATGAATCTGGCAAGAAGAACTCGAGTCGCCCCCAACAACGTCGGCGTTAAAGGGAATCGGGGTGGAATGGCCGTGCTGCTTTTGTAGCGCCTGAATCAGATCGTGTTCAACGGTCAGCCATTCCTGAAATCGACCGTTACGCTTGGTTTTTCTCTTCAGCGTAAACCGGGAGCCGCCAAGTTCGATCGAAATATTCTCTTTCGTGTCGCACTCCGCCATGAAAGGCGTGATGCGGTTGAGAAAGGTTTCGCATTCCAGCTCTTCAGGCGAAGCCTGCATCGCGCCACCGAGCATCTTGATCAGCATTTTCTGGCGGCGGTTGAAGACGACCGGCCCGTGCCAGACGATGCCTGAAATATATATTTTCCACTGGCCCGTCGCCGAACGTAGTCCGTAGCCGGGATACGCTTTGATGTGAACGGTCGGATTTTGGGCAGCGTTACTAATATCGGCGTCGCGCGGTTAGTAAACAATGGTTGGATAAATGGTGGATGCAGAGGTGCCGTCCTGGCGGAGTTGGTACAGTCTACCCCATTTGAATATCAACTTATACGATGAAAAAAGGCGACTCGAAAGTCGCCTTGAAATTTTTCAATTGTAGTGCGGGAAACTTAAGCCTAATCCCACCACCATTGGCCATCTTGGAGATCATCAAAGGTGATGCTATCTTTGACTTCGTTGATCTTTCCTTCGGAGTCAATCTTCACGACGTCTGAATTCAATGCCAGACGCGGTTGAATGTTCACGCCTCCGCCGATGGGAGTCATAATGGCTCCTCCTTTGACAACGACGTTGACGACGGCATCCACTTTTGTCGGTGCGTTTAAATTTTCAACCGATGCAATTGATTCGTCTGAGAAAGTCTCCATGTTCCATTGAGCGTCCTCGTACAGCCCCATTTTCTGGATGTAAGCCGCAGCGATTGACAGGTCGATCAGGTTTCGCAGTTCGGCATACAGAGGTCGCACCTTCGCCAAGTCGTCGTAGGCGTTGGTGAAGGAGGTTGTGAATTTACGGCTGGCTTTGTTCGCCCCACCGGTGCGATTACGTTGGCCTTGCGCGGAGACAGTTTCGTCTTCGCCGACCAATTCAACGCCCGAACCAGATAGCTGCATCGCGTAATTGTCGTCGGAAAGGGAAACACTCTCGTAGTTAGGCTGGAAGAACCAACGTTGCAATCGGTTACCTGATCGCAGGGTGGCGGCTTGGATGAAGCTGGTGATGTTGACCGGAGGTTGCTCAAGTCCAATACCGATCAGTTTCATGTTGTAGTCCGCTTCGACAAGCACTTGAGCGAAGTGAGTCTTGGGTGAAACGCCAGTAATGGTAATCGTCTGATGGCCAAGAGCTTCTCGGAACAGATTAGCAATGTCAAAACGCTGATTAAGATTCACCGCACCCAGATTGCGTTGTGCATGAGCCATCCGTTTAAGGCCCTCTTGCGTTGGATCAATCGAAACGGCGATTAATGGCGTCTTCTCTCCGCCAGGCGCAAAGGCGCGGAGGGCAACGATGAGATCTTGAAGTTGTAACGTGGCGCTTCCCGTTTCCATGCCCACAATGTGGTTTTCACCGGTTCGGAAATACCCTTCTGCCGGACCCGCGATGACAATGTCTTGCGTTTGCGGGTAGTAGAAAACATGAGACAGGCGAGTCATACCGGCAAGGAAGTGCATGTCTTGGGGAATCTCTTGACCTGATTCCAACAATGATTTTACCTGTTGCTCAAGTCTTCGTAAGGAAACCTTCCGAAGCTTGCTGGGCTTTTGTAGATCTTGATCAACGATGCCACGCGCGGCTTCCAAACGTTGCATCGTCAATCGACCTGAAACGTCAGTTGTTGAGCGTGCCGAAAGAACTCCTTCGGCGTCGATCTGAATACCGCCGGATGTTGGGAGTACGTCGTTGTTGTTATTACCGCCCCCGGCTTGTGCCCAAACAGGTTGCGCGATTAGAGCAATCGCCGCTAATAGGATGGCTGCGCAAAAGTGATTGATGTGGCCACGCATTATGTGTTCTCTCCGTTAGTCGGGCTGAAGTGCTCGGTTTGGTAGTTGGTGGTTGGTGGATGGTCACCAATATTTTGTTTCGCTATTTTTGCCGCCGCAGTACAATCAAAATCGCTGCGGTGTTGGCGCTAGGGCAATAGGTATTTCCAGTGTAATAATAATCGCCGGTGTGGCGTTGAGCAATAAATTCTGAGGTTTATGTCGTTTAGCCAAGCAGTCCGGCGCGGCTGCGTTTAAAAATACCGTTTTTTACGTTTATTCGCCGTCCGTGGGGCCGTTGCGGATCGAGCGATCGCCGCTGGAAATCGAGCGTCAGCAAATTTATCGCATGATTCAGCAGGTCATAATCGCGCTAATTAGCTTCTTCTTCGTTGGCCGCGTCCAGAACTTGATGCAGCTTGAAGTGGTGCTTGCCCAGTTTTCCGCCATAGTTGCCGGCACCGATAGAGACAATTCCTTCTCCGACGGCGGCGTGGATTCCGATTCGAATCGCTTCAGCGACGTGTGCAAAGTCGACCCCGTCGATCACAATTTCGTAAACGCATTGAGCGTCCGGATGCACCAATGAATCGACTCGACCTCTTAATGTCGGACAGAACTGATGCGAGGTACTGGCGACCATCGCCTTATATTTAGATCCGACTTTGCTACCGCTGCGTACCACTCCGCCAGGAAAGGGCGTCATCACGCCCGCTAGTTCCGCGATTGCGTCGACGGCTTTTTCGGCCGCCGACAGCCCCGTCATTTGGTCGACGGATTGGATGAGAAAGTTTCCACCGGCAACCCCCTTACCAACGCCGATGCTATCCTCGCAGAAAAATTCTCCGTCCATTACAGGAACACGCCAGAATCTGCGACCGCGCAGCAGCTTGCTTTTCTGATACCCATCACCAAAGAATCTTAGATGGCTGCCCAGCGGAATTCGTTTCTGCGATTGAGTTGGTGTGGGGGCGGGGTTGGTTTGATCTGCATTGGTTTGAGCGGCCTTGGTTTGAGCGGCCTTTTCCTCTTCGGCATAACGTGCTTGGGTGTATCCATCGAACACTGCCGAAGTGGCACAGGTCATCAAGCACTGCCCCGCGCGTTTGGCAACAGCTTTCGCAAGAGCATCTGTGGAGAAACCGAACGCCAGGATCGACGCCCCAATCCGGCCATCATAGGTTTGCTCAGGAGTGAGATAGTTTTCCAGACCGACTTCCGCGTCGCACTGAATCACTGAACTTCCATACCCAGAGAATTCCCGCACGCCCGCATCGAGCCACCGTCGCGTTGCGGCGGTAAGGATCAGACGCGTATACCGCATTCCAAACCCCTCGGCAAACGTATCTTCGATGATGGTATTTTCTATTTTCAAATGACGGATTGAGGAGATTTTTAAGCTGCTGGATGAAACAAATATTTTGGATTCGCGAGAGACAATATTGTTCTCTTCCATAGTATGCCTAAGTCAGCCCAAGATGGGAACGAGTAGATTGAAACATTTTCCCAGCCATAGCAGCGTGGAAGTGGCAAGTTTTCGAGTGAAAATCTACGGTTCTAAATCTTGGGTTTCTTTTCGCTGGAGGTTATCATTTTGCAATGAATTTTAACACACCACGCCGTCGCAAAACGCTCGTCGTCGCCGCTCAAAGCGCCGTTCGTTGGTTTTTTCGATTTTTGATGATAATCGGTGTGAAGGTACGTGTTCATGGTCTTGAAAATTTTCCAGAAGTCTCCCCTTCCGGCGGACCCTTGCTGCTGTGCGCAAATCACCAAAGCAATCTTGATCCACTGATCATGGGTGTCGTCTGCCCGTTTCCGATCAACTATCTGGCGAAAAAGTCACTGTTTACGTTTGGACCTTTGCGTTGGTTTCTGACTTGGAACGATTCAATCCCGCTCGACCGCAGCTCAGGCATCGCGGGCATAAAGGAAACCTTGAAACGTTTGAAGCGCGGTGAATCGGTTCTCATTTTCCCCGAAGGTTCACGATCGCGCACCGGAGAGCTACAACCGGTGAAGCAGGGGTTCTGCACGCTGGCCAAGCGCACACGGACGCCTATTTTGCCCGTCGCCATCGAAGGAACATACGCAGCATGGCCGCCGGGCAAAGTACCAAAATTTGGAAATGCGCATGTCGTGGTTGGGGAAGTGATAGACTTCGAAACCTACAGGCAATGGTCCGACGAAGAACTGGCCACCGAAGTGGGAATTCAAATCGCGACATTGTTCGCCGAAGCAAGAGCCCGCCGTCGCCGACAACTGGGAGGTTAGATCTAAGCCTCTTTTTTGAGCAACGGCTCTGACAGATTCAGCGAATCCATAAACGTGTTCTGCAACTCGAAAAAGGAGTCAATCAATTCTTCGGGCGAGACATCTGCGGGCCCTGTGACCAAAATTTTATTGGGGCTGATGGTTATCGTCGTGCGAGTCCCCGCCACACCGATCCTGCACCACGTTACATCTTTGTCGTAGTCAATTTCGACTTCTGTGCTATCGGCGTCTTCGACTCGGTCGATGATGTCTTCCAAATCGAGTTCAGCGTCCGATGCAACCTGAAGCTGATTAAAGTCTGACTCAAACACCTTTGCAAACTCAGCGCCCGTTATCGCGTCAGCGTCAGTGATCTGGCGAATGCAACGACGCAGAATTACCTTTCGATTTTCATCTTCGATTGGCAACACGGTGACTTCATAGATGAAAGCTGGCGTCGTGATAACGCCAATCCCATCGACCGGCCCGTCGGCGGTCAGTTCTTTGCGTTTGAAACTGAAGTTCGATCTCAGTTTGGCGAAGGTCGCTTGAAGATTTTCGTCTAAGTGTTCAAACGCGAGATCGTTAAGATATTTTTGACTGAGAGGAACGCCTTTCTTTGGCGTCGAAGCCGATTTCGAAATTCCCTTAAGATCCTTCAAGGCAATTCGTTTTTCAGCAAGCAATAAAATTTCAGGCGTAGCAGCGTGTGACATGATCAGAGCTAAAATAAGATAGACAATTGTTGCAACAATTATCGTATAAATTTGTTGATCGTAAAGCAGGCCAACTAGTTACGCACAAACGAAGTGCTCGATAGCCGGCGAATCAATCGACGAACTTCCAATACACTGATCGTCGACAACAAACGGGATGCGGGAAGTCCGGTTTGCTGCATGATCTCATCGAATCCGGTCGGTTCGTTTCGAATTGCCTGCAGGATCGCTCGTTCCTGATCGCTCAGTTTCAGTTCGGCCGGATGATTAACGGTTTGATACGCTTGGTTGGGTCCCGTTCCGCCGTTGGCAACAGAAATGGGCCCCGGCAACGGCCCCAGTTGTTCCAAAACGTCATCGACCGAACGCACCAATGTCGCGCCATCTCGAATCAACTGATGGCAGCCGCGCGAATTTTGGCTATCGATTCTTCCCGGCACCGCGAAGACCTCGCGGCCTTGTTCCATCGCCAGCCGCGCTGATATCGCGGCGCCGCTGCGATCACCGGCTTCGACCACGATCACGCCCAAAGACAAACCGGTCACGATTCGATTGCGGCGGGGAAAGCAGCCCGCTTGAGGCGACTGTTGGGGAAGTGCTTCGCT
>Ga0114956_1001785_pt1 | contig 16999 bp, 14 predicted proteins | sample MaitaG_FD_87304 | JGI IMG/M metagenome (GOLD analysis project Ga0114956, IMG submission 87304) | Marine algal microbial communities from Maine, USA - Maine_Asex2 metaG | ecosystem: Host-associated > Algae > Red algae > Unclassified | place: Maine, USA | collected 2015-01-05 | reverse complement strand
CGGAAACACGCACCGGAGGCAATGAACAAGAAGAAGGCTTTGGTGGAACCTTAGGATTTAGCGGAAACGTAAGCGCAGCAGTAAGTGCATTGAGCAACTTGCTACGCGAATCAAACGGCATTGAAATCAAGCTATACGAAAGTATTGCGATGGGTAATGGTAAATATGCCAACAACCCGTTCTTGCAAGAAGTACCAGATCCGATTGCCAAAGTTTCTTGGGAAAACGTTTTGATTGCTCCAAAGAGCAGTGGATACAGTGACGGAGATGTCGTGAAAATCAGTGCCAATGGTGCCGAAGTGGAGTTGCCAGTAATGGTTCAACCAGGACTGAAGGAAGGTGTTTTTGCAGCTGCTTTGGGTTATGGAAGAACAAAGCCTGGTAATGAGCGATGTGCTACTGGAGGAAATCTTTTTCCAATGGCTAAGTTCAATGGCGCGAGTTTCTCCAATTACATTACGGGAGCAACAGTGACTTCTGTTAGCAGTGGTTACCCATTGGCGATAACGCAGCATCAAAATACCATTGATGATGAGCGTGAAATCATCAACGAAACCACATTAGACAAAATTAAAGGCGACCCATTCTCAGGTAATAAGAGTGGTAGAAATATCCAGGATGAGCACTATTTGCACCACTGGAACACTTTGTATCCAGGGCATGCTGATCAATTGGGTCAAGGCCATCACTGGGGAATGTCGGTGGATTTAAATACTTGCACGGGTTGTGCGGCTTGTTTAGTAGCCTGCAGCATCGAAAACAACGTACCTGTAGTGGGTAAAACAGAAGTGAAGAGAATGCACGATATGCATTGGATTCGCATCGACCGCTACTACTCATACGATCGTGAAAACGATCCAAACATGGAAAATCCAGAAGTTGCATTCATGCCAATGATGTGCAACCACTGTGACAACGCACCATGTGAGAATGTATGTCCGGTAAATGCCACCAACCACAGTTCAGAAGGGCTGAATCAAATGGCTTACAACCGTTGCATCGGAACTCGTTACTGTGCAAACAACTGCCCCTTCAAGGTGCGTCGTTTCAACTGGTATGATTTCCAAGGTTCGGATAGCTTCAACAGCGGTTCTGTTTTAGACAACGATCAAACATTCATGGACAACTTGAGCCGAATGGTTCTGAATCCAGATGTAACGGTTCGTTCTAGAGGAGTAATTGAGAAGTGTAGTTTCTGTGTACAGCGTATTCAGGAAGGAAAGCTCGAAGCGAAGAATGCCGGTAGAAAATTAGAAGACGGAGCGATTATTACAGCATGTCAGGCTGCTTGTGCGACAGGTGCAATTGTATTTGGCGACATGAATGACAAGCAGAGTGCTGTAGTGAAAGCCAAAGAAAATCAAAGAGATTACGTTCTGTTGCAAGACATTCAATTGCTACCTTCAGTTTCATACCAGACGATGGTACGCAACAAAGAGGCAATTGAAGCTACATTGCCAGATGGTCGTGTGAAAGACGATGGTTCAGGAGGTCACAATGGCCACGATAGCCATGGCGGACACGACGACCACGGCAAAGGAAAGCACAAGAACGAACACAAAGGCCACGATAAGAAACACGATGGTCATGATCACAAGAATGGTCACGACAGTCATGATGGGCACGATCATAAGCAAGATGCGCATGATCACGATTCGCACAGCTAGTAGCAGTCACCCTTGTGGTTGCTAAGTCGAATTTCGACAAAGCAGAAATTATAGTTATTAATTGTTTCCCGGCGGGGCAATACGCAAATAGGATACTATGTCATCATATACTTCACCGGTCAGGGAACCCTTAATAAAAGGTTCAAAGACATACACGGATATCAGCAACGATATTTGTAAGCCTGTTGAAGACAGGCCGTCCCTGATTTACTTGCTGGCGTTGGGCTTGAGCGCAAGTGTTGCCCTCATAGGAGTTGTTTGCATCTTGTACACCATTTGGATGGGTATTGGAGCTTGGAATCTTCACCGAACGATCAACTGGGGTTGGGATATTACCAACTTTGTATGGTGGATCGGTATCGGTCACGCCGGAACTTTGATTTCAGCGATCCTCCTCCTTTTCCGTCAGAAATGGCGAACGGGGGTAAATCGATCTGCAGAGGCCATGACCATCTTTGCGGTAATGTGTGCTGGATTGTTCCCATTGATTCACATGGGAAGAATTTGGGATGCCTTCTTTATTTTCCCATACCCGAATTCACGAGCAGGAGATGAGCTATTGGCCAATTCATTGTGGCCAAACTTCACTTCACCGCTCTTATGGGATGTATTTGCAATTAGTACTTACTTCACTATCTCTATTTTGTTTTGGTACACAGGTTTGGTGCCTGATTTGGCCTTGATTCGAGATAGAGCAAAAGGTTGGAGACGTAGAATATACCAGGTGTTTAGTTTTGGATGGACAGGAACAGCTCGCCAATGGCAACGATTTGAGTCGCTTTCATTGATTTTGGCTGGTCTTTCTACTCCATTGGTATTATCGGTTCACTCGATTGTATCCTTTGATTTTGCCACCTCAGTAGTACCTGGATGGCACACGACGATCTTACCACCATACTTTGTAGCGGGTGCGGTATTCTCTGGATTTGCGATGGTATTGACATTGATGTTGATCGCTCGAGTAGTTCTAGGATTGAAAGAATACATCACGATAGCACACATCGAGTCAATGAACAAGGTAATCTTGTTGACAGGTTCGATTGTAGGTATTGCATACACTACTGAGCTCTTTATGGCTTGGTACTCTGGTAACTTGTACGAGCTTCACCAATTTTTCCAGTCGCGTGCGAACTGGGGAGCTGGACCTTACAACTGGGCTTACTGGATGATGATGACATGTAATGTTATTTCTCCACAGATATTCTGGTTCAAGTGGGCAAGAAGAAACATCGCCATCACATTCATCATGTCGATCTTTATCAACATTGGTATGTGGTTCGAGCGATTTGTAATCATCGTTATTTCTTTGTCAAGAGACTACATCCCATCAAGCTGGTCGGTTTACTCGCCATCTTGGGTTGAGATTGGAATCTTCTTTGGAACAATGGGAATATTTATGACTTTGTTCTTGCTGTTCATCAAGGTGGCACCAGTAGTGGCAATAGCGGAGGTGAAGAGTATTCTGAAGTCGCAGGGCGATCAATACTTGGCTGCACAGGCGAAAGAAGACGAGCAAGAAGACAGACAAGGAGCGGGTGGAGCATCACTTTCAGGAGCTTTGCACGATAAGGATCATCAATAAGATCAACAAGTATTTAAAAAGAGAAGCTAAGAAGATGGCAAATAGATATCTGGTGGGAATGTTTGATGATGAGGTACCGTTGATGAACGCGATTGAAAAAGTTCGTACAGCTGGTATCAAGATTCACGACTGTGTAACACCTTTTCCGGTTCACGGCATCGATGATGTATTGGGTGCTAAGGAAACTCGATTGCACACCGCTGGCTTCGTATTCGGAGCTACCGGAACTACTTTCGCGCTTTTCTGCATGACCTACATTTCGGTTTTTGATTGGCCAAACGTATTTGGTGGTAAGCCTTACTTGGCTCTTCCAGCTTGGATTCCGATCACCTTTGAAACTACGGTTCTCTTTTGTGGAGTAGGAACGACCATCGTGTACTACCTGCGAAACGGTTTGTCGATTTTCAATGACGTAGAAACCTACGATGATCGATTGACATCTGATCGTTTCGGATTGATATTCGATATCGAATCGATGGACAGTTCAATGACAGATAAAGTAACAGGGATGTTGCGTGATTTGGGAGCAGTGGAGATTAAGACCCGCGAAACTCGAAACCCACAGCCTAGCATGGACGAGCAGGCATCCTGATACCTTAAACAGACTATAAGTACATTCTTGTAATGAACAGATATAACTTTTTTCTCATTGTTGCGATACTAGCCATCCTCTTTATGTGGATGGCCAAGTGCCAGCCCGACGGCAACTGGACCGGACGGGAGTACATGCCTGATATGGCACACTCTCAGGCCTATGAAGTCTACACTGCTGAGCCGGGAAGTCGCGCATTTTCAAATGTAAATACCAACATCAGTAACGCACCAGACGTGATTTTTGCTGATGGAAAGGTAGCTCGTCAGCCAGTGAAAGGCACGGTAGCTAGAGGCAATCGAACTTATGGTTATGCCGATAGTGAATCAGGCTATGCACAATCTGTTGGCTTGATTAATCCTTTCGCAAATGCCAACAAAGAAGTGCTCGCTGAAGGAAAAGATATGTACACCATTTACTGTGCAGTATGTCACGGGGAAAAAGGAATGGGCGGTGGATCAATTTCGAGCATGAGTGGCGGTCCTTTCGCAGGTGTTCCCAACTACTTCGGTGGAGCATACATTCAGATGCCGGAAGGGCAAATGTTTCACTCGATCCATTATGGAAAGAAAGATATGGGTTCTTACGCGTCGCAGTTAACAAAAGATGAGCGTTGGAAGGTAGTTTCTTACATCAAAGATATGCAAGCGAAGAACGTCGTAGATTCTCAAGGTAAGTCTTACGATGATGCAATGCGATTCGTACGTAATATGGCAAAGCCAGAACCAGTAATGATCGACGGTTTTGAAGTAGGTGAGTCAGATTTAGACAAGCTGAACGGAAAATTGGTCAGTGGATCAATAATCAACTTGAAAAACGTATTCTTTTCGAGCGGTAGCGCTAATCTATCTCGTGCTTCATTCATGGAGCTCGACAAGTTGGAAGAATTGCTACGAGCAAATCCAGATACTAAAGTAGAATTGGCTGGCCATACGGACAGTGACGGAAATCCTGCATCCAACATGCAGTTATCAGATCGACGAGCTAGCGCAGCAATGAATTACTTGGTTTTGAAAGGAATCTCTGCAGCGCAATTAGGAGCTAAGGGTTACGGAGATGCTTCTCCGGTAGCACCAAATGATACTCCAGAAGGAAAGGCGCAGAATCGTCGTACTGAATTAAGAGTACTCTAGAGTACAGAAATTAGAAAGTAAAGAAAACAATACAATGAGTCATCATCATACAGTAAGACCAGAAGTCGAGACTTACGACGTTTCACCAAGAGTGAAAACCGTCAGTCTTGTTTTGATGGTTGTTGGTGCGGTTCTTTTCGGATTGGGAGTATTCACCAATTTGGAATTTCCCACTCGAATCTGGACGACTTTGCTGCACAACAGTTACTACTTCCTGGCCATTGGAATGACGGCCATGTTTTATGTAACAGCGCAAACAATTGGATACAGTGGTTGGGTCGTTTTGGTTTCCAGAATTCCGGAAGCCATGGGCGGGGCCATACCAGTAATGGCAGTAATATTTGGATTAACGATATTTTTCGGGGTTGAGCACATTTACGAATGGGCCAAACCGGGAGCAATAGAACACGATTTCACCGGTCTCATAGGCAAAAAACAGCCTTTCTTAAGCAAGCCATTCTTCTTCGTAGCCAGTCTTATATACCTAGCTCTTTGGGTGGGTTTAACTTGGATGGTACGAAGCAATAGCTATGCACATGATACTGATGCTGGAATCGGACGATACCTAAAAGCGAAGAAATTATCGATGCTATTTTTGTTTGTTTGGGCGATCACTAGCTCTACTGCAGTTTGGCATTGGTTCATGTCTATTGATCCACATTGGTTCAGTACACTTTATGGTTGGTACACCTTCTGTTCGGCATTTGTTGCTGGCATTGCAATGACAACTTTGATAGTGATCTATCTAAAAAGTCGCGGCCACTTGAAGCATGTAAACGACGAGCACATTCACGATTTAGGAAAATGGATGTTCGCATTTAGTGTGGCTTGGACATACTTGTGGTTCTCACAGTTTATGTTGATCTGGTATGCAAACATTCCGGAGGAAACAGGATATTTCTTTGATCGCTTTGCGAGCTATAAATATTTATTCTTTGCGAATTTTGTGATCAACTTTCTGTTCCCTTTTCTGTTATTAATGACAGCAAGGGCAAAGAGACAAATACACTTGTTGAGCTTTGTAGCTGTGATGGTTTTAATCGGTCATTGGATTGATTACTATCTCTTAGCTTTCCCAGGTGCAGTTAAAAATGCGCACTACATGATATCACCTGCTGCTGGCGATCACCATAGTATGTTGACTTTAGCAGGAGGAGGACATGGACAAGCGGCTGCACATGGCCCAGTTCAACTTTTCAACTTTGGAATTGGTCCTTTAGAAATTGGTGCAGCTTTGATGTTCTTAGGTTTGTTCCTCTTTTTGACGTTCCGAACCTTATCAAAGCATTCTTTGGTGCCTGTTAATCATCCTTTCGTAAAAGAAAGTATTGAGCACCAAACGCACAGTATTTAAACAATAAAAAAGCGCATCACTTATGATGAGTATACTTGGCATATTGGCAATTCTCTTGGTTCTAGTTATCATCTTTCAGATAACTAGAGCGAGTGAACAGTTGTCAGAGCTACAAGATGAAGAAGCTGAGCAAGACATGTGGAATGGAGTCCATGCCAAGCTCTTTGTCCTATTCTTGGTTTTTGGAATGGTCGGTGCCTTTTATTCGGTTTACGCATATGCTGACTTGTTTTTACCAACAGGTTCTGTTCATGGCGAATTGCTAGATAGCATGTGGTTTTGGTCTTTGGCAGCAATTCTGCCAATTTTCGTCCTAACACACATTTTGTTGTTTGCCTTTGCATACATTTATCGATACAATAAAGACCGTAAAGCCAAGTACTTTCCGCACGATAATCGGTTAGAGTTGATCTGGACTCTGATTCCTGCTATCGTGATGGTTTTCTTGGTAATGGAAGGAATGCGAAACTGGTTGAAGATTACAGGTCCTGCTTCAGAGGAGGCACTTGTTATTGAAGCTACAGGTGAGCAATTCAAATGGACCATTCGCTTTCCAGGAGCAGATGGAGTTTTGGGCAAGAAAGTAATTCGTCAGATGAGTGAATCAAATCCTTACGGACAAGATTGGAAAGACGAGGCGAATAAGGATGACTTTATTGCAACCACTGACATTTACTTACCAGTAAATCGTGAAATTTTGGTGAAGATCAATTCACATGATGTTTTGCACAGTTTTGCTTTGCCACAGTTCCAAGTGAAAATGGATGCTGTTCCCGGTATACCGACACGATTTAAGTTTACTCCAAAACTCACGACGAAAGCTTATCGTGAAATGAAGGATGATCCAGAAGCAATGTTTGAATTGGCTTGTATGGAGTTGTGTGGTCCTTCTCACTGGAATATGAAGCGTACTTTTTACGTAGTTGAAGAAGAAGAATACGAAGCTTGGGCCAAAGAGCAGCCGATATACTATGAGCAAAAGCTCGAAGCTGAAAAAGCGGCAAAGACTGCACAAGCGGCACAAGCAGCAAAAGAAGATTTAGAAAAGAAAGATGTGGTTGATAACAGCAAATAAGCTGTTCGAATACTAACTAAATGGTCCGGGTATTTTCCCGGCGAATTTGATAATATACAGAGATGGCGAGCATCGACATTCATACCGATCATCATGTAGAGCATGACGATCACCATCATCATCACGAGGAATCATTCTGGACGAAATACATTTTCAGCCAGGATCACAAGATGATTGCAAGACAGTTCCTGATTACAGGAATTCTCTGGGCATTCATTGGTGTCTTGTTTTCGGTGTTGTTCCGTATTCAATTGGCATGGCCAGCTGAGTCGTTTCCAATTTTGGAGACAATTTTAGGTGGTTGGGCAGAAGGTGGAAAACTGGATCCTGAGTTTTATTATGCATTGGTAACAATGCACGGTACCATCATGGTATTCTTTGTATTGACAGCAGGTTTGAGTGGAACTTTTAGTAACCTATTGATACCCTTGCAACTAGGAGTCCGAGATATGGCTAGTCCATTCATCAATATGCTCTCCTATTGGTTTTTTGTCCTCGCTGGCGTCATCATGTTCTGTTCACTCTTTATTAGCACGGGTCCAGCCTCTGGTGGTTGGACAGCTTATCCGCCTTTGAGCGCTTTGCAAGAAGCCGCTCCAGGTTCAGGAATGGGTATGACGCTCTGGTTGTCTAGTATGGCCATGTTTGTTGTTTCATCTTTGTTGGGTGGATTAAATTACGTTGCTACTATTCTAAACATGCGTACCAAGGGTATGACAATGATGAGAATGCCATTAACTATTTGGGCATTCTTCTTTACTGCCGTATTGGGAGTTCTTTCTTTCCCGGTACTTCTTTCAGCATGTATTCTTTTGATTTTTGACCGACACTTTGGAACTGCATTTTACTTGTCAGACATCTACTTCAAAGGAGAGGTGTTGACGAACTCAGCAGGACAGATCATTGAAGGTGGTAGTCCAATCTTGTACCAACACTTGTTTTGGTTCTTGGGTCACCCCGAGGTATACATTGTGATCTTACCTGCCATGGGTATGGTGAGCCACATTCTATCAACACACTCTCGTAAGGCTATTTTCGGTTACGCAGCAATGGTTTATTCCATCATGGCGATCACGATTCTAGGCTTCCTAGTATGGGCTCACCACATGTTTGTATCTGGAATGAACCCATTCGCTGGAGCTGTATTTACACTTTTTACATTGTTGATTGCAGTGCCATCAGCAGTAAAAGTATTTAACTGGATCACCACTTTGTGGAAAGGAAACATTCGCTTTGTGCCATCCATGCTGTTTGCGATTGGTTTCGTATCTCTGTTTATCTCTGGAGGTTTGACGGGTATTATTCTCGGTAACCCTGCCCTTGATATTCCATTGCACGACACTTACTTTGTAGTAGCTCACTTCCACATTGTAATGGCAATGGCTGCCGGTTTCGGTATGTTCGCTGGTATTTACCATTGGTTCCCAAAATTGTTCAATGGTCGAACCATGAACAAGCCATTGGGCTATATCCACTTCTGGTTAACCTTTGTGGGTTCTTACTGTGTCTTCTGGCCTATGCACACTTTAGGTATGACAGGAGTTCCCCGTCGTTACTACTCTTTCCAAGAGTTCGCGACATTCGGAGTTTATGATGAGCTGAACATCTTTATCTCAGTTGCAGCAATAGCGGTATTCTTTGTTCAGTTGTTGTTCGTCTTCAACTTCTTTTACAGCATCAACTACGGTAGAAAAATCACCTCTTTGAACCCTTATCAGTCTGGTAGCCTCGAGTGGACAACACCAATCGAGCCAGGGCACGGTAACTGGGAAGGAGACATTCCGGAAGTACACAGATGGCCATACGATTTTGGAAAAGATGGGTATGAGTACATTCCCTCAACAACATCTGATGCCGATTTGGAAACAGATCCAGAGTTGAAAACATTATTGAATAAACGATAAGCTTTCTGATAGAAAGTCAATAGAATATGTATTCTCAAACACATAGCATTAGCCAAAATTGGAAATCGTACTTGCGATCAAAAGCAAGCGATTACTCTCAATTGGTAAAGTTGAGATTGAATCTGACAGTGGTGTTTTCTGCTGCCTTTGGATTTCTCATGGCAGGTGAAGGATACGTTGATTGGATGGGTTTGTTGATTTTGAGTGTTGCTGGTTTTTTGGTAACTAGTTCAGCAAATGCAATCAACCAACTCTTAGAGAAAGATTACGATCGCTTGATGAAGCGTACCGAAAATCGGCCATTGCCTACTGGGCGGATGGAAGTTTCGGAAGCAGTTTTGATAGCAGGGGTAACTGGCATTATAGGTATGTTGATGTTGTGGTATTTTTTCAATAGCATGACGGCTCTCTTGGGAGCACTATCATTGATCAGCTATGCTTTCATCTATACGCCGATGAAGCGATACAGTCCGATTTCGGTTTTTGTGGGAGCAATACCTGGTGCGCTTCCAGTCATGATTGGTTGGGTAGCAATTACAGGTAGCGAAGGCATAGGCATTCCATTGCTCTCGCTATTTGCCATTCAGTTTTTGTGGCAGTTTCCACACTTTTGGGCAATTGGCTGGATAGGATACGATTCATACAAAAGAGCAGGCTTTAAAATGCTGCCAACTGAAGAAGATGGTCGAAATACGTTTACGGCCTTCAACATAATATTATACATCGTAGCCTTGATATTCGTTTCCGTTATTCCATACATTTTCGGAATGGTTGGCAACATTGCTTTGGTTACAGTTTTGATTTTGGGACTCTACTTTTTATACACGGGAGTCCAGCTATACAGAAATTGCGATGATGCTTCAGCACTAAAAGTGATGTATGGATCTTTGTTGTTTTTGCCGATATCGCAAATAGTGATGGTATTAAATATGATTTAATATGCAGGTAGCAGTCAATAACGATAATTACTACAGTAGAATCAATCCAAAGAAGTTTATGCTTTGGATGGGCATCGTGAGTAGCATCATGATGTTTGCAGCATTAACCAGTGCTTATCTGGTAAAACGTCCTGCTGATCCTTCAACTTGGACACTGTTTCGCATGCCAGCTGTTTTTGGTATCAGCAGTCTCATGGTGGTTTTGAGCAGTATTTCATTGCAGGCAGCTTGGTTTTTTAGAAATAGGGAAAAGCAAACGCCCCTTCGAGTGATGATGGTATTGTCAGCGCTCACTGCAATGGGGTTTGCTGCTTGTCAGTATTTGGGTTGGCAGCAACTGCAGGAAATAGGTATTCGCTTGGGAGGAAGTTCCAATGGAGCTTTCTTGATGGTGATTGCTGGTTTGCACATGCTTCACCTAGTGGGCGGTTTGCTCATCATGGCAATTGTATTTGTAAAGTATCTGAGGCCGCAGGCACAGGTGCAAAAATTAATAGACGAAGTCAATCCCAATCGTTTTTTGGGCTTGGAATTGTTGCTTACTTATTGGCATTTTTTAGGTGCGCTTTGGCTGTATCTTTATTTCTTTTTCAGTCATTATTCTGAATTGCCGATTTAAGCAAAAAGATAAATTAAAAACAGAAAGGAGGTAATCTCCGGTAAATTATAAACAATGGCTTCTAGTTCAGCAGTTGATGCAAAAGGTGCCTGGAACGGTGGTAAATCGCCGTTCAATGTGAGTTATGGTAAACTGATGATGTGGTACTTCCTATTATCGGATGCTTTCACATTTTCGGCACTTTTGATCACATATGGTGCTTTGCGATTTTCGGCGCCCACATGGGCCGATCCGAATCACGTTTTCAATGCAATGCCTTTCTTTCCAAGTTTGAAAGCACCCTTGGGATTTGTGAGTATCATGACTTTCATTCTGATCCTGAGTTCAGTCTTTGTTGTTCTAGCGGTTATAGAAGGTCATCGCGACAATCGTAAAGGCGTTCTATTTTGGATGACAGGAGGTATTATTGGCGGAGCAATGTTCTTGGGCTGTCAAGCTTGGGAGTGGATGCACTTAATCAATGGGCTTTCACATGCACACGGAATGAGTTTCATGGGCATCAATTTTGGTCCCGGAACGGAAGACTATCCTATACAATTTGCTTACCTGTTTTTCCTGATTACTGGATTCCACGGATTCCACGTTTTCTCGGGAGTATGTCTGAATATTTGGGCATGGTGGAATACCTACACAGGCGAGTTTGGCAGTAGAAACAATCACTATGAAATGATCGAAAAAGTAGGCCTCTATTGGCACTTTGTAGATTTGGTTTGGGTGTTTGTATTTCTAGCCTTTTACCTTCTTTAATAGACAAAACACAAAAGAGTGGAAAATCTTAGTGATGCAGAATATAAAAGCCAGGTAAGAGCGGTTTGGATAGCCACCGGTTGGCTTTCTCTAATTACAATAATCGAGGTTGTCATTGCCTTGATATGGTTGTATGTGTATGATCCAGAAGGCAATTTGAACGGTACCATGAAAAGGTATTTGCTGAATGCCTTCTTTGTTGGAGCAAGTTTACTTAAGGCTTACTTCATCGTAGGAGAGTTTATGCACGTTAAGTACGAAACTCGCGCTCTGGCAATCACCATTCTAGCGCCTACCATGTTTTTGATTTGGTTCATCATCGCTTTTCTTTGGGAAGGTGGTGCATGGTTGGGAATGCGAAATTTCTGGGGAATTTAGTAGATGAACAACAATGCTGGCAGAATAGCCCTAGTCGTTTTATTGGCGATACCGTTTATTGTTTACTTTTTAATGACGACTTTCATCGGTACGCCTAAGCGCCCCGTTGTACAAAAGTATTTTCCCATAACCGCTGATTTTCACAGCGACCATACCAAAGAAGTGAATGATACTCTTTGGCACATCATTCCTCCATTTACTTTACTCGATCAAGACAGTACGGTTTTTACTGAGAAAGATTTAGAGGGACAGGTTTACATTGCAGATTTCGTCTTTACCACTTGTCCAGGCATTTGTCCTGTTATGACAAAGCAAATGGCGCGGGTGCAAAAGCGACTAGCCGAAGATGAAAATCTATTGTTCATCACACACACAGTAGACCCTGAGCGCGATACTCCGCGAATACTAAAAAGGTACGCTCGTCGCTTTGATGCCGACCTCACAAATTGGAAATTTTTGACGGGTACGAAGAAAGAATTGTACGATTTATCGAAACAAGGTTACAGATTGGGTGTTGCAGCTGGAGACGAAGGGTCGGCTGAAGAATTTGACCATTCTGGTCGATTTGTTTTGGTTGATCGAGATCGGATTGTTAGAGGTTACTACGATGGGACAGACTCAATCAGCGTGAACAAGTTGATGTTTGATAATCGAAGTCTTCAATTGGAATATTATGAGAGAGACAAGCTTGAATTCAGACCCGGACAAAGGCCTGCAGCCAGCAAGTGAAAAGGCAATTTCGATTGGCATTGTAGTTTTTTCTGCAGTAGTGGTATTGCTTGTGGGAGTGTTGTTTAAAATTGCTCCTCCAGAAATTGAACTTCCTTTCAATCCCAAGTCGGTCTTCCCTCTTCTACATGCTTGTATTAACGGTACGGTATTTTTATTACTGCTGTTCAGTTTGTTTTCCATCAAGAACGGAAAGGTTAAGTCTCACCAATATGCCAACGTATCAGCGTTAGTTCTTTCGGCGATTTTCCTTTGTTCTTATGTATTTTACCACAGCATCACAGAATCAACTCCGTATGGAGGTGAGGGGATAATCAGATACTTTTACTACTTTATTTTGATAACGCACATTGTGCTCGCATCCATTATTTTACCCATCATTCTCTTTACGTTTTGGAGAGCCTTTCAAGGCAATTTCCCAAAGCATAGAAAAATTGCACGAATCACAATGCCATTGTGGTTATACGTTTCATTCACTGGCGTACTTGTTTACCTATTATTGCGTCCTTACTATTGATGTCAGCTTACTTCATGTATAACTTTACTTAAGATGAAAGATCAGTTCTTACGATACTCAATAATCCTTTTGATTTTCTGTGTAAATACCACGGCGATGTTGGCCCAATGCCCGATGTGCAAAGCTGCTGCGGAATCGAACTTGAAAGAAGGCGGCAGTGCAGCTGCGGGCCTCAATGCAGGGATTTTCTACCTGTTCTTTTCTCCATTCGTATTGATCGGCTCTTTGGCCTTGATTTGGATATTTCTCAATAGAGGTGAGAAGTTGAAAAGAAACCTCGATCCTCGATCTTAGATTAGCGCTCAATGGCTTGAAATAATGCTTTAATCCGATACAACTTCGGATCAGTAGCGAGTAGTTCTACCTCGGGAGTTCCTTTGTTGTTTATCCCTTCCCAATACAAAAATTCAAATCCTTCCTTTGGTATGGCCTTTAAGCCTACGACAGAGTTAAGAAAGTACTGCCCATGGAAAGTGGAATCAACAGCTGGCAAGTTATTGACTTGAATGTATCCGCCCTTAGAGCATTCTACTTGAAGATCAAAAGACCCCTTAAGATCGAATTTCTCCTCGATCACGGGCCGCAAGAAAGCAGCTCTCTTGCGAGTAAATTGTTTCATATCCTCGATCCCTCTACGCCATCTTTCCATCGATTTAATATGAACAGCGTCTTTGTCGTCATCCCATCGATCAATATGTCTTTGCATTTCAGGTTCAATCTCCGCAACCATTGTGTTTAAAGTGTTAAGGATATTATCTACCGATAGATTACTGTTAAACAAATCGGCAAATCGTCCCACGAAACGAGCAGCGAATTGAGGATTATCTAACAATTTTCGTAAGAATAAAGTACCATCTTCAAGTGCTTCGTCAAAGTCTTCAGAATGAAAGTTATTCGTTCCTAAGGCATACTCAAGACTGTTCAGTTCTGCCTTGTTGGCTCTAAAGCCATGATCCAAATCGAACAAAACCCATCGCCACTTGGATGCAGAAGAATCAAGCGCCACTTGCCAAGCACGTACATTGTTTATTGGCCAATCTGTATTGGCAAAGAATATCTGAGCAATCTGATAATCAATGAAGTTGTCTATGTCGACCAAATTACATACATCCTCATAGTTGGCTTGAGAACGGAGGTCGTTCTCTTGAACGAAGCTTACAAGAGCCGAAAATGCAGTTGAATAACCATGTAGCAATCGATTTTGAAAGCCATCAACAACAGTCAACTGACCTTCCAAGTCACTGTGATTATCTCGATAGTAGTGCCGGCACTTTTTTTCTCGCAAATTGTATAAACCCCAATACTGTCCATTCACATAAACATTAACGGGTCGGCTATCCAAATAGTCCACCGATGTATTATCAGACATCAGTCGTTGCATAAATGCATCTTTCAAATGAGTCTTCGGAACCGCGTTACCAGAATTTCTCAAAACAAAGCCCTTACACTTTGTATGATCCTTGTTTGGAAACAACTTGTAATCAAAATACCGTTCTGATTCCAGATAGGACTTTACATGTAGCGAAATCGACTTCTGAGGATGAGTTCTCGATCCACCGCCAGCCAGCGTCAGCGCTACGTTCGTCTCGAATGCTTTCTTTCCATCTAAATCATAGTATTGAATATGGGCAGCTTGCTCTATATCTGTTTTACCCAAATCAGCTTGATAAACCTCCCAATTCCCAACGGCAATGGAAACTGTCGGAAGTGTGGATGAAGGCTCTCGTATGAAGAAATGCTCAGAACGCACTTGACTCTTTAGCTTTCCAAGAGAATAAACGACTGCACGAACAACAGTACTCTTGTTCAAAGTTATTGGTCCCTCATACAAAATACCAGCAGTGTCAGAAGGAATTCCACCATCCAAACGATAGTAAATTTTGGAGTACCTACCCTCATCAGATTTTAGAGCTACATTCAAGTTCAACAGTGAACTGCTAGAACCAACAGAAAAAAATGGTGGCTTGCAATAGCTTCGGTAGGCTTTGGCTTTACTCGGATTAGGTATCCCAGGAGACGGTTCAGAAAAGTAAACCAATGTTCTTCCCTTCTGATGAACAGTCTTTTTAAAGCCGCTACTGATGTTTGCAAATTGCAAACCATACGATAGAGAATCAATCAACTCACCCTGAGCTTCATATAAGCCAATATGTTCTCCGCGCCAATCAAAACCAGTCTCATATCCATAAGCCCCTTTTTGCCAGTCCTCTGGATTGCCCAACCAAAGCAAGGCAATAGCATTGGGCATCAGTATAAGGGGCTTGTCGGCGAAACCTGTGAGATAGTGCCTTTTCCCCGTTTCATAAGAATCGGTGAGAAAGCTTCCCTCCATTGAAAAAGGATGATCCCCCTCATTATGCAACTCTAGCCAATCCATTCCTCCCTTTGAATTAGCACCAAACTCCGAAATTTGGACCTGTCCAAGGATGCTTTCTCCGCACAAAGTGCACAACAATAGTAAGCCCATAACCAGCTTACTTCCACTAAAAGTTTTCCAAAAGGTTTGAATATCCATGACTAATCTTAAACGGTTGCCAAATGTAAGAATTGTGATGATCCGAAGAGCAAAAACACCGATAAGCGAAAAAAAGCAACTAAAAAATTAAGCTAGGAAATATGGTTTTCAATCATATTTGTTAAGAGCTAATGTAATCTAACCTAATAGCCAGCATCTTCTTGATACACCTCTAGACCCTTTAAAATGTGACATAATAACGCAATTGAATATGAAAGAGGAGCCGAACTCTTTGCCGAAAAATAGTTAGTCCAATTGGGGGGTTCTTTGAAGTTTTACCGTTAATTTTGTCGACTAGTGGTGTCTGGAAGCCGTTCGTCTTTGGGAAGACGAACTGTAGAAGGTACCATCGGGTATTCTGGTCAACGAGAATCATTGGAAGTGAACTCGCCCTTGTCCCAGGAATACCCGTCAAGCGGGATAGACTTTGGAGTTAACGAACAGGTGTTTTGAGTTCTGATATTGAGTAGGTGTATCAGGGCTATAGGTATGTTTATATGTGTCGTCTTAGATTTCGGCACCCAGCGGCGATTATTATTACTATATAAAGTATAAATCTGAATAGATGAAAAAGCCTTTTCTGATGGTTCTTGTGCTCTTTGCAACGGTGAGTCTCTCACTGTCAGCACAAGACAACAGATTAGAAGTGATAGGTAGTACCTCCGCTTCTTTTGAAACGCCTTCGGGTGGATCCCTCGACTATACGGTTGGGGAAGTCATTGTCGGTACCAGTGAGATTGGTGACCGTCTCTTAACTCAGGGTTTTCATCAGCCATACCTGATCGACTGCAATTTGCTTTCTGCAGATGCTAAGGTTGAGTGCGTTGATGAAAATCACTACACAGTCGAGCTAACACTTGATGGAGGAAATACTGGTGCGCTAGGTTACAGTGTAATCGCTGACAATCCTAAAGGATTTTCGGGAACTTCTACAAATGGCATCGTAACAGATGGTCCATTTGAATTGGGCGAATTGCTTACTTACACGGTATCAATGAACTCCACACCTGAATGTGAAGAATACATTTCTGTATTGCAGGCGGAGCCATGTAGTGACGCAATTGTGATTTCAGATTTTGAAGGAACGGTTGTTCAGTCCGGAAATCTTCTGTCTTGGAATGTTCAAGGCCAGAGTGATCTAGAAGCGACTTATGTCATTTCACGATTTGTTGACGGAATTGGCTATATCGAAGTAGCTCAAGTATTGAATCAAAGTTCTTTTGGTGACGAATACACTGAAGAAGGCTTG
>Ga0114956_1001780_pt1 | contig 17040 bp, 17 predicted proteins | sample MaitaG_FD_87304 | JGI IMG/M metagenome (GOLD analysis project Ga0114956, IMG submission 87304) | Marine algal microbial communities from Maine, USA - Maine_Asex2 metaG | ecosystem: Host-associated > Algae > Red algae > Unclassified | place: Maine, USA | collected 2015-01-05 | reverse complement strand
AGATTTCAATCCTTTCGAATTACAACGTTCAGCAGGTTTTGGTATGCGTGTCTTTTTACCAATGTTTGGATTACTTGGTTTTGATTATGGCTTAGGACTTGACAAAAACTTGCCACAAGGAACAAAACTTGGCCAATATGGGAAATTTAGCATAGTTCTTGGATTTGAACCAGATTAATAGAAGTTTTAATCTTAAGTTAAAATGTACATAATATCTACCCGTTAGATATATTTGCCGTCCTTAAAGAAAATAATTAATGAAATCATTGAAAACTATAATAGCAACATTTTGTCTTAGCCTCTTCGCACTTACTGCGATCCAAGCTCAAAAGTTTGGTCATGTTAATTCTGCAAGCCTTCTTAGTCAAATGCCAGATGTCAAATCTGCTGACTCTCAATTAGAGGCATATCAAAAGCAACTGATTTCGAAAGGTGAGACTATGGTAAAATCATTTGACCAGAAATATCAAGCATATATGGCAGAAGCAAATGCAGGAACTCTTTCTAAAATTCAAATGCAAAAGAAAGAAAGTGATTTAACTGGAGAACAACAGAATATTCAGAAATATGAAATGGAAGTTCAACAAATGTTGCTCGCTAAAAGAGAGGAGCTATACAAGCCAATTCTTGAGAAAGTCCAAAACGCTATCGATCAAATAGGGGCCGATGGAGGTTATACTATGATTTTTGACACAAGTACTGGAGCTTTGCTTCTTGCTGCGGATAACGAAGACCTTACAAGCAAAATAAGAACTAAACTAGGAATCTGATTTAGCTCTTTAGAAAAGAATTAATCTGATGGCGATCAATTACTCCAATAAGTTGATCGCCATTTTTTATTCCAGCAATTGCCCATCCTTTTTCATTCATGTATCTAAAGACAGTCTCTACGTCTTGATCCCATTGAAAAAAGCCATATAACGAACTCATAAATGTACTCGCTGCGGAGTCAAGATTATCCTTAGAATTGGTCAATTCATCAATATAATATTGTGGCAAAGAACCAATCACTTCGTTTTTATCATTAAAGACTAAGAAGTTTTTATTCTCTGTATTGGCATACAAATGTTGGACCTTATCCAAAGTATAGAATCCATATATCCTCATAAAATTCTTCTCCATTATTTCATGTACCATGGTTCGTTGCAATTTGTCCTGAATTTCTGTTTGCTTATTTTCCATCCCTGCCATTAGGTATACAAAACCTCCTATGAAGATCAATGTTGGGTGAGCGATCCAAATGGCATAGACTACCATTATAATTGCCAAGCTTTGCCCGATAAAACTAGCAATGCGAGTGGCTTTGAGTTTACCAAACTTCATTGCTAATAAGGCTCTTAATATTCTACCTCCATCCATTGGAAAAGCTGGAAATAAATTAAAAACAAAAAGTCCAATATTTATAATCACCATCATACATAGGAAATTTTCTATTCCAATTGGAGAAGCATTTTCCTCAATTATTGAAAAGAAACTAGCCCCTGAAAAAACTAAACTAAAAAGCAAAAAAAACAGAATCGCTATAGCCACATTTACTAATGGACCTGCAATTGCAATGACCAATTCCTGAATAGGTTTTTTAGGCATTCCTTTTAGTCGCGCTACCCCACCTATCGGTGAAATAATAATGTCTTTGGTAGACACTCCATATCTCTTCGCAGCCAAAGCGTGTCCGAATTCATGAAGTATTACACAGAGAAAAATCGAAATAATATAGGTTGAATACCAAAAGAGGTTTATTAATGCAAATCCTTCTTTATACGTTAGAAATAAGGCAAACAAAAAGGTAAACGCAAAAGTCCAATGAACATATACAGGGATTTCTGCATAAGAGCCTAAATAAAGCGTTTTACCGAGTTTATCCTTCACTTAAAATATTCATTAGTGTTCTAAAAGCCACATATTTATCCTTATACCTTTCGGCGTGTTCTTTTTGAAGCTTCTTTGCAAACTCACTTTGATATTCCATAAATTCATCCATATTTCGACACATGTATTGAATGGCAAATGTTCTCCCTTGCTCATCTTCCTCTATGATCTCAGAAAGTTTGAATGATTCAAATTTAGTGCTAGCCATTACGTCCGGAATATGGACTTCTTTCATCCAGTGTAGCCATTCTTCGGCAAGGGGCTTTAGAATCTTTATTGTGACATTATATAAGATCTTATTGGACATTCTCTTCTAAGGCTTCTAAGTATCTAAATTTCTTTCTGGCTTCAACGGCCAATGTACTGTTTGAAAAATCCAAGAATAGCTTCTTATATAATTCAATTGCTTTCGCTCTATCTTCTAATTGGTTTTCATACAAACCTGCAAGTTCAAATATTGAGTTATCACATCGTATCTCTTCATTATGATTCTCAATTACTTTTTCGTAAGAACTAATTGCAGCGGCAAAGTCTTGCTTTTTTACATAAATCTGCGCCTTTTTATATAAAATATCATCAAGTAAAGTATGCTCTGGAAAAAGCACATTTATAGAATCCAGTTTTTGAAATGCTAAATCAAATTTATTTTGAAAAAACAAAAGATCCGCGTCTGCAAACATTTGTAATGGCACATCTGTAGTATCTAATCCCATATTATCCATTATAAAAACGGACATGTCGATCGCATCGTTGGATATCAATCTAGATGTAGCTGCTTTCAGAATATCAAATTGCTCTTGTGCCCATTCAAAATTTCCACGATAATAACTAAACATGGCATTTTTAAATCTTGCTTTTTCACCAATTTGCTCTTCTTTAAATTCTTTATCCACTTGAGAATATAGCAGCGTCGCTTCCCAAATTTGCTCATCAATCAAATAATAATCTGCAAGATTTATTTTGGCTTGAGCACGGCTCATTTTAGTGATTCCTTTCAGTTCTACAATCTCTTCCAATATTGAAATTGCAGCTTTGACATTATCAGCATACTCTGCTTGCAACTCAGCATAATCTAACATCAACCAAGCCGTTTGACGATTTTTTCCAAATTCAACTAAGAAGCTATCATACTCCATTGCTACTGGTGTAAAGTCTTCTGCGTTAAAACTATACCCATCAACAATTTGCTTCTTCTTGGCAAGCAATTGATATTGTTTCGACTCAAAGTAATAACTAGAATTTTGCCCTTTATTATCAATTATATATTGATACGCTTTAATTGCTGTATCGTAATCTTTTGCCGCTCGCGCATTTTGAGCTAAACGATAGACCCTTTCTCCATTTTCTTCATTCCTTCGATCTAATGATTTCGCTTGACGAAATGCTTTGGGAAATTCTTTCTTTTGTTCAAACACCCATTGTAATAATTCCGGAAAAACTATCATCTCTGGAAATTCTTGGATCTCTTCATAGAGGCGAACTTTTAAATGTTCCATCCCTTCTTCGTACCCATCTTTTTCAAAAATCTTTGAAAAGGCTGTTTTCAAAGAATTGGCGTTTTTAGGATTGCTCCTCAAATTATAGAGATAGTACTTTATGGCATTTTTGAGGTCTCCTTTTAATCGATAAATACCCGCAAGATTATAAGAGTACATGTCTTTTGGTGCAGTCAATTCCATTCCCTTTTTATAGACTTTTATAGCTAAGTCATATTTTCTTAGGTTTCGAAAAGAAGATCCCAATCTGTTGATACTATTTGGGTCATTCCCTATATTATCTATTGCACTCGAGTAAATTTGATTTGCTTTATCTTTCTTGTCTTGACGATCATAAAGGTTTCCTAATGTGGTGTAAAGTGAGATATTTTTAGAATCTACTTTAATTGCCTTTTGAATTCGTTTCTCCGCGAGATCAAACTCCTCAAGAGCAATTAAACAATCAATATATCGATTAAAATACGAGGTATTTCTAGTATTTTGACTGTACAATTCTTCATACAGTTCTGAAGCTTTTTCATACTCCCCTGTATTGTAATATTGATAAGCCAATTGAGTTTTATTGCTTTGACCAGCAAGTTGAAAAACACAAAGACTAAAAAAAATGAAGAAACTAATAATTCTCATAAACCTTCCTATATAGTAAAGACGTATAAACCTTAATTTTTGTACCTCGCCAATAAAAAAAGGCCATCTTTTTTATAAAGATAGCCTTAATTAAAATTTCAATTTTTATCGTATTACCCTTCTAATTTAAATTTAACTGGAAGCGTATATAATACTTTTACTGGAGTTCCTCTTTGTTTACCCGGAGTCCATTTTTGACCCATGCTATTCATAGCTTCTACTACTTTCTTAGCAGCAGCACCAGTACCAGCACCTGGATCTCTAACAAGCTCTACATCTTCTACAGAACCATCTTTCCCAACAACAAACCGTATTACGGCCATACCTTCTACTCCATTTTCTCTAGCTATTGCAGGATACTTCAAATTTTTATAGATATACTGAAGCAATTTACCATCAGCGCATTTTTTCTTATCTGCATCACTCCCTCCTTCGTTTTCACACCCTGGGAATCTAGGCATTTGTTCAACCACTTTAAAGATCTCATCTTCTTCCGGCGCAGGTGGCGGCGGTGGCGGCGGTGGAGGTGGTGGAGCTTCTTCTTCTGCAACAGGTGCATCCTCAATAACTGTTTCTTCTTCTACAGTCATATCTTCAAATACAGGCTCTTCCTCTTCAATTATTTCTTCCTCTGGCACTTCTTCAATTACTGGAGGTGGTGGAGGAGGTGGAGGAGGTGGTGGCTCTGCAGTTCTAGGAGGCTCTATTTCTATTTCCTCATCCAACTCTAAGGCACCATCTGGGATAAATATTGGTTCGTCTTCTGTTGTCCAGCTAAATGCAAACAACACTAAAGCCAAAGAAATAGCCAAGCCATATCTAAAAACAGATCGTGATAATCCAAAAGCATTTGCCTCCGGGTATTTATTTCTTCCCTGTAAAGGAGATTTCCATTTGTGGTCTCTGTATTTATCAGTAAGGTCTTGAGAAGATAGACTATTGTATTTATACCGCATAAATATAATAATGCCTATGGTCAAAAGAACCAAAAACAAAACCAGCAGCATCACATTTGAACCTGAGATTGCTATTTCCATAATTTGATTATTTAATAAAACGAATCAATAATACTCCGATTAGAGAGCCTATAATATTAGCTATAATATCAAGAATTTCAAAATAGCGTCCAGTAAAAAGAGAAAATTGAAGGATTTCCATAAGTGTTCCGAAGAAAACTGCAAGTACTAATGCCAAAATCCACCATTTTTCATTTGATTCTGCCCTTAAAATATACCCCACCCAGACACTTAAAATGCCATAAGCAACAATGTGCAATACTTTATCACTTTGAAAAAAATCAAAAGGATTAATTCTACTCGCTTGATTCCCATTCATTAGGGATCCATAAGCCAACAAAATCATAAATAGTGCACAAAATGGTCTATATTTTAGCCATTTTTTCAATATCCGTTGATATTATTTATTAGATGAGAAAAACCTCTTTTTTGGTGTATGACTAAGAAATTAATTCGCCATACGTTGTAGCATCCATCAACTCATCCATTTGAGATAAATCTTGAATTTCGATTTTAACAATCCAGTTAGCGTAAGCATCTTCGTTTATTGACCCAGGATTGTCACCTTCAGATTCATCCAATTCTGGATTAAATTCGAGTACCTTGGCGGAAAGAGGCATAAACAATTCAGAGGTTGTTTTCACTGCTTCAGCTGTTCCGAAAACACCATCTTTTTCTACAACTTCTCCGATAGAATCTACCTCTATATAAACCAATTCTCCTAGTTCGGACTGCGCATGATCAGTAATCCCAACGTAGGCAATGTTTCCATCTTCTATTCTAACCCACTCGTGTTCTTTGGAATATTTTAAACTTTCAGGAATATTCATTCTTATTTACTTTTCGATTAAGATAAATTTAGTTGTTTTTTCAATGAATCAAATGTCATTGACTTTGGTCTTTCTAATGGCATACCTAAAGCTCTTGACCAACAAAGTGATGCGCAAACCCCTAGTGCTCTACTTACTCCAAATAGTACAGTATAAAAACTATATTCATTAAATCCATAATGCATCAAAATTGCTCCTGAGTGAGCATCTACATTTGGCCATGGGTTTTTAACTTTTCCTAAACCTTCTAAAATTGGAGGCACCACTTCAAAGAGCTGCCATACAATATTGGTATATGTGCTGTCTTTAATATATTCCTCAGCAAATATCCTTTGAGCCGTAAATCTTGGATCTGGTTGGCGCAGTACTGCATGACCATATCCTGGAATAACTTTCTTTGCATCTAAAGTGGCTTGAACATATCCTGCAATCTGTTCGTTTGTAGGTGTTTTCGTACCAAGCTTTTCTGTCATTTCAACAATCCATTTGATTACTTCTTGATTTGCCAATCCATGCAGAGGACCTGCAAGAGAAGTCATGGCTCCTGCATATGATAAATACACATCCGCCAAAGTGGAATTAACCAAATGACCCGTATGTGCAGAAGCATTTCCACCTTCATGATCTGCATGAATAGTTAAATACAATCTCATTAAACTTTTAAAATCCTTATCGCCTCCGTATCCGAGCAAATGAGCAAAATTTCCTGCCCAATCCAAGGTTTTATCCGCTTCTTTTTGATCGTTTCCTTTCCAAATCTTTCTGTAAATATGAGCAGCTATAACAGGTAATCGTGCCAAAAGATTCATCGAATCTTCATACGTCGCATCCCAATACTCTGTTTTACCCATACCCTCTGAATAACGCTTTGCAAAAACACTATCAGTCTGCATTGCCGTTATGGCCAAAATGAATTGTGTCATTGGATGAGTAGTGTCAGGTAATGAAGCCAACATATCAAAAACATGCTGAGGTACATCGCTTCTCTTTTCCCAATCGTCAGAAATCCATTGCACTTGCTCCTTGGTTGGAACTTCTCCGACGAGCATCAACCAGAACAAACCTTCTGGTAAAGGTTCTTTACAATCCTCTCTATGAGGCAATATTTCTTTTAACTCAGGAATAGAGTATCCTCTGAATCTAATGCCTTCTTCAGGATCAAGCTTAGAAGTTTCCCAAAGCAAACTTTTTACACCCCTCATACCTCCGAGAGTTTGAGCAAGAGTCACTTCGTCGATCTTGGTCGATCCGTGTTCTTTTACGGTGCTTTTTATTTCTGATTTTAGTTTGGAAGATTTCTCTAGGAATAGCGCTTTTAATGGATCCATTTAGTCGATGAAGATTATAATTATGTTAGAGGATTAGTGCCCAAAAGTACGGCTTTGACCATCAATTTTTCAAGTCAAATACTAATCTTTATACTTTTCTTGCTTTTAAAGATTTTTCTTGCATTTAAGTTTGAATTCTAAAATCTGAGCTAAACTTTATTAGTCTATTAACAACTATACATTGTAAGTCGTTCACTTAACTTTGCAAAGTGATAATAATTGAAGAAATACTTATTAGTGATGAGATCTTAGAAAAGAAATTTCATTGCAATTTGAACGCTTGTAAGGGAGCTTGTTGTGTTGAAGGTGATTTTGGAGCACCTCTTGAACAAGAAGAAGTGGAAACAATCAAAGAAATTTATCCTAAAATCAAACACCTTTTGTCATCTGAGGCAATCGAAAGAATCAAAACTGTCGGCATCTCCCAAAAATTTAAAAAAGACAAAACATTCGAAGGCACTGTTTTGCTCAATGATGGCAAATGCGTCTTTGTCAACAAAGATGAGCTTGGAATCATGCGATGTATGATTGAAAAAGCAAATTTTGATGGTCTAATTGACTTTAGAAAACCTATTTCTTGTCATTTATATCCTATCCGTGTTGCTAAAAACGAAGAAATCGGTCTTTCTACCGTAAATTATGATGAATGGGACATTTGTTCTGCTGCCTGTTCTTTAGGAGAAGAAAAAAAACTACCCCTTTACCAATTTGTCAAAGATGCATTGATACGGAAATTTGGTCAAGATTTTTACGATAAACTCGATGGGTATTATCAGCAACAAGGTGCTCCGAAATAGACCGCCTTTTTAATTGCAACTTTATTTTCATCTGTTGTACCCATCCATAATTCCATCGTATATTCTCCTGAAGAAATGATATAATCTTGGATTCCATCTCCATTTATATCTCCAGTCCAATATACCATTGCACCCCACTCACTAATTTTTTGTTTTGTGGTATTTCTTACTAAAAACACTTTAGAGTAATCTAATGAAAAGTAATGCTCTCCTTTACGATTAGTCTTTTCACTTGATTTCGTCCTTACCTCGATAAAATCTTTAACAAATACAGATTCCAAGGTATCAATAGGTTTTTTCTTTGCATATGCAGGAATTCTACCATTATTATATCCATTAGAAGCAATCAGCCTATGTTCTTTGCTACCAATGATATACTGTAAATTTTTCTCCTTTTTAGCTACAATGTGAAAATCTGCCATCTCATTTAGATTTCTTATAAACTCAAATTCAATTGGCTCAAAACTGTAAGTACTATCTTTTAAAAGATATAAACCAAACCATTGATACTCATGATATGGATAAACATTAGGTGAACAATCGGAACCAGGAACTAGTATTACCCATTCTTTATTGATACTGTCCAATTTGGTTGATTTGTCATTAGTATAATAATTCCAATTTGGAATTAAAAAAGCTGTGTTCAAAAAGCCTTCAAATTCCTTATATCGAACTTTAATCCAATATCCTTCTACCTTATATTCCATTTTATCAGTTTTAATACTACCAAATTTCTCCATTCCATACGCGTCTCTATGAAGCAACTGAACAAATGCCATCTGAGGTATTTTGGTGAAAATATTAGATTGAGTATTTGGCTTAGCCCTTAGATTTAATCCTGATTTTGCAATCACTTGGTATTCTTTGTGATATGGTTTAAACTCTTCCTTTTGACAATTTCCACAGGTTAATATTCCACATACGATTAATACAATAGTAATGATTTTCATGTCTTTGATGTTATGATTGTAATTTCGATGTAAATCGAAATAATCCCTTCAATCAATGAGTATTCGTTGCCATTTAAGAATGATTCGTAAGCATATAATTGGTTAATTACTTAGCACTTCATTCTTCGTTGCCAAAGTCGTTTGTAAAACCCACCAAAACAGCTACCTTTGCGACGCTTTTTTCAAGAGCAAATAAATCAGAAATAAGATTTAACTATGGCATTAATAGGTACTATTAGAAATAACTTTTGGTTCGTCCTTATTGTATTGGGACTAGCATTGCTAGCCTTTTTATTTATGGACATATTTGGAGGAGCCGCAGGTGGAGGAGCCGCAACTGGACCAACATTAGGAAATGTAGCTGGTGAAGACATCGGGTACAATGAATTTAGAACAGCAGAAGCTACGCTTTATAAAGGTTCAACAGCAAATACATATGCTGTTCAAAATAGTCTTTGGAATTTCTTTGTTGAAAAAGTTTTGGTAAACAAAGAAGCAGAAGCACTAGGACTTGATGTAAGTAAAGAAGAGCTAAGAGATTTGGAATTTGGAAATACTCCACATCCAATGATTGCAAACTATTTTCGTAATCCTCAAACAGGACAATTGGATCGCGCTCAATTAAATTCAGTTAGAGATGCAATTGACAATGGCGAAGTAGAAAATCCAGAATTCGAAAGATATTGGTTGGAGCAAAGAAAACAAATCGTTAAAGATCAAAAGCAAAGTAAGCTTAACGCAATGGTCTCTAAAGCGATCTTTACTCCTAGCTGGATGATAAAAGAATCAAGTGCCTTGAGTACTTCAACTGCATCTTTTGATTATGTAAAAGTTCCTTTCGATTACATTCCTGATGCTGAAATTGAAGTAACGGATTCGGATATTTCATCTTTCCTAAATAAAAACAAGGTGAGATATACTAATGCGAAAGAAACTAGAAGAGCAGAATATTTTGTTTTCAATGTTTTACCAACTGCTGCTGATTCTGCAGCAAATAAAGAGACAATTCTCGCAGATATAGCTGAATTCAAAAAATCTCCACCAGACCAAGATTCCATTTTTGCAATTAATCGAAATGGATCTTATAGCAATTATTTTGCCTCTGCATCTGAAATACCAGAAAATGTAAGAGAAGCAGTTCAAAACTTAGAAATAGGAAATATACATGGCCCATATATTGAAAATGGCTACTATAGTGCAATAAAATTAATCGATAGAAAAGTTGTTCCGGATTCAGCTAAGGTGAGACACATTTTAAAAGCAGCAAATCCAATGGATCCAAATTCTATGACTGCGGCTAGAACTCTTATAGATAGTATTTATACGGAGATTAAAGCAAGAAGAGCAAACTTTAAGGACATGGTCGAACAATTTAGTGATGACCAAGGAAGTAAAGCTAATGGTGGTGAATATGATTATGCACCACAAGGAACTTATGTACCTGAATTTAATGAAGTTTGCTTTTTCGCAAATGAAGGAGATTACAAAATTGTAAATACTCAATTTGGAGTGCACTTGATCAATGTTATTGATCAGAAGTTTAACAACAGAGATCCAAAGTATAAAACAAGTACAATCAGAGTTCCAATCATTCCTTCTCAGGATACTCAGGATGCGATGTACTCTGAAGTTACAGATCTTGTAAGTACGAGTACTGATGGTGCTTCTTTAAAACAAGCTGCAAGTGCACGAGGTGTTGAAGGTGAACTAACAGTTTACATGGATGATACTTTTTATGCGATAGGAAGTCTTGGAGCGGATAAGTCTTCGAAAGATATTATCAAGTGGATGTTTGATACTGACACAGATATAAACGAAATATCAAAAGATATCTATACCTATAGTGATCCTCAATTGTATCACAACAATAAATATGTGGCAGTAATGCTAAAAGATATTGCACCTAAAGGTTTAAGATCAGTTGCTTCGGTGAAAGATGAATTAGAAGTTTTAGTCCGCAATGAAATGAAAGGAGAGAAAATTAAATCTCAAATAACAGGAAGTGATCTTTCTAGTATTTCTCAACAATTTGGTCAAGATATCTCTAGTATTGTTTCTGCTAATTATAGTTCTAATAATATTCCTCAACTTGGTAGTGAACCAAAAGTTTTAGCATATGTAATGAATAATGGATTGAATGAAGTAAGTTCTCCAATTGTTGGAAACTCTGGAGTTTATGTAGTTAAAACAGTTGATAAAAATGATGGAGTTGCATCTGCAAATATTCCAACATTAAGAAACTCTGCAAACACGACAGATCGTTCTAGAGTACAAACTGGTTTAATCAATGCCTTAAAGAAAAAAGCTGATATTTCTGATTCTAGGATTGCCTTAGATTTCTAAAAAAAACAAAATAGTAAAAGTAAAAGGGCTTGCATTTCTGCAGGCCCTTTTTTATTTAAAACGTAGCTAGAATGATAGAACCTTACTATTAAGATTCTGTATACCATAGTTACTTCAATTCTCATGCTAAATGAGTGTTTGACAGAACCTTCAGTTGTTGTTGGCAAATACAGCGACATTAAAAATCAAATTTGTGGTGTTCTTGTTTATACACTGTAGGGTTTAGGTAAAATTTAAAATCTATACAATTGATTGACTAAGCTATTCGTTAGTTTTGAGTTATCTAGCTATGAAAAAAATAATCATACTTTTTTTTACCCTTCTTTTAATTTCTTGCAACTCCTTAGAAGAGGTGAAAATTATGGATGACAAGGGTAATTTGTCAGAAGAGTTTTTAAAAGATAAAGAAGGAAAAATTCAAGGAATTAAAACTACGTTTGTCGAAGGCGTAAAATATAGCGAAGAAAATTATACTGATGATATATTGAATGGCAAACGAAAAATATTCTATGCAAATGGCAATGTTGAAGTAGAAGAACAATATGTTAATGGGGTATTAGAAGGTGTCGTAAAGACCTATTTTGAAAATGGCAAATTGTTACTAACAGCAGAATATTCCAAAGGAACATTAACCGGAGTAGTTAAACGTTATTTTGAAGATGGTCAACTAAAAGAGGAAGTTAATTTCGTAGACAATGAAGAAAATGGTCCTTTTAAAGAATATCATTCTAATGGAAAAGTGGCTTGGGAAGGGAGTTATATCAATGGTGAAAACGAATTTGGTTTGATTATTCAATACGACGAACTCGGAGCTATCTTAAAAAAAATGGAATGCGATACCTTTATGGGATTTAGTAAATGCAAAACGATTTGGAAAGCTGAGAATGATTAGAATTATATGAAACAAATACTATCTACACTTATTCTTCTTTTAACGGGTCAACTGCTTTTCTCACAATTGGGAGGACAGCATTCTTTTGAGTTTCTATCCCTACCCTCTTCAGCAAGAGTTACTGGATTAGGAGGTTCTATAATTTCTGTAAATGATGATGATTTAAGTCTAGCTCTGCATAACCCTGCAGTATTGGATTCAACTTCACACAATTTTATTTCTTTCAATCATCATTTTCATGTGGCCGACATAAGCAATGGCTTTTTTAATTATGCTAGAAACTTACCTTGGCTTGGCTTAACAGGTCATGCTGGTGTACAGTATGTAAATTATGGCGATTTTACATTGGCGGACGAAATAGGGAATGTTTCTGGTTCCTTTGATGCCTCAGATTTAGCACTGGTTTTAGGAGTTGCTAGGCAAATGAATGAAAGAATTCGTCTGGGTCTAAATTTGAAATATATCAATTCTTCCTACGAAAGTTATAGCTCATCAGGACTAGCTACTGACTTAGGAATCTATTATGAAAATCCAGAATCAAAGTTTTCAGCAGGAATAGTCGTTCAGCATTTAGGAGTTCAGCTTTCCAGTTTTACAGATGAAAAAGAATCTTTACCCTTAGATGTTCAGATTGGAGTTTCTAAAAAGCTAGAGCATTTACCTTTTAGGTTTTCGATCACAGCGCACAATTTACAAACCTTGGGTATTCGATATGACGACCCCAATGTTGCCGAGGTTACAGATATTTTCGGGACAGTCCAAAGCTCGAGTCGATTAGAGGAAGGTCTAGATAACTTCTTTAGGCACTTCATATTTAGTGGTGAGTTTTTACTTGGTAAAAAAGAAAACCTACGTTTGAGGTTTGGATATAACCACCTTCGTAGAAAGGAACTTAAAATAAGTGAATTCCAAAGTATAGGAGGATTCTCTTTAGGTGTTGGATTGAAGATTTATAAGTTTCGTATCGATTATGGTGTTGGGTATTATCACCTCGGCGGAAACACAAACCACTTAACTATCACTACCAACCTTCAGGAATTTAGAAAGAAGATCTGATTTATTTAGATAATACTTTGACAATTTTTTGTTGCCAAATTACTTGTTGATTCTTAACTACTGTGACCACGTATATGCCCTGATAAGTATCCGCTATATCCAAGATATATTTTTGATTTGTCAAATGCTTGTTAAATAAAATTGTTCCGTCTACATCGACAATTTGCACCTCATACATCGAATTTATATCAAAATCAATAAGCTCAATGTTTAACACTGAACTTACTGGATTTGGAAAGACTTTTATTTTTTCACCTTGGATTTCTTCTTTTTCCGACAAGGACGATACATTATCTTCTAAAATATTACCCTCTTCGTCTATCTTAACCAACCATGAGGCAAAAAACCCATTTCTAACCCTACCACCTAAGAGATATCTCCAGTCTGAGGTAGGTATCATCGTTTTGAATATACTCTCTGTTCCATATTGATTAAAATGCGAGTAGGTCTTTTCCCAGATCAACTCTCCATCAAAATTGACCTTATATACTTTACCAACAATTTCTAAAGAATCCTCAGATACATCATACCTTCCGGTTGTAGTACAATAAAGTAAATGATCTTTTTCATGCGAAGGTACGAGTGCTCCTTTGTTTGTACCCTGCTCTATAGGAGTATCCTCGTATCCAAAGGTCCACTATATTTCTTCCGTATTGATGTTGTATCGAAGCAACACATGCTCAAAAGCATTGGTCCCACTGATGTTGTCCCATCGAAATTTTCGTGCCATCAAAAACAAGGTAGAGTCATTGGCTAAATAAAGGTCATCAATTTTAGAAAGATGGTCTGTTTTTTGGGTGCTAAAGTGACTAATTATGTCGAAGTTTTCGTCCAGAATATTAATGCCAATGGTCGTGTCATAGTAAAACATCGGACCTGCTTTTCGAGAAGCTAGTATGTATTTTCCACTGCTCAATTTACGAATTTGACGAATACTAGATATGGTATCCGATAACTCGAACAGCTTTACCTCTTTGTTCCCGTCGGGATATCGAATAACTAGTCCAGGCTTATAACTTTCCTCATTATCAAAAGGTACAGTTAAACTGGATATTAGAGTATCTCCAAACAGCTGAGCATCAATTAGAAAAAAACCTGCTACATCAGGTTCAGGATTAATAAAACTATCTCGTATAGAAATTTGATTCGAGCTTAAATCATATTCAAATTCATATAAATCAACGCCATCACAATGAAAAACCAATTTATCTTCTTCCTGATATATTGGGCTTTGACCCGTAATGGACATAAACTCACCTTCTCTTTCAAAATAACTTCGATGCAAGACCTCTCCAGAAGAACGGTCATGCTTGACTATTTCAAAACCAAAATATGGCGTCCAGAAATAATCTGCATAACCCATAACATAATATGCATCAGCTGTCTCAAAAAGTTTTTCTGCGATTGTGCTGGTATCGGTAACATTGAAAAATTTATCGAAAGGGTCTTGAGCACTTAGAGCTAGTGGAATAAAAAGGAGTCCTAGAATAAAACTTTTCATAAATCAATATTGCACTGGTCATAAACTAACTGATGACCAGTGTAATATACATGTTTAATTAGTTAATTTGAATGTACAATTTTCTAGAATAGCACTTTTTCTTTTCTATCCTATCTTAGTTGTATTTATTGTTTTGATCGATATCATATGATACGCTATTGCTTTTTGCTTTTGACCCTTTTTCTTTTCTCTTGCTCTAGTAACAAAAGAGTAAAAGACTATTCTTCCAAGTCTATAGAGGAGAAAAAAGAACGGACTCAAAAAGTGATTGAAAAAGAAAACAAACGTTCAAAAGAAGAACTAATTCTTATCGATTTTAATGAGCACTTTATTTTCAAAGAGCATCATGCTGGTTTTGTTTTGTTCGATTTAGAAAAAAAGAAAACAATCCTTGAACAGGACGGAAACAAGCTTTTTACTCCCGCATCAAACATTAAACTCTTCACTTTATACACCGCGCTAAAATTTCTTGATGCTAAAGAATCTTTGATCCAATACAAAGAAACAGATGAGGCACTCTACTTCAAAGGAACTGGACATCCTGCATTTTTACATCCTTATTTACCAAAAGAATCTCAAGCCTTTGATTTTTTAAATGCTTCGAGAAAAAATATATATTACTGCGCTGATCATTTTGATGATGAGGTGTTTAATCCAGGATGGGCAATAGATGATGCACCTTTCTATTATCAAACTGATAAATCAGCTTTCCCTATGTTTGGTAACATAAGTTGGCTGAGCAGAGCTAAAGGGCAAATGAACTTTAAAATTGTTCCTCCTACGCTTAAAAAGCATCTAAAGAAAACCAAAGAGGAGCTTTCTTATCCTTTGAGATCTTTTGATGACAACACAATCCTGCTTTCTGATTCTTTACGTATAGATAAAGATTGGTCCATGGATATTCCATTTAAAAGTTCAGACCAACTCATCACCGCGTTTTTAAATGATACACTAAATCGAAAAGTAGACTACGGTTGTATTAATGATATGCATGATCGAATCCCAGATTATCCTACAGATGCCTTATACAAAATGATGATGCAAAAAAGCGACAATCATATCGCAGAGCAATTGTTATTAATGTGCAGCGCAAAACAATTTGATACGCTTAATACTTCTCGAATTATACAATATGCGTTGGACAGCCTAATGTCTGAAATTCCAGATCAACCGCGATGGGTCGATGGTTCTGGATTATCACGATACAACTTAGCTTCTCCTCAATCTTTAGTTTGGGTGTTAGAAAAAATTCGCAGAAGGCTTGGTACAAATTTAATTGAACGTTACTTTGAAGAAATATACCTTGATGAAGCAAAAACAGTTACTGTGTTTGCTAAAACAGGATCCCTTAGCAATAACTTTTGTCTAAGCGGATATCTCAAAAGTAAATCTGGTAAATTATTTGCTTTTTCTATCATGAACAATCATTTTGTAGGATCAAGAAAGGAGCTTTACAAAGAAGTCAAGAAGTTTCTATTAAAAATTGTCGATCAATATTGATTTCGATTTGTACATGTTTTGAATAGCAAAAATTGAACAAAGAATTTAACCTACAATAGTTTTTTTGACATTGACCAAATAACTTTTGCCAATAGGAAGTTTTAGATCATCAATTCTAATCTGACTCCCTTCAATAGATGCGATATAATTGATGTTGATGATGTAAGATTTGTGAATTCGTAAAAATTGGTCTTGTGGTAATTCTGTCTCTATCAATTTTATAGTCTTTCGAACAATCTTAACACCCTGTTCTTTTAGAAAAAATTTGAGGTAATTTCCCCATGACTGGATGTAGAAGATATCTGAATGCGGGATTCTATAAATGACATTGTTGTCTTTTATACTGATGAAATCAGCACCTGTTTGCTCAACCTTTTCTTCCGTTTTAATTTGAGTTTTCGCATTAAACTCTTTTTCTAAAAGCAGTACTCTTTTTAACCTTTCAATTGATTTTATAAATCTTGTTAACCTTATCGGCTTATGCAAATAATCCACAACCTGATCATAGTCAAAACCCTGTATCGCATATTCTGTATAGGCCGTAGTAAAAATAACTTTAGGCGAATTGTTCTTTAAGGTTTCTAACAATTCCATTCCAGTTAAATCCGGCATCTGTATATCAAGAAGAATCGCATCAACCTCATTTTTATTCAAAAAATTAAGCGTAGAAATTCCATCATAACAATTGCCTACTACTTCTATATCGTCAAGCTTGTTGATATACCCCTCTGAGACTTTATGTGCCAGTGGTTCATCGTCGACAATAAGTAACTTGATCTTTGTCATAGCTCAATGTGCAATTCAACCAAATATACATTTTGGTTTTGATCAATCT
>Ga0114956_1001779_pt1 | contig 17043 bp, 14 predicted proteins | sample MaitaG_FD_87304 | JGI IMG/M metagenome (GOLD analysis project Ga0114956, IMG submission 87304) | Marine algal microbial communities from Maine, USA - Maine_Asex2 metaG | ecosystem: Host-associated > Algae > Red algae > Unclassified | place: Maine, USA | collected 2015-01-05 | reverse complement strand
TGATCCCGGCCGCCAGTGTTGGCGGCGCCTTCTCGAACAGGGTTGCGACCGATGCAACTTCGTCGACCTACTCACCACTGACCAAGTCGCCCGGCGTCGCAATTACGGGCCTAGCCTCGCTCGCTGATTGGCTCACTTCAGCTGCCGCAAGCGTCCGGGTCACGCCGCTCCTGGTTGCCGTCGAAGCGCTCACGCTCGACGAGTTCGAATCGCTATCCCCCCAAGACGCGGCAATGGCCCGAGACGAGATCGGCCGATTCCTGGGCGACGCTATGCCCACCGCAGACCTCGTCGCATGGATCGACGGCCCCTACTTCATCGTTGCGTTTGCGTCGAAACCCGACGAGGAACTGATTGCGCTGAACAAGGCCGTCCTGAAAGCGTTGCGCCCCACCAACGGGGTCCTCGCATTGTTGCGGCCCGGCCCGGAACCTGAACTCGATTCGATCGTCGACGAAGCCGTCATGGGACTTCTGCAGGCTCGCCGCATGCAGCCATCTGGTTCGTTCTAGGCCGTGGTCGCTGAGATTTCTTGCCCGGCCTGCGGCGAAACCGAAGAACTTCGTGGCGAACGACGAGATCGACTCATTGCTCTTGTCTGTGAGGTCTGTAAGGCCGAATGGGTTCGTGACCCTGGCGCCCGACCCGCGTGCGACCGGTGCGATGGCACCGACATGAGAGAAGCCGTTCAGGCCGTGGTTGAGAAAAGTCGGGGCACCCAGCTTTCGATCCAGAGCTTTCGCCAACGGTGGCTGTGCCCCGATTGCGATGCCGAGGTCTACGACAAATACAAGATCAGCAACCGCCCGCTCCCGCCCGACGAGCTTCCTACCGAAAGCGAGTTCTAGCCCGCTACTGGCTATTGCTCGCTTTCAGGCTGTGGTCCTGACCCAGCGTCGGGCTGCAACAGCAGCTCGGCAAGCTCTTCGAGCGCTGCGACTCGGCTGCCTTTGACCAGTACAGCAGCGGAGCTATCCAGCTCGCCAAGTGCAGCGACGACTGCGGCAAAATCGGCACAAACCTCGACGCCGTAGGCGGGCTCCTTGAACGCAACCAGGCGGATGCCCAGTTCACCGCAAAGTGCGGTCATGGATTGATGATCTTGATCGTGGCGATCACCAAGTTCGGCCATCACGCCGAGCACCGCGACCCGTTGAGTTGCCTCGACCGCCGCCAGCGACCGCAGTGCTGCTTCGGTCGAGATCGCATTGGCGTTGTAGGCGTCGTTGATGATCAGCGCTCCGTTTGGGGCATGGCTGAGTTCCATTCGCCACGGCGACACGCCAGCGTTCGCCAGCCCAGCGATCGCTTCGCTTGGCGCAACGCCGACAGCCTGGGCAGCAGCGATGGCAGCCAGTGCGTTCGATACTTGGTGAGCGCCGTGGACCGACAGCTCAACGTCGTACACGCGACCCACGGAAACGAGCTTGAACGACGGCCGCAGAGTGGGGTCAAGTTCGATATTGGTCGCCTGTAAATCGCCGCCTGTTCCATACGTTATGACTGGCGCCGGACTGGCTTCCCTCATTGCCAGAACCGGGGCACAATCGGCGTTCAGAATCGCCTTGCCAGAAACCGGCAACGCTGCGACCAGCTCTGCTTTGGCTTTTGCGACCGCTTCGACGCTGCCGAACTCGCTGGTATGGACTGCGCCGACATAGGTGACGATGCCAATGTCGGGTCGAGCGATCTCGCACAGGTCGGCTATGTGACCGATGCCGCGCGCTCCCATCTCGATGATCAAGACCTCGGCTTCGTCGGGAGCGTTGATGAGCGTCAGCGGGACACCGAGTTCGTTGTTGAACGAGCGGGGGTTCGCATGGGCGATGCGGGCCGACCCAATCGCAGCCAGTGCCAAATCCTTGACCGACGTCTTGCCGACAGAACCAGTGACCCCAATGACGGTTGCGTTGTGCCGCCCACGCACGTACCGGCCCAGAGCGGTGAGCGCCGCGCCGGTGTCGTCAACCTTGATCGCGATGCCGCCCAGGGATTCGCGCTCGGTCAGGTAGGCAGCGCAGCCCGCCGCTAGAGCGACCGGAATAAAGTCGTGACCGTCACGTGCGTCCACGATGGGCACGAAAAGTTGGCCGACCTCGATGGTGCGGGTGTCGATCGACGCTCCCGAACAGGTGACCTCGGGTCCAATGACTTGCCCGCCGGTCGCCATTGCGATCTCTGTCGCTGTTAGCAGCATGCGCGGAGTTTATAAGTGATGTCCGGTCTGCACCGGTCATGCCGAAGAACCAACACATTGCTCAACTACTCTCACCGCTATGACGCAGAAATACCGACTGGTGGTGCTCTTTGGCGGCCAATCTGCCGAGCACGACGTTTCTTGTGTGACCGCCCGGCACGTGGTCGCAGCGGTCGACTCGGACCGATTCGACGTAGAAGCCATCGGCATTTCCCGAACCGGCGACTGGGTGCGCACAAGCGCAGGCGATGCCGTGAAGGCTTGCCGGGTCCACGAACTCCCCGCATCGCTAGCGGCCGAGGGCGCCAGCATCGATCCGCTCAGCGTGGTCGAGTCCAAAGATCTGCCGGTTGTTGTGCTGCCGCTGCTGCACGGACCTATGGGCGAAGATGGCACGATCCAAGGCCTGCTCGACCTGGCGGGAGTCCCGTATGTGGGTTCCGGCGTGCTCGGTTCGGCCCTGTGCATGGACAAGGCCATGGCCAAGAAGACCGTGGCTAGCTTCGGCATTGCCCAAGCGCGGTGGCAAACGGTACATACCGACGACATCGCCGCCACCACACCCAATGAGCTCATGGCGGACCTTGGCAACGTCACGTTCGTAAAGCCCGCCAATATGGGTTCGTCAGTTGGGGTCAGCCGCGCCACATCGGAATCCGAGCTCGCCGTGGCGCTCGAGGTGGCGGCGAGCTACGACGAGTGGATCGTTGTCGAAGAGGCAGTTTCTGGCCGAGAGATCGAGGTCGGCGTGCTCGGCAATCGACGCCTGCGGGCTTCGGTCCCCGGGGAGATCGTGCCGGGCGATGCCTTTTACAGCTACGAAGACAAGTATCACGATGGTGTGGCGGCGACCGTGGTGCCTGCGAAGTTGACCCCGGAAGAAGCGACCGAGGTGCAAGAGTTGGCCTGCCGAGTCGGCGAGGTGATGCGAGTGCAAGGACTGGCCCGCATCGACTTCTTCTACGAAGAGCACGGTCGCGGTTTCTTGCTCAACGAGGTCAATACCATGCCTGGTTTTACGCCGATCTCTATGTTTCCAAAACTATGGCAAGCGAGCGGCGTGAGTTACCCCGAACTCATCAACCGGTTGGTAGACCTTGCGATCGAACGACACGAGAAAAGGTTGGCGCACCGGTCCGTCAAGCACTGAGGCGTTGGGGTCCAACTGGGTCAGATCAGCCTGGCCGATTAGGGTCCTGGCATGGGCGAATTCTGTACTGCTGAGCAAGATGGCAATCTGCTGATTGTCACGATCAACCGGCCGGAACGCATGAATGCGTTGCATCCGCCGGGAAACGCGGAGATGGCGGCGATCTTCGATGACTTTGCCGCCAACCCGGACTTGTGGGTGGCAATCGTCACCGGCGAAGGCGACCGGGCTTTCTGCGCTGGAAACGATCTGCGCTACCAAGCCGAAGGCGGCGACCGCTCGGCCGCTCCAGCAACAGGATTTGGCGGCATTACATCTCGTTGGGATCTCGACAAGCCCATCATTGCTGCGGTGAACGGTGTCGCCATGGGCGGCGGATTCGAGATTGCGCTGGCGTGCGACTTGATCATTGCCTCGGACAATGCCCGGTTCGCTCTTCCCGAGCCCAAAGTTGGTCTGGCCGCTCTGGCGGGTGGCGTACATAGGCTCCCCCGCCAGATCGGCCTCAAGCGGGCGATGAGCATGATGCTGACTGCTCGCCACGTTCCAGCAGCCGAAGGGCTAGAGCTCGGATTTGTGAACGAGGTCGTGCCTCAAGATCAGCTACTCAGCCGGGCAAAGGAATGGGCTCAGATGATTCTTGAGTGTTCGCCCATGTCAATCCGTGCGACAAAACAAGCGGCGATGCAGGGCTTTGAACAAGGTGGTATCCGGGCTGCCTACGAAGGCAAGTACGATGCCGTCGCTTCGCTGTTCCAGAGCGAAGACTTCGTCGAAGGTCCCAAAGCGTTCTCCGAGAAGCGCTCACCAGTATGGACGGGGCGCTAGTCATGCCGATCAGTAGTGGACCTATCGAAGATCGTTTAGCTATTCGAGAACTTATCGAGTCATACAACGATGCCGTCATGCGACTTGATGGCGACGCCTGGGCCGAGAACTGGACCGACGACGCTACCTGGAACCTTCCGGGCGCTGGCGACCTAACCGGCAAAGACGTGTTCTTTCCGGTGTGGAAACAAGCCATGGCAAACTTTGACTTCGTTGGCTTCTTCGCTTCGGCTGGGCCAATCCATGTCGACGGAAACAACGCCACCGGCACCTGGTATCAGCAAGAATTTCTGCATCAAAAAGACGGCGTCAAACGCGTCGTGACCGGCCAATACTCCGACACGTATATCAAGACCGACGGCCGCTGGTTCTTCACCAAACGCGTTTACGTGGTGCTCGATTCATCTGAGCAGTAGCTCAAGTCCAATCAGGCCTGACTAGTTGTAGTTGGCTTGGGATTCTTTCCAGGTGCCCTTGTCGGCACGTGGTTCCTTGGGCAGGCCAAGGACTCGTTCACCAACGATGTTGCGTTGGACCTGCGATGTCCCCGCATAGATCGTGCCGGGGCGAGCAATCATGAAACTGGCCATCCAGTTCGGCACGGTGTTTTTAGTTCCGATTGCTGGTGGTCCTAGGCCCCCACGGTCCTCGTCGCCGAAGCCAATCATTGCGTTCGCGCCAGCAAGGTTCATTGCGGCCTCGGTGATCTTCAGGTGGTATTCGCTCCAGAAAAGCTTGCCGATCGAGGACTCAGGGCCAGGTGCCTCGCCCTTTAGGAACTTGGTGAGTGCCTGCATGCCGCGGTAGCGCATGATCTCGACGCAACTATGGAAGTACGCAATGTCTTGGCGAACGAGCGGGTCGTCGATCTTGCCGTTATCGCGAGCCATCTCGATGAACTGGTCGAGCTCGGCTCGGAAGCCAAGTGACTGCACGGTGGCACCGACGCCACGTTCAAAACCGAGCAGCGTGTTACCGACTGCCCAGCCGTTGTTTACGCCGCCGAGCACATTGTCTTTAGGGCAGCGCGCATCGGTGAAGAACACTTCATTGAAGTGGTCGTGGCGCACGATGTTGGTGATGAACCGGCATTCGACGCCAGGCTGGTCCATGGACATCAACAAGAACGAGATGCCCGCATGTTTGGTCACGTCTTGGTCCGTGCGAGCCAGCACAAAGATCATGTTGGCGGTGTGACCAGACGATGTCCAGATCTTCTGCCCGTTCACGACCCATTCGTCGCCATCGAGAACAGCCTTGCAACCCAAGTTCGCGAGATCGCTACCCGAATCCGGTTCAGAATAGCCCTGGCACCAGATGTCGGTTCCGTCGAGAATTCGAGGGATGTAGTGCGCCTTTTGCTCGTCGGTACCCCAGTGAAGAATGGTGTTGCCGACCATGGAGATGCTGAATCCGTCGTTCGGGCCGCTCGTTGGTACGCCGCGTTTGGCGAACTCTTCGTAGAGCACAACCATCTCGATGTGTGACAGCCCGCCGCCGCCGTACTCCGCTGGCCAGTTTGCAGCCAGCAGGCTGTTGGCTTTGAGCGTGCGACGCCAGTCCATCTGGAAGTCGTAGCGAACGTCGGCCGGAACTGCGCCAATGCCATTCCAGTCGTCGGGAAGATTGTCATCGAGAAACGAATTGATCTTGGCGCGGAACGCGTCGGTCTCGGCGGGGTAAGTCAGATCCATGCTGGACAGAGTAGGTCGCGAATGCCGAATACTCCCAGCCCGCCGCGGCGGCTACTGAGCCGGGTTAGCCGTTCGCTGACTTTGCGCAGTCCACAAGTGGGACTGGGCACGATTATTCGCCCCATTGAGACGATGCCCCCGAGGTCTGCAACGGCCCAATCCGTTAGGCCTAGGCTGCCCGACCTGCGCTGGGCAAGACCACCTGTGCCCAACCAGGAAAAGAGACAGGCCAAGCGCATCATCAGCGCGTTCGGCTGTCAAAAACACGCCGTGGCCACCGAAGTAGTTCGGGTGATACCTCCCCAGATCCTTCGTTTCGCCGACCGTGCGATTCTGCAGATTGTCGCTCGGACCCAGACGGCATCAGAGACGAAGGATCGGGGCGGCGTCATCGCCGAATATGGCCTGCTGATTGCGTTGGTGTTCCTGGCGGCCGTCGCAGCCGTTGGGCTCTATGGCGAGTCGGTACTTGCGTTATTCAGAGATAACCGTGACCAGTTTGCCGATGCAACTGGCACTGGTGGAACTGGCTCCTCGAACTAACAGCTGATCGAACAAGATCTTTTACCGCAGTGCGGCCTCGAGAAATCTCAATAGCTCCCGTCGACGCCGGACTGCCTCTCGCAGAGTTGGTTCGATGCCGACCGCGCGGAGCACTTCGACTTCGGTCGCTACGCCCATAACGGTGGAGTACGCCGAAACGAGCAGCAAGTTGGGGTCGGTTTGGCGCATTCGACCGCGCCGCATTTCGAGCGACAAGAACAGTCGTGCTCGAGCGATGATAGGTTCCATCGCCACAGTGGCCTGCGCAGACCAGTCGCCTCCGAGGCGCATGACTTCTCGCAAGATGCCGAGTCTCGCTGGCTGGCGCACGGCAATGCGGAAGACGGCGTGGACCACCGCTTCTACCGCAGGCCAGCCAGTTCGCCCTGTGCCTGCTGCGATGAGCGTGTCGCCAAGATCACCGATCGCCGAATCGATGGTGGCGGCGAACAAATCGGACTTGGAGCCGAAGTGATACAGAATCGTCTGCTTCCGCACGCCAAGCTGCTCGGCAAGATCATCGAGCGATACGGCGTCGTAGCCGCGATTACCGAACGCGTCGATGGCTTCGTCGAGAATTCGAGTGCGGGTATCTTTGGGCGTCGCAGCGCGTGGTTGGGTGGCGGCCACATCGCCAGACTAGGCCACCACAGGCATTTACTTACCAACTGGTACACACTGCTTACCAATTGGTAAGCTGCTCCTATGGCTGAGGTAACGCAAGGCGAGCACAGCGAAGCCGTCGCAGACGGAAACGCTTCCGTTGTCGACCAGGCCTTCGCCGGAGTTGCCCAATCGCTCGACGGCAAACGCATTGCCATTACGGGCACAACCGGCTTTCTCGGCACCGCCTTAGTCGAACGCCTACTTCGTTGCGCTCCCGGCTGCCGCCTGGTCTTGATGATCCGCCCCGGCCGGCGCGGTGTGCAGAATCGTGTCGACCGCGAGATTCTGCGCAACGACGCCTTTGATCGCCTGCGTGATGCCATGGGCAAAGACGAGTTCGAAGCCATGGCGGCCGACCGCATCCTGCCGATTGCCGCCGATATCACCCAGGCTGGACTTGGGCTCGACGAAGAGGGCCGTGCCGCTCTTGCCGACTGCGACATCATGATCCACTCGGCTGCGTCGGTGTCGTTTGACAACCCTCTCGACGTTGCTATCAACACCAACCTGTGCGGCCCGATCAACCTTGTCGAAACCCTGCACGACCTGCAAGTCACGCCTCACCTCGTCGCCGTTTCCACTGCCTATGTGGCCGGCAACCGCAAAGGCGACGCCTTCGAAGAACTGCTGCAAGACGGCGCATACGCAATCTCCACCGACTGGCGCGACGAGATCGAGACCGCTCGCCGAGCACGAGTGCGTAGCGAAGACGAAAGCCGCACCACCCAGTCGCTAAAGAAGTTCGCCAAAGAAGCCAAGGACGAACTCGGTGCCGCCGGGGGCAATGCTCTTGCCAACAAGACCGAGCAGCTCCGGGAACGCTGGGTCCGCCAAGAACAGGTAGAACTCGGTTTGGCCCGAGCGCACTCGCTCGATTTCAGCGACGCCTACGCCATGACCAAAGCCATGGCGGAGACTGCCATGGCAGAACTTCGTGGCGACATCCCCCTCAGCATTGTTCGCCCGTCGATTATCGAATCCAGTTGGGCAGAACCGTTCCCCGGCTGGATCCGCGGCTTCCGCATGGCTGAACCGGTCATCATTGGCTTTGGACGCGGCCTGCTCACCGACTTCCCCGGCACCCCCGAGGGTGTGCTCGACACCATTCCCGTCGACCTCGTCGTGGCCTCGCTGATCGTCGTTGCCGCCAAAGGCCCAGCACCTGCTGACAACAAGGGCAAACACCCGGTGCAGGTGTTGCAGTCCACGAGCGGCGCCGTGAACCCGTTTCGCATGGGACAGTTTCACGCCTGGACTACCGAGTTCTTCCGGGCCAACCCGATCTACGACGACTTTGACCAGCCCGTTGCTCCGCCGCAGTGGACCTTCCCGGACAAGGAGAAGATCACCACCCAGATGTACCGAGCCCGTACCGGACTCGATCGAGCCGGCAAGGTCATGCGAGCGCTGCCGGTTCGCGGCAAGCGGGCACAGATTGCCGCCACCATCGACGAACGCAAAGAGAACCTCGAACAGGCCATTGGCTACGTAGACCTCTACGGCAAATACGTGGTTTGCGAAGCGCTCTACCACTGCGACAACACCCTGGCCATGCACGGGTCCTTGTCGGCCGATGATCAGGCAAGGTTCCAGATGGACCCACGGATCATCGACTGGCACCACTACTCCGTGGACATTCACTTGCCTTCGGTCCTCGAACAGGGTCGGGTCAAGACTGCGCCGTCTGGCAAGAAGGGTGCAGCGTTCGGCCGAAGTGAACGACTCCGTGAACAAGTGCTCGACGAGCGCCGACAGCTTGCGGCGTTTGACTTGGAGAACACGCTGATCCAGAGCAATGTTGTTGGTTCCTGGGGCTGGCTGGCGACCCGCAACCTCAACCGAACCCAACGAGCCCGACTGGTGCTCAAGGCCCTGACCGAAGCCTTGAGCTTGCAACGCCTCGACCGCCGCGATCGCGTCGAGTTCCTTCGACACTTCTACCGCCGATACGACAAAGCTCCGGTCGATCAACTCGAGCGCGACGCTGCCGAACTCTTCAGCGACCTGCTCGTCAAGAACGCGTTCCCCGATGCAATCCGCCGCGTGCGAGCACACCGAGCCGCCGGCCACCGCACCGTCCTCATTACTGGTGCGCTCGACTTCATCGTCAAGCCTCTGGCACCCCTGTTCGATGACATCATTTGCCCGTCGCTCGAACAGGAGAACGGGCGCTACACCGGCCGCATGCTCAGCGCTCCGCCCATTGGCGAGATGCGCTCCGAAGCGCTGCGCCAGTACGCCGCCGAGCACAACATCGATCTGCAAGAGTCCGTTGCCTACGCCGATTCCACCAGCGACCTGCCGCTTCTCGAAGCCGTGTCGTTCCCCGTTGCCGTGAACCCCGATACCAAACTCGCCACCCTGGCTCGCCGCCGCGGTTGGCTCGTCGAAACCTTTCAGCCCGCACCCGGTGGCGAACACAAGATCCTGCCCGTTGCCCCCTACTTGCCCCGCGCTCGCCGCAGCGCCTGACCCTTAGTGCGGCGGTGCCTGCCACCGCCCCACTAACCCCTCTCTTATGGCTTTACAAGAACGCACACCTCGACCCGGCCTGGTGCTCGAAGTTGATCGGTCCACTCCCCCCATCCTGTTTCACCACGGCGAAGGCTTTCGACTCGAAAGCCTGCCCGCTGGCCGGTCCCGAGTGCTTTACCCAGCCGAGCCGTTGAACCCGATTGCGGACCCCGACGGAGCGATCCGCGACGCGCTGCTCAATCCGCTCGAAGATGATCCGCTGCCGTCCAAGCTCTTCGCCGGCATGAAGCTCACGATCGTGTTCGACGATATTTCGCTGCCGCTACCTCAGATGCGCCGCCCCGACATTCGCCAACGCATCATCGAGCAAGTGCTCGACATGGCTGCCGAAGCCAATGTCGACGACGTGCACCTGATAGCGGCATTGGCGCTGCATCGCCGCATGACCGAAAACGAACTCCGCCACGCCGTGGGCGACCGGGTCTACGACGCGTTCGCACCTTCGGGCCTTCTCTACAACATGGACGCCGAAGATCCCGACGAAATGGTCATGCTCGGTGAGACCTCCGAGGGCGAAGAAGTACAGATGGTTCGCCGCGCCGCCGAGAGCGACCTGATCGTCTACGTGAACATCAACATGGTGTCCATGAACGGCGGCTGGAAAAGCACCGCGACCGGACTGTCTGGCTACAAGGGCATCCGCCATCACCACAATGTCGACACGCTGCTCAAGTCGTCGCTCATGGACCACAAAGATTCTGAGTTCCACAACAAGAACTGGCGCCAAGGCGACGTGATCAAAGCCGCCGGGGTCAAGGTCTTTCAGGTCGAGACAACAGTCAACAACAACGTGTTCGGCCTCGACGGTCCCATGTCGGTGCTCCAGAAGCGCGAATGGGAATGGACGCCGCGAGACCGGGCATCGTTCCTGACGATGCAAAAGGGCCTACAGGTCATGCCCCGCAAGGCCCGCCGCAAGATCTTCAACGATCACAAGGCGCCCTACGGCATGACCTCGGTGCAAGCCGGCGAAGTCGAAGCCGTGCACGAGTCCGCCGTTGCCAACATGCTCAAGCAGCAGCTTGTGCAGATCGAAGGCCAAGCCGACATTCTGACCATGGGCCTGCCGTACCTGAGCCCCTACAACGTGAACTCGATCCTGAACCCGATCCTGGTCATGTGTCTGGGTCTCGGCTACTTCTTCAACATGTACCGCAATAAGCCATTGGTGCGTAAAGACGGCGTGATCATCATGAGTCACCCGACGCCGATCGAGTTCCACCCGGTGCATCATCCGAGCTACATCGATTTCTTCGAGCAGGTTTTGCCTGACACGACCGACGGCCACAAGATCGCTCACAAGTACGAGAAACAGTTCGCCGAGGACGAGTGGTACCGCCACCTGTATCGCACGAGCTACGCCTACCACGGCGTGCACCCGCTTTACATGTGGTACTGGGGCAGCAATGCAATGAACCACGCGGCCCGGATCATCATTGTTGGTGGCGACGTCAAAGCAGTGCGACGCATGGGATTCACCCCGGCATCGACGATGCAGGACGCACTCGAGATCGCCAGCGACGTGGTCGGCCCGCAGCCAACCATCACCCACCTGCACAACCCGCCGGTCGTGATGGCCGACGTAATCTAGGACCGCCGATGCCTCAGCCGCTTATTGGGCGCCGCAAGGTCGCCATGCTCGCCAAGGGTGTTGTCGGAAATGCTCGACGCGGTGTACGGCGCCCGAAGCTCTCCTTTCCCTACGCTGCTCCCCCGGTGCCCGCTGGGGTTGAGCCGCCCGAAGACACCGCCAATGTTGGCGCCAACTACGACAGCGAATGGGCACGACGCCCGTCGGCTCGCGCCGCAAGGTCCGTAATCGTGGAAGCGATGCTGCGGCCATGGATCTCGTTGGTGGCCAAACCCGACCGCCAGGGCAACGACCGCCTTCTCTCACTCGATGAGTCACAGAACGCTCTGTTTGTGGCCAACCATCACAGCCATCTCGACACCTCGCTCCTGCTGACCTCGATCCCGCTTCCGTGGCGACATCGACTTGTCGTTGGTGCCGCGTCCGAGGTCTTCTTCAACAACCGCGCTAAGGCCACCATGTCGGCGCTCTCGATGGGAGCGTTCCCTATCGATCGTTCAACGACCGGCCGAGCAGCCGCCGATCAGGCCGCAGAGATTATCGAAGCGGGCAACAGCCTGCTGATCTACCCCGAAGGCGGCCGCAGCCCCGACGGCTGGGGACAGCCGTTCAAGGGAGGCGCCGCGTATTTAGCAATTCGGACCAATGTGCCAATCGTGCCGATCTACCTGGCAGGCACCGGCAAGATATGGCGCAAGGGTCAACGTCTACCCAAGCCGTCGACGACCACGGTGATCTTTGGGGACCCGATCTGGCCTGCCGAAGGCGAGAACACTCGTCGACTCAATGCACGCATCGAGGCAGCCGTATCAACGCTTGGCGACGAACTATCAAGTGACTGGTACACGGCTCGCCGCCGCTTCCATCAAGAGGGGCCGCCGTCGCTCTCCGGACCGAACGGGCCGTCCTGGCGCCGAGCATGGGCACTCGGCGACCGCAACCGCCGCAACCGCAAGAAGCCCGTCTGGCCCCGCTAGCCGAGTTCGCCCTATAGCGGCTGGCAGACCAGCGCTCTCAGCTGTCGGTGCGAGCTAAATACATCTGGGCGATAGCCGCCATACCACCAGCGAGTGTGATTTGGACCGGCAGGCGCTCGTAACCTTCGCCTTCGAACTCGTCGATCTCGCGCCACTTCTCGGCGAGCTGGGTAGAGCGCAGCACCCATACCGGAACCTCGCTGCCATCAGGGTCAAGGATGAACCCGTCGTAGCCTTCGGCCGGTCCCCAGGTGATCTCGAACCGGTGACCGAACACGGTGCCCTGCAGCCAGTCACCTTCGATACGTGACAAGACCCAATGATTCGCCTCGCCCGGGGCCAGAGATCCGTAAACAGCGAGCATCTCGACTTCGCCATCGCTTGGGGCGTTCTCAGCATCTGCCATCGCAACAAGATAGGGCCACCCTGCTCGGGTGACACTCAGCGGCCACTCATCGGCAAAGATGGAGCATGATCTACCAGTCGATTCGCGAAGCCGATGCTGAGATCCTTGCGTTGTTGCAGGATCCTTCGACCGAACTTGTTGCCGTCCTTCCTGCACTCGCCCACGCGCTTAACGATCCATCTTTCTTGGTCCCCGGTCTTCGGCCCGATGCATCGAACCCCTTTGCCGAACAAGGAGGCTGGACGCCAGCTCAGCTCGACCAAGTCCGTGCGCTCGCCGTCGAAGGCCTCGGACGGCTTCGAGATGCTGGGCCCGAGGACCACACAGATCCACAGCTGATCGAGCAGGGCATGAACTGGATTACCGGCGGCGACCGATCGGGTGACTACCAGCAGATGCTGGCCGAGGAACTCGCTCCCGATGGAAGCGACCCCCGGGCCACGGCTTGGCACCAAAACGAAGTCGTCGCCGACCCCGACACCGAATTCAATGTCGCCATAGTGGGCGCTGGCATGAGTGGACTGCTGGCAGCCCATCGACTCCAGCAAGCGGGTGTGAATGTGACGGTGCTGGACAAGAACGCGGACCTGGGCGGCACATGGTTCGAGAATCGCTACCCGGGTTGCCGCGTCGACGTGGCGAACCACACCTATTCCTACTCGTTCCAGCAGAAGTTCGATTGGCCCGAGTACAACTCCACTCGGCCGGTGCTGCATCAGTACTTCAGCGACTGCGCCGACACCTGGGATGTCCGCAAGCTCATACGCTTCGACACCGAAGTTACGGCAATGTCCTGGAGCGAGGACACGTCGTCTTGGACCTTGGAGCTAGCAACCGCTTCGGGCGACGAGACCTTTGAAGCGAATGCAGTGATCAGCGCCGTTGGCCAACTCAATCGGCCCGTCCTGCCAGCGATCGAAGGCCGAGAAACCTTCGCAGGCACGTGGTGGCATAGTGCCCGCTGGCCGGACCAGGCTGACCTCGCCGGTAAACGGGTCGGCATCATCGGCACTGGCTCCAGTGCATCGCAGTTCATCCCTGCTGTTGCCGAGCGGTCCGGCACACTCACGATCTTTCAACGCACCGCCAACTGGCTTATCCCTCGCCCTCAGGCGAACCAGAGTGTCGCCGAATCTATGACATGGCTATTCAGCAGGCTGCCTCACTTTGGCAATTGGCATCGTCTGGGCATGTTCTGGCGAGGCCACGAAGGCCTGCGCCCCACGGTTGTGGTCGACCCGGATTGGGATGCGGACATCGAGGACTCCGTTAGCGAGCTCAACGAGCAAGTGCGCGCCATGCTCATGATGTACATCGACGCCGAGTTCGCCGATCGACCAGATCTCCTCGAGAAGGTTCGGCCGAATCATCCAGTGGGGGCGAAGCGTTTTGTGTTGGACTTTGGGGCTTGGGCCGAATCGCTCAAGCGGGACAACGTGACGCTCGAGACCACCACCATCTCCAGCATCACCCCCGCCGGCATTGTGACCAGCGATGGTGCCGATCACGAGTTCGATGTCCTGATCTACGGCACGGGCTTCGCCGCATCTGAGTTTTTAATGCCCATGAAAGTGACCGGCCGCAACGGCGTTGAACTCCACGAACAGTGGGACGGCGATGCTCGCGCTCATCTCGGTATCACCATCCCGGATATGCCGAACTTGTTTGTGCTCTATGGGCCGAACACCAACATCGTGATCAACGGCAGCATCATCTTCTTCAGCGAATGCGAAACCCACTACGTGACCGAGTGCGTTCGTGAACTGTTGAGCCGCGGCGGTGGTTCACTTGTGGTGAAGCAGACCGCGCACGACGAATACAACGAGCGGGTCGACGCCGGCAACCTGCAAATGGCGTGGGGTGTCTCGAACGTGAGCAGCTGGTACAAAAACGCAACCGGCCGCAGCGCTCAGAACTGGCCCTTCACCATGCTCGAATACTGGCAACAAACCCGAGAGGTAGAGCTAGACGACTACGAATGGAACTGAGCGTGAAATGGTGCGTGGAAGCCAATCAGCACCATTTCAATCTCCTCGTGTCACTCGACCAGACGCAGGCCAGGTGGTTCGCCGGTTGGGCTGCTTAGGGTGACTTCGAACTCGGTGCGATGTGCGGGATAAAGATGCTCGCTAACCAGTGCGTTTCCGCCGGTCAAGTCGGTGGTGATCCGCCGTACCCGCAACAGAGGTGAACCTTCGTCGACCTGAAGTGCCTGTGCGATCGGGGCATCGGCGGCCACCGCCGAAATCACTTGAGTTGCATACCCCAGGCGTTCGCCGAGCAGGTCGACAAAGCTCGATTCTTCGACATCACCGCGGGACAAATCTTGGCCCAGGGCAGCGGCACACCACACGGTGATATGAGCAAATGGTTCGTCGTCGGCCAGGTTCAGTCGGACGACTTCAAGCACTTCATCGCCAAGCAACCCTGCGATTCCCGGAGATGCTTGAACGAACCGAAAGCGCAGCACCTGGCGTTCGCTTGAGCGGCCAGCCTCGGAGAGTTGGTCCTCGATCGTTTCGAGACTGTCGAGCGATTGACGAATCGCGTCGCTGCCAACAAACCACCCGAACCCTTGCCGGCTATCAACCAAGCCCTCGTCGCGTAGCTGTTCAAGCGCCTTGCGAATCGTTACCCGGCTCGCTTCGTGAGTAGCTGACAATTCCGATTCGCTCGGCAGAAGTTCGCCGGTCACGAAGGCGCCGCTCGCTACATCGGCCCGGATTGCTTCGGCGATCTCTTGGTAACGGAAGGAACGAGACATGAATGATGGGGTCCGGTGACGATGGTCTAACTTGGTCATATACATACGGTTGCATGGGGTAATCGCACCGACAGTGGTTCCACAGAATCATGCGACTATCCGTTGCCAGCTTGTATTGAACTTGTACCATACAAGTTATCACACCCGCGATCCTCACGCCGCCCTTCGGCGAACAGGATCCACGACATACCGGGAGAAACCCATGGCCGTCTTTGCCGAAACCCCAATCGAACTCGTCAACGAGGTGTACAGCACGCTCGACGAGCGCCTGGCATGGGGTCGAAAGGAGCTTGGGCGCCCCCTGACCCTGGCCGAGAAGATCCTGATCAACCATCTTGACGATCCAGAGACCGCTGGTTTGGAACGCGGGGTCTCCTATACCGACCTTCGACCCGACCGCGTTGCCATGCAGGACGCCACGGCCCAAATGGCGTGGCTCCAGTTCATGACCGCCGGGCTGCCCCGCACCGCAGTGCCAACCACGACCCACTGTGATCACCTGATCCAGGCCCGCGTCGACGGCAAGACTGACCTGATGGTTGCTGCGGACACCAACAGCGAGGTCTACGACTTCCTCGAAAAGGTCTGCGCCAAGTACGGCGCGGGCTTCTGGGCCCCCGGCTCGGGCATTATCCATCAGGTCGTGCTCGAGAACTACGCCTTTCCGGGCGGCATGATGCTCGGCACCGACAGCCACACACCAAATGCTGGCGGCGCCGGCATGATCGCGGTTGGCGTTGGCGGCGCCGACGCAGTCGATGTCATGACTGGCTTTGCCTGGAACGTGCGTTGGCCAAAGGCCATTGGCGTCAAGCTCACTGGCGAACTCTCCGGTTGGGCTGCCCCCAAAGATGTCATTTTGAAGGTCGCCGAGATCCTGACCGTCAAGGGCGGCACGGGCGCTATTGTTGAATACTTCGGTCCCGGCGCCGAGAGCATGTCGGCAACCGGCAAGGCCACCATCTGCAACATGGGCGCCGAGATCGGTGCGACAACATCTGTCTTTGCTTACGACGATGCAACGAGCCGCTATCTCAAGTCGACTGGTCGTGAAGCAATCGACGACGCAGCACGCAAGGTCGCTCATCACCTGCGCGCCGACGACGAGGTACTTGCGAATCCCGCCGACTATTTCGACCAGCTCATTGAGATCAACCTCAGCGATCTCGAGCCTTTGATCAACGGCCCTCACACTCCCGATCTCGCCCGCCCGCTCTCGGCACTTGGCGCCGAGGCTGCCGACAAGGGTTGGCCAATGGAGATCAGCGCTGCGCTCGTCGGCTCGTGCACCAACTCCAGCTATGAAGACATCAGCCGCGCCGCATCCATTGCCCGGCATGCAGCTGCGCACGGCCTCACGGCCAAGGTGCCCTTTATGGTCACCCCGGGTTCAGAAGCAACCATGCGCACCATCCAGCGCGACGGCTTCCTGCAAGATCTCGAAGCAATCGGTGCCGTCGTGCTGGCCAACGCATGCGGACCCTGCATCGGCCAGTGGAAGCGAGATGATCGCGAAGGCATCGAAGGCACCACGAACCTCATCGTGACCAGCTACAACCGCAACTTCCCCAAGCGCAATGACGGCGACGCTGCGACGTTGGCATTTGTGACCTCACCGGAGACCACGGTTGCACTCGCCCTAGCAGGCCGGGTCGACTTTGACCCGCAGACCGACACGCTGACCAACGAAGC
>Ga0114956_1001774_pt1 | contig 17058 bp, 14 predicted proteins | sample MaitaG_FD_87304 | JGI IMG/M metagenome (GOLD analysis project Ga0114956, IMG submission 87304) | Marine algal microbial communities from Maine, USA - Maine_Asex2 metaG | ecosystem: Host-associated > Algae > Red algae > Unclassified | place: Maine, USA | collected 2015-01-05 | reverse complement strand
TTTTCTAATTTTTTGCGAGCAATAAACTGGGGGTCGGCAGTTTTATCTCGCATTTCAATAAAATTATAAATTGCCAAATCAGCTATCGCATTGGCATCTTTTGGTCTATTTGCACTAAATTTTTTAAATATTTTAGCCCAATTGCCAATGTTTTTCAATGAAATTTCATTGAAAACAGTACAATCTTCAAAGCCAGAGTTCATCCCTTGCCCATAAAATGGTACTATTGCATGTGATGCATCACCCAATAAGCAAACCTTATTCTTATAATTCCAAGGATTACATCTAATGGTAACTAAAGGTGAGGTTGCATTTTCTTTAAAATCAACCAGCAAATCGGGCATTAACTTTAGTGCATCAGCAAAATAGGTTTCAAAAAATTGTATAACCTCATCATCAGTATTCAATCTTTCGAATGATACTGCGCCTTCAAAATCGAGAAACAAAGTGCAAGTAAAGCTGCCATCTAAATTTGGCAAAGCGATTAACATAAATTGCCCTCTTGGCCATATGTGCAATGCATTTTTTTCTATTTGCCATTTTTCAGTTTTGCCTGTAGGAATACATAATTCTTTGTACCCAGCCGAAATATACTCTTGTGAATAATTAAATCTTCCGCTTTTTTGCATGCTTTCTCTTACGGCCGAATATGCTCCATCAGTGCCTAAAACAACATCCGAATGCACGGTAACTTTTTCTTTTTGCTTATTTAAAAAGTGAATTTTAGCTTCATCCAAATTAATACCCGTGCACTTTAGGTCAAAATGATAATCTACGTTTGCTAAAGGCTCAGCAGCATTCATTAAAATACGATTTAACTCGCCACGAGAAACTGAATAGATGGCTTGTTTATCCTTTCCATAAGGTTGAAAGAACTCTTCACCGTTTTGTAAATGTATTTGCCTACCATACATAGGTATGGCAATGTCTTTTATCTGATCGCCAATACCTATACCCTCTAAAGCTTTCCAGCCTCTGTTGCTTAAAGCTAGATTTATTGAGCGACCACCTATAATTTTTGCATTTCGCATATCGGGCCTGCGCTCATAAACATCTACTTGATGGCCTTGTTTTGCCATGTACATTGCAAGCATTGAGCCTACTAAGCCCGCTCCTACTATTGCAATGTTTGAGCTCGATTCAGTTTTACTAGCTTTCATCCCTTAATATTTTGGCAAATTGAAACACTTCTTCAAAGGTATTGTAAAGCGGCACTGGTGCAATGCGAATTACATTTGGTTTTCGCCAATCAGATATTATACCAGCTGCCGTTAGGGCATCATGCATTTTTTTGCCATTTTCACCTGTTAAAATTGATAATTGGCAACCCCTTTCATCATTGTTGGTTGGAGTGATGATTTCAAATTCTCCATTAATATCATTAACCAAATATTCTAAATAAGAAGTTAGCTTTTTGCTTTTCGCTGTTAGTGCGGCCATACCAGCTTCTTCAAAAATTTCTAGTGAAGCCCAATGCACTGCCATAGGCAATACCTGTGCATTGCTCATTTGCCATGAGGCTGCACCTTCATGCGCCTCAAAATGTTTTGGCATTTCGAAACGGGTTTTTTCATCATTGCCCCACCAGCCTGCTAACCTAGGAAACTTTTTATCTAATGCATATTTATCTCTTATATACACACCACTTGTGCCACCAGGACCAGAGTTTAGATATTTATAAGAGCACCAACAAGCAAAATCAACATTCCAGTTGTGCAACTCTAGTTTTACATTGCCGGCTGCATGCGCTAAATCGAAACCAGCATAAGCGCCCACTGCATGTGCTGCTTTGGTAATTTTTTCCAACTCAAAAAACTGCCCTGTGTAATAGTTAACACCACCTAACATTATTAGCGCTAACTCGCTTCCCGTTTGGTTTATCAACTCAATTACATCTTCTGTGCTATAAGTATGTTCTCCTGCCCGTGGTTTTAATTCAACTAAGCCATCTGCTAGAGTAATATTATTTATTTTCAATAGGTTTTCAACTGCATATCTGTCAGATGGAAAAGCTTGATCTTCAATAATAATTTTAAATCGTTCTTTAGTTGGGCGATAAAACGACATCATTAATAAATTGAGGTTAACCGTTAGCGAGTTCATTACCACTACTTCATTTACTTGAGCACCCACTAACTTAGCTGTTTGTTTCTCTAAAAAATGATGATAATAATACCATGGGTTTTTAGCTTCAAAATGTCCTTCTACGGCTAAATTTTCCCAATCGAGCATTTCTTGTTCAATATACTTTCTTGCAGATTTTGGTTGGCAACCTAATGAGTTTCCGCAGAAATAAATAAGTTCTTTTCCATTTTTGTCTTTTGGTATATGAAACTTTTCTCTGAAAGACGCTAATGGGTCTTGTTTATCGAGTTGTTGTGCGTATTGGAGTGTGTTTTGCATAAATTTATATAGACGCTGATTTATTATGATTTATATGATTTTTGAATTCTTTTGTTAAGACTCTTCTCTTTACTTCTGGGGTTTTGCCAAAATTTAATAACAACCCTACCTCAATATTAGAGGCTTTTAAGTAATTTACTAATTGAACTTCATGTATTTCAGATAAAGCAGAAACAGCCTTCAATTCTATAACAACCTTATCTTCTAAGCATATGTCGGAAAAATAGCTACCGACCATTTTCTTTTTATAAAAAACCTCAATTGGTTTTTGCAACGTGTGTTCAATACCAAATTTTGTTAACTCAACACTCATTGCATTTTCGTAAACTTTTTCCAAAAATCCAAATCCCAATTCATTGTAAACATTATAAAACGCTTTAATTGCTTTTTCGGTTAAATCACTATGTATAAAATTATTCATCTTAACGTTTTCAACTTAAAACTTATTTATGATTATTGTACTAGGGCCTATCATAATAATCATAACCAATCTGCGTCTAACAAAAACTATTTTTTTCCAAACCCAACCAATTCAATGCAGATCCACTTAGCAGTGTTTCTTTTACATCTTTAGGGTAAGGCATACTATGTATTAACTTGCCAGGCTCTAGCTCACCCAAGGGGAAAGGATAGTCGGTTCCCAGCGCAATTTTATCTGCTCCCACTAAATCAATCAGGTAATCCAACATTCTTTGGTCATGCACTAAACTATCTATCCAAAATTTGCCTAAATAGTCTTTTGGGTTTTTATTGTTATCAACTGCACATAAATCTGGCCTTACATTAAAACCGTGCTCAATTCTACTTATTGTTGCCGGAAATGAACCACCACCATGTGCGAAAGCTACTTTTAAATTGGGTAATTTTTCAAAAACTCCACCAAATATCATTGAGCAAATGGCTAAACTAGTTTCGGCAGGCATACCCACCAACCATGGTAACCAGTATTTTTCCATTTTATCTTTTGCCATCATATCCCAAGGATGCACAAATATTGAAGCACCTAGCTCTTGCGCAGCTTCAAAAAATGGAAATAAATTTTCATCATTCAAATTCCAATCGTTGATATGTGAGCCGATTTCTATACCAGCTAGACCCAAATCTTTTACGCAACGCTCCATTTCTTTTATAGCCATACTAGGAGATTGCATAGGCACCGTGCCCAAACCAACAAAGCGCTTTGGATAACGCCTAACAATATCGGCTATATGATCGTTTAAAAATTTTGAGACTTGCAAACAATCTTGCGGATTTGCCCAATAGCTAAAAAGCACTGGTATGGTTGATAACACTTGAACATCTACAGAGAAATGATCGCACTCTTTCATGCGCACTTCAGGGTCCCAGCAATTGGATTCTATTTCTCTAAAAAACTTATCGTCCATCATCATTCTTGCACAACAAGGCTTGTGATGGTCTAAACTTATAAAACCACCATAGCCAAATTTTTCTGCCCACTTGGGCATGGTTTCTGGCATTATGTGGTTGTGTATGTCTATTGTTAGTATGTCTTTCAATATTATTTAATTAAGTTCGACAAAGTCGAACAGCCCAAACTCACTCGACAGAGACGAGCGATAAAAAATATTATAATAACGTTATGGTAATTGATGATTAATGCTTTTTGTTGGTTAGGCCTCAATGAATCGTTCATCAACTTCCATCACATGGTTGCAATTGCTGCATGTACGCATTTCTTCAGAAGCATAATACTCTTTAAACCTTGGCAAAAAATCTTTTTCTACATCAGTTAAATTAAAATAGGTATCGTGGAGTTTGCTATTGCAACTATCACAAAACCACATTAATCCATCCCTTTCTTTTTGGGTGCGTTTGCATTCAATTACTAAACCTATTGAACCAGCAGCCCTAATTGGAGAGTGGGGAATTTTGGCTGGCAACAAAAACATTTCGCCTTCTTTAATTGGTATATCAACTGATTTACCTTCTTCTTGTATTTTAACAATTATGTCTCCTTCTAATTGATAAAAAAGTTCTTCCGTTTCGTTGTAATGATAATCTTTGCGAGCATTTGGCCCTGCAACTATCATTACAATATAGTCGCCAGCATCTTTATAGAGATTTCTATTGCCCACTGGTGGTTTTAGCTCATCTCTGTGCTCATCAATCCATTTTTTTAGATTAAAAGGTTTTCTAACAGCCATAGTTTTAAATTTTTAACATTGCCCTCATAGTAGTTATTTCTTGCAATACTTCTTGTTCCTTTTTGACAAACCTTGCATTTAATGGGCTTACATGGTCAATGCCGTTTTTTATCCAATCTTTCATTTGATTATTTTGAAAGAAGAATTCATTAATTTCTTTACTAATTAAATTGCCCTTGTTTACTTCAATCAATCCTTCATAATTGAAAGTGTAAAAAATTACCCTTACAGGTTTTTCATTTTGGAAGAAGTAACTATTTTTTAAGATTTGCTTATTTTTTTCTGCATATAATTCCATTAACAACAATTTTCCATCTTGGCTATAGCCATTCATTTCACCAGCAATATTGGGGAATTCTAAATTGAATGTTTCATTGTCTAACTGTCCTTTACCTTTTGCTAAAGAAATTTGATCACAATATCTTTTAATTGACTCGGCATCTTTGGCAGCAATTTTTTCCTTTATTGGTTCTTTACCTGTGGGCTTATCTTCCGATACTACCGGCTTTTGTACATTGGTTTTAACCTTTGGCTCATTATTAGAATTGGTTTTACAAGCCGTAAATGCAAAAAGAGCAATAATTGAAAATTGAAGTAATCGTTTCATTAAAAATTTATTATCCCGAATTTAACACCAATATAGAAGAAACTAAAGCCTGTTAAAAACACAATTCCTAAATAGCTCAATATCTTTAGCCACACCGGAGGCATTTTGCTTTTTTCAATAAACTTTTCGGAGGTAACTAATTTAAAGTTAACTACTGCAATTATAGGTGCAATTAAAAATGAAATTGTTGTTGCCAAATCTACCAATGTTTTTAAATCGCTTAGAAAAAGTGAAATAATTATAAATGCTCCGGTACCTACAACTAGCAATGAAATATTATACACTTTTCGATTATTTAGCAGCGCAGATTGTTTTTCTTTTTTATAAAAGAGCAACTCCGTTGTACGCTCTAGCGCTCTTGCATAGCCATCAAAAACTCCTAAAGAAGTACCAAACATTATTGAAAATGCTGCGGCTGCAATTATTAAATAACTCCAATTACCTATGGTTGTGGTATACAACTCAACTACCATATTCGCAAAAGCGGCGCTTCCGCTTGGCAATGAGGTGCCAGTGCCAAAAACTAAAAAGGCTCCTAGGGTTACAAAACAAATGGACAAAATTGCCGATATCCAATAGCCTAAATTAAAATCGAGCAATGTTTCTTTTAAAGATGGCTTGTAGCCTGTTTGTTTTATCCTAGCCAAAGTCCAAAGGCTATTCCAAGTGCTTAAGTCAACTGCTGTTGGCATCCACCCCATTAACGCAATTATAAATAAAATACCTGCATTGTTAAACACTTTAGGTATCTGAAATGTGGCGGATTTTTCAACAGGACCATTGGTTAAGGCTAAAATAAATGCGGCAATAGTGCTAATGAGTAAAACCGCGCCAACTATTTTCATAATACCATCTAGCGCACTGTATTTACCTGCGATAAGAATGGATAAACAAACTACGAAAACCAAGGCAACTGGAAATAATTTAAAAGAAGGCCAAACACTACTTAATCCTAAAAGATTATCTAAAAAGCCTGCTGTTACAAAGCCTACAGCAGCTGTTACAAAAAACATTGAACAAAGTGTAATAATAAAGTAAGCGCTTAAATAAACTTTACCCAACTTGTTATAACCATCAATTAAACTCGTGCCAGTTGCGTTTGCATATCGCGAGCCAAACTCAAAAAAAGGATACTTAAATATATTTGCAGCAATTACTGCCCATAACAAAGCAAAGCCGTAAGCTGCTCCTGCTCGGGTTGACTGTACTAAGTGCGAAACTCCTATGCAAGTGCTGGCAAACAAAATGCCTGGCCCTAATACTTTGTAAATGTTTTTTGAATTGATGGTTGCCTAACTTAGATAAGCCAAGTTAACCAGAAATATTTATTTGTCTTTCTTACAGCATCTGTTCAATAATATTGTCAATTGACAAACCTTCTGCTTCTGCTTTGTAGTTTTTCACAATCCTATGCCTTAGAATAGGCATTGCAACTGCTTTAACATCTTCAATATCGGGTGAATATTTGCCGTTGATTGCCGCATGACATTTAGCCCCTAAAACTAAAGATTGAGAAGCTCTAGGACCTGCACCCCAAGACAAATAATCAGTAGCCAGCTGCACTGCAGAATCTCTACCTGGCCTAGTTTTACCTACAAGCTTTACTGCATACTCTAAAACATTATCGGCAATTGGTATTTTTCTAATTAGTTTTTGAAATTCAATTATTTGCTTACCACTTACCAATTTATCTAAGGAAACAGACTTGTTTGAGGTGGTGCCTTTTACTACACTTACTTCTTCTTCAAAAGTTGGATAGTCAACCGTAATGTTAAACATAAACCTATCTAACTGTGCTTCTGGTAAAGGATATGTTCCTTCTTGCTCAATTGGGTTTTGTGTTGCTAAAACAAAAAATGGTTTGTCCAATTCATGCTCAACACCAGATACGGTTACGTTGCGCTCTTGCATGGCTTCCAACAATGCTGCTTGTGTTTTGGGAGGAGTTCTGTTAATCTCATCTGCCAACAAAATATTGGTAAATAATGGACCTTTGTTAAACTTAAACTTTCGGCTTTCATCCAAAATTTCGGCACCACTAATATCTGATGGCATTAAATCTGGTGTAAACTGAATTCTCTTAAAATCTAAATCGAGCACTTTTGAAATAGTGCTTACTAGTAACGTTTTTGCTAAACCAGGTACACCTACCAATAAACTGTGTCCATCACAAAAGATAGAGATAAGTACAAACTTAACCACCTCTTGTTGCCCAACTATTACTTTAGAAATTTCTTTGGTTAATGTTTTATAAGTGCTACTTAAATTATCAACCGCTTGCACGTCATTTTTTGTTTCTGTTGCTTCCATCTGCTTACTTCTTTGGTAGCCATTTATCCATTAAGTCACAATTTTTGTACTCATCTTCTATATGAACATAAGATTTATTGCGGCTTTTTGAGATCCACTGCTGTATAGTTTTTTGTTTTTTATTGTTTAAGGTTACTTGCTGTAACCTATCATAGTCATCAGCTAAATTGGCCTGATGTGGTTGCTTGTATGAATTTAATTGTAATAATTTATAACCTGTTTCTCCCGTAGGAAATGTAAAAGATATTGGCTGCGAAAACTCTCCAGGCTCTAAGGTGTCAATTGCAAAAAAGGTATTGGGGTCTAGCAAATCAACATCAATTTTAGTTGAACCTGTTTGCGGATTTAACAATATACCTCCATTGGTTTTGCTTTGCTCATCATTCGAATATTTTTTAACTGCAGCATCAAAGGTTAAAGAGTCTTCTAGTAACAATCTTCTAACTTTATTTACTTGCAACTGAGCTTCCGTTTTTTCTGCCATGCCCAATTCTGGCTTAATTAAAATATGTCTTGAGTTCATAGTATTGCCTCTACGCTCAATTAATTGAATTATATGATAACCATATTGAGTCTCAATAATTTTTGAAGTTTCTCCCTTTAATAATTTGTAAGCAACAGCCTCATACTCTGGCACCAATTGGCCTCTACCAATAAAGCCCAATTCGCCTCCTTGCACGGCAGAAGCTTTATCATCTGAATGTTCAGTTGCTAAGGCCTCAAAATCGCCTCCATTTTTAACTTCTTTTAAAAGCCCTTCAATTTTGTTGTAAGCAATTTGCTTTTGCTCATCACTAACTTTGGCTTGAATAACCAGCTCTTTTAGCTCAACTTCTGCATTAAAAAACGGCAAACTATCTTTTGGAATATTGCGGTAAAATGTTTTTACTTCAGCCGGTGTTACCTGCACTGCACTTACAATTTGCGCTTGCATTTGCTCTGCCAACAAATTGTCTTTTACCCCGTCTCTAAACTCATCTTTCATTTGTATTACCGTTTTTTTGTAATACTTTTCAAAGGCATCTTGCGAGCCAAATAATGAAATGTAGTAGCGAATATTTTGGTCGAGCTTGGCTTCAATTTCTTCCTCACCTACTTGTAAACTATCTATACCAGCTTGGCTTATTAATAAGTTTTGTAGCATTAGCTGATCTAGCAAATAGCATTTTAAATCTGGTGGCGCATTTTCTTTTAATTGCTCCATTTGCGATAAATATGCCGCTTCTAAATCGGAATAAAGCACAATTTTATCACCTACTACACCAATTATTTTGTCAACTGTTACTGTGTCTCCAGCAAAAGAAGATGCGCTAAACATCAGACAAAAAACCATAATGGCTAAACATTTATCCATTATTGTAAATTTTAATTTTTCCATTTTGCACCGCTTCATCATAAATACTTTCGTAAATACTATTTATTAAATCTAACTTTCTCTTATTAATTATTATATCATAAATGTCTTTTTGCACAAACTGCAAAGGTGCACTTTCACCCTTTTTGGCAACACCAATTATGTTTAAAAAATAAATGTTAATTGAGTCTGCCATTTCTAATTTAAAATCTCTATTTATTAAACGATTTTCATCCTCTACAGAGGTTGGTAATTGCCTTAAAAACTTATCTACCGTATGCCAAGCCGAATCGTTTAAAGAATGTGAACTTGCATACTGTGTTGCGTACAAATTTAATGGATACCTGTATTCTTCATTAAAATCTAAAACCCAAGTACGCATTGAATCTATAAAAGAAACATCCTTTGGAATTTTAACGTAAACGGCCTGCACTATATTTGACCGCAGGTTAAAGTTTTTTTTGTTTGCATTGTAATAATTTTCAAGCTCAGCTACACTAACATTGGTATCAATTCTACTTTGAATAATTTTTTTCTCATAATGATACTTTATAATTGACTCTTCATAGTTGTTAAGTAATCTTTCAAGTTCTAATTCATCTAAATCAATACTTTTTTTGGCTTCATTATTTATGGCCATTTGCTTTACCCAATTATTAATAAAAGCATTTGCAGCTACTAAACTGTCTTCTTCTGAAACTCCTTTGTTTACAATACCCGTTAACTCAGATTTATAAAGTTTACTCTCCCCAACTTTAGCTATTAAAACCCCATTATTAACTTTAGTTTTAGGCAATAAATCGCACGATTGCGCAATCAAGTATATTAAGCTTAAGCAACTTAAAAGTAAGGCATACTTCATTTAGTCAATTAATTTCTTTAATGCCTTGTTATTAATAGTTACACCGTACTTTTCTCGCAATTCAACCAACCAATTTTTCTCTATTTCATCTTGATAATCGGCTATTACATAACCTTTAGACTCTGCTAAGGTTTTAACCTTTTTATTCAAAACCTCTTCAATTACCACTAGTTTAACAGTTCCGTCATCATTTTTCACAATTTCTTCACTGCCTTCTACCCATTTCACCCCATCAATAGTAGGGTCTTTGCCTTTCTCATAACCTTTAGTTGTTATTGATATTAAGCTTACTTTACCCTGATTGATTTTAGTTTTTATTGAGTCAATTGGATGGTTTTTACCTCTTAACTCCTTAATTTTTAGCGCAGTATTTAAATCTTTACTGTGATAAACGGTTGCCCTAACGGCATCATTCCACATATAATTTTCTTTGTTTTTGGCATAAAAGCTTTTTTGGCCCGCTGTATCTTTTGAAGCCTTGTTCCAAACCTTTTGTTCCATTAGCTCAAACAACAAAATACCATCTGTATATTCTCCCAATAATCTTTTAAAATCTTCATTGGTATTTTCCAAATTTTGCTCTTCATAGGTAAGTATTGTGCTATGCTCAAAATCCATATAAGCCGCTTTTAAAAACTCATCTTTACTTTTAAACTTTGTTCTGTATCGAGCATTAACTATAAATCTTGCAAACTCTCCAATGGTATATTTTTTATTGGCAAACGTAAATAACGTATTATTATTTGAAGTAAACTCTTTACCCTCCCAATTTTGGGTGATTAAAGTTTCATCTAATTCATCATAAAATTTTAGCCTATTTTTTTCATTTAGATTAAAATCATATTGCTTTTTTAACTTATCAATAAATTGCACTTTAGAGACTTCAGCTCGTGCATCTCTTTTCACTTTTTGAACTAACTCTTTTTTTATATCATCAAAAGGTTTTATGGGCACCATGTTTAGTCTTTTAACAATATGGTAACCCACAGGTGTTTTAATAGGTTTAGAGTAATCTCCATCATTTTTTAGGTTAAATGCAGCTGTTTCAAACTCAGGAAACATTTTACTGTGGCCGAACAATGGCAGCTGGCCTCCTTTGGCGGCCGAACCCTTATCTTCAGATACTTGTTTAGCCAATTCCGCAAAATCTTTCCCATCTTCCAACTGCTGATAAATTTTATTTATTCTACTTAGTGGAACCAAATCTGTTGCCTCAGCATTTGGATTATCCTTTTTGGTGCGTATTAAAATGTGTTGCGCATTTATTTCACCTGGATTTGGTTTTTTATCAAACACTTTTAAAATATGATAGCCAAACCTTGTTCTAACTAGGTTAGATAATTCTCCTGTTTTAGTTGAAAATGCAGCATTTTCAAAAGGGTATACCATTTGCATTGCTGTAAAGTAGCCTAGGTTTCCTCCAAATTGTTTGGCTGACGGATCATCTGAATACTTGGTTGCCATTTCTGCAAAATCGGCACCTTCTTCTAATTGTTTTCGAATATCCATTATTTTATTGTAAGCCACCAAAGTATCATCTTCTGGCTGCACAGAAACCAATATGTGGCTGGCTTTTACTAAAGTATTCATTCTATCATAGGTCTCTTTTAACAAATCATCTGAAATTTGTTTATCAACCAAATAAGATTCCGATAGCTGTTTTCTATAGGTCTGCAATTCTTTTTGCAACCGTTGCACAGTATCTAAACCCTGTGCTTTTGCTTCATGTACTTTTAACTTAAAGTTTATATATAAATCTAAATATTCATTAACACTGTTTTCCGAATAGTCAATTTTTTTGTTTGTTGCATTTTTTTCATAAACACGCTTAAACTCATCAACAGTTACCACTTCATTGGCTACTTTAAAAAGTTCAGCATTTTTTTGAGCTAATACAGTTAACGAAAATAAAGACAGGACAAGGAAAAGAATTATATTTTTTACTTTCAAATTTGACATTTTTAAGACCCGTAAAAATACGCCAATTTTAGCGTTACATACTGCTTTTTACAGCTGTGAACAGGTACATTTTTAATTTTTTAACAATAATCATTCCTTACTTTTGCCATTAATGAAAAGGGGTTCAATAATAGAAGATTTGCTAATTGAAGAAATTGGTGCCAAAGGAAAAGGATTAGGCAAACACGCAGGCAAGGTAGTTTTTGTTAAGTTAACTGCGCCAGGAGATGTGGTAGATGCCAGAATTTACAAAAGCCGAAAGAACTACAGTGATGGTGATGTGGTGCGATTTAAAAAGGAAAGCGAAACTAGAGTTACTCCGTTTTGCGAACATTTTGGCACTTGTGGTGGATGTAAACTACAACACATTGGCTATGCCGACCAACTGAAATACAAGGAAGAGACTGTAGTTAATGCGCTAAAACGTATTGGCAAAGTTAAAGTTGGTGAGTTTAGAAGCATTATTGGATCGGATAAGCAAGCAAACTACCGAAACAAACTAGAGTACACTTTTAGTAATAACAGATGGTTTACTAAGGAAGAAATTGATAGTGGAAAAACTTTTGAAAACCGAGAAGCTTTGGGTTTTCATATACCTGAAAATTTTGCCAAAATTGTACATGTGAATGAGTGCCATTTACAGGAAGATTTAAGCAACCTAATTAGAAATGCGTGTTTTGATTATGCTATAAAAAACTCATTATCCTTTTACGACATTAGGGAACATACTGGCTTACTTAGGAATTTAATTGTTAGAAGCACATCATTAAATGAGTGGATGGTAATTGTAAGTTTTGGAACTTATGAGAAAGAAAACATTGATAAACTAATGCAATTTTTTATAGAAACTTTTCCGCAAGTTACCTCATGGAATTACATTATTAATACCAAGTTAAACGATAGTTATTTTGATTTGGATGTTGTAAATGTGGCAGGTAAAACTAGCATTGAAGAAAACTTTGATGGAATAAGGTTTACTATTGGACCTAAGTCGTTTTTTCAAACCAACTCTGCACAAGGCTTAGCCTTATACCGACTAATAGTGGAGCTGGCAGCTTTTGATAAAGATGATGTAGTTTATGATTTGTATACCGGCATTGGCAGTATTGCGCAATTTGTAAGCAAACATGTTAAAGAGGTTGTTGGTATAGAATCGATTAAAGAGGCTATTGATGATGCAAAGAAAAATATTGAGTTAAATAATATTGACAATTGCAGCTTTTATACTGGTGATGTGCTACAAATTTTAACTGATGAATTTGTAAGAGCAAAAGGCCAACCCAATGTAATAATAACCGACCCACCAAGAGCAGGCATGCACCAAAAAGTGGTTGAACGTATTTTAGATATTGAGCCTGATAAAATCATTTATGTAAGCTGCAACCCAGCTACTCAAGCTCGAGATTTGAGTGTTTTAGATGTGGCTTATGATGTGGTTATTTCTCAGCCTGTTGACATGTTTCCGCATACCCCACACATTGAAAATATTGCGGTTTTACATAAAAAGTAATTAAAACGAGATACCCAAAGAATAACCAACTACTGGTGCTATTCCTGTATAATATACCCTGTATAAATCAATGGTGCCATTGCCATTGATAAAATCGGGGGTTTTTGTGGTTGTTGCATATTGTACACCACCTCCTAAATAAAGATCCATATCAAACCTTTTACCCATTGTCCACCTGCCGCCAAACAAAGCTCCTCCGCCAAATGCTGTGCCTTGTTGTTTAGTAGTTACTGATTGAGATATAAACGGCCCGTTTGGATTGTTTGGGTCGGGGATTAAATTATCGGATCTACTTACATCTTCACCATACTTAATTGTGGCGTAAGGACTTATATAAATAAATAAATTTTGCTGAGTTATTCTTTCGCCCCCTCTTTTTATTCTTGCAGATGGCTCATTAAAAATACCAAAGCGGTATTGGGCATTTAACTTGAGCGCCAAGTATTGTTGATCTAATGAAGCAAAGCTATTAATTTGATCCCTTATGGCTATGCCCGTAAAAACAGCAAAACTATTATTGAAATTTTTGTCCATGCGCTCAAAACCAACTTCAAATGAGTTTAATAAGGGACTTATTGGATTAAAGTAAAAGTGGTTTCTATATTTTGTATAATCTATCGCATCAAATGCAGGAGGATCTTCTTGTGCATTTACCAAAACAAAGCTTATAGAAAAAAGGATTATAAAAAAGTGTTTCATATTTTAATTTTCAAAACATCCAATATCTGGGCTCGATAAAGTTCTATCCTTACCCTCAAAATCTTTTAGTGCCCAATTTAAATTTACTCCTGCATCTACACAAGGTGAAGTTGCTTGAAGATGAAAATCTGCCAACTGCTCATCCACAAACAATGGATCTACATTATTAATACAATTTACAAATTCCACATCTGCAACTGTAGTATTTTCTGCCTTAATTAAACAATTAGTAAACTGATAATCTAGCGTTGGATTGCCCTCATCTAACATATCAACATTCAACTCATTGTCACCAAAACCATTAATAATTGTATTACTTATTCTTACTATTATGTCGGCTATGTTGGCTGTGTTATTGGCATCAATAAAGTAGTTAGACACTCTTACTGTGGCTTGTTGTGTTGCACCTCTGCCTGTTAAAGTGCAGTGATTAAAATCATATATGCCTCCAAAAGCCAACTGTAAACTCTCTAACCCACAATTATCAATTAACAAATTAGATGCTCTAATTATTGTAGTAAAACCTAATATGCCATAGGTAGAAATATTTTGTATGATGGAATTTGATATTACTAAATTGGTATCTCCTGCAACTGGCGGTAAAGAATCTACCCGAACACCAAACTGGGCATTTTGAATTTTTGTGTAATTTATTTTATGGCTGTGGCTTCTGGATAAAAGATGAATTCCACGCCATTGACCTGCCACGTTTTGATAATCGAACTCTAACCTGGCACCTTGAAAAGTTACCATACTATCGAACTTACCCTGTGCTTTTAACGTTGAGCCTGGACCAACAAAAAACGTTGAATTTGTGTATAAATGAATGTTAGTTCCTTCTTTAATAGTTAACTCAGCATTATCAATCAATATACTTCCGAAAATAACATGTGGTAAATCATCAATCCATTCAGTATCGATATCAATAATTTCTCCAAAATGAAAATGCGCATTTCGCCCATAAGCTATTAAAGGTACTTGCTGCGAATTGCCGTTGGTTTCAAAGTTAATAATGTCATCAATTACAAATGGTAATTGTCCCATATCAGGGTTTACGGTTACTTCTATAAAAATATATAGGCTGTCTTTTGGGCCTATCTCCACATCCTTTATGCTATTGCCAGAAACTCCATCAACATTTATTCTAAACGGTGATAAGTCTCCACCTGAAACGAATATGTTGGAAATATTTATTCTTTGATTAAGGGTATTGCGCACCACCAAGTATTTTGTTGTTGAACCAACGGTAACAAAGGTGGTATCAAAAATTACGGTATCCAATGAAAACGCTAGCATTGCATCATTGCCATTATACAATACATCTTTTTTACAATTGTACATTACAGTTATCGTAAACAGCAATATGGCACTAAGAATAAGGTATTTAAAGAATTGCATTTAGTAGTTGATGTTGTTTAAACGCTTATAGGTTGCAAATATTTTAAAAAAATACGATTTATCATTGGGCATAAGCCGCAGTTGCAAAACTAATCTTTACATTATCAATTTTTTGCAATATTGCTTTGGCACACGCCTCTAGTGTTGAGCCGGTTGTTAAAACATCATCAACAATTAAAATATGGTTTAGCTTTTTAACCGGAATTTTATTTAATGCGAAAATTCCATCAACATTGTCCCAGCGGGCTAACCTACTTTTTTTGGTTTGCGTACTGCTTTTAACAACTCTTTTTACCAAAGTAGTTGAATAAGGAATGTTTAAGGCTGTGCTCAAACCTTCAGCAATAAAGTTTGCTTGATTGTAGCCTCTTTTTCGCAATTTAGTTTTATGCAGTGGAACGGGCACTACTAAATCTACATTATTGAAATTGTTACATTCTTTTATCGCCCAACCCATTAATTGCCCTAATCGAACTCCAATATTGGTTTTTCCACTGTATTTTAAGCCATGAATAATTGGTTGCAACCTACCGCCTTTATTAAAATAATACATAGCCATTGCATTTTCAACTTTTAGTTTGCCCCAAAACTTTTTAACTACTTCATTTTCTAAATCATTCTCAAACCCTGTTTTTGGCAACTCAAATTCGCAGCTTGTACAAAGCGACTCTTCTCCTTTTGCCAATGCGCTATTGCAGCTTTCGCAGAGATTAGGAAAAATAAGATTGATTGCTGAAGAAATCATGGTGCTTTTAAAAATAACTGATTTACAATTTCTGATACTTTTTTTATTGGCACATTTAAAAGCTTTGCACTTTTAGTATTTACCTTGCTTTTATTATAGCCTGAAGTGAAAATGCTCGAAAAGCCTAATTTTTCAGCCTCTAATATTCTTTGATCTATGCGATTGATGCCCCTTACCTCACCAGACAAGCCAACTTCACCAGCAAAGCAATACCTACTATCAATAGGTATATCTTCTAATGATGAAATTAATGCTGAAATAACTGCTAAATCAATACCTGGATCTTGCACCGAAATACCACCAGCAATATTTATAAAAACATCATAAGTACCAAACTTGTAGCCACATCTTTTTTCTAAAACTGCCAGCAGCATGCTCAATCTTTTTAAGCCGTAACCCGTAGCCGAGCGTTGTGGATTGCCATAGGCACTTGGAGAAACCAAGGCTTGCACTTCAATTAGCATTGGCCTTAACCCTTCAATTGTTGCAGATATGGCTACTCCACTAAGAGAATCATCTTTTGGCGAAATAAGCAACTCTGAAGGATTTTCTACGGGTTGCAATCCATTTTGCAACATTTCATATATGCCTAACTCACTGGTTGAGCCGAATCTGTTTTTTAATGTTCTTAATATTCTATAACTATAATGCCTATCTCCTTCAAATTGCAAAACGGTATCCACCATGTGTTCTAGCAATTTTGGACCTGCTATATTGCCATCTTTTGTTATATGCCCAATAATAAATATTGCTGTATTACTCTGCTTTGCATATCGCAACAACTCCCCTGCACATTCTTTTATTTGAGAGATGCTACCAGGAGTAGACTCTAAAAAGGGCGATTGCATACTTTGTATGGAATCTACAACAATAACCTTTGGCTGTATGCGCTTAGCTTCCTCAAATACTTTATTAACTGCTATAACTGGTAATACAAAAAAATTGTTGTTGGTAGTTCCTACGCGTTCTGCGCGCATTTTTACTTGTTGGGCACTTTCTTCACCCGCAATGTATAAAATGGTAGTGGTTTGCTCTAAATACTTTGC
>Ga0114956_1001767_pt1 | contig 17098 bp, 18 predicted proteins | sample MaitaG_FD_87304 | JGI IMG/M metagenome (GOLD analysis project Ga0114956, IMG submission 87304) | Marine algal microbial communities from Maine, USA - Maine_Asex2 metaG | ecosystem: Host-associated > Algae > Red algae > Unclassified | place: Maine, USA | collected 2015-01-05 | reverse complement strand
GATCTGCCGTAAACGACCTACCGGTCAACTTCTCTATGACTGCGCTGAACGGCACCAGCGCCAGGATCGAGGGCGGCATCGACCTTGCAGGCCTTGTCAACCTGGACGACGTTGCGCCAACAGCTGACATGATCATCATCCCAACGTGGCCAATCGCAACAGAACCGGTCCCGCTCCGGCTGGTGGAAACGCTCATCGCAGCTCATGCCAACGGTGCCCGTCTCGTCGGACTCTGCCTCGGGGCTTTCGCTACCGCAGCAACCGGCCTACTCGACACACAAGCAGCAACGACACACTGGCGCTATCGCCACCAATTCCAGACCGACTATCCGAGCATCCGCTTCGAGCCCAATGCGCTCTACGTCGATCTCGATACCTGCATCACGTCGGCAGGGAGTGCTGCTGCGCTCGACTGCTGCATCCACCTACTGCGACGCGATCACGGCGCCGACGTCGCCGCACGCGTTGCAAGGTCAATGGTCACCGCTCCACACCGCGACGGCGCACAATCACAATTCGCCTCCACTCCGCCGATCGAATACAGCGACGATCCAATGAGTAGCGCTCTATCAACCGCCTCAGAGCAAATCGCAGCCATCACCAGCGTGGCTGAGCTGGCTGCCATTGCTGGAACGAGTCGCCGGTCGCTCGAACGTCATATTCGGGATCGGCTCGGAACGACCCCCGCAGCATGGATTGACGAGCAACGCATCGTCCTTGCATGCCGACTGCTAGAGACTACGAATCTGTCCATCGAAGCCACAGCGGCACGCGCAGGCTACGGATCGACACCAACGCTGCGCCGATCGTTTCGTGCCCGCCGAGGCACGACACCAACGAGCTACCGGACTGCTTTCCGGGCGCCACCTTCCACATAGGCCAACTCTCAAAGTCCGCACATGTCGACAGCCGGAATCACGATCGCCAAGCTGCAACACGCGCCAGGTAGCGACCCAAGTCATGCGGGTCATCTTCCCCGGCTACGGACTCGCACCCGCTGATCCCTCGGCACCTGTTCGATTAGCCCGTGGCGCGTTCAAGCTAGGCGGGCGGGGTGCGCAGGATCTTGTCCATGCTCTTGCCTTTGGCAAGTTCGTCTATGAGCTTGTCGAGATAGCGAATGTTCTGTATGACCGGTTCTTCGACCTCTTCGATACGAACACCACAATCTGTCTCCAGCGTGACCGGCTCAACGTCCTGAACACCGGCTCTTCGGACAAGTCACTTCCCGGACCCACCACCCAATCTAGAACCCGAAGCCGCCCCGACACCAGCGGCACGATTCAACGCGTCCCAGCGTCGCCGAAACAAACTCCTTGACACAAAGAGGCTTCGATTGGCCCGCAACGCCATCGGTTTGATGGGTTGTCAAGGATCGTCATTGCGAGTGACGCCGCTCGTAGCAATTGACGGCAAACCTCAGCGATCTTGGATCCGAGGCGTCCTAGCATGTAGACGTGAAGCACTTCCACGAGCGATATCCCGGTGATAGCAGGCTACCGCGCCTCTCACTTGCGCTGTGGCAAGGCCATGGGGTCCAGTACCTCCACGAGACTGAGTTCATCGAGAAGTTGGAGGAATTGAGAGGTCAGCTGTCGACGCCGCAACGATCGCGACGACTCGATCAGTACGACCTGGAATACGCGCTGCTGTTTGACAATGCCTTCGAGGCAGTTGGACTCGAAGCTGACATGACGTTCGCTCCGGGTGTCTTCAACGCTGTCGCAACTCGTCTAGCTGCGAGAGAAGACCAGGTTCTGCTTGCTGCGAATTGGACTTCTCGGTGTTTTCGATTTCTCCTTCGGGGCGACTTTGTGGAAGTGCAGACTGCTAGATGCAGTTGGCATACGGGCCAAATGGTGGTCGAGGAGTCACGTAAACGCCTTGTCTGCGATTGGCGAGACCTCGTTCTCGAGTTGGTAGCGCTTGATGTGCGAGAGCGACGTTTCCGCTACGCGATAGGAGACCTGAACGTGCCACTGACTCCGCGCCTCGCCTATGGCGGGTTGCTCACAGATGTTGTCGACGTCGTTGGCGCCGATTGGTTGGCGGATCTGCACAACCGTGGATTCTCCGAACTGTTGACAGATCGAAGATAGGTCGCCGTGTCCCGCGAAGACCGTCTGCCATCTGGTGAAATGTGACGACAACTGTCGCCCAGAGCACATAGTTCGAAGGTTGTCCGATAAGCCCGACGTCAGTTTCGGTTCTGGCGAACCGAAACCCTTGCCGAGTTGTTGGCTGGCGCTCACAACTCGTCGCTGGGCCAGATCGTGGTTCCCAACGAAAAACCACTTTGCGACCTATAACGCAACCGCTCCGATCGAAGCGTCATCTGGTGACAACGCACGCCATCGACTGAATCCGCGAGGCAATCGTTGTGTCAATCACGCAATCCACATCGCAGCTGTTAGTCAACTCAGCTATCACAGCGAAGGCCGCCGCTACTACGGCCGAAAGCGAGCCGAAGGCAAGAATACGAAGGAAGCAGTCCGATGTTTCAAACGCAGAATCTCAGACGTCGTCTACCGGCGCCTCAGAGACGACGCTCAGCGAGGGTTATCGCCGACGGCCGAACCGACGATTGAACCATCCCTGCCGCCGATCTGACGGACGGTCGCCCACACTTAGGCCAAGGGCTGACCCGTATGTAGCGATACTGTCTTCGGCTCCATTTGAGAACCGCTGCATAGCTCGTTGCGTCGGCCAGACGCAATTATTCTCGGCAAGGCGAAGTTCGACATTGATCTCGGCCTGCGGGTCGTCATCGTTCCCAACCCATTCGCCGCCGATGCTCTGACGAATGACTTCGCCGACATAGCTGCCGAGCGCGAACAGTCGAGCACCGGTTTCTTCCGCTAGCAGGCCATTTGGCAGAGCGGCCCCGTTCGAGGTGTGCTCGTCGAAGAACCGATCGACTTCCCACAAGGACGACGGACTGAAGTCAGCTTCATACCCAGAACTGTTAAGCGCTGATGCAATCCAGTCAGCGCCAGACATGACGTCATCGAGAATGCTCATCAAGCGACTGTACGTCAAACGAACAACGGGCTGCCCAAGCAAAGTCGACTGGCTCCATAGTCCTGATTGGCCGGCCGCTCGAAAGCGCTTACCTCACTGCTCCTCACGCAATCCTAAAAATCGCGGTCGAGGCCGCTATGTAATGCAGCGCGCGCCGAGCCGCCAAAAATGAAGTCCTTGACACAAAGAGGCTTCGATTACCCCGACAAAGCCGACGAGTTTGGGCGTTGCCACCACTCGCTCAAACGTGGTGGTCCGCCACCGATATCGTGGCCGAGTGGAGCTGCCCGACTTTCGCCTCGAGACGCACTTTTCGAAGTGGGAGTTCCGAGCTAAGTATCACCTGACGGCGTCCGACGCCGAGGCGATGTCGATGCGAGAGCTCCTTGCGCTCGGCACCGACGAGCAGCGATCCGAGTTCGAGAACCTTTGGCTGGGTTACACCGAAACCTGGGGCGCCCCGGATCTCCGCGAGGCCATTGCTACAACCCATAGCAACATCACCGCCGATCAGGTCCTGGGGTTCGCTGGAGCAAGCGAAGGCATCTTCGCAGCGAACAACGTTGTGCTCGATGGCGATAGCCACGCCATCGTCGTCACACCGAACTACCAGAGCCATGAGACCTTGCCGCTCGCGATTTGCGAGGCTACGGCAATACCGCTCGATCCCGACGACGGTTGGTCCCTCGACATCGACCGTGTCGCCGCCGCCATCCGACCGAACACGCGACTGGTCACCATCAACTTCCCGCACAACCCCACGGGTGCGATCCTCGACCTCGCTCGATACGAGGCGTTGATCGAGCTGTGCCGGCGACACGGCATCTACATCTTGCACGACGAGATCTTTAACGGTCTCGGTCCCTCGGGTACTGAGCATCTGCCGCTCGTCGCTGATGTGTACGAGCGCGGTCTGTCGTTAAACGTGACCTCGAAGGCATACGGGCTGCCAGGGCTGCGTATTGGGTGGATCGCTTCGCAGGATCGCGACGTGCTGCAGCGCATGGAGCGCCTCAAGCATTACCTGTCGATCTGTAGCTCGGGGCCAAGCGAGCGTCTGGCCATAATCGCCCTAGAGAATCGCCAGCAGATCATCGACCGCAACTGTTCGATCGTCGACGAGAACCTGCTCAAGTGGGATTCGTTCTTCCAGCGCTACTCGGAACTCTTCGACTGGTGCCGCCCCGACGGCTCTTGCATGGGATTTCCTCGCTATCTCGGCAGCGATGGTGTGGAAGTATTCTGTCAACGGCTCGTCGAAGAGGCAGGCGTTCTGATACTGCCGTCGACGATCTACCGGTCCGATATCGGCCCAGAGATCACCGACCGCTTCAGAGTCGGCTACGGGCGTCGAGGGCTCGACGAGGGACTCGCCGCGCTGGCCGCTCACATTGACCGGGTGTATCAATGAGTCGATGATCGGCTTGTCGAAAGACGAGATCGGCAGCTAGCCCAACGTCAGCGTGCTCAATATGTCGGCGGCGAGCCGAATGGCATCGCTGTACTGGCCCGGGTCTGCGAGTGATTCTGCGGTCACGAAGACCGGCCCGCGCGGCCCGTCGATGAGCCACATGCGCAGCCGGGCCGGAGGGAACCACCCGGCGGCCTCATTGCCTTGGGTTTCGGCCGCTACCCAGAAGGCACGCTCGCCAGGTATCGGCCGCCCTTCGAACACCCGCGTTGGAATGCCGTTGATCGAGACGGGTGTGAGCTCGGTCATGTCAGCTAGAGCTGGGCTGGTGGTCAAGGCGATGACAACTTCTTCGACGGTGGTCAGCGGTAAATCATCGGCGGTGGCGATCGGTGTGAAGATGTCGACCTCGGCCTGGCGGGCGGCGTCGACGTAGATCAACGCATGGCCGGGAAGTTGCAGAATCGGCTGTTCGTCTGACAGGCGAAAAGTCGTGACACCGTGCACCGGTATGCCAATGAGCCCGGCTGGCACCGGGACTGGTTCGCTGTCGAGTTCGGGCACCTGTGCCTCGAGCGCGGGCACCGCCGGTGTCGGCTCGGGGGTCGCAGTGGGCTCGGGTGCCGGCGTTGGCTCGGTCGTCACGGTTGGGGCGGGCGCTTCGGTCGGCTCAGCGTCGGCAGGCGTTGGTTCAAAGCTTGGCGCAGCAAGGGTCGGCACGGCGGCTGCAGCCGATGAGCTGTCGGGGCTGACGTTTGCGTCGATCTCGGCTGGCTCGACGATGCAGGCGGTGGCCGCCAGGGCCAACAAACTGGCGATCGCGGCGCAACGCACTAGGTAACTCGCCCGCTGACCCGCCCGATTCATGGCACGAGCTTAGGCGGCGAAAATTGCCTGTGCCGTTCACTGGGTGTGGGTACGGTTTGGGCATGAAGCGCATCGATCTCAGTCACACGATTGCCGACGGCATCGAGACGTACCCCGGCCTGCCTCGACCAGTGATTGCCGACCACCTCACCCGCGATGCTGCCGAGCAGATTTATGGGCCAGGCATTCGCTTCCAAATCGGGTTGGTCACGATGTGCACCAATACCGGTACGTACCTCGATGTGCCCTTTCACCGATTCGATGACGGGCATGACCTGACCGAGCTCAGCCTTGAGCGGGTGGCAACGGTGCCCGCAGTGTGCCTCGATCAAACCGGACGCACCGAGATCGATCTTGGCGAAGTCGACCTGACTGAGCTTGCTGGTGTTGCGGTACTGGTGCGGACCGACCACTCGGCGCAGTGGGGGACCGATGCGTACTTTGTCGACCACCCGTTTTTGACCCAATCGGCGGCCGATGCATTGGTGGAAGCTGGGGTTGCCTGCGTCGGCATCGACTCGCTCAATATCGACTCGACTGACGGCGGCGAGCGACCGGTGCACACCACGCTGCTGGGCAATGAGATCCCGATTATCGAGCATCTGACTGGGCTGGCAGCGCTGCCGGCCTCGGGTTTCACCTTCACTGCGGTGCCGCCCAAGATTCAAGGGTGCGGCACGTTTACGGTGAGGGCCTACGCAACCCTCGCTCAGTGACTGAGCTCAGTAGCCGGCTTCGATGTCGACGAGCCCGATGAGCGGTTCGTTGGCTACATAGCGAGCAACATTTTCGGTGGTGCGCTCGGCCAACAGCTCAAGGCCCATCTCGGGCGTGTTCGCGATGTGTGGGGTGATGAGGCAGTTCGGCATCGACCAGAGCTGGTGGCCATCGGGGAGCGGTTCGGGGTCGGTCACGTCGAGTGCTGCGCCGCCGATCGATCCGGTCCCGAGAGCTTCGACAAGCGCGTCGGTATCGATGTGGCCGCCGCGGGCCACGTTGACGATCCATGCGTGCGTCTGCATCAGCGCGAGCTGTTCGGCCCCGAGCACGCCGGTCGTCTCCGGGGTGAGCGCCAGGGCCAGCACAACTGCATCGGCGGCCGGAAGCAGCTCATCAAGAGCGTCCAACGTGCGGGTCTCATCTGCGCCAGCAAACGGGGTGTCGCTGCGGCGCAGCACGGTTATGTGGCACCCGAACGGGGCCAGTAGCGCCAGCAGCTCTTCGGTGATGCCGCCGCCGCCCAACACGAGCACGTTCGCGCCATGCAGATTGCGCCCGACCGGACCAGACCAGGTGGTCGCCCGGCCGTACTCGACGAGATTGCGGAAGCCGCTGAGCAGCATGGCGAGCGCGATCTCGGCGACTGGTCGGGCGTAGACACCTTTGCCGCAGGTCCAGGTTCGAGCATCGTCGAGCATGTGGAGAAACGGCCCGATGCCGGCATAGGGCAGCTGCACCCAGTCGATGCCCTCGTGAATGAGGTCAGGGAACTGTTCGGGATGCTGCGGGTCGGCCCAAATGAGAGCCGTTGCTTGGCTGGGATCAACCACCGATGCGCCGCCGGCTATGACCGCGTCGACGAGGGCGGACTTGCGCCAACAGTCGGGCTCGACGGCTATGGCTGGTCGCGGTGTGTCAGAAGTCGGTGTCACGGTCGCCGACTGTAGTTCGCAAGCGCTTGTTGATCATGTTGTGGGTGAGTGCCAAGGGACTGGTGGGGGACCCGCGGGCTCGCCCATGACCAAAGTCGCAGCAACGGTGCCCGGATGATGCGCACCGCCCGTATAAGGTCGGCGATATCTACTCAGGAACAGTGAAATCTGGCCTGGTGACACGACAGAGCTAACAGAGGTACTAGTCATGGTGCAGATCGATATCGGCCTCGGCAAGTCGGGCCGCCGGGCGTACGGGTTCGACGACGTTGCAATCGTTCCGAGTCGCCGAACGCGCGACCCCGAAGATGTTGATCTGACCTGGGAGATTGACGCGTATCGATTCGATCTTCCGGTAATGGCGTCGGCGATGGATGGTGTTGTCAGCCCCGACACCGCCGTGGCTCTCGGCAAGCTTGGTGGGCTCGCGTGCTTGAACCTCGAGGGTCTCTGGACCCGTTACGAGGACCCGACTGACATGCTGTCTGAAATTGCCTCGCTGCCGGTTGAAAAGGCGACGCTGCGCATGCAAGAGATCTATCTCGAGCCGATCAAGCCCGAGCTCATCACACAGCGCATCAGTGAAATCAAAGAGGCCGGGGTTGTGGCGTGCGCATCCTTGACGCCGCAACGCACGACGCAGTACGTCGACGCAGTCATGGCCGCCGAACTCGACATCCTCGTCATTCAAGGCACCGTCGTCACGGCCGAACACAAGTCGAAGAATCATGAGCCGCTGAATCTCAAGCGCGTGGTGCGAGAGCTTCCGATCCCCGTCATCGTCGGCGGTTGCGCAAGCTACGAAGCCGCTCTGCACCTGATGCGCACCGGGGCAGCCGGCGTGCTCGTCGGGGTTGGCCCCGGCCATGCGTGCACGACACGAGGGGTGCTAGGCATTGGCGTGCCCCAAGCCACTGCGATCGCCGACGCTCGAGCGGCCCGTATGCGCCATCTCGACGAAACGGGCGTTTATGCCCATGTCATCGCCGACGGAGGCATGGCCACCGGCGGCGATATCGCCAAGGCAATCGTCTGTGGTGCCGACGCAGTCATGATTGGTTCACCGCTCGCTGCCGCCCAAGAAGCACCGGGTCAGGGCTACCACTGGGGCATGGCAACGTTCCACCCCACGCTTCCTCGCGGTGCCCGAGTGCAGACCACCGTGCGAGGCACGCTCGAAGAAATCCTCGTTGGTCCAGCCCGCGAAAACGACGGCCGCGTCAACCTGATGGGTGGCTTGCGCACGTCGATGGCGACGACCGGACACCTGACGCTCAAAGAGTTCCAAAAGGCCGAGCTAATGGTGGCGCCAGCTCTGCAGACCGAAGGCAAGAGCTTGCAAAAGGCTCAGGCCGTCGGCATGGGTCGCTAACGCGCCCATCGCTGCTTCCACGTTCGCAATGGCTCCCAAAGACCAGCCGGTTCTCGTTGTTGACTTTGGCGCGCAATACGCGCAGCTCATCGCTCGGCGAGTGCGTGAGGCCAACGTCTACAGCGAACTGGTCGCCAATGACCTGGCGGCCGACGAGTACGCGGCCAAAAACCCTTCAGGCATCATCTTTAGTGGCGGGCCGGCTTCGGTCAACGTCGATGGCGCACCCGAGATCGACCCGGGCATCTATGACCTGGGCGTTCCTATCCTTGGGATCTGTTACGGGGCTCAACTAATCGCAAAGCAGCGAGGTGGGGTGGTCGCGCGCTTCGAGGCTGGTGAGTACGGCCGTACTGAGTTGTCAGTGACCAATGGCGGTGGCGAGCTTCTTGGTGGGCTTGCGACTGAGCAAACGGTGTGGATGAGTCACTTCGATTGCATCACCGAAGCGCCTCCCGGGTCGTCGGTGACCGCGTCGACTGCCAACGCTCCGGTCGCAGCGTTCGAGAGCGAACTGGTGTGCGGCGTCCAATACCACCCCGAGGTTTCGCACACGCCACATGGCCAAGTCGTCATCGAGCGTTGGCTTGCTCGCTCGGGCATTGACACCAGCTGGACTATGGCCAGTGTCATCGACGAACAGGTCGAAGCGATCCGCGCCCAAGTTGGCGACGGTCGTGCGATTTGTGGCCTGTCTGGCGGCGTCGACTCGGCGGTGGCCGCGGCGCTCGTGCACAAAGCGATCGGGGCCCAGCTGACGTGTGTCTACGTCGATACCGGCCTGATGCGAAAGAACGAGAGCGATCAGGTCATCGAGACCTTTCAGAAGACTCAGGGCATCGAGCTCATTCATGTGCGAGCTGGCGATGACTTCTTCGACAAGCTTGCTGGTCTGACCGAACCTGAACAGAAGCGCAAAGCGATCGGCGAGACATTCATCCGCGTGTTCGAGCGGGCCTCGGGCGGTATCGAAGACGCGTCGTTTCTCGTGCAAGGCACCTTGTACTCCGATGTCGTCGAGTCGGGCGGCAAGCACGCGTCAACGATCAAGAGCCACCACAACGTTGGTGGCTTACCCGATGACATGGCGTTCGAGCTCGTTGAGCCGTTGCGCGCGTTGTTCAAAGATGAAGTGCGCAAGGTTGGCACCGAGCTCGGGTTGCCTGATGAGATCGTGTGGCGCCAGCCGTTCCCCGGACCTGGCTTGGGTGTGCGCATCATTGGAGAGGTCACGCCAGACAAGGTGGCGGTGCTGCAAGAAGCAGACCACATCGTTCGCGAGGTGCTTCGCGAGGCGGGTCTTGAGCGCGAGATCTTCCAGAGCTTTGCGGTGCTCCCTGACATTCGCAGCGTCGGTGTGATGGGCGACGAGCGCACCTATGGCTACCCAATCATCGTGCGGGCCGTTACCAGCGAAGATGTCATGACCGCCGATTGGGCTCGCATTCCCTATGACGTACTCGAGACCATTTCGACTCGGGTCATCAACGAGGTCGACGGCGTAAATCGGGTGGCATACGACATCACGTCCAAACCCCCCGGCACCATCGAATGGGAATAGGCGAATGGGAATGGGCGAATGGGAATACGCGAATGGGAGTGATCTAGTGACTGATGGTGACGCCCAGGTTGATGTTGTCGAGGTGTACGTCGAGGCGCTGGCCGTATTTGGCAACACGGTGCGCGACGTCGAAGAGCACGAATGGGATCTGCCGACGCCTTGTCATGACTGGAACATCAAAGAAGTCGTCGCGCACGTGGTGCTCGGCGAGGCTGCGCTCCCGTCTGTCCTTGCTGGCGAGATGAACACTACGCAGGCGGCGTTTGGCCCTGAGCTGCTCGGGTCGAATCCGCTGATGTCGTGGCGAGGCACCGCGCTGCGAGCAATCGAAGCAGCCCGTGAGCCCGGCGTCGCTGAGCGGGTCTTTGAGCTCGACATGGGTGCTGTGACCGGCGAACAGTTGCTCAACTATCGGATCACCGACAACGTTGTACATGCCTGGGACATCAGCACGGGTGCCGGCCGGCCAACCCCGATCGCAGAACCCCAGGCCAACTGGTTGCTCGATTTCTGGATGCCAGCGGCAGCCGAAATGGGCGACTCGCCGTTCTTCGCCAAGCCGCTGCATCCCGCGAGCGACAGCGCTAGTGATCGTCTGCTCGCATTGTTAGGTCGAGCCCCGCACGTCGACTGACAGTTCGCGCTAGCGAGCGATCAATGCTTCGACCCGCTCTGTCAAGGCAGCTTCGCCGAGGCTGCCTTGGTGGGCCTCAAAGGTGCCGTCGTCGTCAATGAAGACGAACGCAGGCTGACTGCGAATACCAAACTGGTTCCACAAGGCCCGATCTTCGCCGTCGATGAGATGTTCGAACTGGCCAACGTTCTGCTCGACGACAAATTCTTTGATGTCGCTGAGGGTGTCGCGACCGGCCATGCCGATCACGGTGACTTCTGATGAAAATGCTTGTTCGACCGCTGCGACCGCAGGGGCTTCGCTAATGCAGACCGGTCACCAGGGTGCCCAGAACCAAAGCACGGTGTCGGTGCCTTCAAGATCGTTGGAGACGATCTGTCCACCCGACACTGTTGTCGCAGTGAAGTCCGGAAGCGGGTCGCCGATCGGGGCTTGCTGGGCGGCCTCTGAAGCACTGCCGCTGTCAGCGGTGACAGCGGTGTCTGTTGCGCTGCTGCCGCATGCGGTCGCGAACAGCGCCAGACCGATTAGCAGGCTGAGTGCTCGCTTCATGTGCCCAGGCTAACGCGGGCACCTGCTCTCTTAGCCGCGCGTAATCGCGGCAGTGGTTACGAACCCCGAAGTCTGCGTGCGAAAAGAATTTCAAGAAATATTCGAAACGCGCGTCGAATCGGCTGCATCGCTGCGTCAAGAGTGTGAAAGCCAAACAAAGAGGGAACGATCACGATGACGACAACAACGAACAAAGCGCCGTTAGCGGTGTCGGCAAGCCGGGTAATCGACGCCTCGCCAGAGCAGCTGTATGACCTCGTTGCTGATGTGACGAGGATGGGCGACTGGAGCCCCGAAACGGTGACTGCCGAATGGATCGGCGATGCTGATGGCCCCGCTGTCGGCGCTCGATTCAAGGGCTCGAACGCTGCAGGACCAAACAAGTGGGCCACGAAGCCCACCGTCGTCGAGGCCGAGCGCGGCAGCGTCTTTGCCTTCAAAGTGCCAGGCAAATCTGGCCCGATGTGGCGCTACGAGTTCACCGAACTCGCCAGCGGCGGAACCCGAGTGACTGAGTCGATGAAACAGACGCATCGGTCGCCGCTGTTCATCCGGCTGCTGCAGAAGCGAGCCGGGATCACCGACCGCGCAGCAGATCTCGCCCTGAACCTTGAGACCACGCTCGAGAACTTGGCGCAGAGCGCAGAAGACGCTCGCTGAGCTTGCGATCCACCCAACCAACAACCAATCAATTAGAAAGTACCCAAGGAGAAACAAATGGAATACATGATTCTGCTCTACAGCGAAGAGATGCCCGAAGGTGAAATGCCTGGTCCGGGTTCGCCAGAGTTCGAGGCGATGATGGGTGAGTGGATGGCCTATAACCAGACACTCATCGACGGTGGCCACTACATCGGCGGCGCATCGCTTGCCCCCTCGGTAGCCGCGACGACGGTCGCTCGTGCCGGTGACGAGTTCTCGCTTTCTGACGGCCCGTTCATCGAGTCCAAAGAAGCCCTAGGCGGCTACTACATCATCAGCGCTGCTGACCTCGACGAGGCAATTGCGTTGGCCAAGCAGGTGCCGATAACCCACGGGCACTTCGAAGTGCGCCCCATTGCCTTCCGCCCCGACGCCGCCTGAGGCTGCGGTAGCGACTGCGGTCAGCGACCTGGCTCGAGAACACTCGGGCCGGGTTCTCGCCGTTGTAGCGAACCGGTTCGGCGACCTTGATCTCGCCGATGAGGCGGTCCAGCAGGCTCTGATCAGGGCAGCCGAACGGTGGGGACACGACGACCTGATTCCAGACAACCCTGGCGGCTGGCTCATGACGGTGGCGAAACGCATCGCCATCGACACGCTGCGGTCGAGGGACTCGGCGCAACGCCGCCTCACCGACGCGGCGCCGGAGTTGACCGCCGACCACACCAGCGAGGCGACAACGCTGGCAGGCCATGACCTCGTCGTCACTGATGAGACCGCGCCGATCGACGACCAGCTCAGGCTGATCTTGCTGTGTTGTCACCCGGCCCTTAGCCAACCAGCGCAGGTGGCACTGACCCTTCGCCTCGTAGCCGGCCTGACCACCGAAGAGATTGCCGCTGCGTTTCTGGTGCCAACACCCACGATCGCCCAACGAGTCACTCGAGCAAAGCGCAAGATTCGCGATGCGGCGATTCCCCTGGCAATCCCGCCTGATCTGGCTGACCGTCTTGGCATGGTGCGCTCGGTGCTGTACCTGACGTTCAACGAGGGATACCTGAGTCGGTCGGGAAGCGAGGGCGCGATACGACACGATCTCTGCGAGACCGCGCTCAGGGTCACTCGCTCTCTCCAAGAGTTAGTGCCCGATGATCCCGAGACGGGCGGCCTGCTTGCGCTTGAGCTCTTTCACTACGCTCGGCGCTCAACGCGGTTTACGCTCAACAGCGAACTCGTGCAGCTAGGTGATCAAGACCGAGCGCAATGGGACCGCGGCGCTATCGCGGAAGCTAACGCGGAACTGGGCGCAGCACTCGCCTTGCGTCGCCCAGGTAGCTATCAGATGCAGGCGCTCATTGCCTCGTACCACGCAAATGCACTCGATGTTGATGCGACTGACTGGGGCCGAATCGAAGGCTTGTACTCGCAGCTGCGAGCCATGGAGCCCTCTCCGGTGATTGCCCTGAATCACGCGGTGGCGATCGCCAAGCTTGAGGGCGCCCAGGCTGGACTAGCAGCGATCGACGCGATCGACGGTCTTGGTGATTACCACTTGCTTCACTCGACTCGCGCGTGGCTACTCGACGAGATCGGTGATCGATCCGCAGCGCAGATCGAATGGAAGCGGGCCCTCGAACTCGCCGCGAATCCTGCCGAACGAAATTTCATCGAGAACAAGCTTCAGTAGCAAGTCGTAGTTGCCGCTGCGGCTACTCCTGCTCGGAATCGCCAGCAGCGCCTTGGGGCGTTGACTCGTCGGCTTGGTCTTCAGCGTGGTCGTCATTTGACGCCTGCGCTGCAGCTGCTGCGATGGCAGCCGCTTCGTCAGGCGGGTCAGGCACGACGGCCTGGGCCATCGACAGGTCGACGGTGCGGCGCTTGCGGTCAATCTTGAGCACCTTGACCCAGACCTTCTCGCCGGGAATCACAATCTCTTCAGGGGCGAAGACTCGGTACTCGGCCATCTCGCTGACGTGCACGAGACCTTCGACGCCCGCAGGCAGCTCGACAAACGCACCGAAGTCGACAAGACGGGTAACCGTTGCCTCGAAGCGCTCGCCTTTACTGATCGCACGAAGCGGGTCGGTGCCCGACTTCATGCTGAGGCCGAGTCGATTCTTCGATGGCTGGACCTTGAGCACGGTGACATCGACCTCTTGGCCGACGGTCAGACTGCGCTGCGGATCACGCGACCGGTTCCAACCAATCTCGGACTTGTGCACCAAACCTCGGACGCCAGCGACATCTACGAATGCGCCGAAGTCGGTGATTTGGGCGACGGTGCCGGTGAGAGTCTGGCCAATCTCGATGCCTGCCATCGCGGCCTTGGCTTCTTGGCGTTGCGACGCTCGCATCGCAGCCTTGCGGCTCACGATGAGGCGCTGCTTGGTGCGGTCGGCTTCGATGACCCGCACCGTGAAGGTCTGGCCGATGAACGGCTTGAGGTCGGTGACAGTTGTTACGTCAACCAGCGATGCGGGCATGAAAGCCCGCACGCCGTTCACGTCGAGAGACAAACCGCCCTTGACAGTCTCGGTGACCGTTGCAGAGAGGTCGCCCCGGTCTTTGGCCGCAGCCTCCGCGGTTTCCCAACCAACCTTTTGCTGGGCCCAGAGGCGGCTGAGCGTGATGCGCTTCTTCGAGTCGGCGCGTGCCAAGACAGCAGCGTCGACCGAATCGCCGGTCTTCACAACCGATGTCATGTCAACACTCGAGCCCGTCGACCAGTGCCGGTCGCCAACGACGCCAATCTTGCCGTTGCCGAGGTCAACCTCGGCCTCTCGCTTGGTCACCGTGAGCACCGTGCCGGTCACGATCTCTCCGCTGTCGAAGCCACCCATATTCGGTGGACCGAGGATCACGCTGTCAGGGGCGAGCCCGAGCCCAGCCTCAGGGTCGAAGCCAGGTTCGCCCGGCTTCGGTGGCGGACCCGTTGGCATCGGCGCTTCAGATGTCGGTGCTGCCTCGGGTGCGGGTGTTTCGGCGGATTCAGCGGAAGAGTCAGCTGGTTCGGCGGCGGGTGTTTCCGCGGGAACATCGGGTGCGACTTCAGCGGCGGCAGGTGCTTCGGCTGGTTCTGGTTCGGCGGCTGGTTCTGGCTCGGCGGCTGGCTCGGGCTCAACGGCCGCTGCGGCTGGCTCGGGCTCGGCGGCTGGCTCTGGCTCAACGGCCGCTGCGGCTGGCTCGGGCTCAGGGGCTACTTCGGTGAGCTCCGGCTCGGCGGGCGCTTGCGGCTCGGTTCGCTCGGGTTCTTGCTGTGATGTGTTGGTTTCGGCGGGCCCGGTGTTTTCGGTGGGCTCATCAGGTGTCGTTGCGTCGCTCATAATTTTGTCCTTGTTCGGCGACTTCGTCGCCGTTAGATAGAGCCGCGCTGCGAGCAGTGCGGCATTGTCAGTTGATTCGACCCGGCGACGTACCGCCGGTAGGGGAAGTCCCCATGTTGCCACCAGTTGACCCCGAAAAACTCATCGTTTCTCCCGTAGCGGGTACCCAATCGGCACTAGGCCCGAAGACATGAGCAGTTGGACCCAGATCGCGTCCGGCCAAAGCAGCACGCTCGCTCAGATTTTCAGCCCATCGAAAACGCGGCGATGCACGCTTGAGCGAGTCGCCCAAGCGTGCATCAATCGTGGTGTGTAAGCGGCGCTGCCTAGAAGGTCGAACTAGTGGGTGGCGGCGGGTTGTGCGGGGGTTGGGCCTGCACTGGTGCTGGCTGAGGCGCCTGACGTTGCACTGGCGCAGGCTGGGGTGCAGCGTGCTGCACCGGCGCTGGAGCAGGCTGTGGTGCTGGAATCTGGTGTGGTTGTGCCGGTGCGTGGTGTTGCGCGGGCCCAGGCTGGATCGCAGCCGGTGTCGTGGTCGTGACGCCGTTGCTGATCGTCTTGAAGTCGCCCGGCTTCGGCATCGCAATGCCCTTCTCTTTCATTGTCATCACGACACCTGCGGTCACAACGGCTCCGGCAACGGCGGCGAGGTACAAGCCGACGCCTCGGCCCATTACACCGAAGAACAAGGCCGGGACCTGCACAAGACGGATCAGCCAGAGAAGTGCGCCGAGTGCTGCGGCGCCGATTGCGATCTGTTCGCCACGAAGTGATTCGTTGCCGATCTCTTTGCCAAACGCCGGGGCAATGACCAGCGCTGCTGCGGCGAGAAAGAGCACCATGCCCATCCAGCCGAACGTGAATTCGGTGCCCTTGATCGAGACGCTGTCGATGAACTCATCTTTGAGCACATACCAAGGCAGGAAGCTTGCGACCAGGGCAGCGACGGCCCCGCCGGCCGCAACCTGCTGGCCCTTGCTCAGTTGTTGCAGAACGCTCGTATCCATTGGTGGTTCACTTTCCTTGCGATGGCTCGGCCTACCGCCGAACGCCGTGCCTCTAGCGTGAAGGCACGGCATCGCAAGTTCCGTGATCGAGCACACACAACGGGTGTGCCATCGGCGACGTTGCGCCGCGGGCAGCTCGACATGGCCCTGCCGGGTCCGCCAGACCGCAACAGCACATCTTCTTGGGTGTGGTGTGCGCCGTGGTATCAGCCTTGCACCTGACGGCCCATCCAGCCAGCGAGCCTTAGCAGTGCCGGTGCGTCGGCCCCGGGATCGACGACTGGGCCAAACGGAACGTCGGGGTGCTCGCGACCCTCGGCCGGAAGCATCTTCGCGCCTTCGACAATGGGATCGAGGAGCTCATCGTCGATCGTCAGCTCGGCATCGAGTGCGGTGGCGAGATCCCACGCATGCACGGCGAGTTCGCCGGTATAGGTGCCAATCAATTCGGCGCCGATCACTTCGCCCCACGGCACTGTGAACATGTGACCGAGCTTTGCGCCATCGGTCCATGCCGTCATTACCTGGTGTGACGCGGTGCGAAAATCATCGGCCCACCCGGCGTCGACCGATTCGGCGTCGATGGTGGTGAACGACTCGCCGTTGCCCATCGCCGCCACGCGACGCTGGACCATCACGATGTGCTCAGCGAGCTCTTTGACGCTGAACTCGGGGCATGGCGTCGCGTTGGCGAGGTCGTCGCTGCCGATCTGGTCGAGGAGCTCGGTCATCTTCGAAGTGATCTGCGCGTAGGCAACTCGGGGGTCGCCGGTTGGGATGTCTTGTGGGGCGGTTTCAGTCATGGAAACACCATCGCGTACCAAAGTGGCCATCTGGTGGCCAGTTTTCTATGACAAGATGAATTTGTGCGCGCCGACCGGCTCATCGCAGCCCTGATGCTGTTGCAGACCCGCCAAAAGATCACGGCGCGTGACTCGCTTGATGCCGCACTGCGCAAGCTGGTTGTGGCGGTGCCCGAGCAATTCCGCGACGATGCGGTGATGGCGGCAACCTCGATCCGAGTCGACCCCGCGGGCTGGGGGCAGATGGGTCGTG
>Ga0114956_1001762_pt1 | contig 17122 bp, 16 predicted proteins | sample MaitaG_FD_87304 | JGI IMG/M metagenome (GOLD analysis project Ga0114956, IMG submission 87304) | Marine algal microbial communities from Maine, USA - Maine_Asex2 metaG | ecosystem: Host-associated > Algae > Red algae > Unclassified | place: Maine, USA | collected 2015-01-05 | reverse complement strand
TGCAGAGGTACTGTTAAAATTGCATGCAACGTCTGTAAATGCATCCGATTGGGAAGGCTTAACCGGCAAGCCGTTCTACGCCCGGATTGGTGGACTGCTCAAGCCTCGACAGTCGATTCTCGGGTCTGACATGGCAGGTGTTGTTGAGGCAGTAGGTAGTGATGTAACAGAATACCAATTGGGTGATGCAGTATTTGGCAACTCAATGACTAAGCTTGGAGGTTTTGCTGAATACGCTTGTATTGCAGAAGCGGATATAGCAGCGAAACCTGCCGATATCAGTTTTGCACAAGCGGCTACACTGCCGCAAGCTGCGACAGTTGCACTACAGGCAGTCCGAGATAAGGGAAAAACTAAAGCTGGGACAAAAATGCTGATAAACGGCGCTGGAGGCGCTGTTGGAACATTCGCGATTCAAATTGCGAAATCACTGCAGGCAGACATAACGGTTGTGGATGCCGCGTCGAAATTGGCATTTTTGCGTGAGTTGGGTGCAAATCACGTGGTTGACTATGCGAAAGAAGATTTCACGCACTTTGATAACAAGTTTGACTTCATTCTCGATGTCATAGGCAATCGTTCTATCTCCGATCTTAGCCGTGCTCTATCGCCAGATGGCATTTATACTGTTGTTGGTGGGCGAATTCTTCCGGCGCTCTTTGCTGGTTCGTGGGTGTCGCTTACAAGCAAAAAGAGTATGGGTGTATTCGTATGGAAACCAAACAAAGACGATTTAATCCATGTTGCTCAGCTTTGCGCCGAAGGCTCACTTAAGCCCCATGTCGACAAACAATATACGCTTGGTGATACGTCAGAGGCATTGCGAGCAATAGGTGAGTGTCGAACTCACGGTATGGGTGTTGTGGTGTTTGATTGAAGTAACACCTTAATCTGAGTGTTAAACTGTACTCACATACTAATCTTGTTACTACCCAATTAAGAGCAAGGAATGCAACACGCTGAAATTTCTTTCTGTGATGATAGTCAACTATCCTATGATAAGTTCGCTACCAGGTTCCACGACAATCAGGGTTTGAAGTTTGATGATAGTTACCGGCTTGGGCACCTGCCTCTGGTTGCGCCTGATCATCCAGATATAATTTCGACCAAGCCTGGCACAAGCTACTACAACGGTGTTCATGAGATTGTGTATTCGATCGCTATACCGATTGCCGAAAACGAGTTGCTGTCCTCTCGAGCTTTCAAGAGGCTAGTGGATGAAATCAAAAACACAGCATTTGCGGCTAAGCTATCGTGGGATACATTTGAACAACGCAAAAGTAAGTTACACGCAACTATTTATGGGTTGGTGTCTAAAGGGCAAGCACCAAATCTGAAACCCGAGATTTATCAGGCGCTTCGCTCAATTGGACCTGTTTCAGTAAACATCCGTGGGTTGTTTTCGGGAAACATAAATATTGGGCGACTCTACCTCAAGCTTTATCCTGAGCTCCGCGATGGCAGGAATATGTGTCACGTACTGCAGAAAGCACTCGGCACTCCACTAACAGACTTATACGTGATTGGCTTATTTAATTTTGTCGAGGAATTGAATGTAAGCGAAGCTCGTGAGCTGAATAGTTTCCTGCGTCGATGGCAAGACACTGATATTATTCAATTGCAATTGGATAAGTTGTGGCTGTTAGAATCGAAAGACCATCTCGTATTAGATGGCGCTATTGTCAGTTCCATTCCATTGGTGTAGCCGGGACTTCTGGTGAGCACAAAAGAATTAAGGCGCTACTACGACTCAACAAGAAATAGTGATGTGCGGCCAGACTTATCTTATGCGGTTAGTCTGATCGATTCTGAGCGCGTAGCAATTGATTGTGGTTGCGGTGCAGGCTCAGACATTGCGTTTTTACGAGAAAATAATTTCACCGTCTATGGGTTTGACGTTGAAGAAGAGTCCATTCGGCTTTGCAATCAACGGTTCAAGAGTGATAGCAAAGTATCCCTTTTTCAATCCTCTTTTAGCGACTTTACTTATCCCAGAGCATCTTTGGTTGTCGCTGATGCAAGCCTGTTCTTTTGTCCAGCGAGTGAGTTCACGGTAGTTTGGCATAACATCAGCGAATCCCTTAAGTCTGACAACGGCATTTTTTGCGGTTCATTTCTTGGACCTGACGACACCATGGCTGGTCCTGATTTTAACAGGGACGCTTTATGGCCAGATATAATGGTGCTGACTGAAAAGGAGGTGAGGGAACATCTAGCTAACTATGAGATTCTTAATTGGACCGAGCATAAGTTATCTGGTGAAACACACGAGGGCAAAGCGCATGACTGGCACATATTTTCAGTAGTTGCAAAAATAATCTAGTAGAGCCGTGGATTTAATGTTTCTGGTGAGCCAATTCAGTAGAGAAGCAATTGTGATTTCCAGTGCAGCTACTTGTCAAGTGTCACCGATAATATTGGGAAGTACATTTAGTTCCCATTGTTCAATATCTGCATCTTGATTTAATTCACTCAACCCCTGCATTACGTCTTTCGCCTTAGCTAACCCCATACTCGCAGCAAACTGAACAAGTTCTTCAGTGCTCTGATCTTCTGAGAAGTCCCACAATTCAATAATTATGTGTGCTAAAAAAAGCTGAAATGATGCGCCAAAGTCATTGTATATTTCGTCTATTTCCAATTCAAAGTAAACGAATTTGCTCTCGTCAGGTTTAGATAATAAAACGTAGAATGAGTCGCCATTCGGGCCATCACAAATTGGTGTGATATCGAAGCCTTTCAATATTTGATATTCATTCTCAATCGATGGAAGATAGTAATATGCGCTTTCCGGATTTTGTATTTGGTATTGAATATCGCCCAATTCTTTGAGCCTGTCTACAGCATCAAGAAATTGGCTGGTGACGCCAGCACTCAATAATTTTTCTTTTCTTCTCTGTTCTTGAATGATCATATTAGATACGATAGTTGCACTTAGTGCTTCAATAACCGGTGCGAATTAGCGCATCCGGCGTCGAAGGCGTATGTTTGATTGACTTGTCAGGTCTTTAATTCAAAGTACAACTCATACCTTTCCAGGTGCTCTAACTTATAAAATTCAGTATCGTTCAGATCTTCGACTGCGTCTGGATCTTCTACACCGGAGTTAAGAGACCTTATAACAAGTCTAAATACACCAGAACCAACATCGAACTCAGGCTCTTCGTCACTGCCGTAAGCCGGTGAGGATAACTTTACCTTCCCAGATTCGATAGTGATATCGCATGTTGCATCATGCCCTCCCTCCGGTAGATCGCTGATAGGGCTGCCCATGTAGATTGTCACAGCATGGTCGTTGTAATCACCGATTGTAACTACATGGACACTGCTTTTGCCCTGAAGATATCCCTTTCTAACTATCTCTTCAGACCATTCCTCATCGATATCATAAGGATCGGTGCCGCCATCAAATATATAGAATTGATAGTGGTCGGCGAATATTCTGTGTTGTCCGATCATGATATCTTGTGTAGTCCAAAGAAGCTTTTTTTTTAATCGTACCGAGACGCGTGTACTACTAATGGCTAGCCTTTTGATTAGGTCTTTTGGCTATGATTGACTGACTACAATCCGATACAATAATGTTAGTTACGGTAAAGATATCCTAACGGAACTAACAGCAGATAAGGAATTCACCTTGAAAAATTTTAGCATCAGCACAACCATCGGATTGTTGCGCAAAACCGCACCGTTCCTTATCTTCCGTTTCCTGATTTATTTTGGTATCACAGTGGGCTACTTTTTGCTAACAGGCTTCGGTGCCGGCATAGGTTATGGTGCTGGCATGATATTCGGAGAAGCTGGTGGCGGGGCTGCCTATGGCGGATTTTTCGGATTCACTGGTGCCAGCGCTATCTTGTATTTAATTCGCGAATACTTGCTGTATATAGTAAAGGCCGGGCACATCGCCGTGCTGGTAGAAGTCATGGACGGAGGTGAAATTCCTGATGGTCGAGGGCAGATCGAATACGCCCAGGGAGTAGTCAGAGAACGTTTTGCTGAGTCGTCCACCTTATTTGCTGTGGATCAATTAATAAAGGGGGTACTCAAAGCCTTTAACAAAGTGTTTTTTGCAGTCGCGACTTTCATACCCATTCCCGGTATTGAAGGATTGGCTAAATTTCTAAGCACGGTCTTCCGCTTGTCGCTGACTTATATGGACGAAGTCATTCTTGCATATTCCATCCGCACACGTTCCACAAACCCGTGGGCATCAAGCCGAGACGCAATAGTCCTCTATGCGCAGAACTACAAGATTTTCCTCAAGAATTCAGTGGTTCTTGCGCTGATCATATGGGGACTGACGGCCGTAGTATTTCTGTTAGTTTTAGGGCCGGTTGCAGGTATGGTGGCGATGTTCCCCGGTACCGCTGGGCCAATGACTTTCCTGCTTACTTTGGTATTTACCTGGGGCATAAAGGAGGCTATTATTGAACCGTTCGGTATGACTGCGCTCATGCAAGTATTCTTCAAGGCAACCGAAGGTCAACAGCCTGACATTAAATGGGAACAAAAGCTGGATTCAATTTCTGGTAAGTTCGGAGAGTTAAAGACTAAAGCTACCGGGTGGGTAGCTTCACGAGCAAAGCCGACTCAGAGCGCGGGCAAACTTCTAAAGTTCTAACCCAGTTGTTTTGGCTGCATCAGCTTGGTATTAGCGGTCGCAGTCTTGTAATGGCAACTCTGCTGAGGCTTCTGCCTGAGTTTAAATGGCACGGTAAATAGACAAAGGTCAAGTATATGCCAAGACTAATACTCGTCTGTGGTTCAACAGGTGCGGGAAAAACAACTCATTCAATATCGATTGGCAAAGAATTGAAGGCAATTCGCTTCTCAATTGACCCGTGGATGCAAACATTATTTGCAAGCGATATGACATCGCTCGACTTCGACTGGATGATGGAACGAGTACAACGCTGCTACGAGCAAATTTGGGAAGTAAGCGAACAGATTCTAAAAATTGATGGCAATGTTGTTCTCGATCTGGGTTTTACCACCAAAGAGCAAAGGGCCGTATTTTTCGATAGAGCAAAGAAGCTCAATATTCATGCAGAGCTTCACTATTTAGATGTACCGCAGGAAGTCCGTAAAAAGCGTGTTAAAACTAGAAATCAAGAGAAAGACCCGTCCGTCTACGCATTCGAAGTTACTGATGCGATGATTGACTTTATGGAGCAAATATTTGAGGTTCCTGATCAAGACGAACTAAAGAACGGCCTAGTAGTGAACGTGTAATTCCCTGCTACTGCACACCCGTACGCGTACACTCACAGGATACCTGTAGAAGTCCAGATTACCGACGTCCTGCCGGGTTCGCTCAGGTTCGCTTACCGCTGTTGTTTTGCTTTATCCATAGTCAAAGTCTTCCCAATCTGGCGGCAGGCTGCGGTGTGCAGGTCCTTCGCCAAGATCATCCTTTTTGTTGGTTACGCCGCTTTGTAGGTCATAGAACAGATCATCTAGCTCATCATCTGTCTCTAGTCCAAGGAAATCTATCTCATCGTCGTTAACTTCCATTTCAATGGGGTCGAATTCATCATCGTCAAAGCTGTCATCAAATTGGTCATTCAGGTCAGCTACGTTTGGTTGTCCCATCTGCATACTCCGGTATTCATGCATGTGTATTGCATTAAATATCGACCGCGAAACAGGCCAAATTCAACTATGAAATAGCATTGAAATCGACATTTCTGTACTTTTTGTCATCACTAACTAACTGGTAGTGTGCGCTGTTTCCCGATGCCAGTGTCAGCTAATATCGCATTTGTATTCAAATTGTCGGAGTACTTACAGTGAGCTGCTTTAGTGGGCTAACCAGTGCGCAGATCTCGCAAAAGTGTGCGGATGGTAGAATTATTTAAGAGAAAGATAAACATCAGAACATACAATGAAATCAATGGTTCCAGTTGTACTGCAGTCTTACTACGATGATTGGAAAATGTCGCCCGGACTTGCGTTAGAAAAAAGGGTTGTCAGGGAAGAAGCAGTGGTAGAAATTCGTGTAGCTGCAAGGAATAAGCAGCACTGATGGCAATAGATGTGGACGCTAAACGAAAACGCATGATCACCTTTTTTGAGGTTACCGGTTCTGCGCTGGCCATGGTCTATGCATTGCTGATTGCCTCGAATACCGGAAACGAAGTACTCGGGTTTTCACTGCTCTTGATATCGGCGCTTTTGTTTGCGGCCTGGGCCGTACTGGATAAACGCTGGGCATTCTTTGCCTTGCAGTTTTTCTACGCCGCTTCTGCGATTATAGGATTAGTTCGATGGGGGTAGGCGGCATCAACGTCGGGTCTTCAACTTAAAATCAATCAACATTTGTCTGTCTGCTTCAGCAACAAGCTCTGCACTGGTTAATGGATTTTCCTCCAGCCACTCTTCGTCAGCGGACACAATAAGCTGGTTCTCTTTGACTTTCAATTTCAGTTTATCAAGATGCACATTGTGGCGACCACGATGCACGAGTACTGCTAGTCTGAGCAGACTCAATATTTTTACCACTCGTTGTTTTTCAGATTGTTGCAGTACATCGAATGCGCTCATGTCGATTTTACGTCGATGATAACGAACCAATAGCGCGAGTGCTTTCTGTTCAACAATCGAGAATCCGATAAGGTCTGAGTTCTCGATAATGTAGGCACCATGTTTATGATATTGCGTATGCGCTACCGCTTTGCCAAGTTCATGCAGTTTCGCAGCCCAGATTGCCAGGGCCAGGTCGTTGTCTTCGTCCAAATCCCAGGATTTTTTGACTTGCTTGAAAAACTGTATAACCGCGTTTTCAACTCGTTCCGATTGTCGTTGTCGTATATCGTAGCGACTGATAAGGTTTGCCAGAGTCTGGCTTTGAATGTCGATATGTTCAGCTTTACCGACCATATCGAAAATAATTCCTTCACGTAACGCAACAGTGCTGGTCTGCAGGCTTTTTATTTTCAGCGTTTTCATTAGAGCATGCACAATGGCTATTCCGCCTGCCACAACAGCCGTTCGGTCTGAGCTGATGGAATTGAGGCCAAGTTTGTCTGGGCTACCGGCCTCGTCGATTGCTGCAATGAGTTTTTGTAAGCCATCGCGTGTCACATCGCCATCGGTAATGTTTAATTCTTCGAGCATGCGCGAAACTGCTTTGATGGTGCCCGAGCAACCGGTCACCTCACTCCAGCCAAGATCAACATAATTGCGCACGATGGGTCTTAGCTCCAGTTGTGCCTCTAGTGAGGCTCGCTTGAAATCTTCGGCGGTTGTTTTCTTCCCTGAGAAAAATTGTGTGGTGTAACTAACGCAGCCCATGTTGATGCTTTCGAGCAATTCGGGTTTAAAGCCTTTACCGATAATGAGTTCGGTACTCCCACCGCCAATGTCGATAACCAGTCGTTGTGTATCTGAGTCGGGTACCGCGTGCGATACAGCAGAGAAGATCAGTCGCGCCTCCTCACGTCCGGAAATGATGTCTATGCGTTTGCCAAGAATGGCGTGTGCCTCATCCATGAAGTCTTTGGAATTGCGCGCACGTCTTAATGTGTTGGTTCCTACAACACGAACTTGTTTGAGAGGAACTCCGCGAAGTCGCTGAGCGAACTGACCCAGCGCATCAAGTGCGAGTAATCGGGTTTGTTTTTTTAGTTTTTTGTCGTTGTCTAACCCGGCGCCCAAACGTACCGGTATTCTAAGGCCATCTACCATCCGAATGGAGCTGCCTTCAGGTTCTGCGATAACCATATGAAAGCTGTTCGAACCCAAGTCTATTGCCGCAAATGAGTTCGTCAGTGAGGATTGGCGCATGGTTGATTCTTTATTTTCTGTATAGAGTAACCATAGTTAATTTTTTGGACAATAACCGCAGGTAACACGATCAAGCCCGTTTATATCCTTGTGCGTGTGCACTATTGTGTAGTGTGCCGACAACATCAGGTTCCGGACATCTGGCGCTTGCTGGTAGCCATGTTCAATCAGCACATAACAACCCGGTTTTCCAACTCGGCAAGCATCGGTAATTAGCGTGGCAATGGCAATGAGGCCATCGCCACCGCTAACCAGTGCTGCTTCGGGTTCAAATCCCAGCGTGTCGTTTTGCAGGTGTGGATCATCTGCGGCCAGGTAGGGTGGGTTGCTCACAATCATACCAACGCTATTATCAGAAAATGAGTTCAGCCAGTCTGAATGCACGAATTCGATTTGGGTTGCGCCAAGCCGATCGGCATTTTGTTTTGCCAGCGCTAATGCGGCCTCGCTATAGTCGGAGGCTATCACTCGCAAACTGGTGTGATGATCCAGTTGCCATTGTAAAAACAGCGAAATGGCAATGACGCCAGAACCGGTGCCGGCATCGAGAATGGGCTCATCGCAACTGGTGCTTAAAGCCTGTAACGCAAGCTCTACTAAAGTTTCAGTTTCGGGGCGAGGCACCAAAACATCGTTGTTGACTTGAAACTGCAGCGACCAGAATTCACGCTCACCTGTTAAGTACGCAATCGGTTCACCGCTTAGTCGGCGTTGTAGTAACGATGTGAGTAGATTGCTTTGATCTGAGCTCAGTGCTTTTTCGGGCCACGCATAGAGCGCGGTTCGATCACAATCGAGAACGTGGCACATGAGTAAATCGGCGTCGAGTTTAGGTGTATCGAACGCGCTAAGCTCCTCACTGGCTTGTTTAAGCCATTGCGAAACCTGTGTTGATTCAGACATGCAGGAACAAATGCATTACTCGCCAAATTCTGCCAGCAGCTGCGCCTGATGTTCGGCGATAAGCGGGTCAATGATCTCTTCTAACGACCCGGCCATGACTTCATCGAGTTTGTATAGAGTCAGATTAATGCGATGGTCTGTCATTCTTCCTTGCGGGAAATTATACGTGCGAATGCGTTCAGATCTATCACCTGAACCAACCTGCAAGCGACGTGATTCAGATTGTTCCTGTTGTTGCTTGCTCACTTCTATGTCGAGTATGCGAGCTTGTAACAACGCTAACGCCTTCGCGCGATTTTTATGTTGGCTGCGTTCATCTTGACACTCAACCACAATACCGCTTGGAACATGCGTAAGACGTACAGCCGAGTCGGTCTTGTTTACGTGTTGACCGCCTGCACCCGATGCTCGAAAAGTGTCAACTTTAAGATCGGCCGGATTAATGTCGATTTCTTCAACTTTATCTGCTTCAGGAAGAATGGCAACGGTTGCAGCGGATGTATGGACACGGCCCTGTGATTCGGTTTCAGGCACACGTTGAACTCGGTGAGCACCGGATTCAAACTTGAGCTGCGAAAACACGCTGTTGCCAGTCAAGCGGCAAACCACTTCCTTATAACCACCGTGGTCTCCGGTTCTTTCCGTAATGATTTCACTACGCCAACCCTTGTGCTCGGCGAAACGTAAATACATCTTCAGTAAATCACCGGCAAATATCGCTGCTTCATCGCCACCGGTGCCTGCACGAATTTCCAGAAACGCGTTGTAGCTATCACGAGGGTCTTGTGGCAGCAACAGCGTTTGCAAACTTGCTTCGGCTTTTTCAAGTCTGGCTTCAAGCTCGGGCAGCTCTTCGGCAGCCATTTCTCGCATATCCGGGTCGCTGTCTTTTGCCATTTCACGAGCATTGCTCAGGCTTTCCTGCGTTTTGCTGTAGTCGGAAAACGTGGAAACGATTGGTTCGAGTTGCGCATATTCCTGAGAAAGTTCACGAAACCGGTTTTGGTCGCTAATGGTTTCTGGTAAGCCGAGCAGGGCTGCGATTTCTTCGTGACGCTCGGTAACACTTTCCAGTCGAGCTTGGATTGATGACTTCATGAGTCTGGTTTGTCGAGATCGAACAGTGATTTGGCTGCCGTTAGCAGTTCGTTGTTGCCTTGCTCAGCAGCCTGGCGCATTCTCTTTGTTGGTGTATGCATTAATTTATTAGCCATGGAGTGGGCTAATTGTTCAAGCACCACTTCAGGGTCTTGTCCGGCACGCAATTGCTTGCGGCTTTTTTCCAGCAATACCGATTGTGTTGATTGCACTTGCTCACGGTATGAACGAATCGTATCGGTTGCACCCAGAGCACGCATGCGTTGCATGAATACTTCAACCTCATTCTTTACAATTTCTTCTGCCTTGTCAGCCGCAGCTATGCGGTTCTGTCGACCTTCATCCACCACACTATTCAAATCGTCAACGGTGTAGAGGAATACGCCGTCGATATCTCCAACTTGTGGTTCCACATCACGCGGTACAGCAATATCAACAACAAGTAATGGCCGATAGCGTCTGACTTTCATGGCATTTTCAATTGCGCCTTTACCGAGTATAGGCAGAGGTGCGCCAGTGGAACTAATGATGATATCGGCATTTTCCACAGCTTCGTTCAGTTGCGCGAGTTCGAAGGCTGTACCGTTGACTGAATCGGCCAGCGATTGTGCACGGCTCAGCGTTCGGTTTGCCACACTGATATGTCCTATCCCACTGGAAAGTAGATGACGGGCAGCAAGCGTTGTTGTTTCACCCGCGCCAACCACAAGTGCTTTATGCTGACTTAAATCGGCAAATATCTGTCTGGCCAGCGTGACTGCTGCAAACGCAACTGACACGGGGCTACTGCCTATTTCCGTATCGGTTCGGACCTGTTTTGCGACTGAAAAGGCGGTTTGGAACAGTTGCGTGAGTTCTGTTCCGACTGTGCCGAATTCGTTTGCATCACGGTAGGCCTGTTTTATCTGACCAAGAATCTGGGGTTCCCCGAGCACCAGTGAGTCGAGACCGCTACAAACGCGCATTAGGTGTTGAACCGCATTGCGATCTTGATGAGCGAACAGATGTGGCAAGAACTGGTTGTCGCTCATATCCAGAAATTGGTGCATCCAGTCAGATACTGGCGCAGGGTCGCTACCGTGCAGTCCACAGTATATTTCTGTCCTGTTACAGGTCGAGACGATAGCCGCTTCGTTGACCTCGGAAACCGATTTCAGGTTATGCAGGGCATCCTGAAGCTTGTTTTCGTCGATTACCGCACGTTCTCGAACCGCAATGGGAGCGGTGTTGTGGTTAAGACCTAGTGCTAGAAGTGCCATATTGTTGTGGATTCTAGCAAATGTTGACGTTTTTCCGTCTATTTCCACCTTGATTTGCTATTGATCCGGCAGCTATACACATTAGTTGTGAGATTATCTATATATAAAGCATAGGGTCTGAGCGAAAAGGCACCAACGCGTTGTAGATTTGCACATTCACTGGAGAGATCATGAGTGGGATAAATAGGGGCGGTACAGCCCGGTTACCGACAAGCCGACGTAAGCTGGCGGGTTCGTGTTCGAAGCTGATAACAAGCATGTTATTTCCGATTGTCCTGGTTGGGTGTGCGGCCGGGCCGATGGCAAATCGGGCGGTGGCTCAAGAACAAACAAATTCGCCAACCGCTGCAGAGCTTTCGAACAACCGTGCTCAGTTGATGTACGAGATCATGATTGCCGAGCTTGCCGGTCGACGTGGGTACATGGACGTTGCGACCGAGGCCTACCTGCAGGCATCGAAACGGACTGACGATCCCCGAGTAGCAGATCGCGCCACAAAACTGGCAGTGTGGGGAAGGCAATGGGATTTGGCCCAGGAGGCAGCTAACCGATGGCTTGAACTCGATCCTGAATCGACTGAAGCACGTGAGTTGTTGGCACAGGTGCTAATGCGAAGTGATCAACCCGAAGGCGCAGCGCTGGATGAATTTGCCAATCTCGTGGAGTCCTCGGAAGATCGTAGCGCAGTACTAAGAGACATTTTTATATTGCTATCCCGAGAGGAAGACCGCCCGGCTGCGCTGGCAACATTAAAAGGCCTGCAATCAAGATTTCCAGACGAAGTCGAGTCTCACTTGAGCGTTGCTCGTTTTCTGTTGCAGCAGAATGATCGCGATGCCGCCATGATCGCAGTCGATCAGGCGTTGGAAGTTAGTCCTGAGCATGGTGAAGCCCTGTTGACCAGGGCGCAAATGCTCAGCGATTCGGGCAAGCCTGCTGAAGGGCTTGGAGACATCAAAGTTGCACTGGATAAAGATCCGGACAATATCAACTTGCGCGTTGGCTACGCTCGATTGCTGGCCGACGTAGGTCAATATACCGAGGCGAACGAGCAGCTCGAGTATTTGTTTGAAAACGCTAAAGACAACAGCGATGTGTTGCTCTCAATCGGATTACTGGCGCTGGATTCGAAGCGTACCGATGCCGCTCAGCGTTATCTTGAAGCGTTGCTCGACACTGGTGATCATCGTGATCAGGCGAATTACTATCTTGCTCGCATTGATGATCAAAAGCAGGCTTTTGCGGATGCTATCAAACATTATGAGAGTGTTGGTGAAGGTGAGTTGTATTTGTCATCACAGTTACGCTCAGCAGAGCTTTACGCAGCTTCAGGTCAGCTTGGCATTGGCATTGAGAGAGTGCGTTCTCTATCAGCTCTGTTGCCAGACCCGTCTATGCAGCCCATGTTAATAACGACTGAAAGTCGTATGTTGCAGGACGCCGGAAAAGACACAGATGCAGTAGACGTATTAAGCGATGGTCTGAAAAAATACCCGCAAAGCGGTGAGCTGTTGTACGCGCGTGCTCTGGCGGCAGATAGAACTGGCGATACTGAAACGTTGCTGTCAGATTTGGAAAAATTGATTGTGGCTGAGCCTGAGAATGCTAATGCACTCAATGCGCTTGGTTATTTTCTAGCCGATGATAACCAGCGACTCGACGAAGCCGAAAAACATCTGGAAAAAGCCATGCGCCTAAAACCAAATGACCCGGCAATCTTGGACAGCATGGGATGGCTGCGATTTCGACAGGGTGATAGTGTTGCCGCAAAGAGTTTGCTGGAGCGCGCCTATAAGCTATTTCCCGATGCTGAAATTGCTGCGCATTTAGGGGAAGTGCTTTGGGTTAGTGGTGACAAGGTGGCGGCCAAATCAGTCTGGGATAAAGCGTTGCTTGATCAGCCAGAACACGACAAGCTTGTGAGTACAGTGGAGCGATTAACTCAATAATGTTTTTGCGTTATGTTTTTCTGTTAGTGGTAGTACTGCTGCTGAGCGCTTGCGGTACGCCGCCATTAAAGGTGAGCGAAGATCCTGAATCACGGCGAATTGCGCTGGAACGGCTAAACGAATTTAAAGTCTCAGGTGGGCTCGGGGTGTGGACGGCTGAAGAATCTATTAGCACCCGGATAGACTGGCAACAAAGCGGACAGGATTTCGATATTCTCGTGAGGTTACCGGCTGGGCTGAGTAGCGTGCGCGTGAGTCAAAAGGATAGGGTGGCAATGGTTCAGCGCGGTGGGACCGACCCGGTAACCGGATCATCTGCTGCGGTTTTATTGCAACAAGCACTGGGTTTGGGTGTGGCTGTACCGATAGAGCAAATGTCGCTATGGATGCGAGGTTTGCCGGGAGAGCGTGCAGAATCGGTGCAATATGATGATCAGAATCGACTGGCTGCCATGAACTACCGTGATTCTCAAAGCACACTATGGCGCGCGAAAGTCCTTAAATACAGTGTTTTTGACAATATCCATGTGCCAGCAATTATTACCGCCACCGGTGGTCCATATAACATTCGGCTCGTATTAAAAGAGTGGAGTAGGGTACCTTCGGACGATACTGCTTTAATACAGCCTGCCACCCAAGTCGGCGGAAGCAGTGGCAGGCTCAAAGTTCCGGGCAGGTGAGCAAACGGTGTACATCCGGCGCAATTGAGCCAATCGTGTTCGGTTATATGTGAATTATTGAACAATTGCTTGTGAAAGTGTTACCAGCGTCCAAATTGGGTTTTGCTCTAAGTCACTTTGCCCGCTATGATAGCGAGTTCTGAATTCAAATAAACCGCAGGTAACAGGTACTTGACGACAAATTGGTTGGCTCCGGCCAAGATAAATCTTTTTTTGCACGTGACCGGTCGCAGAAGCGATGGTTACCATACCCTGCAAACGGTCTATCAGTTCATCGATCTATGTGATGTGCTGCAGTTTGCTGTGCGTGAAGATAACGATGTGCAATTAAAGACCACATTTGACGAAGTGCCTCCCGAGGAAAATCTGGTTATTAAGGCTGCTCGTGCATTGCAGGCACAGTCTGGCACTCGCTCCGGGGCAGATATCACGTTAACCAAGACCATCCCTACAGGCGGTGGATTGGGGGGTGGAAGCTCAGATGCAGCGACAACGCTTGTGGCGTTAAATGAATTTTGGCGTCTGGGTTTGAGCATCAAGGAATTGGCTGAAATCGGCGTGTCTGTCAGTGCTGACGTGCCGGTGTTTGTCTATGGGCAGGCAAGTTGGGCTGAGGGCATTGGCGATAAGCTAACACCGGTTGCACCCAAAGAACCGTGGTATTTGGTTGTTAATCCTCAAGTTCAGGTCTCTACTGCAGCATTGTTTAATTTGCCTGAATTGACACGCAATACGAGTCCAATCACAATACGCGACTTCATGGATGGTCGAACCACCAATGTGTTCGAACATATTGTCATGGCACGATACCCGCAGGTTAGAGCTGCGCTTGAATGGTTGTCGCAGAACAATCGCGGCGTCAGGGCAAAAATGAGTGGGACCGGTAGTTGCGTGTTCACTCCGTGTGCAACAGAGGAAGATGCAAAGGCGCTAAATGAGCGTTTGCCGGATTCCATGACAGGTTATGTCGTAAAAGGGCACAATGCGTCCCCGCTATACGACTTTTCCGGTTAAGATCCGCGTCTTGAACTTTTCGGTGTTATGTTGAGTTCAGTTTGAGTCGGTAGTTAATTTTAGTAGTAGCGAAGTGGTTTTAGTAACGAAGTAGCTGTAGTAACGAAGTGGTAAAGAAGTAGTGCAGTCATATCAGGTCAGTGCGAGGCACTGAATACAATTGGGCCGTCGCCAAGTGGTTAAGGCACCGGGTTTTGATCCCGGCATTCGGAGGTTCGAATCCTCCCGGCCCAGCCAACATCAAGCCTGTACGTCACTATGAATGATCGAAAATTAATGATCTTTGGCGGTAACGCCAATCCTGTTTTAACTCAAAACATCGCCTCTTATCTCCAGCAACCGATTGGCAAAGTTGCCATGTCGCGGTTCAGCGATGGCGAGACCTCTGTAGAGATTCTGGAGAACGTGCGCGGTGGCGATGTCTTCATTGTGCAGCCAACCTGCAACCCTACCAACGACAACCTGATGGACTTGCTGGTTATGGTGGATGCCGTGCGGCGTGCATCGGCTGACAGAATCACAGCGGTAATCCCGTATTACGGATATGCGCGACAAGACCGCCGCGTCCGATCGGCTCGAGTGCCCATCACGGCAAAGTTAGTTGCCAATATGCTCAGTGTGGCAGGCGTTGATCGCGTGCTTACCGTCGATGTTCATGCTGAACAAATTCAGGGCTTTTTCGATATTCCGGTTGATAACGTATACGGCTCACCGCTGTTACTGCTCGATATCTGGCGTAACAAATACCCCAACCTTATTGTGGTGTCACCCGATGTTGGTGGGGTAGTTCGAGCCCGCGCGGTTGCCAAGCAGCTCGATGACAGTGATCTGGCAATAATCGACAAACGCCGACCTCAGGCCAATCAGTCGCAGGTTATGCACATTATTGGTGAAGTAAAAGGCCGCACTTGTGTGATTATCGATGACATGGTCGACACAGCAGGCACCTTGTGCAAAGCGGCTGAAGCGCTCAAAGCGCATGGGGCAACCAAAGTGGTTGCTCTGGCCACGCATCCTGTCCTGTCAGGTCCTGCAATTGAAAACCTTAAAGCATCGCAGCTCGATGAGCTGGTGGTGACCGACACAATTCCATTATCTGACGAAGCCAAAGCGTGTTCGGTTGTGCGCCAGCTTTCTGTGGCTGACTTACTGGGTGAGACGATCAGACGAATTCACGAAGATGAGTCGGTTAGCTCGGTTTATATGGACTAGTCTGTTAACGGCGTAGCACCATATTGCTACGCAGCGAGCACAATCAGTACTTGTATAAAAAAGGATTGCTGTTAGCGGGATTATTACCGCAATTCAATTTGGTCTGACGCGTAAAATTCAGTGATTCGCGCAAAGGACTTAACACCGATGAAATTCCGCAACCCGTTCTACCTTCCATACCAGTTCCAAATCGAGAAGCTACTCACAATCGCAGCGCTGCTCATGCTGGGCTATTCTGCCTCTACAACGGCGGCTGTGGAAGCACCGCAAGTGACAGTGACAGACAGCAGGCTTTACTGGACATCGGTTGATGCGTTATCGATCAACGTTCATCGCGACAACGGCGAGTGGCTCGAATCTATTCCGGGCAGCGATACTCAATGGCAGGCCACCGACTCGGGCAGTTACTTTCTTGTAAGTACTGACAGTGGGCCCTGGCAGGAATGGGGAAGATCAAATGTTGTTAGCGTTAATACAGCTCAAGATGATGAGCTGAATAGTGACTCTCAGAATTCGCTGATAATCGACAATTACTATGCACAGGTTTATTCACCAACCAGTGCAGAGCTGTTCTGGGAACTACCGAATTCAGGCGTGGTTGAAGTAGAGGTGTTCCGCGACGATGGCGTGTCTCTTGATGCAACTTTTACAAGTGGCCGAAGTTTCTATCAGTCAGATCTGCAACCTGGAATCACGTATTACTACAGTCTGTTCCCGTATGACGACCGAGGCAACATTGGAGACGAGGTTTTCTTAGAGATAACCACTCCGAGTGCTGCCGGTCCCGGTTCAGCCAACCCTGCAACACCCCAATCCAATTCTGTCGGGCCGACTGGTTCGGATGAAACTACGGAATCGGATAGAACTACAGGTTCGCACGGAGGCACAAGAACAGATAGCTTCTCGATTGATGGCAACACTATAAGCTTCGAGGCAGATGGTTGGTTTCAGGTGCAAAGCAGAGACAGGCGATTCAATTATCAAACACTCTGCGAAGGACAATCATCGTGCACGGTTGACGACGGTTCGTTTCAAATTACCAATCATTCAACGGGTGAAGTGTGGCAGAACGTATTGGTTGGCAGAGCGAGTGTGCGCTGGAATCAAACTAGAATCACGACTGCGCTGGTGTCTTGGACCAGCATCATTTATAACGATGAATCGTATATCGACTACGACATAGAAATGAACGGTGAGCTGGTGGCGACAGCGACACAGA
>Ga0114956_1001759_pt1 | contig 17139 bp, 16 predicted proteins | sample MaitaG_FD_87304 | JGI IMG/M metagenome (GOLD analysis project Ga0114956, IMG submission 87304) | Marine algal microbial communities from Maine, USA - Maine_Asex2 metaG | ecosystem: Host-associated > Algae > Red algae > Unclassified | place: Maine, USA | collected 2015-01-05 | reverse complement strand
GCGCAGCACACGGATCAGCCGGATCAGTGTCATCAGCATTCAACGCACCATCGCCATCACAATCAGCGTCGGTGCCATTAGCTGGCTGATCAGCCGCAGTCGCAAACGGCGCCGGAACACACGCGTTGGCTGGATCGGTATCGACTGCTGGGTCATCGGCGAAGCCGTCGCCATCGGCGTCTGCATCGTCATTGGTATAGGTGCAGGTAGCTGAGTCCTGGCCTGCGAGTGTCAGCTGGTTTCCGACCAAGGTGCCCGCGGTGCATGAGATCGAGAGCGTGTAGCCAGTGGGTCCGCCAGCTTCGGTCAAGGTATAGGTACCGGCATCAACCGAAGCTGCGGTTACAGCCGCTGCGCCGGTGAGACCAGAGATCACCGTGCCGGCTCCGTTGTCGGCGGTCAGGGTGTACTGGCCGGCGGTCGCGGTGCCAGGCGTCGACTCGTTGTTGACGACGACTTTCTGAAGCGTTAGCTCGGGCCCAGGCTCTGGAACCTCGATTCGCATCGACACACCATCACGGATGATTGAGGCCGCGGCGGTCGGCGATTCCATCACAATGTTGAAGGTCAGGGTTGAAATGTTGGAGCCGGTTATCTGCACCGACCCGCAGGCGGTGCCGTTCGCGGGGTTCGTCGTACAAGCCGAGTTCGCTGCAACGTTTTGAAACGTGGTGCGGAAGAAGTCATTCCCGACGACCTGAAAGTGAGACGTTCCAGAGAGCTTGCTGAGGGTTGTACCTGGCGTCGCGAGGGTCCAGACCGACGAGTTCGATTCCGTGGCGCCAAACGCTGGAGATATGAACCCACCAAGTCGATCGACATGGAGGATTGGATTGTCGACCGCAGGGCTGAAGCTAAAGCTCACCGTGGCGCCCACTGACGGAATCGTCATCCCGATTGCGTTGTTCGAGCCGACAATGCCGGTCGTGCTGAACGCCGACGCTGGGCCCGCCATGCTCTCAAGCGCTGGGCTCGGCGGGTTCACGGTGATATTGGTGTTGGCCGTGTTCGCCGCCCCGGAGCCAGGATTGAACGATGTCGTGATCTCATAGCCAGGTGTCAACGCATCCACGGGCGAGATCGATGACACCACCGTCGTTGCAAGCAGCATGGCCAGGGTCGCCAACACGACGATCACCCGTCTGCCGGAGGACCGCAATACTGCGCTCCTCGAGTCTCTATAACGGTTCGCCGTGGCGTTTACCATTTTCTGTTCCTTTGTCCTCAGGGTGCGAATTCGGAATCCACAACGCCGTCGGCGAATCGGCAACGATCTGCAACCGCGTCGCGAATAATCGCCAAAAATGGGCCGTACTGCCCACTGAGGTCATCGAGCGTGCCCACCATGACCTAGACCTCTACTCGAGGTTTAGTTGACGACGAAGCGACTGCGACCCTCATGCTTTGCGCGATAGGCAGCTCGGTCGGCCTTGCGCAAGACGTCGTTCACACCGTCGCCTGCTTCCCAGACCGCAACCCCCACCGAACACGACCGGGTGAGCTGCTGGCCAGCGACCGTGCAGTTCTCACCAACCGCGTTGATCATGCGTCGAGCAATGTCGGCCGCGCCTTGGCGATCGACTTCAGGAAGGAAGGTCACGAATTCGTCTCCGCCTAAACGGGCAACCATGTCGACGAGACGCACTGATCGCTGCATGCGGCCCGCGACGCCTCGCAAGAACTCGTCACCAGCGGCATGGCCGAGCGTGTCGTTTACCGATTTGAAATCGTCCATGTCGAGCAACAACAGAGCGAACGGGCGCCTCGCTTCGATCGCTTCAGTCAAACAGCCATTAAGCGCATATCGATTGGCTACCCCGGTCAGTGCGTCAGTCGTCGCCTGATGTCGCATCTCATCGGCGAGCCGACGGAGCTCACGCTCGGTGCCGAGTTCGGTGGTGATGTCGCGTTCGACCGTGTACCAGAGCTCAGAGACGCGGTCATAGATCGTGCGTACGCCGAGAACAAAGGTCGAGCCATCAGCGCGGACACACGTCACGCGGGCTTCGGCTCGGCCGTCGTCGCGGCGATACGCCTCAAGTAGCTCGCGATAACCATCGTCATCAGCCGCCAAGAACTCGGTCATGTGGCGCCCAAGCGGCACTTCTGCCTGATGAACCCTGCGACCGGCCGCGTTCGCGTACGTGATGTAACCCTCACGGTCACATACCAGGAACACATCATCGGTCAGATCGGCCAACTTCATGAGCTTCGCCAACTCAGATCGAGAATGCGCGATTGCTCCGAGCTCACGACCGACCAAGAGCACGTCGTCTGGAGCGTCAGCGACGCAGCGAGCGGCGATGTTGTAGGGCCGTCGCGACCCATCGGCGGCACAAAGATCCGCATCGAAATACACGGTGCGAGCCTGCGCGAGATCTTCGAAAAGGCTGGCGTCTAGCGGCGTATCTTTGTCGCCGATCTCGGTCAGATTCTTGCCGGTGAGTTCGGCGACCGACCATCCGAGAACCGCCGAGCCGTGGTGATTCGCGTCAAGAATGATGCCGCTATTGAGGTCGGCCAGTAACACGAGGTCAGGAAGATCGCGTGACGCAGATCCGAGACGCCGAAGATCAGGTTCCGGGTCGCTGGCGGCCTCGACCGCTGGGCGTGGGGGCATGGGTTCTCGATCGGCGCAGCGTCTCCGGTATTGAGTACCGGGCCAGCTTTGCTCAGGGCGCAATGGGTCATTCCCACCGTGGCTTTAGATGTTGGGTACGGAGAACCCGCTGCGTTCTAGGGTGGCGGACATGACCTCTACGAACGAACTGCGACTGATGAAAGCCGAACAAGTTGACCACTACGTAGCTCACGGCTACGTGCTCATCGAGGGGGCCATCGACCGGGCGTGGCTCGAACGACTCCAAGCTGCAAGCGACGAATTCGTTGAGCAGAGTAGAGCGCTCACCAAGAGCAACGCCGACATCGACATCGAGCCCAACCACACTTCGCAAGCCCCACGCCTGCGACGACTAACCAACCCGGTAGACAACCACCCGGCGTTTGCCGAGCTCGCGTTGGGCGGACCAATCGCAGATATCGCCCTCGACCTGCTCGGGTCGCCAGCGCGCTACCACCACTCAAAGCTCAACTACAAGTGGTCGCAAGGCGGCACGTCGGTCGAGTGGCACCAAGACATTCAATACTGGCCACACACCGACTTCACGCCGCTCACGATCGGCGTGTACCTCGCCGACGTTGACGATGAGATGGGGCCGATGGGCATCGTGCCCGGCAGCCAGAGCGGCGAGCTATTTAACCTGTACGACCACGATCAGAGTTGGACCGGCAATATCCGCACCGAAGATCTATCCCGAGTCGCGCTCGACACTGTCGATTGGCTCAAGGGACCTGCCGGGTCAGTAACCGTGCACAATTGCGGCGCAGTGCATGGTTCCATGCCGAATGAATCGGATCGGCCCCGCCCCCTGCTGCTCCAGACGTATTCCGCTGCCGACAGTTACCCTCTGCTCGGCGTTGGCACAAACGGTCGTACCGGTAGATCAAGCGGCGTGCTCATCGGCGATAGCTCAGCGCCCGACACGCTCACGGTGCAGGGACGCACAATGGCGGCCGCCCCCGATTGGAGCCGCGGTGGCTACACGACCATCTTTGACGTGCAAGGACCACGTACCTGCAGCAGTGAAGCAGGGACAACCCGATGAGCGAGCCCACGCCAAGAACCCAAGCTATGCCAATGGTCGCTTGGACCGAGATGGCTCATGGAACTCAGGCCGACTACGAGATGCTCACGCCGGCCTTCGACGAACATGCCCGGGGCAATCTCGTCGCCAACCTGGTATCGATGCTCGAGATGCTCAAAGGACCCAAACTCGGGTACCAGATCGATCGCTATGACCATTCACTGCAATCGGCCAGTCGAGCGCTACGCAACGGCGAACGAGTCGATCTCGTGGTCGGAGCACTGCTGCACGACGTCGCCGACAGCTTCGCGCCCGAGAACCACAGCGATGGCGCCGCGGCATTGCTGGCGCCGTATGTAGACGAACCCACGCACTGGATCATCAAGCATCACGGCATCTTCCAGGGCTACTACTACTTTCACCATCTCGGCGGCGACCGAAACGCCCGCGACCGGTACGCCGACTCGCCCCACTTCGATGCCTGCGCTAAGTTCTGCGCCGAGTACGACCAGAATTGTTTCGACCCGAGCTACGACAACGCGCCAATCGACGAGTTCATGCCGCTACTCAACGAGGTGTTCAGTCGGCCATCGCAGATTCCTGGTGTCGCTACAGCGATACGGTCGAGCGGCTAGGTCTGCAGCTCGAGTACCTCGGCAACCGATTCGACCGCTTCGGGCCAAGAGGTCGGCGGTACCGCGGGGCGAATAACAAACTTCGAAAATCCAACCTCAAGAAACGCGTGCATCCGCTCGGCGAGCCCACTGGCACCAATACCGATTGTCGTGCCAGGGTCAAACCCGGGGCGCCGAGCCTCGATCGCTGCGGCCAGGTCATCGTCGATCGCCGAGTCGACCCACGACAGGTTCATGCCGAAGTGCTCACCATCGATATCGCGACCAGCAGCAACCGCTTCGGTCTCGATCACCACCCGAGCCTCGGCCGCTTCTTCGGGCGTGCACAATCCGGGCATCCAGCCCTCGCCGATCCGGCCGCATCGACGCAACGCCGCAGGCACCTGACCACCAAGCCAGACTTCGAGTGGATCTTGCGCCGGGGTCACCGAAAGCTTGACGCTGTCATAGTTGTAGAAACGCCCGTCGAAACTCAGGGCCTCGCCAGACCACAGAGTGCGCATGATGTGCAGTGCTTCCTCGAGCATCGCTGAGCGGTCACCGGCAACGACCGATTGGGCATCAAGCTCGTCGGGTTGGCGCAGGCCGAGAACGAAGAGCAGCAGCAATCGCCCGCCCGAAAGCCGATCGAGCGTGGCCAGCTCTTTGGCGAGACGAACCGGGTCACGGCCAGGCACGATCAGGTGGGTGCCCACCTTGAGTCGATCTCGCCTCCCCGCAGCCACCGATAGCGCTGCGATGGGGTCGAACACCGCGCCGGTGATCACATCGGGCACCCAGATCGAGTCATATCCGAGATCGTCGAGAGCATCGACCAATCGTTTCCAGCCGTCGGCGTTGTCGATGGCCCCGGTGCCGGCGGCTACGCCGATACGAACTTTCATATCGGTGACGCTAGTCAAGATACGGGCCTGCTCACCGATGCCGTCGATCAGGGGGTGCTGGCCGATCGATTGGGCATCGCTGAGCATTGGCGCAACCTCGGGCGGCGCCTAACGAGTCACGACCGCCAGTCGCTGTCGAGCCGCATACCCATCCACAATGCAACGCCCTCGATCCAGGTGCGCACATCACGAGCATCGTGCAGCGCGAGCGCGGCGTTGATCACCTCACCCCATGCTGCGTCTTCTGATGGCGTCGGCGCTAGCAACCGATGCGCGTGTTCGCCAAGCACCACGACGTCTCCGGCCTCGCACCCGAGATCTCGAGGAAGCACCCACACCGCCATTGGATCGCTATGGCGCGCCGGAACGTGGGGCCACTCAGGAAGCGGAGCGCCAACCGTGCGCCACTGACCTTCACTCTTGCGGAACACTCGGCCCTGCTGCATCGAAAGTTATGATCTCGCCGATCGCGTGGCCACGCCCAGCTCAATAGCGTTGGACCCAAGCCACCGGGCTACCGGTTGACGAGCGGTTCCACTGGCACGCCCTCTGCATCGCGACGGTGTCGTGGAATGAGGTTGGCCGCAACCGAAGAAGCTCGCGCCGGGAATGGCACCCACCGGCGTTGACGCTCTCGCGGCAAACCGTCTTTCGAAATGATGCGGTACGAAATATAGGCAGCGATCACCGCGAAGATGACCGTGATCGACCAAAAGAACCATCGAGGGCCAATGGCCGCCATCAGCGTCGCAGTGACCAGCGGACCGAAGATCGCCCCGGCGCCGTTCACACGCACGAGCGTGCCGCTTGCGCCCAATATCTCTTCGGCTCGTAGCCAGTCGCTCGAATAGGCGATCGAAAGCGAATAGAAGGGGAAGATCGCGCCGCCGACGACCAGCATCGCGGCAACCGCCAGCATCGAATCGGCTGGCACGGCGAGCGCTAGCAACGGACCAACGCAGGCGACAACCGCAACGACAACCATCACGCCTCGACGCGGCACCTTGTCACTCAGCCAGCCGATCGGCCACTGAAAGATGATGGCGCCGATCATCGGAGCCGCCAAGAACAGCGAGATCCGCGTTGAGCTCATGCCCACCTGCGCGGCGTACACCGCAGCCATGCCAAGCAGCGAACCGGCACCTGCCCCGCTAAAGAAGCACGAGAGCAGGCCGGTAGGAATTCGTGGCCAGAGTGCCCGTATCCCAATAGGAGCAGCTGTTATCTGCGGCGGTGTGCTCGTCGTCGAGAGTGTGACCGGCACGAGCGAGATCGATACGAGCACTGACACGATGATGAACAGCACGAAACCCGAGCTGTCATTGACGTTGAGCAGCAGCTGTCCGACGCCGACACCGCCCATGCTTACGATCATGTACACCGAAAGCAGGCGACCGCGCGTGGCGTTGGTGGCGAGATTATTGAGCCACGACTCGACCACCACGTAAAGCCCGGCCATGCATGCGCCGAACAAGAATCGTGTGATGATCCAGGTCGCCGGGTGCACCAACACTGCCTGCAAGAGCACCACGCTCGACGCGACCGATGCCAACGCTGCGAAGACCCTTATGTGGCCGACACTGCGCAACGCCGATACGGCATAGATCGTTCCGGCGAGGAAGCCAGCGAAGTACGCGGCCATGATCACGCCGGTGATCGCAAGGCTGTAGCCCTCGGCTTGGCTGCGCACGCCGAGTAGCGAGCCGTTCAGACCGTTGCCGACCATGACCAGCGCAAGGCCGACGAACAGGGCCCACGTGGCGGCCTTGATCGATGGCGTCGCGACCGTGTCAGAAGCGGGTGCCCAGACCGGTGCTTGGGGCTGAGGTGGAGCCTGAAGGTCAGACATTGCTGACCTCAAGGTTGCAATCACCTGGCCCCGTCTGGATCGATCGGTCGAGTTCGTGATAGCTGCTCGCTGCTGCGCCGCAGGCATCACAGAATCCGTATTGGCGGCACGGTTCGTAATGACAGTTGGCGACACTGCGAGCCTCGCCATCAATTCGGTAGCGGACTCCGCGAAACGCGCAGCCGCCGGTTCGGGCAACGTTGTTCACTGCGCATCCAATCGGCCTCGCACGCACGCAATGATGCCGGAAAAGCCGCGCGAGCACACCTAGCTTTTCCCGGGACATCTGTCACCCGGACATGGCGTGCCTGATTCTGTGGAAGTTCAGGAAGATTCAGATACCGCAGTGGGGCGAGGAACGATCTCGACCAGCTGCTCTGCGGTTAGGTGGCACTTGATCATGTGACCGTTGCCAAAGTCCTTGAGCTCGGGTTCGGTGACCTCGCACAGACCCTCGACGAACCGATGGCAACGAGTGTGAAAAACGCACCCCGATGGCGGGTCTGCGGGCGAAGGAATATCGCCGTCGAGCGGGATGCGGTCAGCCGCCTTGCCATCGACATTGGGCACCGCTGACAGCAACGCCTCGGTATAGGGGTGCACGGGCCCAGCAAACATCTGGTCGGTGTGTGCGAGTTCAACGATGCGCCCGACATACATCACGGCAATACGGTCGGCGAGGTAGCGCACGACACCGATGTCATGGCTGATGAAGAGATAGCTCGTCTTGACGTCGCGTTGCAGCTCACCAAGCAGATTCAAGATTGCGGCCTGCACTGAAACGTCGAGGGCCGAAGTTGGTTCGTCGCACACGACTACGTCGGGGTCGCCGGCGAACGCTCGAGCGATTGCGACCCGCTGCTTGAGTCCACCCGACAGCTGGCGAGGGCGCATGTCGAGGTGACGTTCACTCAGCTGCATGGCTTTGGCGACTTCGACCGCCCGCTCGTTCGCGGCTTCGCCTTTAACGCCGGTGAGCTTGGTGACCGCTCGAGTCAGAATGCGTCGAACAGTCCATGATCGGTTGAGCGCGGAGTCGGGATTCTGAAAAACCATCTGCAGCGAGCGGATCGACTCTTCATTGCGCGCAGTCGCGCGTGTCGCCATCGCTCGCCCGCGAAGTGTGATCTGGCCGCCCTCGTCGGGTTCGTGCACGCCCAGCATGGTCTTGGCCAGCGTCGACTTACCCGAGCCTGACTCGCCGACCAGACCGAGTGTCTCACCCTCGGCGAAACCCATATCGATCGAGACCAGTGCCGGCACAGCACCGCCGCGTTGGCGGAACGTCTTCGAAACGCCTCGCACCCCGATGACTTCTTCGCCACCAGTCGCCTGCTCAATCGCAGTTTCAGACGCCGTCGGCATTTCGTCGAGGCGGTCGGAGTGATGGCATCGAGTCCAGTGCGAGCCGCGCACCTCGACGATCGGCGGCGGTTCAGTGCGACAGCTCTCGGAGGCGATCGGACAACGGGCGACATAGACGCAGGTGTCTAGCGCTTCGCCAATCTGAGGCAGCGTGCCGGGGATCGTGTAGAGCTCACGATCGGTCTTGCGAAGCCCCCGACGTGGAATCGAGTTCAAAAGCCCAATGGTGTACGGGTGGTTGGGCTCGTCGAAGACCTCGTCGACGGTGCCTTCTTCGACGATGCGACCTGCATACATCACACCGACCCGGTCACACATCGAGCGAATCACGCCCAGGTTGTGTGCGATCAACAAGATCGCGGCGCCAATCTCGTCGCGCAGATCGCGCACTAAATCGAGCACTTCGGCTTCGACGGTGGCATCGAGACCGGTGGTGGGTTCGTCGAGCACGAGCAACGCTGGTTCAGAAGCGAGCGCCATCGCAATTACGACTCGTTGCAACATGCCGCCCGAGAGCTGATGGGGATAGCGATCCATCACGCTGTTGGGGTCCGCGATCTGAACGCGCTCAAGCGCGAGACGGGCCAACTCGGTTGACTCGCCCTTGCCGTGGCCCAGAATTTCGAACGATTCCGCGACCTGGCGCCCGATCTTGAGCACCGGGTTCACCGCCTGGACCGGGTCTTGGTACACCATCGATGCACGCGTCGATCGAAACGCACGCAGATCACGAGCTGACATAGCGATCAGATCTTCGCCAGCCGCTGCGATCGAGCCGCTCGTAATGCGCCCATTTGACGGCAGATACCGAAGCGCGGCGTAGGCCGTCGTCGACTTGCCGCAACCCGATTCACCGACCAGCCCGTAGGCCTCGCCCGGGCGCACTTCGAAGCTAACGCCGCGCAGCACCTCGCGTGGAGTGCCTCGCACGATGTAGGACATATGCAGGTCTTCGACCGACAAGGCGGCCGCAGTTGATTGCGAATCTGGCAAGAGCGCGTCGGTTGCAGTCATGAACTATTGGCCCGATCGACCGCGTCGGCGATGAGATTTACGCCGATAACCAAACTGCCAATAGCCAGCGCAGGGAAGATCGTCGGCCACCACACGTCAGCGATGATGTTGTTGTAGTTAGCGGCAACGTCTTTGCCCCAGTCGGCATCGGTGGCATTGCCCCCGCCAAGCCCGAGGAACGCCAACGTGGCGATGGCGAAGATTGCGTAGCCGAGCCGAACGGTGATCTCAACGGTCACCACGCCGATCACATTCGGGAAGATCTCTCGGGCGATGATGAACAAGCTGCTCTCGCCGCGCATTCTGGCCGCCGTGACGTAGTCAAGCTGGGACTCAGCGAGCGTGGCGGCACGGACCGTTCGGGCGAGCGGCGGCACGAACAAAAAGGCGATCGTGCCAATGATCACTGGGTACGTCGGCCCGAAGGTGAACACGATCACGATGGCCAAAAGAATTGACGGGATCGACAAGATGGCTTCGAGCACCCGGCTGATGATCTCATCGATCCACCCTCGGTAGTAGCCCGAGAACAGTCCAATCAAGGTGCCGAAAAACGCGGAGATCACGGTCGCCAGCGGCGCCGCAATGAGAATTGGGCGAGCGCCAAACACGACCCGTGAGTAGACGTCTCGGCCCAGGCGATCGGTGCCGAACCACGCATCGCCATTGGGCGATGTCCGAATGAGCGAGTCGCCAGCTGCATTGCGCACGGTGTCTTTTGGGCCCCACTCGGTCAGCAGCTCAGGCCAGATCGCCGAAAGGGTCCAGAAGGCGAGAATCGCCACACCAATGATGAACGCGGGGCTGCGCAAGAGCACCTGACGCTGCTCACGGCGCACCTGGGCCAACGTAGATGTCTGCGCGTCGGCATCGGAACCGAGGTCGATCGTGTGAGCCGGATCGTCTACAGCAGCGTCGTCGAGAGGTGATCGACCAGGTGTGATCGTCATCCGCCCTCGCTCAAGCTCAGGCGGGCGCGAGGGTTCATCCACGCGATGACCAGATCAGAGGCCAAGGTCGCCACCATGTAGATGATGGCGACGGTCAAAACGCCACCGCGCAGCACCGGATAGTCCGCGCTATCGACCGCATTGAAGATGAGCCGCCCAAGGCCGGGATAATTGAAAATCAACTCGAGCCCGATCATGCCGCCCAGCATGTAACCGAGTTGGGTGCCCACGACGGCCACCGTCGGCACGAGCGAGTTCCGCAACACATGTTTACGGAAGACCGTGCCGGTGCTCAGTCCCTTCATGAATGCCGTACGCGCGAAGTCGGAGTCAAGTGCGGTAATCGTGCTGGCTCGAGTGATACGAGCGATGTACCCGAAGTACACCGTGAGTACCGTGAGCGCCGGTAACAACAGGTGGCGTAGTTGAAGAAGAAATCCGGCATCAGCAGGCGGGTTCGCAACCACCTTGAAGAACGCGAATGGGACCCCGAGCAACGCCAGGAGCAATACGCCAACCACGAATTCGGGAAGAGCCGAGACGGCTACACCCACGTTTACGATCACTCGATCGATCCAGGTGTCACGTTTGTACGCCGCCCAAATCCCCCCGGCGATCGACAACGGCAGAACGAGAACCAACGAGAAAAGAATCAGCTTCGTGGAGTTCCAGAGAGACGATTTCACCAGGTCGGTGACCTTGGCATTGCTGGTAAATGCGTCGCCAAAGTCGAAGCGAATCGTGTCGCTCACCACATCTTTGAGCTGCTGACCGATCGACTTGTCGAGACCCAGCGATTCGGTCACGGCCCGAAGTCGTTCGGGTGAGGCGGTGCCGCCGGCGATCTTGCGGGCCGGATCGCCGGGTGCCAGATTCGGAATCAACGTGATCAGCAACAAGATGATCGCCAACGTCACAAGTGACAACAGCAGTCGGCGGATGATGAATCGTGTCACGTGTATAGGTGCCTTACGGCGACGGCGGCAGGTTCCACTTGAGAGCCTGCCGCCGTTCTACGCCGTTTCGTGAAGTTGGGAGGTCGGGGAGATCAGGCGGACTTGCTGGCCTTATTGAACTGCATGTGACCAAGCGCCGTCACCTGCACACCTGATACCGAGTTGTCGTGGCCCGACAGGTAATCGAAGAACAGTGGGTAGAGCGCAGGAGCGTCGTCGTGGAGAAGCTTTTGGATCTCGCCGACTGCCTTCTTCTGCCCTTCGACATCAATGGCGCTCTGGTACGACGTGAATAGGTCGTCGAACTCAGACGATGCGTAGTTCGATGAGTTCCAGTCCCCGTCGGTTGCCAGTGCACGACCAAAGAAGATGTCTGGCGTCGGGCGGTGGCCGTAGTCGACGATGCCGATGTCGGCCGAGGCACCACAAGGGATACCGGGAGCTTGAGTGTCAGGCTGGGCTCCCCACGAAGCGCCCGCGCACCAGTACTCACCGTAGAAGTCCGAGTTCGCAGTGATGTTCACACCGAGCGTGATGCCAGCTTCGGCGCAGTTCTGCTCGACGATGGCACCCATGTCAGGGCTGGCGAGGATGTCGCCGACCTGAAGCGTTGCCGTCAAGCCTTCTTGGCCAGCGTCGGCCAAAAGCTGTTTGGCCATTTCGATATCGCGAGGCCGCTGTGGGGTTGCGTCTGCATCGAAGAACGGCAGGGTTGGGTGAACTGGGTGATCGTTACCAACGATCGCGCGGCCATCGAACAGTGTCTGCACCATTTGCTCACGATCGAGGCAGTAGCCGATCGCTTGGCGCACGCGCGCATCGGTGAAGGGACCGCCGGCGGGAAGCTGGGTGTTGAACCACAGCTGGCGGTGGTTGGCCGATGGCGGCGTCAGCGTGACGAAGTCACCGTCAGATAGCAGGCCAGCACCGTCGACGGTGCCGAACGACTGGATCATGTCGAGTTCGCGGGCCTGCATGGCTGCGACCCGTGAACCTTCAGAGTCAAAGCCTTGAAGCGTGATCGAGTCGAGAATCGGACGGCCACCCCAGTAGTCCTCGTTGGCGTTGAATACCGTCGTGAAGGTGGTTGGGTCGTGGCTCTCGTAGATCCAAGGACCGGTGCCAGCTTGGCGGGCATCGAGGGTGGTGCCATCGCTGTAGTCGGCTGGTGTGACCAGAGACTGGGGGTTGTAGATCGAGATCAAGACGGGCAGGTTGCCGTTGGCGTTGTCGAGGTTGATCACCGCGGTGAGATCGTCGGGGGTCTCGACCGCCCCTTCGCTGACGACGCCTGCGAGGCCCGCACCGGCGACGACCATGCGGTCAATAGTCGCTGCGACGTCGGCCGAGGTGAGTGGCGTGCCGTCGTGCCACATGACACCTTCACGCAAGTTGAAAGTCCACTGCGTGCCGTCGGCGTTTGGCGTCCACCCAGTTGCGAGGCCCGTTGCACCAATGTTGCCATCGGGGGCGAGGCCAACCAGGTATTCGAAGCTCTGTGACAGCACCGAGTAGGTGCCGAGGTCGAGCATGTTCAATGGGTCAAGGCCCGAGTTGGCGTCACCGGTTTGAATGCCTACCAGGAGATCGCCACCCGCTGCGGGTGCGGCGGCTGGGGCGGCCTCTTCGGTGCTCTCGGCGCTCTCGTTGCTGGTCTCGCCAGATGCGGAAGCGCCATCTTCGCCATCACTGCCACCGCAGGCGGCAATCACCGCTGACATGGCCGGCACGCTTAGGCCAATGATTGTCCCGCGGCGCACGAAATCGCGTCGCGTGATGCGGTTTGAGGCATATGCCTCAATCAGGTTGTTCTCTAGCGGTGATGAGTTGCGTCGGACCGCGTCGAAGACATTCCAATTCATGTGAGTAATTCCCCTCGTTGTCGACTCGACCATAGTCGATTATCCGCCGATTCGCAGGGCGCTATCACATTCGCGACAGAGCAAAGATGTAGTCGGGCACCTCGGCAATCGGGCCAAGCTCGGTTTTAGGGGGCTTCGGTGAGCAGATCTGCGATGCTGCGCAGCGCGTCGCCGAGCGCCGCTCGATCAACCGAAGAGCTCTGCAATCCCTTGAGCCGTTCGTCCTGCTCTTCAAAGAGGTCAGCGCTGCTCTTCTTCGTTCGCGTCAGGTCGGCTTTGACCTGACCGAGCGCCTGATTGTGCTCTCGTACCGTGTCGGCGTGAGCCCCGCGAGCGGTCGCTAACTCAGCCTCGAGTTCGACGATCCGCGATTCAAGCGCCGTAAAGCGCACCTCTGCTTGCGAGCTGAACTCGCCGAGCAAAATCGACTGGATCGTACCGAGATCCCCGATGCCCATCGAAGCAGCTGAGGCGTCTGGTGTGTCTGCCTTGTCCTTTGAGCGACCGCCTCTTGCAGTGCGTCGCCCGTTGTGTGATGTCGCAACCATGGAACCAATGTCGGCCATATGACCTGCTTCTTTAGGCCTACGTAGGCAAGAATTCGGGTGTTTCGACCTAGGCCTTACATCTGTGTCCTTAGTGCCGAACCAGATAAAATGCATGGGCTGATGCCAGCGGTGTTTCAACGCCTGATCGAGGGTTTGGGGCGAGCCACAGACTCTGGGTTCGTTCAACTCTGTATGGGTGACAAAGCAATTACCTGGGCACACCCCGATGAAACCACTAATCGCCAATCCGATATCGAGACGGCATTGTTCTGCGGGCCAAATGGTGAGCGTGGTGAGATCACGATCGCCAATCCGCGAAAGTCCGGCGAAACGGTCACCTCTCGAGAAGTCCTCGAGATCGCAGCAATGGTCGTCGAACACGTAGTCGATCTTCAGGCCGAGCAGATGGCCTCCGAAGATGTTGCTAACCAGTTGTATCGAAGCGAAGAACGACTCGCCGAAACGCTGATCCGACTCGAAGAATCCAATCGCCAGCTTGAGCAATTCGCCTACATCGCAGCCCACGAACTGCTGCATCCGCTAAGGGCTGTTACGGCATTCTCGGATTTGTTGCCAGATCTGATCGCCGCAGACAAGCCTGAAGCGGTCGACTCGTGCCTGCTCAGCATTCGCGAGGGCACCCGCTCGATGCAGACGCAGCTCACCGAGCTCTTGAAGCTGTCATCGGTGAGCACCGACACCGCCGAACTCGAAGTCATCGATATGCATCTGTGCGCGAACAAGGCAATCGATGCGCTCGCGAACCAACTCACCGCAATCGATGCGCGAGTTACGCTCGGCAAGCTTCCCGCGGTTCGAGGCCAAGCGGTGCAGATGCAGAGCATCTTCCACAACTTGGTGGCAAACAGCATTCGCTATAGGGAACATCGTCGACCTCTCGAGATCTCAATTTCGCTACATGACACCGAGCTGGAATCGGTCGTGCTGGTCGCCGACAACGGAATCGGTATCGCCGATAGCGATGCCGAGCGAGTCTTTGGCGTCTTCGAGCGTGCCAGCACCAACGACGAGGGCTTTGGCATCGGGCTGGCGCTCTCGCGTCGCATCATGGAACACTTCGGCGGAACGATCACCATCGAACCGTCGCTCGAGCAGGGCTCGACCTTTGCCCTGCGGTTCCCGACACTGGGGGCCATCGCGGGCTAAGTATTGGACTGCGCAGTGAGCACCGACCCGAGCGACGCAAACGCCGCTTCGACATTGTGACCATCAAAGGCGCTGGTGCGAAAGTGCGCCTCTGCTGACGATGTCAACGCAGCTGTGGCCCGGTCGGCGAGTTGCCAGTCATCGATCAGGTCGGCCTTGTTCGACACCAAGACATACGGCACGTTGACGTCAAGTGTCGCCCGTAGCGTCTCGGCCGTGTCGACGGTGTCAGGTCTCGAGGCGTCGACGACCAGCAAATAGCCAGCCATGCCACTGAGATGTCGGGGGTTCAACGGCAGCTGCTCTTCGGGCCCCTGCACATCCCAAACAATCAGCGATGCGGGACCGTGTTTGGTTTCAACCGCTCGCCGATCGATCTTGACGCCGAGGGTCTTGAGGTAGCGATCATCGAAAATGCCCTCGACGAAGCGCCTCACCAAACTGCTCTTGCCGACACCTGGCGCGCCGAGCAGACATACCTTGTAGCGGAGCATCGGTCAGGGCGCGATCACACGACAACCGCGACCAGAACAATGAGAGCTACGACTAAGAGCACGACCCCCAAGGCGACAACGGCACGGGGAATCTTGTGCGTTCGGCCACGATCGGTGCTGGCATGCTCGAGGGTCACGAGTTCGCTCTTGAGCAGCGCGAATGCAGAGTCGTCGCCAGAAAACCGTGCGAGTTCAGCACCGTGACTGCCGTGTAACCGTTCGAGCAACTCTCTCGCTTCGAGTCTGAAGTCACCAGGAACGACGCCTCGACACACCACCGCGAGCACCGCGAGCGGTCCCCATTCGACCAAGACATCGATATCGCCGACCCGAAGCTCGTTAAGACCATCAGACTGGGGCGCTTCGAACGCGTCTTCGACAAAGGATCGAATTGCATCGAGCATGCCGCTGATGACGTCGCTGTCGCTTTCGGCTACGCCTGGCGCTGAGTGTTCAACAAGCGGCAACGCAGTCACGCGATGCATCAGAATGACGCGCTCGACCCTGAAGGGTTTCGCGTCGCCTTGCGTGAAGAGCGATGTGATCATCTTTCGAATCGCCGGGCCGAGCACGGGATACAGGGCATCGGCCATCACGTCGACATCGGTTCTCGCACTGCGATGGATTGCAAGCTCGACCTCGGGCCGAATCGCGTCGCTGAACTCACCGTCAGCATCGGGGTTCGTCATCCGTCGGCGCTTGGCTGCTTCAACAAGAACCTCGCCAACCGCGTCGGCCCGCTGGTTCGCTTCGAGCAGCTGACCCTCGAGCACTGTCACCCGAGCTCGCAACGCCTCGAGTTCAGCGGTAACCGGGCCAGTGATCAAGACACGCAACTCATCAAGGTTGGGGTCAGCAGAGGTCGCGTCGGTCATGATCAGCGCGGCGGCACAAGAATGCCTCGTCGGGTCGCGACGGCAACCGCTTCGATCTGGCTCGTTGCGTCGAGCTTGCGCAAGGTCGACTTGATACGACTACGGATCGAATGGACACTCAGATAAAGCTTGGCGGCGATCTCGGCAGCAGTGAGCCCGTCGTTGATGAGCTCGAGCACTTCGAGTTCGCCCGGCGATAGGCCAGCGTTATCGCCGCTGGCGGCGCGAGAACTGACAAGATCGATGTCGCCGTTGAGTGCTCGTCGAAACGCGCTGATGATCTCTTGAATCTCAGAGTCTTTTGAAAGGACCCGCACGGCTGAACCGGGCAGATCCGCTGCCTCGCGCAGCACCTGCGGAGCGGGGTACCCGGTGAGTAAGACGAATGCGCCCTGAAAGCCCTCTCGGCGCAGCGCTCGCACACAGTCAACGCCAGATTCGGAACCTGACAGTCGGTAGTCACAAGCGACCAGATCAGGATTCGTAGCCAACACGAGCTCGCACCCTGACTCGGCGTCAGGCGCGCGCCCGACGACCTCGAGGTCGTCGGTTAGCGAAATCGCTAGGCCGAGTGCCTCAGCGAATGCACGTTGGTCTTCGATGATCGCAACGGTGGCTGGTTTATCGGATTTGGAGACACGCTCGGTCATAGGTGTCACCCGTCCAGACTACGTCGCCGCAGCGGCCGGTGCGTGACCATCGCTCGCGCGACAGCTATCGCGATGGCAGCTCCAACGACACCCAGTCGAACCAGGCTTCGAGTTCTCGTGCATCGGCATGGGGGGCGACACGAGTGACCATCGTTCGAGCGTTGATGGCGTCGAGCAGGTGAACAACGTCGTCGAAGTCTTCGGGAGCGGGGTCTTCCCACACGCCACAGAGCAGCCGTGGGGCCG